>Ga0210406_10000386_pt1 | contig 60675 bp, 55 predicted proteins | sample IncBWC30MmetaG_FD_155454 | JGI IMG/M metagenome (GOLD analysis project Ga0210406, IMG submission 155454) | Forest soil microbial communities from Barre Woods Harvard Forest LTER site, Petersham, Massachusetts, United States - Inc-BW-C-30-M | ecosystem: Environmental > Terrestrial > Soil >...
CCGCCCCCGCAGCCTCGAAAACCGCCGCCGCAGCCTCGAAAGCCGCCGCCGCAGCCATGAAAGCCGCCGCCGCCGTGGCAGCCGCAGCCTCCCCCACAGGCGCCTCGGAAAGCTAGTTGTATGCCCGACTGGGAGTTTCCGACATTGCCTTCGTCGAAGAGATGGAACGTCGCTAGGCTGACGTCGGAGATTTCCTCCTCATCGAGGAAGGGGATCTGAAACGGCGCTGCATCCTGCCAAAGCAGATCGGCTACGGATCCGGCAGGGGCCGATGCGAGAGACGCCGGCGGTATATCCGCTGGCGATCCGCCGGTCGACGCTGCCCAAGACACCCCGGCGATTCCTAGCACGGATACAGCTTTATTTGGTCGCTTGCCCTTCGCGGCTTGCTTCACTTGCGGCATAGCGGAGTTCCTCCTCTACCTTCCTTCGAACAAACGCACGACGAGCCTATTATATTCGTACACCATTTCGTGCGCTGTGAATTGCATCACGTAAGGCATCGAATCTCGGACCTCGAGCGCTTGTCTACGATCGCCACATGTCCACTCAGCCATCGCGTCGCGCTGCCTTCATTGATTAAATCGCAAGCAGTTGACTTCTCACTAAATACGGTCGCAGCCCTGAGGTTCCAGCTTTGTATTCAGACAGTCAAGCGGCGCCAGACGAGCGGCGGACGTCGGCTTAAAAATTGACAGCGAGATTCAGGCGATTGGATGGCGGGCCAAGTAATTCACTACAATGTGACGATGCCCGAGCAGGTGTTTTCCAATAATTCCAACCCGGAAGCGCAGGGAAACAAGGTGCGATAGTCCACAGTTTGGATTGCGGCGGCGTGGGGAACGTGAAGGGCCTTTCCGCCGAGCGGCGCATGCAATCCGTCGCCCACCGGGCGATGGATTGTCACATCTATGGACAAGTCTATGGAGAAGCGTTGAGGGACTACCCGGCGACCGCGGCGACGGCTGGACCAGTTGGTCGCTATCAGACGCCCGGCAAATCATCCCAATGCTGAAGGACAATCTCGCGACAGGGTTACATTGACTTGAGCCACACGACATCGATCTGTGGGGTGGGGCCTGCACCTCGGCGGATCGCCTGAAGACTCGAAAGAGGGGAGGAAGCGCCTCGCCGATGGACGACGCCCAAAACGGCGTTAGGCTGCTTCGCCTAAGCTCGGCGTCCGACGGCGCCGAGCGGGAGGCGCTCCACGCCCACGAGCAGCGCCAAGGTCGCGGCGACGAGAATCATCGTCAACGCCGCTCCGGAGAAAATGTCGCCGCGATCCGTGAGTCCGAAGATGGCGACCGGCAGCGTCACCCACCCTGGCGGATAGACCATGACCGTCGCCCCGAGCTCTCCCATCGAAAGGGCGAAGCTCAAGCCGAAGGCGGCGATCAGGTAGGGCGCGATCAGTGGAAGCGTCACCTTGACGAGCCGGTAAGTCGGGCGCGCGCCGAGGCTCGAGGCGACCTCCTCGTAGTCTGGCGACAGCCGTGCGAGTCCGGCCGAAACATTCCCGAACGAGAAAGCCGAGATCAGCACGAAATGGGCGAGGATGACGATCGCCGTCGTGCCGTTGAGGAGCAGTGGGCGCTGGCTGAACGCGACCAGGAGCCCAAGCCCGACCGATACCGACGGCACGGCGCTCGGAATGAAGAAAAGGAGGCCCAGGCTTCGGCTCCATGCCTCCCCTTGTGCGCGCAGCGCAAGCGCCGCCCAGGATCCGAAGAGAAGCGCGAGAAGGCTCGCGACGAGCCCGGTGATCAGGCTCGCGATCACGGCGTCGCCCGAGGCGCCGCCTGCGGCGGATGCGTAATGTTCGAGAGTGAACCCGGTCGGCAGGACACCGTTCCACTGCTGGGCCAAACTCGCGGCGAGAATGACCGCAAGCGGTGCGATGAAGATGATTCCGATGAGCAAAGCTGCCAGGAGCCACACGATGAAACGGCCGGAGCGCGACCACACAAGCATCGGTCAGCCTCCAAGCCGCCGGGCTGCGAATCGGTAGAGCGAGAAGAGGCCGAGCGAGAGCGCGATATTGACCATCGCGATGGCGCAGGCGGCCTGATAGTCCGACTCCTGGATCGCCTTGTCATAGATCAAGAGCGGCAGTGTGATGACGCCCTTGGCGCCAATGAAAAGGACGATCCCGAACTCGTTAACGGTGAGCAGCAGGCAGAGGCTGCCGCCGGCGATCGCGGCGGGAAGCGCGGCTGGCAGAATGACGCTGCGCACGATTCGCCAGGGCTTAGCCCCAAGAAGGCCGGCGACTTCGATCTGGCTCTGGTCGACGAGCGAGAACGCCGCAAGCAGCGGCCGCAGCACGAACGGCGTGTAGACCGTGACTTCGGCGAGGATCACGCCCCAGGCCGAGTAGAGAAAGTGAACTGGCGGCTCGCTCAAGCCGAACGATTGCGTCAGCGCCCCGTTCAGCATGCCGGCCGATCCATAGAGGAAGGTGAAGGCCAGAGTCACCAGGAAGGTCGGCAGCGCGATGAAGGTGTCGATGAGCCGCGCCACAAATGTCGAGCCGGGAAACGGAACGAAGGCGAGGATCAGCGCCAGCGTCACTCCCAACGCCAGGCAGCCGGCGGTAGCGGCGAGCGCAATCAGGCCGGTATTGATGAGCGCATTGAGAAATGCGCGCGAGTGAAGCACCGACAGAAAGCCGCCGAAGTCGATCTCGCCCGCGTCGCCAACCAGGGCCGCGCGCGCAATCAGGACAAGCGGATAGAGAAATGTGAGCCCAAGGACGCTGAGCGGAGGCGCGACCCAGAGCCCGTTGAAATTGGGTCGCGCCGGCGCCGCTCGGACGGCGAGGTCAGACACCAGCTTCGTCTGGAATGAGGCTCGCGTCGGCGGGCGCGAAAAAGAGATCGAGCGGCGCGCCGCGCTCGGGCAGCGACGGCAGTCGGGTCGCGACGATTCGCATGACCGTGTCACCGACTTCGGCCACGAGATGCGTGAGTTCGCCCTGCCACAGCACTTCGCGCAGACGGCCGCCGATCCGGTTGGAATAGCCGTGTTCCGCGGCAAGCGTCAGATGCTGCGGACGAACGCAGAGGAGGCGACGCGCGCCTGAGGGCGCCTCGTCGCTCGCCACCACGAGTCGGTCGGCGCCGGCGCGGACCGCAACCATTCCATCCTTGCGGGTGTTTCCCTCCACAATTACCGGAAGCAGATTGGCGCGCCCCAGAAACTCCGCCGCGAACCGGTTGGGCGGACGCCGATAGAGATCGCTCGTTCGTCCGATGGCGCTCAGCGCTCCGTCCTTGAGTATCGCGATCCGATCGGCGAGCGTCAGGGCTTCGCTTTGGTCATGGGTGACATAGAGGATGGTGAGCCCGGGCAGATCAACATGCAGGCGGGCGATCTCCTCGACCATGGTTCGGCGAATCTGCGCGTCGAGCGCCGACAGAGGCTCGTCAAGCAACAGCACGCGCGGACGAACCGCAAGCGCCCGGGCGATCGCCACACGCTGCTGCTGTCCGCCCGACAATTCTCGTGGGTAGCGCTTGAGGAATTTTTGCATGCCGACGACCCGAAGAGCGTCATCGACCCGTTCTTCGATCAGCGGCTTGGCGGCGCCGCGGGCCTTGAGGCCGAAGGCGACGTTGTCAGCGACCCGCATGTGGGGAAACAGCGCATAGTTCTGCACGACCATCGCCAGGCCGCGCTCGTAAGGGGGCAGGTCGGTCACGTCAGCGCCGCCGATGTGAATGCGTCCCGAAGCTGGCCGGACGAAGCCCGCGACGGCTCTCAGCGCCGTCGTCTTGCCCGAGCCCGAAGGGCCGATCATCGCGACGACTTCGCCCGCCGCGACGTCGAGGGTGAGCGGCTTGAGGACGATCGCGCCACGATAGGCGACGGTGACCGCGTCGAACCTGACGGTCGAATCCGCGGCTAGCGGTCGCGCCGCGACCCGCGCGCTCGCCGCCTCCGCGCCGAGAGCGACACTCGTCATCTCAGCTTCCTGTCGCCTGCCTCCAGCGCGCGACATCGGCGGGCAGGTCCTTGAGCACCTGCGCCCAGTCCGGCGTCCAGATGGTCACGCCCTGCATGGCGTCGTGCAGCTTGGTGAAATTAGCGTCGGTCGGAGTCACGTCCTTGCGCACCGGCATGCCGAGCGCCACCGATGAGACGGCGCCCTGCGCCTCTTTCGAGAGAAGGAACTCGATCAGTTTCTTTCCATTGTCCGCGTCGGGCGCGCCGGCGACGAGGCCAATGTAATAGGGCAGCGGCATGGCCGAGCGCTCGCCATTCGGACCGGCGGGCCAGAAGACCTTGATGTTCGGGTTGTCGGTCATCTGCGACATGTTCATCTGCAGGTCGCCATTGGCGACGTAGAGCTCGCCCTTGTTGACGAGCGCGGTGAGCTTTCCGGTCGAGGCCGATGGGCCGACATTGTTGTCCTGGAGCTTCTTCAAATAGTCGAACGCGGCATCCTTCGATCCGAAGGCGTGAATGACCTGCAGCATGACTGCGGTGCCGTCGCCGGCCTGGCCAGGCGTTGAATACTGGATCTTTCCCTTGAACTTGGAACCGAGCAGATCGTCGAAGGCCTTCGGCGGGTCTTTGAGCTCAGCGGAATTGTAGATGAAGTTCTGAAAATTGTTGACCAGCGGCTGATAGGAGCCGTCGCCGCCATCGATGCCGCTTGCCGCCGTCGGCTTGAAGGGTTGCAGCAGCCCTGTGGCTTCGGCGCGCTGGATGAATGGCGGCAGGGTGACGAGCACGTCGGCCTGCGGGTTGGACTTCTCCTTCGCCACGCGCTCGACGACCCCGCCGGAGCCGCCCTCAACATATTGAACCTTGATCCCGGTGGCCTTGGTGAAAGCGTCGAACTGCGTTTCGAACCAGCTGCCCTTGCCGTCGTGCAAGCCGTCGGCGGCGTAGATGGTGACCACGTCGGAGGCCGCAAAGGCAGGAGCGGTCAAAGCGGCTGAGAGGAACAATGCGCTCAGCAGGCACTTCATGGGGGCCTCCTCGTTGTTGCTGTTATCAAACCACCGCTAAGCTGTCGGCGCAAAGCTTTTGTGACAGGCGGAGCCCCTAGGTTTTGAGGCCAGACAGCGCGTCCTCGAAGATTGAGAACGCCTCGTCGAATTGCTCGAACGGGATGGTCAGCGGCGGGCAGAGCGTGACCACATTTCCCCCACCGATCTTGAAGCTCAGTCCGCCCGCAAGGCAGCGATACATGAGCCGCTCGGCCAGCTCGGCCGCATCGTCGCCGCCGATCTCCACGCCGAAATAGCAGCCGAGCCCACGCACCGCTCGGACGAGAGGATAGCGGGCGCGAATGGCGTGAAGCCGCTCGAGGCCGCGACGTCCGAGCTCCTTCGCCCGATCGATCAGCTTTTCCTCTTCGATAACCTCGAGCGTCGCGAGCCCTGCTGCGCAAGCAACGGGGCTTTTCTCATGCGTATAGTGTCCGAGCGCCGCATCTGGCGCGCAATCGAGTCGGCCGGGGGCCAGGATCGCTGCAAGCGGCATGATTCCCCCGCCGAGGCCCTTGCCGATGACGAGGATGTCGGGCGTCGTCCCGAAACGCTCGCAGGCGTAGAGCGCTCCTGTTCGCGCAAGGCAGCTCGGAATCTCATCGAAGATCAGCAGCGCGCCATGACGCCGGCACGAGTCCCTGACCCGTGGCCAGAATTCCGGCGGCGGCGCCTCGACGGTCGTCCAGCGCAAAGGCTCGGCGATCAGCGCCGAGACGTCCCCCTGAACCTCGAGCGCGTAGTCGATGTAGTCGGCGAAGCGTTCGAACGGCTTGTCGTCGCCAAAAAAGCGGCGCGCGAGATTGAGCGGCGGCAGGTGCTCGGCGCCGGGAGTCATGGGGCCAAGATCGCGACGGAATAAAGCTTCGCCGCCGACTCCGATCGCGTCGAGGTTGGCGCCGTGGAACGAATCCCAGAGTGACAGCGTCTTGTGCCGGCCGGTCGCGTAACGGGCGAGTTTCAGCGCCATGGAAATCGCCGCGGCGCCGCTCGGGGCGAATAGAACCTTGTCGAGGTCGCCCGGCGCGGTCTCAACGAGGCGCTGTGCGAGCGCCGTCGCAGTCGCATTGGCGAAACGGCGCGGGCAGAAGGGCAGGGTTTCCATTTCACGGCGAATCGCGGCGATGACCTTTGGGTGGCCGTGGCCGACCTGATGGACGCTGTTGCCGTGAAAATCGAAGATGCGCCTTCCGTCGACGTCGGTCAGGACCGCGCCTTCCGCGCGCACGATCGGCGCGAGACAGGGCGTCGACAACGACTGACGGAGGAAATAGCGCTCGTCTTCATCGAGCGCGGCGCGCGCGGCGTCGCTGAGCGAAGCGCGCCACTCCGCCCGCGCCGGCGAAACATTGACGTCGCCCTCGACCGGCGGCGGACGGGATTCGTTCACGGCCGCTCGCCTCGCGCAAGCCGCTCCTCAATTGCGCCAACGACCGGAATCAGGTCGGCCACGCTGTCGATGACATAGTGCGCGCCCGCGCGCTCTAGCTTATTCACCGCCGCCTTGCGCCGTTCTGCGAAGTCGCAAGAAGCAAGCGCCGCCGTGTCTTCACGCGACAGTCCGAAACAATTGCCGCTGACGGATACGCCGACCGTCCACGCGCCGCCGTTGATGCCCTCGGCGATTCCGACCTCCGTGTCATCGACCTTGATCACGCTCCAGGCGGGCCAAACCTTGAGGTCCAGGAGCGTTTTGTAAAGCATGAAGGGCGTCGGCCGTCCGTCGGACGTGTCGCCTGTGCAAACAAGACTGTCCGGTTTGAACCCTTGCGCCGCTGCGACCGGCAGAATCTCGGCCATGATCTCGCGGGTGTAGCCTGTGGACGAGCCGATCTTGACCCCCTGGCGCCTGAGCTCAGTGACGACCTCCGCGGCGCCGGGAATGAGATTCGCATACCGCGCCGCCACCGCGATGTTCTTCGGCACGAACGCGGCGTAGACGGCGTCGATGTCCGCCGCTGTCGGCGCATGCCCGTGACGCTTTGTCCAAGCTTCCGCGACTCGCGGCAGCGCCATAATGGCTGCGATATGCGGACGCTTCGCCATGCCCATCGGGCCGCGCGCTTCTTCGATCGATATTTGCACGCCGAACTCGGCGAAGGTTTCCACGAACGCGCCCATCGGGGCGAGCGAGCCGTAATCGATGACGGTGCCGGCCCAGTCGAAAATGACGGCCTTGACGCGCTCCATTCTACCCTCCTTCAATCGAAGAGCTCGGCGACCACTTCCTCGGCGATCGCAAAAGACGTGCTCGCGCCGGTGCCGCTGGTGATCAGCACGATGCGCAATCCCTCGCATGGGGCGTCGACCAGCATCAATCGGTCGGGAGCGGACGCGTAAGTCCCGGTCCAGCGCTCGACCACCTGCGGCCGCGCTCCGGCGAACACATGGGCGTATTCATCGAGGATGAGATCATCGACCGCCGCAGGCGCGAAGGGGTCCGGCGTGGCCGCATAGTGATGCGAGTCCCCGACCACCAGAGTTCCATCCGCGCTGCGAACGGCAATCAAGTGGACGCCCGCGTCGATATGCTCGCGCTGCTCGGCCTTAAGCCTCACGCGCAACGCTTGCGCAGCGGGCAATTCCGCATAGCCCAGATAGCGGATCATGCCGAGGTCGGACATGACGGGAGGCAAGCGCTCGTCCAAGCGTTGCGGGCGCACGCGCAGCATATGGAGCTTGCAGCGGATCAGGCCGTATTGCCCCAGGCGGTCGGCGTGCAAGGTCGAGAAATCGTCGCCCGGGCAGACGATAATCGCCTCAGCCTCGATCGGCCCGCGGCTGGTCTCGAGCTTGGGCGGAGAAGCGGCGTGGACCACGGTCTCGCGCAGAAAGGTCACCTGGAAGCGCTCGCTGAGCCAGGTGGCGAGTTGGGGGATCGCCTCGCGCGATTCGACGCGCGCCTCGTGCGGGCTATAGAGCGCGCCGGCGAATTCGTCTGCCCGCAGACCCGAGCCGTAGTTCTTCAGTTCACCTGGCTCGACCAGACGGCATTCGGCGCCCATGTCCGTTTGCAAGAAGGCCTCGATCACTGCGCGCGCCTCGGCGCGCCGCGCAATCGTAAGCAGGCCGCGCTGGACGATCGGGATCTTCGCGGCGTCGGCGATCTCGAGCCAGACCTCGACCGATCGCTTCGCCCGCCGCCAGCATTTCCCCGCCTGCTGGCCGGTGACGGTGATGAAGCCGAAGTTCCGGATCGACGCGCCGTTGGCTTGCGCGTCCCGGTCGACCACGATAACGCGCTTACCACGCCGGGCGGCGGCGAGCGCATGGGCTAGGCCGCAAATGCCTGCGCCGACGACCGCGAGATCGTATGATTGCGACGTGGGCGTCACTCCTCGAACGGCGCTCTTGAGCTCGATCCGCGCAGGCATTTTGCCGGACGCTCGCGCCTTTGAATGCTCACTAGAACCCGCTTCCATGACAGCGCGTCAACAATCTTTCGCTTTCGGATCGGCCGACCGGAGCGCTCTTGCGGCTGAGATCGCCGTTTGCCATGGGAACGAGAGCGCGTCCTGGCGGCGAACCGCCGCCGCCTCGATCAAGCGCAAGGACCGTTTCAGCCGATGACCCGTAAACGCGACCGCCGCTCTAGTCCGCCTTCCTTCGGATCGCGCAATCTGCCGCCCGCCGCCGCGCGGCTGAAGAGAGGGCAAAGCGCCGAGGCGGAGCAGGCGTCCAAGCGCCCAGGCCCCCGCGACCGTCCCGGCGAGCGGCGGGAAGCCAGGGTTTCGCTCATCTACGGCTTTCACAGCGTCGGGGCGGCGCTCAAAGCCCCGCGGCGCGAGCTTATTCGTCTTTACGCCACGGCCGCGGCCGCCGAGCGGCTGAGTGGCGAAATCGCTGCCCGCGGGCTCGAGACCCGGATCATGAGTCCCGAGGAAATTTCGGCCCGCGCGCCCCGCGAGGCGGTTCATCAGGGGCTGTTGCTCGAGGCGCGACCGCTCGCGCCGATCGATATCACGGATTTGCCCGCGAACGGCTTGGTGCTGGTTCTCGACCAGATCACGGACCCGCACAATGTCGGCGCGATCCTGCGCACCGGCGCCGCTTTTGCCGTCGACGCGCTCGTCACGACGGAGCGCCACTCGCCTGACTTCGCCGGTGCGCTGGCCAAGTCGGCTTCCGGCGGGCTCGAGCATGTGCCGATTTGCAGCGTCACCAATCTGGCGCGGGCCCTCGCCGAGATGGGGGACATGGGCTTTTGGCGGATCGGGCTCGATTCGGAGGCGTCGAACCCGCTCACAAAAGAAACGATTTCACGCCCGCTGGCCTTGGTTCTCGGCGCCGAGGACAAGGGCCTGCGACGGCTGACGCGCGAGCGATGCGATCGTCTGGCGCGCCTCGATCTCCCCGGCGCGATCAAAAGCCTCAATGTCTCGAACGCCTGCGCCATTGCGCTCGCGATCGTGTATGAGCGCATTTCCGTCCAGGCGTAGGCCGGGAGGCCGGGACTGCCGGCGCCCTCACTTCGTCAATGTATTAGCCGGCACGACCTTGGCGTAGCTGAGATCGTAGGTCTTGTTGAGCAGGGGGTCGAGCGCAGTGCCTTCGGAGGCGTCGTAGATGCGGGGATGGCCGGAAACGGTGCCCGGCGACACCTGAGCGGGCGCCGCGGCTGTGGTGTCGGCGAGGGTGGTAGAGGCCAATGTCACCGTTCCCGTTCCATATTTGGCTTCGCGCGCCTTCTGATCAGCGAGCATGGCCGGTGAGAGCGGAGCAGACGCGATGGGCCCTCCTCCTCCCGTTGCCGGCGGGTCGTCGTTCCCAAATGCGAAGCCTTCCGCCGGCGCATCGTTGACGCCGGAGACGACAAAGCCCAATTCCTCGATCGTCTTCGCGCCCGGACCGGCAAGTGACGCGAGCGCCGCATCCTTGGCGTTCCTGTCCGTGCCGATTTTACTGAGACGGGCAAGAACCGAGGCCGATGCGAGTCCCTGCGCCGGCGCGGCGAGCGCGCCGAACTGCAGAGAAGAGGAAACAGAGGCGACCGGCCCGGGGTCTCCTTCCCCGCCAGCAAGATTTTCTGATGGCCAAGCTTTGGCGCCAACGGCGACGGCCTTCGTTTCCTTGATCGATTTGACGCCTGGCGCGACGAGCGACGCCGCGTCTTTCGTGTTCCGGTCCGCGCCGATTTTGCCGAGCCGGGCGAGAACCGAGGGAGGAGCTTGTCCCTGCCCTGGCGCCACAAGGGCGCCAAACTGAGATGGATCGACCGCGTCGATCGAACCGCGAATCGCGGGCCCGGTCACGTCCGGCGCGAGCTTGTCTTTGACGTCCTTTTCGATCTGGCGCCAGCGGGCGACATTTTTCTGATGCTGATCCAACGTTTCGGCGAACGCGTGCCCTCCGGTTCCGTCCGCGACGAAATAGAGGTCCTTGCTCCGCGCGGGTTTGGCGACGGCTTCCAGCGCCGCCTTGCCGGGGTTGCAAATCGGCCCCGGCGGCAGGCCGTCTATGATGTAGGTGTTATAGGGCGTCGACTGATTGAGGTCGGCCCTCGTGATGCTGCGGCCAAGCGTGCCCTTGCCCAGGGCCAGGCCGTAGACAATGGTCGGGTCGGAATCGAGCCGCATGTGCTTGTCAAGTCGATTGATGAACACCCCTGCGACGCGCGGCCGCTCCTCGGTCTTGCCCGTTTCTTTCTCGACGATCGAGGCGAGGGTCACCATTTCCCAGGGCGACTTGATCGGCAAATTCGGCGAGCGCGCCTTCCATACATCCTCGACCGTCTTCGCCTGAATTTTCGCCATGCGCGAGAGAATCGACACTCGCGTGTCGCCCCGCTCGAAATAGTAGGTATCGGGCATCAGCGAACCCTCGCGCGGGGGCTCTCTGATGTCGCCGGTCAAAACAGGATCCTCGTGGAGCCGGTCGACAACCTGTTCGCTGGTCAGCCCCTCGGGGATGGTGATCTTGTATCGAATCACGCGGTGCGCAAGGAGCTCGTTTTCGATGTCGTTCATGCTCATGCCCGCCTTGAACGCGTACTCGCCACGTTTCAGGGCGCCGCGATTGCCGTCGAGCACGGTGAGAAGGTTGAACCACATGGCGCTGTCGATAACGCCCGCGCGCTCAAGCTGATCGGCGATGCCGGCGGCGTCATCCTCACGCATGATCATGACCACTTTGTCCTCGGTCAGGGGCCCAGGGCTCCGCGCCTCCTTCATGAGCCAAACCAGCCCGCCGACCGTCGCGAGGGCTCCGAGAAGGACGAAAGTGAGCAATCCGCTCAGGCTCGACAAACCCATCCGGCGCGGCTTGCGTGGCGGTTTGGCCGGCGGCGGAGCCGGATCGTTCAGCGTGGGTTTCGTTGCGCGGCCGAACAGGCTTACGCGCGGCCGAGGGGCGTCTCCGTCGCCGGAATCGGGATCTCCGCTCATGTCTCTTGCCGCTTTTTCGCCTTCCGCCGCTGATGCTGCAGTCCAAATCCTGCGCGAGGCTGCGCCACCGGACGCGCGCTTGGGCCGAGCTTAGCCGACCGGGCGACGCAGGGAAACACCCAATCGGCCCGGGTCCGCCCGGTCAGTTCAACGCACGGAATACGAGCGAAGCGTTTGTGCCGCCGAAGCCGAAGGAGTTGGACAACGCCGCCTGAATCGGCCGCTTGCGCGCCACATGGGGCGCAAAATCGATCGCGGTCTCCACAGAGGGGTTGTCAAGATTCAGCGTCGGCGGCGCGATCTGGTCGCGGATGGAGAGGATGCAGAAGATCGATTCCACCGCACCCGCCGCGCCGAGGAGATGGCCGGTCGCTGACTTGGTCGAGGACATCGTCGTCTTGGCGGCCGAATTGCCGAGCAGGCGCTCGACCGCCCGCAATTCGATCTCGTCGCCGACCGGGGTCGAAGTGCCGTGCGCATTAACGTAGTCGATCTCCGAAGGGGAAATCTCTGCGCGCTTGAGCGCCATGCTCATGGCGCGAAAGGCACCGTCGCCGTCGGGCGCGGGCGCTGTGATGTGATAGGCGTCGCCCGACAGGCCGTATCCGACCAGTTCGGCGTAGATATGCGCCCCGCGCGCCTTGGCATGCTCGAGTTCCTCGAGCACCACGCATCCGGCGCCTTCGCCCATCACGAACCCATCGCGATCGCGGTCATAAGGTCGCGAGGCCTGCTTCGGTCTGTCGTTGAAGCCGGTCGACAAGGCGCGACAGGCGCTGAAGCCCGCGAGCGCCAGCCTGTTGACCGCCGATTCGGCGCCGCCAGCAATCATCACATTCGCGTCGCCAAGGGCGATCAATCGCCCTGCGTCGCCTATCGCGTGTGCGCCGGTCGAGCAGGCGGTGACGACCGCGTGGTTCGGGCCCTTGAGATTGTGGGCGATTGAAACCTGTCCGCTCAACAGATTGATGAGCCTTCCAGGAATGAAGAACGGCGAGATCCGGCGCGGCCCCTTTTCATGCAGGGTGACCGAGGCGTCATAGATGCCGCCAAGACCACCGATACCCGATCCAATCAAAACGCCAGTCTCGATTTCCTCGTCGTAGGTTTTAGGTTCCCATTTCGCGTCGCGCATCGCCTGCGTCGCGGCGCTCATACCGTAAATGATGAAGTCGTCGACGTGGCGTTGTTCCTTAGGCTCCATCCAGTCATCGGGATTGAAGACGTCGGGAGCGCCGCCGCGCGGCACTTGCGCGGCAACTTTGCAAGGGAGATCGGAAACGTCGAAGTTCTCGACCCGGGCGACTCCCGACTCGCTGGCGAGAAGCCGGCGCCAGGTCGCCTCGACCCCGCACGCTATCGGGGAAACCATCCCAAGGCCTGTAACGACGACGCGCCTCAATTGTCCCATGCCTGCACTCTAGCTGTTCCCGCCCGCGAATCTTGCCGCCAACCAACTGGCACCAATTGGAATGCCGCGCCCAACACGACAAGGGCCGGACGAGACGCCCGACCCGCACTCAAGGAAAAAAACGTCTCGACGAAGGCTGGCCGGGCCAGCTCAGCGTTGCGCACCTATTTCTTGGTCGACGCCTTTTCAAGATACTTGACCGCGTCGCCGACGGTTACAATGGTTTCGGCTTGGTCGTCGGGAATCTCGACCCCGAATTCTTCTTCAAACGCCATCACCAACTCAACCGTGTCGAGCGAGTCGGCGCCCAGATCGTCGATGAAATTGGCGGTGTCGACGACTTTGTCGGCCTCCACGCCGAGATGTTCTACGACAATCTTTTTTACGCGCTCTGCGACATCGCTCATCTCATCTTTTCCCTTATGCATCGGGCTTTGCCGCCCGACCTGTGATCAATTCCCCGATCGACCCCGCCGTGGGCAAGGCCCCTCAGTCGGGCGCCCACTCCCCGCCTCGGTGCGGTGACAGGATCGCTCGGGTTCGCCGACGCCGACGCTCGGATAATGCGCCCCTCCCGCGCCCTGCGACAAACGGGGTCGATAGCATATCTTTTTGGGCAACGCGAGAGGGCGCAAAACCCGTCGCGCCGCGGTCTTGCGGGCGAGTCCGAGCCATCAGATCATCGCCATTCCGCCGTTCACATGCAGTGTCTGCCCGGTCATGTAAGCCGATTCGGAACTCGCTAAATACACGGCCGCCGCGCCAATTTCCTTGTCGGAACCGAAACGTCCAATCGGGATCGTGGCGAGGATTGTATCGCGCTGTTTCTGGTCCAAAACCCGAGTCATTGGGCTATCGATGAAGCCGGGGGCGATGCAGTTGACAGTGATGCTCCGCGTCGCGACCTCGGCGGCGAGCGCCTTGGACATGCCGATCATGCCTGCTTTCGCAGCGGCGTAGTTCCCTTGCCCCGCATTGCCTTGGACGCCGACAACCGACGTTATGTTTATAATTCGGCCGAAGCGCCGTTTCAGCATGCCTTTCAGCGAGGCGCGCGACAGGCGGAAGGCCGCGGTCAGATTGATCGCAAGAACAGTATCCCAGTCCTCGTCCTTCATGCGAATGAACAGACCGTCGCGCGTGACCCCGGCGTTGTTGACGAGAATATCGATCGGTCCGAGCGCGCTTTCGACGGCCGGGATCAGCGCTTCCACCGCCGCGGCGTCGGAGAGGTCGCAAGGCGCCGCGTGCGTCCGGGTCTTGAGCGTGGCGGCGAGCGTTTCGAGCGCCTCCTGCCGGGTGCCGGTGAGTGCGACCGAGGCTCCCTGCGCGTGCAGGGCGCGCGCGATCGCTTGTCCAAGTCCGCCAGACGCGCCGGTGACGAGCGCAATTCTTCCTGTCAGATCGAACACCAGCGTCCCTCCGGTCGGATTCTCAGGGCGGCGCCGAAGCGCGGAAGGCGGAGAGGTCGTCGGGCGCGCCGATGCTGATTGTCGTCGCGCCCGCCACGATTCGCTTGATAAGGCCGGTCAAAACCTTGCCAGAGCCCAGTTCGATGAACCGGGTCACTCCGTGCGCGCTCATATAAGTCACGCTATCGCGCCATCGAACGGTCGCGGTCACTTGGGCGACAAGGCCGGATCGGATCGCGTCCGGGTTTGTGACGGCCTCGGCTTCGACATTCGAGACAAGCGGCGGTGTGGGGGGACGAATCGTGACGTCCTTCAGCGCTTCCTCCATCGCCTCCGCGGCCGGCTGCATGAGCGCGCAATGAAACGGCGCCGAGACGGGCAGAAGCAACGCCCGTTTTGCGCCGGCGAGCTTGGCGAGCTCGATCGCGCGCTCGACCACGGCGATCGTGCCTGAGACGACGACCTGGCCGCCGCCGTTGTCATTGGCGGCCTGGCAGATCGCGCCGGCGAGGTAGAGGTCGCTCGCCGCTTGTGTCGCGATCTTCACCACCGCCCCGAAGTCGAGGCCGAGGATGGCCGCCATTGCGCCTTCGCCCACCGGGACCGCCTTCTGCATTGCCGTCCCGCGCAGGCGCAAAAGACGCGCCGCGTCCTCGAGGGTGAGCGAATCGGCCGCGCAAAGCGCCGAATATTCGCCGAGCGAATGCCCGGCGACATAGGCCGCCTCCGAGTATGGGTTGAAGCCCGTCTCGGTCTCCAAAACCCTGAGCGTCGCGATGCTTGTGGCCATGAGCGCGGGCTGGGCGTTCGCGGTCAGCGTCAGTTGATCCTCAGGCCCCTCGAACATCAAATGGGAAAGCTTCTGGTCCAAGGCGCCGTCGACGCGGTTGAAGATCTCCCGCGCGGCGCGAAACTCTTCCGCCAGCGCCTTTCCCATGCCGACCGCCTGGGAGCCCTGACCCGGAAACACCAAGGCCGTCTTCATGGTCCGGTTTCCCCGAATGAACGCGATAGGGCGACTTGGCTCGCGCCCGGGCGCGGCGGGCGGTGACACGGCGCAGGGGGGCTGTCAAGCGCAAGATCACCAAGGCACAGAAGTGATTACGCCGGCTCCCGGCCGCGAATTCCGTACCGAAACGGGTCCAGGGTGTCCTGCACCAGCTTGCTTTCCGCGCAGATGAACGCGCGTCCGGTGATGCGCGGCAGAACGCCGCCGGTCGGACCCGGTTCGAAGCTGGCACGAAACCGGCTGCCGATGATGCTTTCCTGCACCCAGACTTCGCGGGGGCGCAACTTTCCCTCGGCGTGGAGGCAAGCGAGCTTGGCGCTGGTTCCGGTTCCACACGGCGACCGGTCGTAGGCCCCGCCGGGGCAAAGAACGAAATTGCGGCTGTCCGCGCCGCTCGATCGCGCCGGGCCGAAGAACTCGACATGGTCGATCAAGGCGCCGTCCTTGCCGCGGACACCCTGGGCTTGAAGCGCGTCCTGAATGGCGGCGGCGGCCATTGTCAGCGGACCGACATTCGCGAACTCGAGATCGCAGGGCGCGGCCGAAGTCAGGAAGAACCAGTTGCCGCCCCACGCGACGTCTCCGCGCACGGTTCCGAACCCCTCGACCTCGACCGAGACCGCTTCGGCGAGACGGTAGCTCTCGACATTCTCGACTGTGGCCGTGCAGTCGTCGACCAGCTCCACGCCGACCACGCCGACCGGCGTCTCGAAACGATGGCGTCCGGGCTTGAGCCGGCCCATATGCGCAAGTGTCACGGCGAGACCGATCGTCCCGTGGCCGCACATGCCGATGTAGCCGACATTGTTGAAGAAGATGACGCCCGCCGCGCATGACTTGTCGTGCGGCTCGCAGAGGAGCGCCCCGACGATCGCGTCATGTCCGCGCGGTTCGTTGACGGCGAAGCGGCGGAAATGATCGAACTCGGCCTCGAAGTGGGCGCGGCGTCCGGCAAGCGGGCCGTCTCCAAGCGGCGGTCCCCCGTCGACGATCACCCGGGTGGGCTCGCCCTCTGTATGGGAATCGATAACCCGCATCGCGCTCAATCCTTGGCGCCGGGCCAGGAGGCATACCAGGCGCGGAACGTCGTGAACCGCCGCTTCGCCATGCTCTCCTGCGACCGGCTGAGGGCGTCGAAGTCATTCAAGTGCAGCGCATATTCGTCATGGCCGACGAGCGTCATCAGGCGCTTGAAATAAAGCACGAGATCGACGCCCTCGTCGAAAACCGAGAGGGGGCTGAGCGCGCTGTCCAGCTCGAGCGCCCGGCGCCGCGCCTCAACGTCGCCTCTGGCGGCGCGCTCACAAAGCTGAACCAGACGCAGCACTTCGTGCGGGAAAACATTGCCGATGCCAGTGATGGCGCCGCAGGCGCCGCAATTGACAAAGCCGTGAAACACTTCGGTGTCGACGCCTACCATGAGCGCGATGTCGTCCGAACGGCCCGCAATATGCTCCGCCGCGTAGCTGAGCGATTCCGCGCCGCCGAATTCCTTGAATCCGACCAGATGGGGAAACTCATTTCGCAGTTCGAAGAACAACTCGGCTCGCGTCTGGAAGCCGTAATAGGGGCTGTTGTAGATGACCGAAGGCAAGTCGACCGCCGCCTTGAGCACGCGGGCGAAATGGCCGCGCTGGGCGGCCGTGGAGGAGCCGCGCGAGAGCACGCGCGGAATGATCATGAGTCCGCGCGCGCCTTTCTCCTTCGCGTGGCGGGCGAGCGCCGCGGCTTGCTCGGTGTTCTGCGCGCCCGTGCCGACGATGACCGGCAGGCCCGCCTTCGCCAAACGCTCGACGCCCTCCATTCGCTGTTCGATCGTGAGCAGCGGCCAGTCACCCATCGAGCCGCAATAGACAAGCCCCGACATTCCGGCGCCGATAAGATGTTTCCCCATCCGCACGAGAGCGTCGAAGTCGGGCCGCCGATCGGGGCCGCAGGGTGTCATGAGGGCAGGCATGGTTCCGGAAAAGACTTGCGACGACATCGTGAGGCTCCCTAGAGTCGGACATTCGCTGGCCCGGATATTCGCATGTCTCGGCTCCCGGTTCTTGATGAAAAGGCGGGTTAGGAATTGAAAATCCGCACAATCGCGCGCGCAAACGTCGAAGCCGACCCGGTGGCGTCGCTCGCCGCAATCCTTGGGCGTCCGTTTCCGGGCATCGAGCTGTTCGACCGCGTCCCCGACACCGTGTTCTTCATCAAAGATCACGAGGCCCGCTATGTCGCGGTCAACGAGACGCTCGCCCATCGCTGCCGGTTCACCGGCAAGAGCGCGCTGATCGGCCGCAAGGCGAGCGAGGTCTTTGCCTCGCCGCTCGGCGAGCGGTTCGAGGCGCAGGATCTCAGGGTCATCGCCGAAGGACTCTCAATCCGTGGCCGGATGGAGCGCCACCTCTATCCGGACGGTAGCGAAGGCTGGTGTCTGACCTGGAAAGAGCCGCTGATCGATGCCGCCGGCATCATTCGTGGCTTGGCCGGCATTTCCCGCGATGCACCGGCTCTCTCGGGGGCCGCGCCGGTTTCGGCGGCGCTTTCAGCGACGCTCGCCTATATCGATGATCATCTCGATGAGCCCTTGCGTATTCCCGACCTTGCGGCGCGGGCTGGTCTTTCGCCGTTCCAGTTCGATCAAAGAATCAGGACAATATTTGGCTTTTCCGCCGGCCAATATCTGTCCCGGCTGCGCATCGACCGGGCTTGTGACCGGCTCCGGCACTCTGACGCTTCCTTGAGCGAATTGGCGCTCGAATGCGGTTATGCGGATCAGGCGGCCTTCACGCGCCAATTCCACAAAACGGTCGGCCTCACCCCCGGCGCCTATCGGTTGGCGACAGCGCGCGGCCGCAAGCGCCCGCTCATCGGGGATTCGACTCTAACGAAAGCTGGCGCCGGCGCTTAACGTCCGAGTCGGAGGCGATCGCTGGGGGCACCCCGCCTTTTCACATTGCGCTGCGCGCAAAATCCGTCTTCAATGCTCCGCGGTACGCAAGAGATGCCCGGGGGCGCGACATTTGCAGGTCCCGCGCGGGCCAAACGCACCGGGAGGAAACCATGATAGGCCAGGGGAGGATAATCCAATGGGCGCCCGCCGCCCTCGCCGCCTGCGCTTTGCTCGCGGGCGCGCCGGCCTCAGCGCAGAGCGTCAAGATCGGGATCCTGAACGACCAGTCCGGAACCTACGCCGATTTTGGCGGCAAGTGGTCGGTCGGAGCCGCGAAAATGGCGATTGAGGATTTCGGCGGCAGCGTGCTTGGCCAGAAGATCGAGCTGGTCGACGCCGATCACCAGAACAAGCCGGATCTCGCCTCCGCCATCGCCCGGCGCTGGTACGATGTCGAGGGCGTTGACATGATCACCGACCTCACCTCGTCCGCGGTCGCGCTTGCGGTGCAGCAGATCGCCGCCGAGAAGAAGAAGATCGATATCGTCGTGGCCTCAGCGACGTCGACGCTGACCGGCGCGGCCTGCACGCCCTACGGCTTCCACTGGGCCTATGACACGCACGCGCTCGCGGTCTCGACGGGTGGCGCGCTGGTGAAAACCGGCGCCGACACCTGGTTCTTCATCACCGTGGACTATGCTGCCGGTCATGCAATGGAGAAGGACACCAGCGACGTCATCACGGCGAGCGGGGGTAAGGTGCTCGGGCACGTGCTCTACCCGCTCAACACTCCCGACTTCTCGTCCTTCCTGCTGCAGGCGCAAAGCTCCAAGGCGAAGATTGTCATTCTTGCCAACGCCGGCACAGACGTCATCAATTCGATCAAGCAAGCGGCTGAATTCGGGATCGTCGCCAAGGGCCAGCGGCTCGCGGCGCTGCTGCTGACGGCGGCGGAAGTCCACGGCCTTGGGCTGAACGCCACGCAGGGTCTGGTGCTGACCGAAAGCTTCTATTGGGACCTCAACGACCGGACGCGCGAGTTCGGCGAACGCTTCTTCAAGCGCACCGGGCGGATGCCGAACATGATCCAGGCCGGCGTCTATTCGGCTACCTTGCAATATCTCAAAGCCGTGAAGGCCGCCGGATCCAAGGACGCGGACGCCGTGGTGAAAAAGCTGAAGGAGCTGCCGGTCGACGACGCCTTCACGTCGAACGGGCATGTGCAGGCCAATGGACGCATGGTGTCGGACCTCTACCTGTTCCAGGTCAAGAAGCCGTCGGAGAGCAAACGCGACTGGGACTATTATAATCTGCTCGCGACGGTGCCCGGCGACACCGCCTATCCGACCGCCGCCAACAGCGGCTGCCCATTGACGAAGTAAGCGGAAGCAGCAGTCCCTTCGCCGCTTCCCTCATCCTGAGGAGACGGTCGAACGACGCTGCGCGTAAGCGACCAGGTTGTCGAGCGTCTGCGCCGTCCCGACATCGACGCCCATTCTGAGATACTGATCGAGCTGTTCGGCAGATCGACATTCAATCTCGACCGCCATGTGCGTCCTGCCAGCAGCTTCCTCGAGAGTGACCCGTCCCGTTGCGCCAAGCGTTTCGAAGATAAGCCGACTAGGCGGAGCGATTTCACGATAGGTTCCAGCGAAGGGCATGTCTGGATGGTCCTTCGTGACGAATTTGAAGGACCCGCCAGGCCGCAAGTCGATCTCGCAGGCCGCCAGCGGCTCACCGGCTGGATCCCACCAGCAGGCGACATGCTCCGGATTTGTCCAGGCCCCAAAAATCTCCGCGCGGGGCGCATCGAAATTGCGCGTCAGTTTTATCGTGTGTGACCGACGGTCAATGACAAGCCCAGTTTTCTGGGTAGCTGTCTGCGCGAACGGCATCTCATTTCTCCTTTTGTTGTTTCATCGTGGCAAGGTGCGCGTCGAGATTGTTCAAGCGGCTCTCCCATTGCTCGCGGAAGGGCTCAATCCAGTCGGCGATGTCCTTCATCGCAAGCGGTGCAAGTCTGCGGGGACGTCTCTGCGCGTCGCGCCCACCCTCGATGAGGCCCGCATTCTCAAGCACCTTGAGATGCTTCGAGATCGTCGGCTGGCTGAGCTCAAACGGCTCCATCAATTGCGAAACGGTCGCTTCGCCTTGCGTTAGGCGAGCCAAGATTGCCCGGCGCGTAGGATCGCAGAGGGCTTGGAACGAGACGCTCAGATGATCTGTGTTGTAGAATATTGCCATATAGCTATATCGCTATAAAGCAATGCAAGAGTCAAGAAACTTGTCGACCTTCGTGACAGGGGGCGGCTTGCGACTTCCCCTCACACAATCCCCAGCGCCTTGCCCGCATCGGTGAAGGCCGCGATCGCAAAGTCGATGTCGGCCTCCGTGAGCGCGGCCGACATTTGCGTGCGGATGCGCGCCTGACCCTTCGGCACGACGGGAAAGAAGAACCCGGCGACGAACAATCCGCGCTCGTCGAGGGCCTGAGCCAAATCCTGCGCCTTCTGCGCCTCGCCTAGCATCACCGGAATGATCGGGGTCTCGCCGGGCACGACGGTGAATCCGGCTTTCTCGATCCCTTCGCGAAAACGTCGCGCATGGTTTTTGAGCAAAGCGCGCCGCCCGTCGGCGCCGATCGCAATCTCGAGCGCCTTTAAGGCTCCGGCTGCGAGCGGGGGCGCGAGCGAGTTGGAAAAGAGATAAGGCCGCGCCCGCTGCCGCAAGAGGTCGACGATCGGCTGGTCGGCGGCGACGAAGCCGCCCATCCCGCCGCCGAGCGTCTTGCCGAACGTGCCAGTGACGATGTTCACGCGGTCGCCCGCGCCGGTCAGCGCCGGCGTTCCACGACCCTTCTCGCCCAGATGCCCCGTCGCGTGGCAGTCGTCGACCAGAACCAGCGCGCCGTATCGGTCGGCAAGGGCGCAGATCTCCTTCAGCTTGGCAACATAGCCGTCCATCGAGAACACGCCGTCGCTGGCGATGAGCTTGAACCGCGCGCCTGCGTTATCCGCCTCCTTGAGGCGATCCTCGAGCTCGTTCATGTCCGAATTGGCGAAGCGGTAGCGCTTCGCCTTGCTGAGCCGCACGCCGTCGATGATCGATGCATGGTTGAGGCTGTCGGAGATGATGGCGTCCTCTTCCCCCAGCAAGGGCTCGAAGACGCCGCCATTGGCGTCGAAACAGGCCGCGAACACAATCGCATCGTCCTTGCCCAGGTGCTTGGCGATCGCCTGTTCGAGCTCACGATGCAGCGTCTGCGCCCCGCAGATGAAGCGCACCGAGGCCATGCCGAAGCCGAATTGATCCATCGCGCGTCGCGCCGCCGCGATGACGTCAGGGTGATCGGCGAGGCCCAGGTAATTGTTGGAGCAGAGATTGACCGCATCCCGCGCGCCGTGCGGGGACGCAACGTGAATGCGTCCGCCCTGCGGTCCGGTCAGCAGCCGCTCGCGTTTCGTGAGACCTGCCGTCTCGATGTCGTCGAGGGTGGCGCGGATGTGGTTGAGAAAGGCGTCGGTCATAGCGCCTCGTTTCGATCGCGGTGGGGTCTCAACCTTAGCAGCGTGCGGAGGGCGCCGCTATTGCGTGAGCTGGATGTAGAGCTCGTAGCGTCCTTGGCTGAACGTGAGTCCGGCTTGCGCCGCGTTGAGCCGCATGATGATTCCGTTGCGATTCTCGAGCCAGATTTCGCCGTTCGCCTTGGCGGTGATCGCGAGGCTGCCGGTACCCTGGATCCAGGGGCCGGAGAACTGGGAAACGTCGTGTAGCTTGTAGACCTCGCCGGAGGCTTGCATCGTCGAGATGGCGCCGGGGCCGATGAGCGAGCCAATGAGCGTGAACGGATAGGTCCTGCCCCGGAAAGTGAGCGTGCCGCTACCCACGCCAGACGCGGAAAGAAAGACCTGGGTCATCGTGACTGTGCCCGATGGCCGGAGCCCCCGAATGCTCGCTTCCGTCGGGATTCCAGAGGGCGGAATTTGGCACCCTGCGAGGGGCAGAAGAGTGAAAACGGTTAAAATCGCCGCTGCCGCTGGCGAGCGAATGAGTTTGGCGCCGAGCCACATGGCCTTCCCCTTTATCGAGCCGACGCCGCCGGCGCCCTGGATGGTTTAGCGAATTTGCTTGCCGGATGTCAGCTGTCGCTGATGTCGACAACGCCCAAGAGCGATCTGATCCACGTAAGCGCGATAAATTACATAATAAAAAAGTTTCATACGCGGTGAATGCGTCAGCCGTTTCGAGATGCAGAAAAAAGAGGCTAAGCAACTGAAAAGACTGAGTCGCGCGCAAAACCGTACACTGCGGCCGGCGGTATAATTTTCAGACCACCGCCGAGCCTACCCGCCCCAGTCGATGAGCCGGTCGCCGCGATGGATGGCGTCCGCCTCTGGCGTCAGTCGGCCGTCGGCCTGATGCAGGATCAGCCCTGGCGACATGCGCAGCGGCGCCTTTGAACCCTTCACGCCCGAGACGAGCAGGCGATGCGCGCTTGCGCCGTTCGTCGGATAAACCGGCAGGAGGGCCAGCGAGCCAAGCCGGCCTCCGATCCCCGCGAGGATGGCGCCAAGCGCGTCGGGCCGGTGGATCATCAGGAAACGCCCGCCCGGCGCGGGCATCGCAAGCGAAGCCTGAATCCAGTCGGCAAGCGTCGCGCTCGCCTCCGCGCGGGCCAAGACATGCGCTCGCGCCCTGCCTTCGTCGGGAGAGGCGCGGACCGCCTTGGCGTCGAAGAACGGTGGGTTGGTGACGACGCAGCTGGCCGATTCCGCCAATCCCGCCCCGCGGCGCTCTCTCGGGTTGAGCGCGTCGAGCCGCAACACCCGTGTACGCGCCTGAAGTCCGTTGCGCGCCACGTTGCTTTCAGCGAGCTGTGCCAGTTCGGGGTCGAGCTCGACAAGATCGACGGATGCGAGCGGGCTGCGCTGAGCCAGCGCCAGCCCGACTGCGCCAACTCCCGCGCCGACGTCGACGATCCGGCCCTCCGGCGCGCCCGCCGCCGCGACGAGCAGGGCGGCGTCCGTCCCCACCCGATGGCCGCGCTTCGGCTGCACGAGCGTGAGCCGGCCGCCGAGCCATCGGTCCTTGGTCTGCCCGTCCGCAGTCGCGGCGCTCTTAAGACCGGCCGACGGCTCAGGCATCGCGCAGTTCTTTTCCCAGGCCCGCTTCGACAATAAGGCGGCGAGCGCGCCCTTCCTCTTCCGAGTCGACCAAAATCCGTCTCGGCAGGAAGCCGAGCGACCCCTCTGCGGCGGCCATGTTCTGGTCGGCCACGAAATAGGCGACCCGCTCCGCCTTCAGGATCGATTCGATGAAACTGATGAGAACGAGATCGTTGGTGCGCAGGATTTCGACCAAAAGGGACCTCGATTGGGGCTCACTTGCCGCGTCGGTGGGCCGTCTTTATGGTCGCGGCGCGGGATCTGGCAAGGGAATGCTTGCGTGGGAATTGTCGTTCCACTGGAAGACAAATCGGCCGATCGTCTGATCGAGCCGTTGACGACGCTCGTCGCGAGCGACATGGCCAAGGTCAATCTGACCATCGTGTCGCGCACCGGATCAGAGGTCACGATGATCCCCGAGGTCGCCAATCACCTCATCGCCTCAGGCGGCAAGCGGATGCGTCCGATCCTGACTTTGGCGACCGCCGGCCTCTGCGGCTATTCGGGGGAGGGCCATATCAAGCTCGCCGCCGCGGTCGAATTCATGCATACCGCTACCCTTCTGCACGATGATGTTGTCGACGAGAGCGACCTGCGCCGGGGCAAGGCGGCCGCGCGGGTGCTTTGGGGCAACGAGGCCAGTGTCCTGGTCGGCGATTTTCTTTTAGGCCAAGCCTTTAAGATGATGGTCGAAGTCGGCTCGTTGCCCTGTCTCGAGGTGTTGTCCGGCGCCGCCGTGGTGATTGCCGAGGGCGAAGTGATGCAACTCTCAGCCGCCAAGGACACAGAGACGACTGAGGACGCCTATCTTGCCGTCATCCGCGCCAAGACTGCGGCCTTGTTCGCCGCGGCCTGCGAGGTCGGGCCCATTCTCGCCGGCCGGTCCAAGGCGGAGATCGCCGCCTGCGAGGGTTACGGCGCCAATCTCGGCATCGCCTTTCAGCTCATTGACGACGCGCTCGACTACGGCGGCTCGTCGGCCAAGCTCGGCAAGAATGTTGGCGATGATTTCCGCGAGGGAAAGATCACCCTGCCGGTGGTGCTGTCGTTCCGGCGCGGGGGGACGAAAGAGCGCGAATTCTGGCGCCGGACACTGGAAAAGGGCGAGGTCGTCGACGGCGATCTCGAGTTTGCACTGGCGACGATGAAGAAGCATCGCGCGCTCGAAGACACCATCGAGCGCGCCCGGCATTATGGCGCAATGGCCCGCGACGCCCTTGAACTGTTCGCCGCTTCCCCATGGAAACATGCTTTGCGCGACGCGGTCGAGTTCACCACCGGCCGGGCGCATTGAGGGCCGCGGCCACCCTCAGGCTCTTCACAGCGGCGCGCCGATTTTCCGTCCCGCGCGTCAATCTGGCGTTCGATAAGATGGCGATTTGTCGAGCTCGGACCTGTCGAACCTAAGAGGTGTTTCGCGGCGCGCTCCTTGCCATTCCATTAGCGCTTCTTGTTATACCTTGGTTTAGGCGCTCCTACCAACAGACCAGGCAAAGCGACCTCAGTATAATTCAGCGCTCCGCTTCAATCGGATAGAGCTCCTCGTGTGGATTTAACTCGCGACGCTCATCGTCAATATACATGAGCGTCGGGGAGGATGAGGAGGACCAACATGAAGATGTCGATCTTGTCGCTGGCGCTTGGCGTCGTGTTGGCGAGCCCCGTGGCGGCACACGCGAGCGAGAACCCTTATGGACGCGTTCACGGCCATCGAACGACCCATCATGCGATGGTCGTCTCGAATTGGCACGACCCATTCAAACCCCGCAGAACCGACGGACTGAGCTCCAACCCAAATGCTTGCGCCAGCTACGGCTGCGTTGGCGCAGGCGGTGGCGGAGACTAGAGGGCGGCCGCCGACGACTGCGCCGTCGCAGGCGCAACCGTTGGCCGCTCGCGCCCGGACCGTCCTGGGAATTCCAAGTTTCGCCGGCGCCGCCGGCGTCCGAGGCCCTTCGGGGCAGCCCTCCTTGGGCGTTTCCTCCCCAGACTCAAGGCCCTGGCTTCACGGCCGGGGCCTCTTTTCCGGGCATAACGTGTATTACCGGGTTTTGGCCTATTTCGCCGAGTTTGCCAGGAAAGTTCCCGAGGGCGCATTGAGCTCGTCGCTTTCTGGCGACGAGAGGTTATATAACGGGCGTTGATGAACGAGCCTTTGTCCACCCTGCCATTTTGCCACCTTTTAGGGGCAATTGTGAGCAGCGTCACACTGCGAGAGGCGAAAGACTGGACAAGTTTTCGCGCGCCGTTTAGCGAAGAGGAAAGCGGCGCTGGGCTAAAAGGGCCAGGCCGGAGAAGGACAGGCGATGGACTATCAGCGGAGCTTCGAGGACGCGATCGCGCGCCTGAAGGCGGAAGGGCGCTACCGCACCTTCGCCAATCTCGAGCGTGACGCGCGCCGGTTCCCGATCGCCCAATGGCGCCCGGAGGGCGAGGAAGACCGGCCGCGCGAAGTGACGGTCTGGTGCTCGAACGACTATCTCAGCATGGGCGGCCATCCCGACGTCATCGAAGCGTCGGTCAAGGCGGTCTGCGCCCATGGGGCAGGGGCGGGCGGAACCCGTAACATTTCCGGCACTCACAATCCGATCGTCGAACTCGAGGCCGAGCTGGCCGACCTGCACGGCAAGCCGGCGGCGCTCGTCTTCACCTCTGGCTGGGTGTCCAATCTGGCGGCGATTTCGACCATCGCCGGCCTCTTGCCCAATTGCCTCATTCTGTCCGACGCGCTCAATCACAATTCGATGATCGAGGGCATTAAGCGCTCCGGCTGCGAGAAGCGCGTCTGGCGGCACAACGACGTCGGTCATCTCGAGGAGCTGCTCGCCGCGGAGCCGCGCGACCGCGCCAAGCTCGTCGTGTTCGAGAGCCTCTATTCGATGGACGGCGACATCGCGCCGATCGCCGCGGTCGTGGCGATGGCCGACAAATATAACGCGCTTACCTACATCGACGAAGTCCACGCGGTCGGCCTCTATGGACCTCGCGGCGGAGGCTTGAGCGAGCGCGAAGGGCTTGCGGTCCGCATCGACATCATCGAAGGCACGCTGGCGAAAGGCTTTGGCTCGCTCGGGGGCTATATCGCGGCGAGCGAGGCGATCGTCGACGCGGTGAGAAGCTTCGCGCCCCAGTTCATCTTCACCTCGACCCTGCCGCCGAGCGTTGCCGCGAGCGCGGCTGCCGCAGTCAAGCATCTGAAGCGCTCGAACGCCGAACGCGACCGACACCAACATATGGCCAAACTCGTCAAGCACGCGTTGCGCGCCGCTGGCCTGCCGGTCATGGACAATCCCTCGCATATCGTGCCGGTGCTGGTCGGCGATGCCCGGCAATGCCGCGCGGCCAGCGAACTCCTGCTCGAGCGGCATGCGATCTACATTCAGCCGATCAACTATCCGACTGTCGCCAGGGGGACGGAACGCCTGCGTGTGACCCCGACGCCGGCCCATAGCGAAGCCCAGGTCGCCGATCTGGTCGAGGCTCTGGTCGACGTCTGGAAGACGCTCGGTCTCGCATTCGAGGAATCGCGCGTCATCCCGCTCTTCCGCGCCAATGCGAGCGAGGATGCCCATTGCGTCTATCCGGAAATGAAGCGGGCGGCGGAATAGGGCCCCATTCGGAGCCCAAAGCGAGCTTGGCCAAGCCTTTCCTCGCGGCGCTCGCTGGCGAGCGGCAAAAAACGCCGCCGATCTGGCTCATGCGCCAAGCGGGCCGCTACCTGCCCGAATATCGCGAGCTTCGGACGAAGGCCCCGACTTTTCTCGATTTTTGCTATGACCCCCGCCTCGCGGTTGAGGCCACCTTGCAGCCGATTCGACGCTTCGGCTTCGATGCGGCGATCCTGTTCTCCGACATTCTCGTCATGCCCGACGCGCTTGGTCAGGCCGTGTCGTTCGAGACCGGCGATGGCCCGCGTCTCGATTCGATCGGCGACGCGGGGGGACTCGCGAAGCTGAGAGATGAGCCCGACTGGACCCGGCTTGCGCCGGTGTTCGAGGCTCTCGATCGTGTGAAGGGGGCGCTGTCGAAGGAAACAGCGCTGATCGGCTTCTGCGGCGCGCCGTGGACGGTGGCGAGCTACATGATCGCCGGCCGCGGCACGCCAGACCAGGCGCCGGCGCGGCTGTTCGCCTATCGCTATCCGGACCTGTTCGCGCGCCTGATCGACCGGCTTGTCGACGCTTCGGCCGAATACCTTCGCCGCCAGTTCGCGGCCGGCGCGGATGCGGCGCAGATCTTCGATTCCTGGGCGGGCGTGCTGCCGCCGACCGAATTTGAACGCTGGTGCGTCGCGCCGATCGCGGCGATCGCAGCCAAAGTTCGCGACGAAACGCCGAAGGCGCGGCTGATCGCCTTTCCGCGCGGCGCCGGGGCGCAGCTTGCCAAATTCGCTGGCCTCGCTGGAATCGACGCGATTGGCCTCGACACCGCCACTGATCCCCGAGCCGCCGTCGCCGCTCTGCCCGAGCGGGTAACGCTCCAGGGCAATCTTGATCCGCTGGCGCTGGTTGCGGGCGGACGGCGCCTCGACGAACAAATCGAGCGGGTGCTGAGCGGCTTTAAGGGCCGCCCTCATATTTTCAATCTCGGCCACGGCGTCCTACCCGAAACGCCTGTCGAGCATGTCGAGCGCCTGGTCGCCCGGGTGCGCGACCAGCGAGCGCCATGAACGATTCAACCGCTTCCGCCGACGACCCGCGCTTCGTTCGGGCGCAAAACTGGTTTGAGACCCTTCAGGAGCGGATCATCGCCGCGATAGAGGCGCTCGAGCGCGAGTTCGCGGGCGTTGGCGCGGATCGTCCGCCGGGGCGGTTTGCGATTGAACTCTGGGAGCGAACCGATGCGAGCGGCGCGCCGGGCGGCGGCGGGCGTATGGCGATGCTGCGCGGGCGCCTGTTCGAGAAGATGGGCGTGCATTGCTCCGTCGTCCACGGCGCCTTTCCGACGGAGTTCGCGTCGCAAATTCCCGGCGCCGACACCGACCCGCGCTTCTGGGCCGCCGGCGTGTCGGTGATCGCCCATCCGTGGAGCCCGCATGTGCCGACCGTGCATATGAATACGCGGCTTGTGCGCACGACCAAGACATGGTTCGGCGGCGGCGCCGATCTGACGCCGACGCTTGATGAGCGCCGCAAGGCGGATGATCCGGACGCCATCGCCTTTCACGCCTCGATGTGCGCCGCCTGCGAGCGCCATCCGGGCGTTGCGGACGCCGAGCGTTTCAAAACCTGGTGCGACGAGTACTTTTATCTCAAGCACCGCGAGGAGCCGCGCGGAATTGGCGGCATCTTCTTTGACTATCTCAATAGCACCGGCGACGCCGGCAATTCCGCTTTTAACGCCGATTTCGCCTTTGTGCGCGACGTCGGCGAGAGCTTTCTTGCGATCTATGGCGAGATTGTCCGGCGCAACGCCGCAAAACCATGGGGCGACGCCGAGCGCGAGCAACAATTGGCGCGCCGCGGACGTTACGTGGAGTTCAATCTGCTCTATGATCGCGGCACGATCTTCGGCCTGAAGACCGGCGGCAACGTAGCGTCAATCCTGTCCTCGATGCCGCCGCTGGCCAGCTGGCCCTGAGCGCGCTTCCCAAAAACTCTCGGAGAGAAACCATGACCAACGCCGCTGAATCCGGCCGCTTTCGCATTGGCGGAGCTTTTGACGTCAACCGCCTCGGCTACGGCGCGATGCGCATTGTGGGCAAAGGGATCTGGGGTCCGACCCCGGATCGCGATGAAGCTTTGAAGACGTTGCGCCGGCTGCCCGACCTTGGCGTCGATTTCATCGACACCGCCGATTCCTATGGCCCCAATTTTTCCGAGGAGCTGATCAAAGAGGCGCTCGCGCCCTATGGCAAGATGCATATCGCGACCAAGGGCGGGTTCACGCGCACCGGGCCGAACATCTGGGTTTCGGTTGGCCGGCCGGAATATCTGATCCAGCAGGCTCATACGAGCCGCTGGCGGCTCGGCGTCGAGATAATCGATTTGTGGCAGTTGCATCGCATCGATTCGAAAGTGCCGGCCAAGGAGCAGTTCGACGCCATCGCCTCGCTGATCAAGGACAAGGTCATCCGCTGCGCGGGTCTATCGGAAGTCAGCGTCGCCGAGATCGAGGCCGCCTCGAAGGTCTTCCCGGTCGCCACGGTGCAGAACCGTTACAACTTCATCGACCGCAACAGCGAGGCGGCGCTCGAGTATTGCGAGAAACACAGCATGGGCTTCATCCCCTGGGCGCCGCTCGACGCTGGCGCGTCGGCGAAGCCCGGCTCGGCTTTGGACGCGATCGCTCACAAGCACAAAGCGAGCCCAGGCCAGATCGCGCTCGCCTGGCTCTTGAAGCGCAGCCCCGTCATGCTGCCGATCCCAGGCACCGGCAAAGTCGCGCATCTGGAGGAGAACGTCGGCGCGGCGGCGATCAAGCTCACGGACGAGGAATTTGCGACCCTCGACCGGGTCGGTCGCGCGAAGGCATAACCTCGGCTAGGCCCCGGATTTCTCGTTTTCGATCAAGTGATCCTGGTAGCGCGCGCGCAGCGCGAGCTTGTTGAGCTTGCCGGTCGCCGTATGCGGCAGCTCTTCGAGCATCAGCACGTCGTCGGGGAGCCACCACTTCGCTACCCCGGCGTCGGCGAATTGTAGTTGACGATCGGGCTGGTCTCGGTCATGCCCCAGGCGCCAAGCGTATCGAGACGGCTCGGTCACCACGCGAGCACTGCACGATTTAGCTGTGTTGAACAACGCCGCTTTTTCGCCTGAATCTGGTATTGTCAGCAAGCTGAGATCGATAGCCAAAGCGCCAAGTTTTGGTGCGGCAGATGCAAAACAATAAGCGGAACGATTTCGATGTCTACGATCGGCGAACCTATATCAAATCCGTCCCCAGCCTCGACTCCGATGCAAGGCGATAAAAGCGTGGACGATCGATTTTGGGATTTTAAGGCTTCTCATTACGTCACCGCCGCACTGACACTCGCGTTGCTTTTTGTTGCTGTCGTTCAGGCTGGTATTTACAATAGGCAAGCTACTTAATGAAAGCGTAAAATACGATTGCAACACAACAGATTTATATTGCCGAAGCTCAAACTGAAATCGCCAACACTCAGGCGGATATATCTAGTAAACAATTGTCTATTACGCAGGTCCTAGAGCGACCCTGGGTTTCCATTGCTCAAGCTTCTCCATCGCGCGATTGGACGGTCTCCAACGGGAGAGTTACGTTCTCTCTGATTTTATTCTAAAGAATAACGGTCAAATACCTGCTACCGCCGTATGGGTCGATGGCGAGACGTATTCGCGCGGCGGTGACGGATCGAAAGTCATCTCACGAGGAAAGGCCTTTTGCGAAAAGATCAAACATTGAGAAGTTAATCAATTTAGTGAAGGATTCACAATTTTTCCTGGTGATCAAAGCGCAAGATCCATGGTAGTTACATTGAGCGAGAACGATTTATCATTGTTAAAAAGAGGCGATGTCAATGGGATAAGCACTGTAATGGTAGCCGGATGTATTGACTATATATCGCCCCTTAGTAGAGATCATCATCAAACTCCATTTGTATATGAACTTCATAAGCTTGGAACACACCCACACGAGTGGTCACCAATTGATGCCAACGCGGCAGTTATTCCCGCCGATCAGCTTGGGTTCGCGGTTCATCCGTTGCTCACGTGGAATGCCGACTAATTATCTCTCTCACCGCTCAGCTCCTCAAGACGGCGCAGGCGCCGCCGACGGCTTGGATCCGCGCGCAAAGCTTTCTCGCTTCGCCGCCGGTCTGGGCGGGAAGGCGGACGCGGTAGAACGGTCGCCAGCCGCGGCTGCGCAGGACGGACCCGAGCACGAACGGATTCATGTCTCCGATCACGCTTGCATATTCATGCCGGGCGCGCGCGAAGGCGCGGAGCGCCGAGCCTTTCGAGAAGCTGGCGGCGATCTGTACGCCCCAGGGCGCAAACCAGCCCGAGACGACACCAGAGGACGGCGCCGTCACGCGGAGGGTGGCGATCAGGCTCAAGCAGGACGGGCCAGTATCGGGCGCAGCGTCGGCCGGCGGCTTGTCGCTCCGCCACTCCTCGGCGTCATGACCGGTGACCGCGAGCACATAGTCTTGCGTTTCGAACGGAAGCGATCCCTTGTTGGCGAGCCAGTGGGCAACCGCCGTGGGCCCTCCGTTATAAGCAGCAGCCGCCAGCCCCAGATTGCCGAAGCGGAGTCTGAGTTCGTTCAGGAACCTCGCGGAGGCTGGGATTGCGGACGCGGGATCGAACGGGTCGATGAGCCCGCGCTCGTTCGCCGTCCCTGGCATGAACTGGGCGACGCCTTGCGCGCCCGCGGGGCTGACCGCGTTCGGCCGGAACGAGCTCTCCCGCCAGATAAGCTTGGTGAAGAACCCGGCCGGGAGCCCCTCCGCCTTGGCGGACGCTTCGACAATCCCGCATAGGGTCGCGACCGCGTTGTCGGTCTCGTCGCCCGCGTCGGCATGAGCCGGGCCGGTCAGGCAAAACACGAGCGCAGCAAGCGCGATCGCTTTCCCCCAAGCGCGGGTCAAACCCCGGATGCGGCACGCGTCCTGCATGCCTTTGCCCGCTAAGGCGCCGATGCTATAGGGACTCGTCGCCCGCACGTCGCGCGTCTCCCGTCAACGAGAGTCCCTTTTAGATGCCCAAGATCAAGGTCACGAATCCGGTCGTCGAACTCGACGGCGACGAGATGACGCGCATCATCTGGCAGCTGATTCGCGACAAGCTTATCCATCCCTATCTGGACGTCGATCTCAAGTACTACGATCTCTCGGTCGAGAATCGCGACGCGACCAACGACCAGGTCACGATCGACGCCGCCGAGGCGATCAAGGCCGCCGGCGTCGGCGTCAAATGCGCGACCATCACCCCGGACGAGGCGCGCGTCAAAGAGTTCCATCTGAAGGAAATGTGGAGGAGCCCGAACGGCACGATCCGGAACATCCTGGGCGGCGTCATCTTCCGCGAGCCAATTATTTGCAAGAACGTGCCGCGTCTGGTCCCGAGCTGGACCCAGCCGATCATCATCGGCCGCCACGCTTATGGCGACCAGTATCGCGCGACGGATTTCAAGGTTCCCGGAAAAGGCCGTCTCACTATCCGGTTCGAGGGCGAGGATGGGACGGTGATCGAGAAGGAAGTGTTCAAGTTCCCCGGCGCAGGCGTCGCGATGTCGATGTACAATCTCGACGACTCGATCCGCGATTTCGCCCGCGCTTCGCTGAATTACGGGTTGCTGCGGAAGTACCCGGTCTACCTGTCGACCAAGAATACGATTCTGAAGGTCTATGACGGCCGCTTCAAGGACGTCTTCCAGGAGGTGTACGACAACGAGTTCAAGAGCCGGTTCCAGTCCCTCGGCATCACCTATGAGCATCGCCTGATCGACGACATGGTCGCTGCGGCGCTCAAGTGGTCAGGCGGCTACGTGTGGGCCTGTAAGAACTACGACGGCGACGTGCAGTCCGACACGGTCGCGCAGGGGTTCGGCTCGCTTGGCCTCATGACCAGCGTCTTGATGACGCCGGATGGCCAGACCGTCGAAGCCGAGGCCGCGCACGGCACCGTCACCCGCCACTACCGCGAACATCAGAAGGGGCGCGAGACCTCCACCAACTCGATCGCCTCGATCTTCGCCTGGACGCGTGGTCTTGCGCATCGGGCCAAGCTCGACGGCAACGAGGCGCTCGCCAAATTCGCCTCCACGCTCGAGAAGGTCTGCATCGACACCGTCGAGGCGGGCTCGATGACCAAGGATCTTGCGCTCCTTGTCGGGCCCGATCAGAAGTGGCTCTCGACCGAGGGCTTTCTCGACAAGGTCGACCAGAACCTGAAGAAGGCGATGGCGTAACAGCGCGAGCGCGCTGGCTTACGCCCCCGCAGCGCGGCGGACGCCCTCTTCGACCGCCGCCAGCGCCTCGTGGGTCTTGGCGCCGTCGGGCCCACCGGCCTGCGCCATATCCGGGCGCCCGCCGCCGCCTTTGCCGCCGAGCGCCGCCGATCCGAGGCGCACCAGTTCAACCGCGTTGAAGCGGCTCGTCAGGTCAGGCGTGACGGCCACCACGATGCTGGCCTTGCCGTCCTCGCTCGCGGCCGCGATGGCCACTACGCCCGAGCCGACGCTCTGCTTCGCTTCGTCTGCGAGCGATTTCAAATCCTTCATGTCGATTCCGCTCACGGCGCGGGCGTAAAGCTTGACGCCCGCGACGTCACGCGCCGTGGTGGATTCCGTCGCGCCTCCGCCTCCGCCCATCGCGAGCTTGCGCTTGGCGTCGGCGAGCTCGCGCTCGAGCTTGCGTTTGTCGTCGATCAGCGCTTCGAGCCGTTCGGTCGCCTCGCCAGCCGGCGCGCGCAACAAAGCCGCGAGATCCCCGTAAGCGCGAGAGTCCGCCTCGAGGCGTTTGCGCGCCTCATCGCGCGTCTTGGCTTCGATGCGCCTCACGCCCGCCGCGACCGCGCTCTCGCCGACGATGGTGATGAGCCCGATGTCGCCGGTGCGATGAACATGAGTGCCGCCGCAAAGCTCGATCGAATAGGTCCGCTCGTGGTCGTGGCCGTCCTCGATTTCGCCCATGGTGACGACGCGCACCTCGTCGCCGTACTTTTCGCCGAACAAAGCGCGGGCGCCGGACGCGCGCGCATCGTCGAGGCCCATCAGCCGCGTCGTCACCTCGGCGTTTTCTAGGACCACGCGATTGGCGATGTCCTCGACCTTTTCGAGCTCGGCGCGCGTGATCGGCTTGGGGTGAGCGATGTCGAAGCGCAGCCGCTCGGGCGAAACCAGCGAGCCCTTCTGCGCCACATGATCGCCAAGCACCATGCGCAAAGCCTCATGCAGAATGTGGGTCGCGGAGTGATTGGCGCGCGTCGCCGTGCGCGCGTCGTGATTGACCTGAAGCTCGACCGCCAGATCTAAGCTCGCCGCGCCCTCGACGATCATGACGTCGTGGACAACGAGGTCGCCAAGCTTCTTGCGCGTGTCGGTAACTTCGGCGCGGAAGCCAGACGCGGTGATTTCGCCGACGTCGCCGACCTGGCCGCCGGACTCGCCATAGAACGGCGTCTGATTGAGGATCAGTGATCCGCGTTCGCCCGCGTGGAGCGTGTCGACTTCGACGCCGTCCTTGACGATCGCAGTTACGACGCCCTCGGCGGTCTCGGTCTCGTAACCCAGAAACTCGGTCGCGCCGACCCGCTCGCGCAAAGCATACCAGATCGTTTCGGTCGCAGCTTCCCCCGAGCCCGACCAGGCCCTGCGCGCTTCGGCGCGCTGGCGCTCCATGGCGGCGTTGAAGCCTTCCGTGTCGACCGAAAGCCCGCGCGCGCGCAAAGCGTCCTGCGTCAGATCGAGCGGGAATCCATACGTGTCGTAGAGGCGGAACGCCGTCTCGCCGTTCAGGACGCCACCATCGCCAAGCGAGCGCGTCTCGTCCTCGAGAATGGCGAGCCCTCGCACAAGCGTCGAGCGAAAACGCGTCTCCTCGAGCTTGAGCGTCTCCGAGATGAGCGACTCGGCGCGGATCAGCTCCGGATAGGCCTGGCCCATCTCGCGCGTCAGCGCCGGTACAAGCCGCCACATCAGCGGATCGCGCGCGCCCAGGATCTGGGCGTGGCGCATGGCGCGTCGCATGATGCGGCGGAGCACATAGCCGCGGCCCTCGTTCGACGGCAGCACCCCGTCGGCGACCAGGAAGGCGGAAGCGCGCAGATGGTCGGCGATGACGCGGTGCGAAGCGCGCTGGGGGCCGTCGGGATCGACCCCGGTCAGGTCGGCGCTGGCGCGGATAAGGGCGCGGAAAAGATCGATGTCGTAATTGTCGTGGACGCCCTGGAGCACGGCGGCGATGCGCTCGAGCCCCATGCCGGTGTCAATCGAGGGGCGCGGCAGGTTGACCCGCTCGCCGCCGGACAGCGTCTCGAACTGCATGAACACGAGATTCCAGATCTCGATGAAGCGGTCGCCGTCGGCGTCGGGCGAGCCCGGCGGACCGCCCGGGATCTGGTCGCCGTGATCGTAGAAAATCTCAGAACACGGCCCGCAGGGGCCGGTGTCGCCCATCGCCCAGAAATTGTCATTTGTCGCGATGCGGATGATCCGCTCCTCGGGCAGGCCCGAGATCTTTCGCCACAAGTTGAACGCTTCGTCATCGTCGTAATAGACGGTGATGGTGAGCTTTTCTGCGGGCAGGCCCAAGTCGCGCGTCAGCAGGCCCCACGCGTATTCGATCGCGTAGTCCTTGAAATAGTCGCCGAACGAGAAGTTGCCCAGCATTTCGAAGAACGTGTGGTGGCGCGCGGTATAGCCGACATTGTCGAGATCGTTGTGCTTGCCGCCCGCGCGCACGCATTTTTGCGACGTCGTCGCCCGGTTGTAGGAACGCTTTTCGACGCCGGTGAAGACGTTCTTGAACTGCACCATGCCGGCGTTGGTGAACATGAGCGTCGGGTCGTTGCGCGGCACAAGCGAGCTCGACGGCACGACGTTATGCCCGTTCTTGGCGAAGAACTGGAGGAAGTTCGATCGAATGTCGTTGACGCCGCTCATGCACCAAAATCGCTTGAAAAAGGCCGCCCGACGGGGTTCTAGAACAAGGACGCCAAAAGCGCCAATGCACGGACCGCGCCAGTTTCAGGGCGGGGAGAAGCCCGATATGGCGACTGAACGGGCTTCCGTCCAGGCCGAGCTATGGCGCACTCAGTCAAGCGCCGGGCGCCCTTGTCTGTCATACCCGCGCAGGCGGGCATCGAGTAAAGCTTCATCGAACTCTGGATTCCCGCTTGCGCGGGAATGACAAAACCCTCCTAGACGCAACGCTCTATTCTGCGTAAGACGCACGATAAATTCTGGCCACGACGCTCGGCTTGCTTCGCGCGGCAATCTGATCCGAACTTCAGCAGGCGCTGGGGAGGTTTTCGATGCGGCTCATGACCTTACTTCTTTCCAGGACAGCAATCGCCGCTTCGCTTGGCGCCCTCGCCGCGCCAGGTCTGGCGAGCGCCGCCTGCGTTCCTTCGTCTCAGCTCATCCGGACGCCAGTGGTCGGCCCGATCCTGAGCAACGGCGGGTCGATCAACCTGACGAGCAACGGCAAGATTACGGGAAGCCCCGATGGCGTCGACGCGCAGTCTTGCGACCTCTCATCGCTGATCAACAGCGGCGTGATTGTCGGCGGCGTCGAGAACGGGGCGGGCGGCGCCGGCGTGTCGAACGGTCGGAGGATCGCCAGCGTGCTCAACAAGGCTACGATCGCCGGCGGCGCGGGCGTCTCGATATTCCATCCAGATCCAGGCGGATTCTCCACAGGCGGCGCGGGCGGCGACGGCGTTTTGAACGCAGGCGAGATCGTCACGCTGCAAAACGACGGGGCGATCGACGGCGGCGCCGGCGCGACGGCCGCGGGCGCCGCAGTCGGGGAATCAGGCGCTGGCGGCGACGGCGTGTCGAACACAGGCACGATTCACACGCTGCGCAACGACGGGGCGATCAACGGCGGACTCCCAGGGTTGAACCTCGGCGCGCCGGCCCCGGGCGAGGGCGTGTCGGACGCCGGCCAGATCGCCCTGTTCGTAAACAGCGGTGCGATCCGCGGCGCCGGCGGCCGCGACAGCGTCAAGGGCGCCGTTGGCGTATCGGTCGTCACGGGCGTAGGGATCGGACGGCTTTTCAACAAGGCTGCAGCGAAGATCGTCGGCGGCGCCGGTGGTGGCGCAGGGATCTCCGTCGGCTCAGGCGCCTCGATCGGGACGATTGACAACGCAAAGGGCGGAACGATCGCCGGCGGAGTTGGCGGCGTACTCGATCGCCGGTTCGGCGGCGCGGGCGGCGCCGGCGTTTTGAACGCGGGCGCGATCGAGACGCTGAGCAATGACGGCGCGATCAATGGCGACGCCGGCGGCAACGCCATTGACTCCTCAGGCGCGGGCGGCGACGGCGTGTCGAACAAAGGCACGATCGCGACGCTGCGCAACGACGGGGCGATCAATGGCGGATTCCCCGGAGCGATCGTTCTCGGGGCGGCCCCAGGCGCGGGCGTGTCGAACGCCGGCAAGATCGGCCTGCTCGTAAACGGCGGCGCGATCACCGCCGCCGGGGCCGACACCGTCAAGGGTGCCGATGGCGTATCGGTCGCCACGGGCGGAGAGATCCGAACGCTTGTCAACGAATCCACCGGGGCGATCGAGGGAGGCGCTGGCGCCGGCGGCGGCGAAGGGATCTCGGTCGGCTCAGGTGCGGTGATCGGGACGATCGACAATGCAAAGGGCGGAACGATCGCCGGCGCCCGCGCCGGCGGAGTTGGCCCCGGCTTGAGCGGCATGTTCGCCGAGACGGGCGGCGCCGGCCTCATGAACCGGGGGTCGATTACGACAGTCACCGATGGCGGCACAATCGATGGGGGCGCCGCAACCCCGCTCGGGCGCGCGGCGCGGGGGGCGCGGGCGTGTCGAATGCAGAGGGCGCGGGGATCGGCTCACTCGTCGTTCTCGCGGGAGGAAGGATCGTCGGCGGACAAGGCGACAGCGGGCTAGGTAGTCCCGGCGGCGCAGGTGTGGCGAACGCAGGCACAATCACTAGGCTGACCAACGACGGCGCAATTGACGGGGGCCCCAGCGGCGACCTAGTAACTCAAGAAATTCGAAGAGGAGGCGCAGGGGTTTCCAATACGGGTTCCATTAATGAATTGACCAACCGTGGCGCGATCATAGGCGGCGCCAATGGCAGCAGCGCGGTGGGCCTGTCGAATGCAGGCACAATCACCACGCTGACCAACGACGGCGCGATCGATGGAGGGGGATCTGCCGGCGGCGGCGTCTCGAACACCGGCTCGATCAAGTCCTTCACCAACCGAGGCAAGATTGCCGGCGCCGCCGGCCAGTTCTTCGGCGGCGGGGTGGGCGGGACCGGCCTTTTCGACGCGGGGAAGATTGACACGCTCAGCAACGCCGGCGCGATCGTCGGCGGAAATGCCGCTGATTCGCGCAACAAAAACGGCAGCTCGGGCGGAGCAGGAATTATTGTCATTGGCGTAGCGACAATTAAAACGATCAACAATGAGAAGGGCGGAACGATCGTCGGCGGAAAGGGCGGCGATTCGGGGACGGCGGGCTCAGGCGGCGCGGGCGTATTGAATGAGGGGCTGACGCCCATTCTGAGCAACGACGGCGTGATCCAGGGCGGCGAAGGCGCCACACACCGCGCGGGCACGGGAGGCACAGGCGGCGTCGGCATCCGCAACAGCGGCACGATCACACTTCTGGAAAATACTGGCGTCATCCAAGGCGGCAAGGGCGGCCCCGGAAGGCTTAGGACAGTTGGGCCGGCGGGCGCCGCGATCGACAACACCGGTGGTTCGATCGGGAAGATCGACAATTCGGGCCGCATCATCGGCGACGTCGTGTCCGATCAGACGTTAGTGATCAACGGCAGTTTGCAAAGTACACCCGTCAATTCGGGCCGCATCGTCGCCGACGCCGTGGCCGCCAATTCAGACTTCAGCGACCGTGACGCCCGGCAGCTTCACCGACGGCGCGATCACGATCGACAATGGCGATCTCACCTTCGCGAGCGGAAAGACGTTCCTCGGCGACTCCATCTCCGTCAAAGGCGGCGCCGGGACGGTGACCAATAAGTGTGTGTTGGAGCTGGACGCGCGCGAGACGATCAACGGCAATTTCGATCAAACCCACTCGGGCGAGGTCGACTTCCTCATCTCGGGCGACGCCCCTGGCGATTATGGCGCGCTCGCGGTGATGGGGCTTGCGAAGCTGGACGGACGTTTCGCGCTCGACCTGGAGGACGGGTTCTCGCTCAGCGCGGGCGAGAGTTTTGATGTCATCACCTTCGCCGGCGTCAAGAACGATTTCCGTTCGCTCTCGCTCGACGGGACCATGTGCTCGGAAAATGCGACGGACCTCTGGAGCTGCTCGAACCTGGCGGGCCTTTCTCTCGAGGAGGTCTTTTCGGCCAACAGCCTGGAGCTCGAAGTGGTGACCGGTTCCGTCTCGCCGTCGCCCGTCCCCGAGCCCTCGACATGGGCGATGCTTGTGATCGGCTTCACGACGCTCGGCTTAGCCGCCAGCCGCGCGCGAAGGGTTCGGACCTCTAAGCCGCGTCGCCGGTTGAACGGCGCAATGGGGGCCTGACTTTTGTTGTCATGCCCGCGAAAGCGGGCATCCAGGCCGCTTTCGCCGGGTTCTGGATTCCCGGTTGCGCGGGAATGACAAAGCGGCCGCCGAGGATTCCAGCGATCCAGGACCACCGCTCCATCCCTTCATCCCTGGATCGCTTCCCCCTGACTTGATCCGGGGGTCGCGATGACGGCCATGGTCCGACATTGCGTCGTGCTCCTCGATCGGCGCCACGAGCGGCTGGATCGCGCGCCTCACCCGTGCTCCGCTGCGATCCGCGCCGCGCGCGCAAGGACCTCGCCCAGTTCCGGCGTTGTCGGCGAGGGCAGGGGGCCGGCGGGATCGATCCATTCGACCGCGTCGACTTCGTCGCTCAGACGCGGCTCACCGACCGTCCATCGCGCGACGAACGAAGCGATGACAAAATGCGACTGTATTCGGGTCCCTTCGGGGAAAATCGCCTCCACATGCCGGTTAAAGGCGATGATTTCGGCTTCGATTCCGACCTCTTCCATGAGCTCCCGGGCGAGCGCGGCGGCGAGCGTCTCCCCGACCTCGACCCCGCCGCCCGGCAGGCTGAAATGGCCGAGCAGCGGCGGGCGCGCGCGGCGGATGATGAGCGCCCGCCCGTCTCGAAACACCGCCGCCGAGACCGCGAGGATTGGGCGCGCGGGAAACAGCCGATCAATCATGTGTTATGCTCGTCGCGGATGGTCGAATCGCTCTCTTCGGGTCGAGGCTCGTCGATTGGGAGCGCGGTGAAAAGATTGTTCTGAGCGGCTCGCGGCCGTCCAGCAATTCCCACCCCTCCTGGAGCCAATGCTGTCCGCCGCCTAACCCGGAAAAACAGATTCTTTGACATTTTATTTACGAAATACAGAAACAGGTGCTATGATCTTGCCTGTCGCAACGAAGAATTCGCGCCTTGCTTCTGGCGGCGAGGACGAGAGAGGACGCGCGCATTTGTAGCATTTGAGACACGGTGTTGCAGAGGAAGGAATTTTTTTACTCCAATCCGTTGTAACCCATTGAAAAGTCCCGATTCCGAAAAATAAACGCTAGTAAACGCCAGCTATTTTACTAGCACTTACTAGCGTTTATCTAGCGTTTATTCGCGTTTATTGGCTTTTAATCCAACTGTTCGGCCCCCAAAGCCGAATGGCGCCCTCGCGCCCGCCCCCCGAATGGCGCCCGGCTAGCGGACATAGTCCCGCTGATGGCGGGGGCCGAGGCTGGTCAAGAGGGCATAGCCGATCGTGCCGCTGCGGGTCGCGAAGTCGTCGAGGTCGATGGTCGGGCCGAAGAACTCGACCGGGTCGCCCGGTCGAACGGCGTCCTCTGGCAGGTCGGTGACGTCGACGATCGTGAGGTCCATCGACACCCGCCCGACCAGCGGGCAGCGGCGCCGAGCGACCGCGACTTCGGCCCCCGGCTTCGCATCGGTCGCGCCGGCGCCGCGCGGCAGGCCGTCGGCATAGCCGATGAGCAGGGTCGCGAGCCGGGTCGGGCGCCTGGCGGTCCATTGCGCGTTGTAGCCGCAACTCATGCCGGCCTCGATCCAGCGTATCTGCTGGATCGCCGCACTCAGCGTAACAACGGGGCGCATCGGGTTCGGAGCCCCCGGCGTCGGATTGCCGCCGTAGAGGGCGTAGCCGGGACGCGCCAGATCGTAGATCGGGGACGGATCCAGGAACATGCCAGACGAGTTGGCGAGTGACGCGGGGAGGCTCGCGAATGCCGCGCGGGCCGCCTCGAAAAGCTCGATCTGCGCCTGGTTGGTGGGGTCGCCGGGGATCTCGGACGAAACGAAGTGGCTGATCAGCAAGTCGGCCCCGCTCGTCGCCCCATGCGTCTCCATCGCCGACTGCAGCCGGGCGAGGGACTCGAAGCCGAGCCGGTTCATGCCGGTGTCGAGATGGAGCGCGCAGGGACTGATCCGATCCTGACGCGCGGCGAAAGCGGACCAGCGCTTGAGCTCCTCTTCGCCGCCGATTGCGGGCGCGAGGCGATGCTCAACATAGTCTGCCGGATCGGCCCCGCTCTCGAGGCCGTTGAGCACATAGATCGCGGCCTCCGCCGGCAGCACGCGCCGCGCCGCGATCCCTTCGCTGAAATGGGCGACGAAGAAAACGCGCGCGCCCGCGGTCCACAGCGCAGGCGCAGCTTCTGAGACGCCGGTCCCGTAAGCATTGGCCTTGACGACGGCTGCGCAACGCCCGGGCGCCGCGCGGCGCGCCAGTTCGCGCCAATTGTTGGCGAGCGCGCCAAGGTCGATCGTGAGACGCCCCGGGGCGCTCACAGGAGCCACGACGTCAATCACCTGAGGACTTTCTCCATCACCGCCGTCGTCGGCGTCTCGAATCCTGGATGCGCCTCGATCTCGCGCCGGGCAAAGCCGCAGCGTTCGAACAGGCGCTCGTTCTCGGGCAGTTCCAGCCGCGTCTTGAGGGTCATTCCTCGGACGCCTCGGCGCCTCGCTTCCGTTTCGCAGGCCGCGATCAGCAAACGGACGATCCCGCGACCGCGCGTCTCCGGCGCGACCGACACGCGCGCGACAAGGAGGGCATCGTCGTTCAGGCTCCACAGCACAGCTGCGATAAGCGCGCCGCCCTCGAAGGCCCCGAATCCGCCGCCCGCGGCAATTTTGGCAGCAATCGACGGGCCGGTTTCGAGAAGGGCCGACGATGGAGGGGTAGTTCGCCGGTTTTGCGCGGCGAAAGCGGTCCGGATGACTTCGGCTGTCCCGCCCGCATCGGCGTTCGTCAACGGGCGAACGACCATCCCAGGCGCCGCTGCGGCGTCATGGGCGACTGGATCACGAATCTCCATGGCCCGACGTATAAGACCGCCCCGAGGGCGGAAGGCAAGGGCGGCGAGTTTCCCCAACGTCCGCGAGCTTTATGGACGAAGTTTAACCCCGCTTTCAGGCCTACGCCTCGTTTTCGCCGCGCTCGCTGGCGAAGACCGCTCAGGCGCGGTACACCGCGCAGAACGAGCCATGAGGCGGACGATTCGATGATGATGAGCTTGACCCGCAGGGCGGCGTTGAAAGCCGGCGCGGGCGGCGCGCTGGCGACGCTCGTCTGCCGCCCGTTCGCCGCGTTTGCCGACGATTCCGTCGAGACGCACGGCCTGTCGTCGTTTGGCGACCTCGCCCTGCCGCCGGACTTCCCGCATTTTGCCTATGTCAACCCGGACGCGCCGACCGGCGGCCTGCTGTCGTTGCAGATCACCGGAACGAGCGGCAACCAGAACTTCGACACCTTCGACACGCTCAACATTTATAGCTGGAAGGGGAACGGCGCGGCCGGCATGTCGGCCACTTTCGACACGCTGATGACCGCCAATGGCGACGAACCCGATTCTGTCTACGGCCTGCTCGCCCAGTCCGTCCGTGTGTCAGCCGACAAGCTGGACTACCGCTTCCGACTGCGCCCCGAGGCGCGCTTCCTGGACGGCTCGAAGGTCACGGCGCCCGACGTCGCCTTTTCGCTCAATGTGCTGAAAGAAAAGGGCCATCCAATCTATGCCCAGCTCCTGAAGGAGGTGGAATCGGCGAACGCAGAAGGCGACGACGTCGTGCATGTGCGCTTCGTCCAGGGCCGCAGCCGCGATGCGCATCTGATCGTTGTCGGCATGCCGATATTTTCGGCCGCATGGTGGAAGGGGCGCGATTTTGCCGCCGCGACGCTCGATGCGCCGCTCGGTTCGGGCGCCTACAAGGTCAAGACGCTCGAGCAGGGCCGGTTCATCGAATATGCGCGCGATCCCAATTATTGGGGCGCGAAGCTGCCGGTCAATCTGGGCCAAAACAACTTCGATCGTCTGCGCTTCGAATATTATCGCGAGCGGCAGGTCGCGTTCGAGGCGTTCAAGGCGGGAGCGATCAACTATCACGAGGAGTACACCTCGCGCTTCTGGGCGACCGCCTACGACTTCCCCGCCGCCAAGGACGGCCGGGTGAAGAAGGAAACCCTGCATACCGGCGAGCCGTCGCGCATTCAGGGCTGGTACCTCAACACGCGGCGCGACCAGTTCAAGGATCCGCGCGTGCGTGAAGCGATTGGCCTGTGCTTCGACTTCGACTGGACCAACAAGAACATCATGTATTCCGCCTACAAGCGGATTGTCTCGTACTTCCCCAACACCGACATGGAGGCAAAAGGCAAGCCGGGTCCGGACGAGCTCAAGCTGTTCGAGCCCTTCCGCGACAAGCTCGCGGCCGCGGTCTTCGACGAGCCTTACGTTCCGCCGGAGAGCGACGGCTCAGGGTCCGACCGCAAGCTGCTCAAACAGGCCTACGACCTCCTCCTCGCGGCGGGGTGCAAGCGTGACGGTTCGGCGATGATGCTGCCAAACGGCAAGCCGCTGACGATCGAGTTCCTCGACAGCAACGGCGCGCTCCAGCCGCACACGTTGCCGTTCATCCAGAACCTCGGCAAGCTTGGCATCCAGGCGAATTATCGCATCGTTGATCCCGCGCAATACAAGAGCCGCACCGACGCCTTTGATTTCGACGTGGTGACCACCGCGTCTGGCGGGTCGCTTACGCCCGGCGTCGACCTCCGGAACGTCTATACGTCCGAGTCCGCGAAGCAGAACGCCTCGCGCAATCTGGCCGGCGTCTCCGATCCGGCTGTGGATGCGCTTGTGGAGGCGATCGCAGCGGCGAAATCGCGGGATGAGCTTAACGCGGGCGCCCGAGCGCTCGACCGCGTCCTGCGCGCCGGCCACTATTGGGTTCCGATGTGGTATCGCGACACGGCCTGGGTCGCCCATTGGGACGCGTTTTCGCGTCCCGATCGCCAGCCGAGGCTAAGCACAGGCGCGCCGGGAACCTGGTGGTGGGACGAAGCAAAGGCCAAAACCATTGGACTGTAAGAGGCGCTTGCCGCTTCGCCCGCAGGTCGGCTGACGGGGTATGCTCGCCTATATCCTCCGCCGGCTCTTGTTGATGATCCCGACGATCCTCGGAATCATGGCGGTTTCTTTCGCGATCGTGCAATTCGTGCCAGGCGGCCCTGTCGAGCGTGCGATCTCGCAATTGCAGGGCGCGGACCAGAGTTCGACCGCCCAATTCGGCGGAGGCGGCGGCCAGATCGGTACAGGGGGAGCCCAGGCTGGGGGCGACATTACGTCGCGCTATCGCGGCTCGCAGGGCCTCGATCCCAAATTCATCAAGGAGCTGGAAAAGCAATACGGCTTCGACAAGCCGGCGCTGGAGCGGTTCTGGATTCTAGTGCGCGACTACTCGACCTTCAATTTCGGCAAGAGCTACTATCGTGACGTACCGGTGCTCGAGCTGATCCGGGAAAAACTGCCGGTCTCGATCTCGCTCGGCATGTGGATGACAGTGCTCTCCTACGCGATTTCGATCCCGCTTGGGGTGCGGAAGGCGGTCAAGGACGGCTCGCGCTTTGACACGGTAACCTCCGCGCTCGTAATCTTCGGCTATGCGATCCCGAGCTTTCTGTTCGCGGTCCTACTGGTTGTGCTGTTCTGCGGCGGCTCATTTTGGCAGATCTTTCCGCTGCGTGGCCTGACGTCCGACAATTTCGCCGACCTCAGCTGGCCACAGAAAATCCTCGACTATCTCTGGCACATCGCGCTGCCGGTGACATCGCTGGTCTTGGGCTCCTTCGCCACCTCGACGTTGCTCACGAAGAATTCCTTCCTCGATGAGATCAAGAAATCCTACGTGCAGACTGCGCGGATGAAGGGCCTGACCGAGCGGCGCGTGCTCTATGGCCATGTGTTCCGCAACGCGATGCTGATCGTCATCGCCGGCTTCCCTGGCGCCTTCATCGGCGCCTTCTTCACCGGCTCCCTTCTGATCGAACAGGTGTTCTCGCTCGACGGTCTTGGCTATCTCTCCTACGATTCGCTCATCCAGCGCGATTATCCGGTCGTGCTCGCCAACCTCTATATCTTCGCGCTCATCGGCCTTGTGGTGAACCTGATTTCCGACCTCACCTACACCTGGATCGATCCTCGCATCGATTTCGAAACGCGAGAGGTGTGAGCTTGGTCGACACGGACCGCTTGGCTCCTCCATCCGAGACTGCGCTGCAACCGGGAGAAGCGGTGAGCCGGGTCCTCCCGCTGAACGAGGCGGACTCTTGGGAGCAAGCGGAAGCACGCGCGAGTATCGAGCGCCGCCCCTGGCTCTCGCCAATGAACCGGCGCCGCCTCGATAATTTCCGCCGCCACAAGCGCGGCGCGTGGTCGTTTTGGATCTTCCTGGTCCTGTTCATTGCTTCATTGTTCGCGGAATTCATCGCCAACGACCGGCCCCTGATCGCCTCCTATAAGGGCGAGATCCTCTTTCCGGTCCTCTTCGACTATCCCGAGGATAAATTCGGCGGATTCCAGGCCCGCGCCGATTTTCGCGACCCCTTTATCGCCGACGAGATCAAGGCGCACGGCTGGATGATCTGGCCGCCAATCCGTTTCGCCAATTCGACCACGATCCTCAACCCGCCGACGCCATTGCCGACGCCGCCGACCTGGATGCTGACCGGTGTCCAATGCCGCGCCGCCCTCGAGAAGCAGAATGTCAAGGACGCCGCGACCGTTCCCCGGCCCTGCAGCAGACTCGAACCGCTTTGGCTTGGCTCCGATCAGGACGGGCACGATATCGTCGCTCGCCTCATCTATGGCTTCCGCATATCGATTTTGTTCGGGCTAACGCTCGCTGGCGTCTCTTCGGTGATCGGCGTTTTCGCTGGCGCTGTGCAAGGCTATTTCGGCGGCTGGCTCGATCTCACGATGCAGCGGGTGATCGAGATCTGGTCGTCGCTGCCGCACCTTTACATTCTCATCATCCTGTCCGCGATCCTCGCGCCAAGTTTCTTTGTCCTGCTGACGATCCTGCTGCTGTTCTCGTGGGTCAGCCTCGTTCACCTGGTCCGGGCCGAGTTCCTGCGGGCGCGAAACTTTGAATATGTCAACGCCGCCCGTGCGCTTGGCCTCTCCAGCGCCAAGATTATCGTCAAGCACGTGCTGCCGAACGCGATGGTCGCGACGCTGACCTTCCTGCCGTTCATCGTCAATTCCTCCATCAGCACGCTGACCTCGCTCGACTTCTTAGGGTTGGGCATGCCGCCAGGCTCGCCCTCGCTCGGCGAACTCCTGCTCCAGGGTAAATCCAATCTGTCGGCGCCCTGGATCGGACTGTCCGCCTTCGCCGTGACAGCGCTTATGCTTTCGCTCCTCATTTTCATTGGCGAGGCGGTGCGCGACGCTTTCGATCCGCGAAAGACGTTCTTGTGAGCGAGGCCGCGCCGCTTCTCGATGTGCGCGAGCTGTCGATCGCGTTCGCGCAAGGCGGCGAGCGCCGCACGGTTGTCGATCGAGTCTCCTTCCGGCTTGAAAAAGGTCGCACGCTCGCGCTGGTTGGCGAGTCCGGTTCGGGCAAGACCGTCACCGCCCAGGCCATTGTGCGTCTCCTGCCGCAGCCCGCTGCGAGCTATCCAAGCGGCGAGATCTTCTTCCGCGGCCGCGACGTGCTCAAAATGTCCGTCGACGAATTGCGCGCGATGCGTGGCCACGCCGTCACCATGGTGTTTCAGGAGCCGATGACGTCGCTCAATCCGCTGCATACGATCGAGCGGCAGATTGGCGAGATCATCGCGCTCCACCATGGGCACGCTGCCGTCACACCGGCAAAGATTGTTGAGCTCTTGACTGAGGTTGGGATCGTCGATCCGGCGCAGCGGCTTGGCGCCTATCCCCACCAGCTCTCGGGCGGACAGCGCCAGCGGGTCATGATCGCCATGGCTCTCGCCAATCGTCCCGATCTTCTGATCGCTGATGAGCCGACGACCGCGCTCGACGTCACCGTGCAGGCGCAGATCCTCAAGCTCCTGAAAGACCTGCAGACCAAGCTCGGCATGGCGATGCTGTTCATCACCCACGATCTCAACGTCGTCCGGCGGATCGCCGACGACGTGATTGTCATGCGTCACGGAACGATCGTCGAGGCTGGGGAGACCGCGAGTGTGTTCGCTGATCCCAGACATCCTTATACGCGGGCGCTCCTCGCGGCGGAGCCCAAGGGTGATCCTCCGCCCGCCGATCACGCCGCGCCAATGGTCGCGAGCGCCGACAATCTGCGCGTCTGGTTTCCGATCCGAAAGGGATTCTTGCGCCGCACCGTGGCTCATGTGAAAGCCGTCGATGGCGTGTCGCTCGCTATCCGTGAAGGGCAGACCGTAGGCGTCGTCGGCGAATCCGGCTCGGGCAAGACGACGCTTGGCCTCGCGATCTTGAGACTCATTCGATCGCAAGGGCCGATCGTCTATTGCGGGCGCGCCATCGACGGGCTTACGTCCAAAGCCATGCGGCCGCTCCGCCGCGAGATGCAGATTGTTTTCCAGGATCCCTACGGGTCGCTTAGCCCGCGCATGTCGGTGGCCGAGATCGTCGAAGAAGGGCTGATTGCGCAGGGGACGAAATTGACTGCCGCCGAGCGGCGCCGCGTCGCCGAACGCGCGCTAGCGGACACCGGGCTCGATTCCTCGACGCTCGACCGCTATCCGCACGAGTTCTCCGGCGGTCAGCGTCAGCGCATCGCCATCGCTCGCGCAATGGCGCTCGATCCGCGTTTCGTGGTGCTCGACGAGCCGACATCGGCCTTGGACATGTCGATCCAGGCGCAGATTGTCGACCTGTTGCGTGAACTCCAGCGCCGCCGCAACCTCGCGTACCTATTCATTTCTCACGATCTGAGAGTCGTGCGGGCGCTGGCGAGCGAAATCATCGTGATGCGGCGCGGCAAGGTGGTGGAGAGTGGCGACGCGCGGACGGTCTTCAACGCGCCGCAAGACGAGTATACGCGCGCTCTGTTCGCCGCCGCCTTCGCCAACGAGGCGACGCTCGACGCCGTCGTGAATCAGTGAGCGCCTCCCGCGAAATGCGGCGAGCGCACCTTCTCCCTCCGGGAGAAGGTGGCCCGAAGGGCCGGATGAGCGCCCGCGCCGAGGGCGCGGCGCGCGTTTCACGCGCAAACCCTCACCCCCGACCCCTCTCCGGTAGGAGAGGGGAGCAGTGACCCGCGCCATTCTCATCGTTCTCGACTCGGTCGGCTGCGGCGGCGCCGAGGACGCGAGCGCCTATGGCGATGAGGGCGCGGATACGCTGGGCCACATCGCCGAAGCCTGTGCTGAGAGACGCGGCGACCGCGACGGATTGAGGCGCGGACCGCTGAAATTGCCGCGGCTCGAGGCGCTGGGGCTTGGCCACGCCATGAAGGCTTCGAGCCGAGCGCCGCCCGGCTTTGCGCTTCCTGAGCCGCGCGGCCAATGGGGCTACGGAATCGAGACTTCACGCGGCAAGGATACGCCCTCCGGCCATTGGGAGCTCGCCGGCACGCCGGTCGACTTCGACTGGGGTTATTTCCCGGAGACGATTCCAGCCTTTCCGCCGGCGCTGACCGCAGCGCTGACCGCGGAAGGAAAGCTGGCGGGGATTCTCGCCAACCGCCACGCTTCGGGCACCGCCGTGATCGAGGACTACGGCGACGAGCACCTCCGGACGTTGAAACCCATCTGTTACACGTCCGCCGACTCGGTCCTCCAGATCGCGGCGCATGAGCAAGCTTTCGGACTTGAGCGCCTTTATGATCTTTGCAGCACCGCGCGCCGGTTGTGCGATCCCTTGAAGATCGGGCGCGTGATCGCGCGTCCTTTCCTCGGCGCGAGCGCCAAGGACTTTGCGCGCACCGGCAATCGCAAGGATTTCGCAATGCCTCCGCCCGAGGGCAATATTTTGCAGCGCGCCGCGCGCGCCGGCCGCGCCGTTGTCTCGATCGGCAAGGTTGGCGACATCTTCGCCCATCGCGACACCGGGGACGAGCGCAAGGGCAAGAGCAACGACGGCAATGTCGACCTTCTCATCGATGCGCTCGGGACGGCGCCTGAGGGCGGCCTGATCTTCGTCAACCTGGTCGATTTCGACACCGAATGGGGACATCGCCGCGACCTCCCCGGTTATGCAGCTTGTCTCGAAGCTTTCGATCGACGGCTTGGCGCCATCGAAGCGGCGATGAGGCCTGACGACTATTGCGTCATCACCGCCGACCACGGCAACGATCCGACGTTCCGCGGTTTCGATCACACGCGCGAGCACGTCCCGATCCTCGCCTTCGGGGCCGGCGTTCCCCCCGGCCCGATCGGAGCGCGGGCGAGCCTAGCCGACGTCGGCGAAACGATTGCGGTCAAGCTCGGCCTACCACGCGGTCCCCACGGGCGCGCCTGGACGCAATGACGTTCACTCTCGACGATCGGCTCGCGCGCGATACGTTTGTCTTGTCGGCTGTCGGCTTCCTCGCGCCAGACGTTGCCTCTTGAAAGCGCGCATTGCGCGCCAGTTCGGAAACCGTCATAACGCCTCCCCATTATCCCGGTAGCAAAAGTCGGAAATCACGACGTCGCTGCTGAAATGGCTCGCGAGTGGTTTCGCCAGGTGACGGAGGGGTCATGTCCGACGCGTTTCAAGATCGCGAAAATACGTTCGAAAAGCAGTTCGCCCACGACGAGGACCTGCGCTTCAAGGCCGTCGCGCGACGCAACAAGGCGGTGGCGCTCTGGGTCGCTGAGACGAAGGGGCTGTCTGGGGCTGACGCCGAGAAATACGCCAGCGAGTTCGTTGGCGCGCAGATCGGCAAGAGCGACGACGATGTCGCTGCGGCGATTAAGGCAGAGCTCGCGCGCGGCGACGTCGATCTCTCGGATCACCGTCTGCGCAAGAAGATGGACGAGGAGATGGCGACGGCGATCGCATCGGTTCGAGCGGGCACATAAGAAAAGGAGCCCGGTTCACGATGCTGTGGGACGCGCGAGCGGCGCGAAAGCGGCGGCGACTGCCTCGTAGACTTCGCGCTTGAAGGGCACCACAAGCTCTGGCAAGCGCTCCAAACGCTCCCAGCGCCAATCGTCAAATTCAGCATCGTGGGCGCCGCCGGCCGGATGATGGACGTCGATCTCCTTTTCCGAGCCAATAAACCGGAACAGAAACCACTTCTGGGTCTGCCCGCGATACCGGCCGCTCCACCGCCCGCGCGCGTCTTCCGGCAAATCGTATTTGAGCCACACTGGCAGTTCCGCGATCAGCTCTGTCGAACTCACGTTGGTCTCTTCCCAAAGCTCGCGCTTCGCGGCTTCGAGCGGTTGTTCTCCCGCGTCGATTCCCCCTTGCGGCATCTGCCACGAGCGCGGGTCCAGGACCTCGGAGCCGCGTTTGCGCTTGCGATGGCCGATGAATGCGTCGCCCGCTCGATTGACCAGCGCCACCCCAACACACGGGCGATAGAGGCGCCCGCTCATGGACTGAGGAGCCCATCCGATTGAGCGGACGGCCTTGAAGCTCCCGACATCAACGCGGAGACCGGGACCAATGCGACGCCCTTCGAGTCGAGTCCGTTCGTCCATCGCTCTAAGCGCGCGATGCCTGCCGGCGACACGGACGTGACGCCTATCGCCGAGCCTTGCTGACGCGCGGGCTCAATGATCCGGTTGAGCGCTGCGTGTTCCATCAACCGCGATGCGAGGTAAAAGGCCATATTTCGACTTGTCTAGAGGGTGGCTCTCAGGGGTGGGCGGGAGCTGGGCGCCCAACGCCTGCGCCACATCGATGATAAGCGGCTTCGGTGGGCCGCCGGACCCACGCGTAATCTTGACCCCGTTGGTCGTTTCCACTTGCGCCGCCGAGGCCGCCGGCGTCGCGGGGGTTTGGACCACGCTTGCCGTCGCGTCTGCGGCGACAATCTTCGGCGGCGGGGGCAAGATTTCAACTTTCGCCACCGCGAACGGCTGGCCTTTAACAGGGAAATCTGGTCGCGGGAGCATAACGAGGCCAACGGCTATCGCGAGGATCGTGGCGACCGTCGCCGCTCCTCTCATCGGGCGCTTATCCCGCACGACCAACGCCGATGCGGCGCCCGCAACAAAACCGAGCGGCTCGTCCAGTTTGTCCCACACTTCAGTCGACGCCTCTCGCTCCGAACGTCTCAGAGTCGCGAATCAACCTTGTCCCAGCCTATTCTCGGTCGCCCGCCCAGGATACCCGATGCAGGCGGCGCGAGTCTTCCTTCCAATTTTTAGCCCTGATACGAGTCGACCCCAGATCTCACCCTCGTCCGTAAGCGCGAACTAACGGTGAAGCATTGTCGATGGCCCGCAACCTGATCACCGACGTTGAAGGCGTGCTCGTCGGATCGGCCGACGACACGCGGCTCGCTTCAGGCGTCACCGCGGTTTTGTTCGAGGAGCCCGCGATCGCGTCGATCGCGATGAACGGCGGCGCGCCGGCGTTGCGCGACACGGCCTTGCTCGAGCCGGAAATGACCATCGAGCGCGTCGACGGCTTCGTCCTCTCCGGGGGATCGGCTTTCGGCCTCGATGCGGCAGGCGGTGTGATGACCTACCTGGCTGAGATCGGTCGCGGCTTCGAGCATCGCGGAGCCCGCGTTCCGATTGTGCCGGGCGCGAGCCTGTTCGATCTTCTCAACGGCGGCGAGAAATCCTGGGGCCGTAAGCCGCCTTACTGGGACATGGGCCTCGAAGCTGCGTCGACCGCCGCCGTCGACTTCGCACTTGGGACCGCAGGCGCCGGATTTGGCGCGACGACCTACAACCTCAAAGGCGGCTTGGGCTCCGCGAGCGCGGTGACCTCGAGCGGCTTTCGCGTCGGCGCGCTTGTGGTTGTTAATTCCGTGGGTCGGGCCACGCGGGGCGAAAGCCCCTATTTCTGGGCCGCACCTTACGAACGAGACGCCGAGTTCGGCGGCCTTGGCTTTGGCCCGATGAATATCGATGACCACTTAACTCTGCGTCTGAAGTCCGACACGCCGTCGAGCACCGACCTTATGGTCGTCGCCACGGACGCATCGTTGACGACAACACAGCTCAAGCGCGTCGCCACGATGGCTCAAGACGGTTGCGCGCTTGCGCTGCGTCCCGCCCATGCGCCGATGGACAACGATGTTGTTTTCGCAGCGGCGACGGCGCGGGCGAGCGCGGTTCCAGACCTTCGAGACCTGACTGAGATCGGCATGTTGTGCGCTGAGTGCGTGGCTCGAGCAATTGCTCGCGGCATATATGAGGCGACCTCGCTTTCGGTCCCGGGGGCCCAACCCGCGTGGCGGCAGCGGCGGGCGATGAATCCGACGATCGGGTGACTCGTGTCGAGCGAGCACCGATCTTGTGCTGCGCCTCCCGTTGGTAGCTGTCCAGCGCAGCGCCGTCATCAAGTGCGCCGCGCGCCCGTCGCGATTGCCTGGGCGGCGGCAGACTGCCTGCGATTACCTGTCGCTCGTCAGGGCGGGATGAGCAGACTTAAGCGCTTGAGCTTGCGCGCGCCATTTGTCCGCCTCCATCCGGCTTTGGCGTGCGGCTCTCCGGTGGCGCCCTTGCGATATCCAGGTCGCTGACGCGCCGGCGACGACGCCAAGCATGGCTGCGACAATCACGACGGCAAAGAGCGGCGCCGCGATCGAAAACGCCGCACTGTCGCTGGAAGCGAAGGGGTCGAACGAAACGGTGACAAGGTCGCGATTGGCGAAGGCAAACCCGAGAAGAACGACGGCGCAGAGAGCGAGGATGGCGACTTTAAAGAAGCGAACCATACAAGCCTCATCTCCTCGACCTGTCGAGCTCTCGCTAGAGCAATGACGGCAAAAATTCTAGAGCGAGTCGGCGGAGCGATTGAGACGCTCGCGCATTTCTTTACCGGTCTTGAAGAACGGCGCCAGTTTCTCGGTCACCGGAACCTTGTCGCCGGTCCGCGGATTCCGGCCCGTGCGGGCCTGGCGTTGTTTGGTCGAGAACGCGCCAAAGCCGCGCAGCTCGACGCGCTCGCCGCGCGCAAGAGCATTCGTGATCTCGCCGAGAATTGCGTCGATAATGTTTTCAATGTCGCGCTGATAAAGATGCGGATTGCGGGCCGCCATGCGCTGGACAAGTTCAGACTTGATCACCGAATGTCCCCAACTCGAAATGCCCCGACGTTCGCCCCGCCTTAATGCCCTGAAACGGGGGTCCGCATCAATAGCAAACCGTGTCTTCGTTACAACGCGATGCCGTACAGCCTCGCCTGGACCTCAACGAAGTGAGCGCCGAAGACGTTCATTCCGAACGTTGAACCTCGTATTGGCCGGTCCGGCGAAACCGCGCGAGATAGGACGGGATGATCGCCTCGGCGGCCTGCGGCACAACGCCAAGGGAGCTCAACACACGTCTCTCAGCTTCCGCCTCCGCGGATACGACGTTGTCGGACGCAAGCAAATCGACTTGATCGCGGGTCGTCGTCAACAATTTGGGAAAAAGCCCGAATGTCGCTTTCGACCCGAACTGCGTGCAGGACGCGATCCAACGCGACGGAGCGAGGGGGAGGCCGATAAGGAGACGCCGGCGATCAATTGCGCTCAAGGTGAGTTCGGCCGCTTCGCGGAGGGTCATCGTTCGTGGACCGCCGAGCTCATATGCCGTACCGGGCGTCGCCAAACCGGAGAGCGCCGCAGCGACCGCCCGAGCGACATCGCCGACATAAACTGGCTGCAAACGACTTTCGCCGCCGCCCAGCAGGGGTAATGCCGGGAAATAGCAGGCGAGGGCGCCAAAGCGGTTGAAGAAACCATCCTCGGGGCCGAACACGACTGACGGACGTAGGACGACCGCGTTGGGAAACGCCTCGCGCGTCGCCTTCTCTCCGAGCCCCTTGCTTGCGATATAAGGCGAAGCGGAGTCCGGATCAGCGCCGATGCCCGAAATATGCACATAGGACGACACCCGTGCAGCCACTGCCGCTCTGGCCAGCGCAAGGGCGCCCTCGACATGTACGGCCTCGAAGGTTTGCGCTCCGCTCTCAGCCGTCACGCCCGTCGCGTTGACGGCTGCACTCGCGCCTTCGAGCGCGGCGGCGATTGAATCCGGGAAGCGAAGATTGGCCTGCACCGGCTGGATCTGTCCCACTCCGCCGATCGGCTGCAGGAAAGCGGCGAGATCAGGTCGACGCACGGCCACTCGGACGCGCCATCCTTCGTCGACCAGCGCCCTGACGATGTAGCGTCCCAGGAATCCCGATCCGCCGAATACCGTCGCCAAACGGTTGGCTTCCCTGGTGGCTTCGGTCATCGGGTCCTCTCCACAGGCGCGCCGCTTGTTTAGGCGAAGGCCGCCGCGTCTGTATACCGGGAAACGCGCCTGAGGCTCGACAAAAGTTTATGCGTTCGCCTTCTGACGCGCCGCGACGACCAGATCGGCCCCGCGCCCGGAAAGCTCAGCCAAATGATCGAATTTGGTCTCGAACGCGCCGACGCCCGACGTCGCCGAACGCAATTCGACAATGAGATCGCCGATTTCAGCTTCCGGGATCAGCGCCCGCAGCGCCTCCCAGCCCGCCCAGCCCTCCCGGGCTTCGAAACCGAGGATCTGGCCGCGCCGCGCGCTGACCAGCGCGCTTGCGCGCGCCAGGGCGTCAGTCGGCACATAGACAGTCACCGAGAGTATCGGTTCGAGCAGCATCGGACGCGCTTTGACCAGCGCCTCATCCAGGGCGAGTTTCGCCGCCGCGCGAAACGCCATATCCGAGGAATCGACGGTATGATAGGAGCCGTCGACCAAGGTCACCGAGACATCGACCACCGGAAATCCGAGCGGACCGCGCGCCATCGCGTCGCGGGCGCCGGCTTCTACGGAAGAAAAATATTGCCTCGGCACTGATCCGCCATGCACCCGCTCGGCGAAGGCGAAGCCTTCTCCCCGGCCGCGTGGACCGACCTCGACAACGACGTCGCCGAACTGGCCATGGCCGCCGGACTGTTTTTTGTGCCGTCCGCGCACCGTGACCGCATCGCGAATTGATTCCCGGTAGGCGACAGACGGTTTGTGCGATTGAATGGTTACGCCGAAACGGTCTGCGAGCCGCTCGGCGGTCACGCGTAGGTGCATTTCACCCTGACCGAGCAGCTTCAATTCAGACATCTCGGCATCTTGCACGTAAGACAGCGCGCGGTCCTCTTCGCAAAGTTTGGCCAGCGCGCTGGCGAGCCTAACTTCGTCCTTTCTATCCTTGACGCGGATGGCGATTCCCTGAGTTGCGGGCGGAGCGCCAGCCGTCGGGCCGAGCGAGGGAGCGGTTCGCCCCTCAGCGATGCGATCGCCGGTGGCGAGGTCTTCCAATCGCGCGAAAGCGACGGTGTCGCCTTCCTCGGCGCGGGTCAGTTTCGACGACATGGCGCCCATAAGCCGCGCTAATCCGCCGATGCGCTCCTCGACCTCGCGCGAGTTGACGACGGTTGCCCCGTCGGCGAAGGCCCCGCGCAGCACCCGCGCCAGCGACAGCTTGCCCCCGTGCGCGGTGTGGACCGTCCGCATAACCTGCGCCAGAGCTGGCCCTTTATCCTCAATGCCAAGCCGCTTGCGCGTATGGGCGACGCCCGGCGACTCGTGCCTCAGCGCCTTGAGGAGTCGGGTGACGCCGTGGCCGCCGATCGCAGAACCCAGGAGAACCGGCACGACCTGTCCATCGCGCAGTTCGCGGGCCAGATCGTCGAAGACGAGGTCTTTCGGCGGATCGATGTCGCTGATCAATTGCTCCATCAGCGCGTCGTCATAATCGGCGAGCTTCTCGAGCATCAGATACCGCGCCTGCTTTTCCTCCGGGAGCACGCCCGCCGGCATCTCGATGACGCTGGACGGCGCAGCCTCGCGATAGACGAAGGCCCGCTCGAGCGCGAGATCGACAAATCCAGTGGCGACGCCGTCCTCCCACACCGGAATCTGGCGCAACAGCAGCGGCGTGCGCGAGGCCGGTTGAAGCATCTCGAGCGTTTCGCGCAACCCCCCGTTCGCCTGATCGATTTTGTTGAGGAACAGGATGCGCGGCAATCCCAGGTCTTCCAGTTCGCGCAGAATAACCTGAAGCGCTGGGATCTTGCGTGGGTCGGCCTCGCATACGACGACGGCGGCGTCGCAAACGGGCAACGCATAGCGCATGTCATGAATGAATTCGATCGAACCGGGGGAATCGAAGAAGGTGAGCCGATCCCCGAGATAGTCGATGCTGGCGACGTTGGGCTCGACGCTCATCGCGTGGCTGCGCGCCTCCGAACTTGAATCTCCGACCGTGGTGCCTTCGCGCACAGACCCCTGCCGCGCCACGGCGCCGCCGCGCGCCAATATCCCCTCAAGAAGGCTGGTCTTACCGCTCTGAAACGGCCCGACGATCGCCACGAGACGGGGACCGGCAACCCGGTTCTCATGATTGGCTGTGTTCATGTCGGCCTCCCTCAAGCGTTCCGCCACGCAGCGAGGCGTTGTGCGCTCCCCGTCGCGAGGTGATCGACTCCCTAGACCCCGAGCGTCCCTCGGACGCGGTTTTCTCAATTCCTACCGCACCTTGGTCTTGGCGCCGGCGTCGTCGACCGCTACGGACCTGCTGTCGTGTGACGGTATGGTTGCAAGAACAGGCCCGCCGCGCAAGACGGTTGGCGGTCGGAAAGCAAAGCGCCATCGCTCTCGCATTCGCCGCTCGCGTCTTGTATGAGGCCCAGCCGCTTGCTGGCGAGGTTTAAGGGTTTATGAGTCAAGGCCAATCGATCGACGCCGGACAGGCGACGGCGGCGCTTACCGGGCGCTCCGTCGTGCTTGTCGGCATGATGGGAGCCGGAAAAACCTCGGTCGGAAAACGGCTTGCAGCAAAGCTTGGGCTGCCATTCGTCGATGCCGATGCTGAGATCGAAGCGGGCGCTCAACTGACGATTCCAGAGATCTTCGAGCGTTTCGGCGAGGCTTATTTCCGCGAAGGCGAACGCAAGGTGATCGCGCGCTTGCTCACCAGCGGGCCAATGGTGCTGGCGACAGGCGGCGGCGCGTTCATGAACGCGACCACGCGCGAAAATATCGCACGGCAGGGCGTCTCGATCTGGTTGAAGCCCAGCTTTGACATTCTGCTTGCTCGCGTGCGGAAGAAATCCAATCGGCCGCTGTTGAAAACGGCGAACCCCGAAGAGACGTTGCGTCGGCTGCTCGAAGAGCGGTCGCCCATCTATGCGCTTGCCGATTTCACCATCGAGTCGCTTGACGCCGCCCACGATTCCGTTGTCGAGGCCATCCTCCAGCGGCTCCATGCGGCGCCCGGCAATGACGCTCGAGCGTTGTCCCAAGCGAGACGTCGCGTGGACGTTCCGCTGGGCGTGCGCGCCTATTCGATCTTGATCGGACCGGGTCTCCTCGACGATGCGGGCGCCGAAATCGCCAGGATCGCCCCGGGCGTCAATTGCGCCGTGGTGACCGACGCGCGGGTCGCGCCGCTCTATCTCGATCGGCTTGTCGCAAGCCTGGACCAAGCGGGTTTGCGCTCCACCTCGATCGTCTGCCCGCCGGGGGAGGGCGCGAAGTCCTATTCCGAGTTCGCCCGCGTCGCCGACGCGCTGATCGAGGCGCGTATCGAGCGAAGAGACATTGTCATTGCGCTTGGGGGAGGGGTGGTCGGCGATCTTGCCGGATTCTGCGCCGCAACCCTGCGCCGGGGCGTGCGACTGGTGCAGATCCCGACGACCCTGCTGGCTCAGGTCGACTCAAGCGTGGGCGGCAAGACGGGTATCAATTCGCGGCATGGAAAGAACCTAATCGGGGCGTTTCATCAACCGTCGCTGGTGCTCGCGGACACCACATGCCTCAATTCTCTCAGCGAGCGCGATTTCCGCGCTGGCTTTGCCGAGGTTGTCAAATACGGACTGATTGGCGACCGCGGCTTTTTCGAGTTTTTGGAATCGAAGTGGCGCGACCTGTTCGCTGGCGGACCAGCCCGGGCCGAAGCGATCGCAATCAGCTGCGCGGCGAAGGCGCGCGTCGTCGCCGCCGACGAAACGGAACAAGGAGAGCGCGCGCTGCTCAACTTTGGGCACACTTTTGGCCACGCCTTGGAGAAGCTGACCGATTATGATCCGGCTCGGCTCGTGCATGGCGAGGGCGTCGCCATCGGCATGGCGTTGGCGTTTCGTTTCTCCCGTGACCTGGGTTTGTGCTCTGGGCAGGACGCCACGCGTGTCGAGGCGCACTTGAAGGCTGTCGGCCTTCCGACTCGCATAGGCGACATCCCCGGCTTTGAGGCGGATTCGGGAAGTCTGTTGGCTGCAATGCGCCAGGACAAGAAGGTCGAGCGGGGCAAACTGACCTTCATCGTCGTCAGAGGCATCGGCGAGAGTTTGGTCGCCCGCGATGTTGAGGAAGGAAGCGTCTCAGCCTTCCTGGCGCGCGAACTGGCTCCCTCGAGCTGAACCCCCTCCGAAGCGCATTACGCTCGAATGCGCCGCCCGTGTTAGAACCACTCAATGTCGTACACCCTCGACATTGTCGTGATCATCCTGAGCGTCGCCGCTGCCGCGTTCTTCGCCTGCGCCGAGACCGCCTTGACGGCAGCCTCGCGCGCCCGCATGCATGCGCTCGAAACCGCGGGCGACCAACGAGCGAAGTTGGTCACGCATCTCATTGGGGCGCGCGGTCGGCTCATCAGCGCGATGCTGCTCGGCGGGCAACTCGTCACCATCGGCTCCTCGGCGATCGCGACGAGCGTCCTGCTCGGGGTCTTTGGCGAGCGAGGGGTATGGGCCGCGACTGCGATCATGACCGCGCTGATCGTGGTTTTCGGTGAGGTGATGCCGAAGACGATCGCCATCGCCTATCCCGATCGCGTGTCGCTGCTTATCGCTCCGCTGGTGTCGTTCTTCGTGACCGTCTTCGGTCCGATCGTGAGCGCGGTCGAGATATTCGTGCGCGGCGTCCTGCGCCTATGCGGCGTCTCGCTCGGCCATCACGACCCCGGTGTCTCTGGCCATGAAGAACTCATGGGCGCGGTCGACATCCTGCATCGCGAAGGCGAAGTCGAGCGTGACGAGCGCGACATGTTCGGCGGCCTTCTGGAATTGTCTGAGATCCCAGTCTCGGACGTGATGGTTCACCGCACCAAAATGCGGCTCATCGACGCCGATCTGCCGCCAGAGGACCTGGTGCGCGAGGTGATCGCTTCTCCCTATACCCGAATGCCTCTCTGGCGAGGGGAACCGGACAACATCATTGGCGTCCTGCATGCCAAGGACCTACTCAGGGCGTATGTCGCGGCTGGCGGAGACGCCGGCAAACTTAATATTGCCGATCTCACACTGGAGCCGTGGTTCATCCCTGAGTCGACCACGCTGCGTGACCAGCTCCAGGAGTTCTTGCGCCGAAAGACCCATTCGGCGCTCGTCGTCGACGAGTACGGTGTCGTGCAGGGGCTGATCACGCTTGAAGACATCATCGAGGAGATCGTCGGCGATATTCGCGATGAGCACGATGTTGCGGTGCTGGGCGTGCGCAAACAGCGCGACGGCTCGGTCGTGGTCGATGGATCCTCCACGATCCGTGAGCTCAATCGAGCGGTGGGCTGGAATTTGCCTGACGACGAAGCCGCGACGGTGGCCGGCCTCGTGATTCACGAGGCGCGCTCGATTCCCGAGCCGCGTCAGACCTTCAGCTTTCATGGCTTCCGCTTCGAAGTGCTGCGCAAGCAGCGCAATCGGATCGCCGCGCTCAGAATCACCCCGCTTGCCCCTCGCACGGGAGAGCGCCGGGTGGTCGACCAGGACGGAGAAGCGGCGCCTCACGACTGAGGGGTAGGAACCGTTGCTGGTTTGCCACAGATGCCTATATAAGCGCCGCGGTATCGGCCAGCGGCCGACGAGAGGTTTGGATGTCGTGGAACAATCAAGGCGGGGGGCCCTGGCGCTCGCAGGGCCGCGGGCCGTGGGGCCAAGGGCCGCGCGGCTCTCAGCCGCCGGGCGACCTTGAGGACATAATCCGCCGCATCCAGGAGACCCTTGGCAAACTGATTCCCGGAGGATCAGGCCCAAGCGGCAAAGGGCTAGGCGGCGGCGGAGCGCTGTTCCTCCTGCTCGCCGCTCTCCTGCTCTGGTTCGCTTGGGGAACGTTCTACACGGTCCAACCGAGCGAAGTCGGCATCAATCTGGTGTTCGGCCGCTACACCGGCAAAACGGCGGCCGGTCTGAACAACAATTGGCCCTGGCCGATTGGTTCAGTTATCAAGGTTCCGGTCTGGGATCAGCAGATCACCGAAGTGGGCTATCGCAGCCTTGGCGGTAGCGCAGACATTCCCGAGGAAAGCCAGATGCTGACCGGGGACAAGAACATCGTCGACGTTCATTTCAGGGTGAACTGGCAGATCGACCCGGCCAAGCCCGAAGACTACGTTTTCAATGTTCTCAACCC
>Ga0210406_10000387_pt1 | contig 60626 bp, 47 predicted proteins | sample IncBWC30MmetaG_FD_155454 | JGI IMG/M metagenome (GOLD analysis project Ga0210406, IMG submission 155454) | Forest soil microbial communities from Barre Woods Harvard Forest LTER site, Petersham, Massachusetts, United States - Inc-BW-C-30-M | ecosystem: Environmental > Terrestrial > Soil >...
AGCCATTGCTCGGCAAACACTTCACCGGTCTCATTGTCCATGCCAAAGACCTGTTGCCCACTCGGATGAAAATCACAACCTATAATCAACATACGTTGGCTCCTTTCGCCCGAGCTCTTGGTCGTAAGGCAACCACAGTGTATCGGGCGTCTGGAGCCGTCGTGGTTATGGGATCACGCTCCGCCGCGATGCCGGTTGTGTCTCCAAGCCTAGCGGTGCGGCGCGGGGGACCTGCTGTTTTTCAGTTCGAGACAAACAGCAGATCCCCCAAAGCCGCTTTAGATTCTTGGGTTCATCATCATTGCCTCAGCGGCTTTGAGGGATGACAGTATTTAAGGAAGGTTCATTTGTAAAAACAAGGCTGCGCTCAAGCCGTGCCCGGGATATGAACCTCTTCGTGAAAAGCACCTCTACGCCGACATCCGGATGTAGTCTTGCAGGCAGGCGGCAAGTTCATCCTCGGAGAGGGCTGCTTCCAGAACCAAGTCGGCGCAAAAATCCTCCGGGAGAGGCACGTCTGCGGTTTTGAGGAAGATCACGCGGGTCAGCGGCTGGGTTTTCTTCAGGCGCTGACAAAATGCCAGTGCCTGAGGTGGATCGGAATCAAACCAACCAGGGCGAACTCGAAGCGCTCGCGCCGGGCGAGTTCTTCGGCTGCGCCGATCGACATCACCCACTGCAGCACGAAGTTCTGTTCATACATTGTCGTGAAGCCAAGACGCTTCATGTTCGTCGCTAAAACAAGAATGAACGACTTTCCCACGGCTCGCCTCAACTTTCTGGGCGATCGAGCCCTTGTTGGAGAGGACAGCCGTGCTCCGCGCTTGTCCGCTAGTAGATTCCAGAAGGGGGACAATTTTCAAATTAAATTTCATCCACGCGGCGGAAGGAGTATTCCTTCCGGTACCGCTGGAGGAGACGTTCAGTGGCCTCGACCGTGTGGCTGCGGTCGCTTCCCAAACTGGTATGACTACCGTCGTGCAGCAGGACGATGTGCGCGCGCGCATGGCTTCGCTCAATCCCCTTGCAGGCATGATTGAACACGCTCTCGGCCGTCGCCCGCTTGTGCCAGTCATAGCAGGTAACACTCCACATCACCGGCTCAAGCCCGAGTTCGCGTGCAACCTGTAACACCGCCGGGCGACGCGCTCCAAATGGCGGACGAAAGTGGCGAGTCTCGATCCCGGTGGCGTCGGCGATCGCCTTGGAGCAATCCGAGAGTTGGCGCTGCAATTGCGCGCGCGAAAGAAACAAAAGATTGGGATGCGTGGCTGTGTGATTGGCAAGCAGATGCCCAGCGTCGGCAATCGCCCGCGCAATCTTTGGACGCGCAGTGACGAAGCGCCCAATCAGGAAGAAGGTCGCCTTTGCCTCGTGTCGCGCGAGCACTTCAAGCAGTCGTTCGGTGTGAACATCGTTTGGACCATCATCGTAAGTGAGCGCCAGATGTTTGGGATCGTGGAGATGAGTCAGCGTTCTCCCGTAGAGTTGCGACTCCGGCGAATAGCAGTGATAGGCAAGATAGCTTGCTCCAGCGATCGCGCCGGCGATTCCCAGCTTTGAAATCACAGTTTGGCAATTTTAGAGGAACCGGAGAGGCGAACACGAAGGCAACGAAGGTCAAACAAGAAGGTCACGAAATTCCAGTCTCACCTCCGTGACCTCATTATTTCACCTTAGTGACCTCGTGTTCGCCTGATGGGTCTTTTGCTACCAGGAGTAATGCACTATATATGTCACGGTCTCCTCGCCATCGGCCGGGATCGGCACGCGGAACTCGGACAAAAAGCACTACTCTGAGTGCTATGGCCGCCGATGTTCGAAGCTTACGTCCCCGTTTGGGAATCCGAACGGACAGTTTGGAATGAATCAAGCCTGTAAAGGGGCTGTGTTAAAGCGGCGCTCTAGCTTGAGAGACGCCCCTCGCAACAAGTTGCGGTGTGTCGGGTTCAAGACACCTATATCCAGTCAATGATCAACAAGACAGTAGCCATCATCGGCGCTGGCATTGGGGGCGTTGCGGCCGCGGTGTGTCTAAGGCGAGTAGGCCTCCAGGCAGTGTTGTTTGAGCGTCGCGAATATCTGCGTGAGGCAGGAGCTGGCTTGAGTTTGTGGCCGAACGGTACCAGCGTCCTGGAACAGCTTGATCTGCTGCCGCGCGTGCTGAATGCTGGTCAGCGAGGCATGAATTTTCGTCTGCTTTCGCCTGCAGGCAAGACGCTCATGGAAATCGGAACTGCGCATTCAGATACTCCCGCCGTCTGTCTGCACCGAGCGGATCTGCTTCGAATCCTTGCCGAAGAATTGCCCTTGGAAGATCTGCGCCTCGGGCAAGAGCTAACTGAAATCCAACCGGCGGGCGAGAAACTGCGCTTGCAGTTTGCAGACGGCGGCACGTTTCTCTGCGATGGATTGGTCGGCGCGGATGGCATTTATTCGCAAGTGCGATCGATGGCGTCCGGAAGCAGAGATCCGCTAAGCCGGGGATACCTAATTTACCGCGCAATCGCAGATGCGCCCGACGATCTTGTACCGGGAGATAACAGCGAAACCTGGGGATCGGGCCAACGCTTCGGCGTGCTATCCATCGCGCAAAACAAGGTCTGCTGGTACGCAACTGCCAACGCCTTCGACGCACAACTTACCGGCGAGAAACGCAAGCTTGAAATCTTGCGGATGTTCAATGGCTGGCATCGACCAATCCAGGATCTGATTGTGGCAACAGATTCTTCTGCGATTCTCATGAGCAACGCGCGCGACCTAAAGCCATTCCGGCGCTGGGGATTGGGGCCTACGACATTGCTTGGCGATGCTGCTCACGCTCTGACTCCCAATTTAGGACAGGGGGCATGCATGGCGCTTGAAGATGCCTTCCTTCTGGCGAACTCTTTAAGGGCTCACGCAAGCGTTGAGAAGGCTTTTCGCATTTATGAGTCCCTGCGCTTTAGCAGAACTCGCAGCGCCATCCTTCGCTCCCGATATCTTGGCTGGATCGGACAATGGGAAAACTGTCTGGCTGTATCGCTTCGCAACCTCGTGACCGGCTTTCTGCCAGGGCGACTCTTTGAATGCCATGCAACCTCAAGAGAGTTCATTGCCTCCATTACGGGGAGCTTGCTTGCAAACGTCCAGAGTTGAGAAGAAGTAGGTCCAAGAAACGAATAGAGACCAGAGCGCCTAAGATTTGTGCGACAAGTAATGTTCGCGAAATTGGACAATGACCGATTAGGACCTGTTGCGCTCGATCGATGGACGGGAATTCTACGACTACCGTACGCACATAAGGCCACTTGCTCGCTCGCGTCACGTGCCGTGGTTCGATCGCCACCCACCAGCCGTCATATTTTCCGCAGGATAGGGCGCACTCTTTCCGCATACTCATCGAATGCCTTGGCATCAAGAATTTCTCGAATTGTTACTACGACATACGCCATAACTCAGAACGGCGTTCGGCGACCCCGTCTAATGAAGCTTAACAAGACCTTGCAGTGAGGGCTCTAGAAAACAATATCGATCTACTGCGGTGTTTTTACTTCTCTCGACGGGCTCATCTTCGTAGATCCTCGCATAGTGGACTCCAAACGTGTTGCGCAATAAATCATGAAAACTTTTCACAGAAATGATGAAAACTTTTCACGGACCGAACGCAAATGCGACGACGCAATTGCTTCTTCAGCGAGCTGATACACAGAGAAAATCTGGGCTATACGTTCGTGAAACCGGACAATGACCAAGTGGCACTTGTCATGCTGTATTCGCTCGCATACGATCACTTTCAATGCGCTCACTCCCCCGACTTCTGCGCATCTTCCACGGGGCCGTTCTAGGTTGTTTGCTTTACTGTTAGACCGGGAAGCAAGTTCTCCCACACAAGCTAGCGAAAAATCCACTCTGGCCGCTCGACCTCTGTGTCAAGAATTGTGTCACTGAGAAGAAGTCGTGCTGTGCGACTTCTAAAAATCGAATTATTAGTGGTCATGTGTCTTATTTCGAAAGATAAGCGATGTACGTAAGTTACAGAAATAACTGCGATTCTTGATAGTTCCGAATCGAATGCCGCTTGCACCGTGTAGCGATGTAGCGGTTTGTTTTCGTTCAAAGGGCGTTCAAGAGTTTCGCCAATGAACAGACAGGAGAAGTGTCTTCTGTGCAAATGAAATCCACTCTGGCCGCTTGACTCTTGGGTCAAGAAACTTCACAACTGAGAAGGAGTGGTGCTGTGCAATCCCCCAAAGTGCAGTCAGGTGTCGTATCTCTTTTTGTAGCCCGCCGTTGTTGTGCTCCGATTGTGAAAGCAGTAGGACCTCCATCCAGCAAGTCTCCGGACAGAATCGATCTACTCTGCTGTCTAAGTCCCCGAAAATCCTCATCGGGATAATGCAGAGCTGCTTGCTTACTCGGTAAGACCAGGAAGCAAGTTCTTCCATCCCACTTACAACTTTACAAAATCCACACTCTGGCCGCTTGACCTCAGGTCAAGAACACACAACTGAGGAGTGGCGCTTTGCGATTTTCAAGAATCGAGTTACTCGTAGTGTGTCTTTTTTCCGTCTTCTTAGCCCTTGTACCAGTTGTGGGAGGACAGGGAAATCCGCACAAGTCTAAGACAATTTCCGGTACTCTTAGTCCGGGAAACATTACTGCCGGGTCCACAGTGACACTAAGTGGAGCTGCGAGTGCAACTGCTACCACTGCTGACGTGAATGGTAATTACAGGCTTACTGTTTTTGGCAACGGTAGTTACACGGTGACACCTGCCAAGGCGGGACTAAGCTTCCAACCGCCCAGCCAGAGCGTATTTGTTAATAAGTCCTCGAGCCCTGTGGCGAACTTCACGGCGACAACGACACTACAATCGATCACGCTCAGTGCTGCCACAGGCTCCATTGCGAAGGGTAGCAGCGATCAGTTCACGGCGATCGGCACGTTTAGCGATGGCTCAACGCAGAATCTGACTAATTCTGCAAGCTGGAACTCTTCAAACACGTCCGTGGCTATCGTTAGTGGAAGCGGTTTGGCGAGCGGAGTTGGCGCAGGATCGACGACCATCACAGCTTCGCAAGGTGGAATTACGTCCAACCCGGTGCCGTTGACAGTGACCGCAGCCACGCTGCAGTCAATCACGATCAACACAAGCAATTCCTCAATCGCCAAAGGCACCAGCGCGCAGTACAAGGCCACCGGAACCTTCAGTGACGGCAGCACGCAAGACCTGACAAATGCTGTTATCTGGGCTAGCTCCAATCCCACGGTGGCCAACATCAGCGCCACAGGCTTGGTTATGGGAACCGCTATCGGGTCGACTAACATTACGGCCACCCAAAACGGGATTACCTCGAATAGCTCTGCGCTAACCGTCACCGCGGCCACGCTGCGGTCGATCAATGTCAGTGCCAATAGTTCCTCGATCGCCAAGGGCACTAGCGTTCAGTTCACTGCGACGGGAACTTTCAGCGATGGCAGCACGCAGAATCTGACGAACACTGTCACGTGGAGTAGCTCGAACTTGGCAACCGCCACTATCAGCTCTACTGGCCTTGCCACCGGCGCGGCTATCGGTGCCAGCAACATCACAGCAAGTCAGAGCGGGATCAATTCCAACAGCTTTGCCCTGACTGTAACGGCTGCGGCTCTGCAGTCGATCACGATTAACGCGAGTAATTCCTCGATCGCCAAGGGCACTAGCGTTCAGTTCACTGCGACGGGAACCTTCAGCGATGGCAGTACGCAAAATCTGACGAATTCTGCTACTTGGACGAGCTCGAATTCGGCAACCGCCAACATCAGTGCCAGCGGCCTTGCGACGGGCCTTACCATGGGGTCCAGTAGCATCAGCGCGGCCCAGAATGGGATTACCTCCAACAGTTTTGCCCTGACAGTAACGGCAGCAACACTGCAGTCGATCACGATCAATGCATCCAGTTCTTCAATTGCCAAGGGCACGAGCGTTCAGTTCACTGCGACCGGCACCTTCACCGATGGAACCACTCAGGACCTGACCAACACCGCTACCTGGACGAGTTCGAGTCCCGCGACGGCGAATGTCAGCGCCAGCGGTCTGGCCAGTGGAGTAGCCATCGGTTCAAGCATCATCACGGCAACCCAAAGCACGATCACTTCTAACAGTTTTCCACTGACAGTAACGGCGGCAACACTTCAGTCGATCAAGATCAGCGCATCGACCTCCTCGATTGCCAAAGGTACTAGCGTTCAGTTCACCGCCACTGGAACCTTCACCGACGGGACGACTCAGAACCTGACTAACACTGCAACCTGGGCTAGTTCGAATCCGGCGACGGCCAACATCAGCGCCGGCGGTCTGGCCAGTGGGGTAGCCATTGGTTCGAGCAACATCACGGCAACGCAGAATGGGATTACTTCCAACACCGTTGCGTTCTCAGTAACTGCGGCCACACTGCAATCGATCGCGATTAGCGCAACCAGTTCATCGATCGCGAAAGGCACCAACGTTCAGTTCACCGCTACCGGAACCTTCACCGACGGTACGACGCAGAACCTGACCAACACTGCAACCTGGGCCAGTTCAAGTCCGGCAGCAGTCAACATCAGCACCGGTGGTCTGGCCACGGGCGGAGCGCTAGGCTCCAGCAACATCACTGCCTCCCAGAACGGAATCGTGTCAAACAGCTTTGCACTCACGGTAACGGCAGCCACAGTGCAATCAATCACCGTCACCGCTGGCAGCCCGTCTCTTGTGGCGGGTGCGAGCGAGCAACTTACTGCTACCGGAAGCTACAGCGACGGGAGCACGCAAAATCTCACTAGTTCCGCGGTTTGGACTTCGTCCAATCCCGCGGCTGTCAGCCTCAACGCGAACGCGGTGGCCCTTGCCGCAGGTATTGGTCAATCTGTAATTTCGGCCTCAGTAGGAAGTACTAATGGAACTATGACGATCTCTACTTCAGCCACGCTCTCTGGCACGGTGAGTCCCGCCAGCAGCATCGCCGGCACAACCATCACCCTCAGCGGAGCGGCGACCGCCACAACGACGCCCGATACGAGTGGCAACTACAGCTTCACTGTTGTGGCGAATGGAGCGTACACGCTCACACCACACAACAGCTCATTCAGTTTTGTGCCTCCGAGCGCATCTGTCACCGTCAATAACACAAATGTAGCCGCAATAAACTTCGCCACGGGTTCGGGACAGCTCTCTATGAATCCATCCAGTTTCGCTTTCGGGACTGTTGGAGTCGGTTCAACCGCCCAAATTCAAACGACGCTTACCGCCAGTGGTGGAGATGTGACCGTAACTGGGGACACCCTGACAGGTCCCGGATTTGGACTGAATGGAATTACGTTCCCTCTGACGATTACTTCAGGCAAGAGCGCTATCTTCGCTGTCACACTTACTCCTGGATCCACGGGTGTCATTTCGGGAAAGCTCTCGCTTAACAACGGAACCACTACACTCTCAACCGCCAACCTCTCCGGAACTGGTGCCGGCCTCAACATCGCTCCATCGAATGTGAATTTCGGTCAAGTGATGGACGGCACGACGAGTGCGCCACAGGCCTTGACTCTGAACGCAGTTGGAAGCAGTGTGACGGTAACATCGGAGAGCATTGTTCAAAATGGCGGCGGAGGTTCTCCATTCTCGATTAACGGTCTGCCTGCGCTACCGTTCACAATTGCGGCAGGTCAGAGCACGCAGGCCAGCGTGACGTTTGCTCCGGCTTCCGGTTCGCCTGGGACGGCTTCGGGAACAGTGAATGTTGCGACCAACATGAACAGCGTTGCTCCGACTTTGTCGGGAACTGGCAGTGCAAACGTGGCGATTGGGTGGACTGCCAGCACGACTCCCACCGTGACCTACAACGTCTATCGTTGCTCAATCTCAACCGCAGCGTGCGTTCAAACACAGCCGGCGAACTTCACGCGGATTGTTACGGGAGTGAGCGGCCTCGCTTACACCGACTCGACTGTCGCTTCTGGTCAGACTTACTACTATTCCTTGACTGCCGTGGATGGGAGTGGTGCGGAGAGTGTGTTCTCGGGAGTGTCGGGAGCTGCGGCTATTCCCTAATTCAGACCCGGACGAGGCGAACACGAAGGTCACGAAGGCAACAGAGGAGGTCACGAAGAGAAAAGAATTGGAGGACCGACGCGCGCCCTCGCGCGGGTTTCGTTTGAGGTCCGAGAAAGCTCGGGACCTCTTGAGGACTTGGGCCGTATGCAAACACCCGGCCGAGGGCGGCCGCAGGTCCTTACACCATGTTTTCTTCGTGACCTCTTGTGTTGCCTTCGTGACCGGAGCCTGCCCTGAGCGTAGCCGAATGGGTGTTCGCCTCGTCATCGGTGGAAATTTTGGCGTTGTCTCGGCTTCCTTCTCCACGCTATGCTCCGAGCAGACCTGGTTTATGGCCAAGCTCTTCGATCCCCCCCGCTACATAGCCCTGGAAGGTCCGATCCGCGTAGGCAAAAGCACGCTTTCTGGCATTATCGCGGACCGACTCCACGCGCAACGCATCACCGAACCTGAGGACAATCCATTTCTCGCTGCTTTTTATGACGGCGAGCCGGGCGCCGGCTTCCAGGCGCAGTTTGCCTTCCTGATGGCACGCTTTGACCAACTGCGAGCCCTGGAGCGCAGTCCGCACAAAGCGATCGTCTGTGACTACATCTTCGAGAAAGACAAGCTGTTTGCCTGCATCAACCTCAATGATGCCGAGCTTGGTATCTATAACCGTTACTACAACTACTTTCGCGAGCAGCTACCGACTCCGGATCTCGTGATTTATCTTCAGGCGAGTCCGGAAGTATTGAAGAAACGCCTGCGACGTAAGAACGCTCCAGGAGAGTTGGCGGTGAGCGACGATTACATCGAAGAGATCGTCAAGGCTTACGAGCACTTCTTCTTTCACTACACCGCGTCAGACCTGCTCGTAGTGAATACCAACGACATTGACTTCGTCGACCGCCACCAGGATCTGCAGGAACTGCTGCGGCGTCTGTCGGAGCCCATCCGAGGCACGCAGTATTTCCTGCCGCTGGGTTCGGAAGCGGCTAGCGCGTAGCTTCAAGGAGTCAGTTGCACAATCCGCGTTTCAATCGACGATTCTTTCCTAAATTCTGTACGCGAATTCCACCATGCGTACCTGTTTTTCGCAAACCTACCTATTGCCCTGCATTGTTCTGGCAAGTAACCTGCTTGTCTAACGATGAATACATCCAAGCAAAATCTGCCTGACGCACCAGAACTGGAGCGCAACAATGGAATCCTGCCAGCGCAATCACTGCGTGCGCTGGTAAAGAACGGCGTGATCGCGGCTCCTGAATCTCTGCCGATTAAGGATGAGCAGATTCAGCCGGCCAGCATCGACTTGCGCCTGGGCCAGCAGGCGTTTCACGTGCGAGCCAGTTTTCTACCGGGCAAATCATCCACCTTGCTGAAAAAGGTGCATGACGGGCTGTTGATCGACACGCTTGATCTACGGCAGCCCACCTTGCTGACGCCAAACTCGGTCTACATCGTGAAGCTCACCGAGACGCTGAGCCTGCCTGCCGACGTGAGCGGCATCGCGAACCCGAAGAGCACGACCGGGCGGCTGGATATATTCACGCGGCTAATCACCGAGCATGGCGAAGAGTTTGAACGAGTTCCGCGAGGTTATTCTGGCGAACTGTACGCCGAGGTCGTAACCCGAAGTTTTCCTGTTTATGTTCGCGAGGGATTGAAGCTCAATCAGCTTCGGTTCATCCGCGGCAAGGTGGAAGCTCGTCGTGACAGCGTTCTGCGTGAACTGGCCAAGGACGATCAGCTTGTCCGCTACGAAACCGAGGACCGTCTCGTAGACGCCATCAACCGCGGACTATCAGTAACGGTGAATCTGGAAGGCAGCGAGCGCTCGGATATCGTTGCCTACAAGGCGAAGAAATACGCCGCTCCGATCGATCTCAGCAAGATTCGTCATTATGAAATGGCCGATTTCTGGGAGTTCATTCGTAAGCCCGCTACTCGTCGTCTTATTTTGGAACCCGACGAGTTCTATTTGCTGGCGTCGAAAGAGAAAGTCCGCGTTCCCCCCGATCATGCGGCAGAGATGGTCGCGTATGATCCGACGATGGGCGAGTTCCACGTCCACTACGCGGGCTTTTTCGACCCTGGATTCGGCTACGGCGCGCAGGGTGAGATCCCCGGCACAAAGGCGGTGCTCGAGGTCCGCGCGCACGACATGCCGATTCTGCTGGAAGACGGCCAGTTCGTCGGCAAACTGCTCTACTACCGCATGGCCGCAATTCCGGAGGTGGTATATGGCCAAGACATCGGATCGTCGTACCAGAAGCAGGAGCTCACCCCCAGCAAACAGTTCAAGTTCACCGAGCCACAGGAGAGCGCGCCGGTGAAACAGGAAGAGCGGCAAGCTGAGTGGGGCGGGAGAGGCAGGAGAGATGTAGTGCTGTTGGAGCAGCACTGAGGATTACCAGGCACGCGGGCCCAGAGACGAGGCGAACACGAAGGTCACGAAGGCGGAAACAAGAGGTCACCCAGGAAGAAAGAGCCGAACCGAAAACTGTGATCTAGAGCTGCCGTTCCTAACCCCTTTGTGACCTTTTGTTTAGCCTTCGTGACCTTCGTGTTCGCCTCGTCCTTGGTTTTTCCGTGATTTGCGACTAAACTCTTTTCGTCTGCATCCTAATTTGCAGCGACGGGCGCTATCCACGCGTGGAAGTGCACTGGAGGAAACAATGAGCATCACCTCGCCTCGTTTTGGTGACGACGCCAAGGTCACCATCAATTCCATACAAGAAAAGAAGCAGCAGGGCACGCCGATTACGTGTCTTACGGCTTACGATTACGCCACGTCGCGACTCGTCGACCAGGCTGGTGTTGACATGATCCTGGTAGGCGATTCGCTCGCCATGGTCGTGCTTGGGTATGAGAACACTCTGCCCATCACGGTCGAAGAAATGCTGCATCACGTGCGCGCAGTCCGCCGTGGTGTGAAACGCGCTCTGGTAATCGCGGACATGCCCTACGCCTCGTATCAGGTCGATGAAAAACATGCGGTCAAGAACGCCACGCGCTTCCTCAAAGACGGCGGCGCGGAAGCTGTGAAGATCGAAGGCGGCGATAAGCGCGTGGGCTTGGTCCACCGCTTGCTCGATGCTGAGGTTCCCATTATGGGGCACATTGGGCTGACACCTCAATCGGTGCACATGATGGGTGGCTATCGCGTGCAGGGTAAGAGCCTGAACGCCATCGAACGTCTAGTGAAAGATGCAGTCGCGTTGGATCGCGCGGGCGTCTTCTCGATCGTGCTGGAGGGCATTCCCCGCGAAGTCGCGCGCATTATTACCGAGGAAGTGGAGTGTCCGACGATCGGCATCGGTGCAGGTCCCGATTGCGACGGCCAGGTTCTGGTCTTCCACGACATCCTTAACTTAACCGATCGCGAGCCGGCAAAGTTTGTTCGGCAGTACGCCGACGTAGCAGGGCTGATCTCGGGAGCGGTGAAGCAGTTCAAGGCTGACGTGGAATCGAAGGCTTTTCCGGCGGATCAGGAGTCGTATCACCTGCCGCGCGAGACTCAAGCCGCGTTGGAGACGATTCGGGCGCGCAAACGCGCGATGACGCGTTAGTCAGTACCGGCGGCGGCAGCCGTCCGGTCAACGAGGCGCGCGAGCACGAGTCGCTCCGCTCCCACTGACCCAGCGGCTACCGCCGCCGGTACCGATTTGGTAGCCATTCCTGAATGAAAATTCTGCACAGAGCTGTCGACACTCGCTCTGAGGTACGCGCAGCCAAGCTGCAGGGCAAGAGAGTCGGGTTTGTTCCCACAATGGGCGCTTTACACGATGGGCACATCTCTCTCGTACGCTTGGCGAAGTCGCAATCCAATTTCGTTGTTGCTTCCATCTTTGTAAATCCGACGCAATTCGGTCCCAATGAGGATCTCGCGAAGTATCCACGTCCCTTCGAAGCAGATCGCCAAAAGCTGGAAGCCGAGCGCGTAGATCTGTTGTTCGCGCCGAGTGTCGAAGAGATGTATCCAGCCGGAGCTGCTACGTTTGTCACGGCCGAAGGGATTACCGATCGGCTTGATGGACGCTCGCGCCCCGGGCACTTTCGTGGTGTCACAACCGTTGTCGCAAAGCTATTTCACATCCTTGAGCCCGACGTTGCTTTCTTTGGACAAAAGGACGCCGCGCAGGCTGCAATCATCAAACGGATGGTGCGCGATTTGATGTTTCCTGTAGAGATCGTTGTCGCCCCGATCGTGCGCGAGTCGGATGGTCTGGCCCTGTCTTCCCGAAATGCGTACCTCTTACCAGCAGAGCGCAAGCAAGCAACTGTGCTCTCACGGGCTGTGCGCGAAGTCGACAACCGATATCGCGCCGGCGAGCGCACTGCAACGAAGCTCATCGAGACTGCCCGCGAAGTCTTTGCGGGCGAACCGTCAGTGCGAGTGGATTACATCGAGATTGTCGATCGTGACACCTTGGAGCCCGTCTCCGAAGCTCAAGCTGGAAGCCTGCTGGCGGTGGCGGCCTTTGTAGGAACGACTAGGTTGATTGACAATGTCGTGCTCCGGTAGAGACGCAGCATGCTGCGTCTCATTGCGGCGAACCCGCAGATATCCTTTTTACAAGCTTGAACGCAGGATAGCTTCCAGCTAATAGAATTAGCGCATAGATACTATTGCGCGTATCTGCTGCGCAAATACTTGCCAGGAATCCTAGATAGATCAGCAATGCAAGGATGGTTGTCCACGGGTATCCCGGAATGCGATAGGGCCGTTCCCGATTTGGTTCACGCTGTCTCATCAGAAAGATCGAGATGAAGTCGGCGATGTAGTTGATGACAAAGAAAAAAGCCAGCACGGCGATGATCTTATTGAATCCGCCATACACGATGAACATCAGTGCCGCGGCGGTGCTGAGCGCCAGGGCAATTGTCGGAGTGCCTCCGCGGTTTACCACATCAGCGTGACTGGTCACCAGCTTGTCGCGCGACATCGCGAAGAGTATGCGCGATGCCATCATGTGACAGGCGTTCATGAAGCTGATCACTGAGATGACGGTGAGCGCGGCGATGAGCCGCGTTCCATGGCCGCTCCAGATCGAATCGGCAGCGGTGCCGAGAGCCATCTGCTGTCCGGCATATGCACTTACCGGCAGCACGTGCACGAGCGCCCATCCAACGGAGATGTAGATAGCGGCTACGGCCAAGGCTCCGCCGAACGTTGATCGTGGAATATTCCTAGCTGGATTCTGCACTTCTTCCGAGAAGTAAATAACCCCCGCCCAGCCGTCGTACGTGTAGATCATCGACTGCATTGCCAATAGGAATGCGACGAATAGTGGCCATCCATGCGGCAATTGTGTCAGCGTTGAGGGCGCGGGTTGAGAGCTAGCCGGTTGAAAGAAGAAGCAAGCGAATACGAAGGCGAAAAATCCTAATCCCTTCAGCAGTGTGCTGAACTGCTGGAAGCCGCTGCCCCACCGCACTCCGCGCCATTGCAGCGCTGCCAGCAAGATCACGATTGCCGCAGCCAGCAATCGGGCCTTGCCTACCAGTGGAGGGAACAATATTCCGAGATACTCACCCATCACCACGGCCGCTGCGGATTCGCTGCCGCAAGTCGAAAGCCAATCGGTCCATCCGATTACGAATCCGGGATACTCCCCTAGCGCATGACGCGCAAAAGTGTAGTGTCCGCCGGAGTAAGGCAGCATCGTGCCCAACTCAGTGATATTCGTGGCCGCGAGGAAGGTGAGGAAGGCGCCGACAATCCATACGGCGAGGAATAGTTCGCGGCTTGGAAGTTGGGTGGCCACGTCGCCCGGAGTGCGAAGCATGCCAACTCCGATGGTGTTGCCGACGATGACAGCCATGCCGAATCCAAAGCCAAGGATTTGCAGCAGGCGTCCGCGCCTGCGCAGTGAACTCGGCACTTCCACCGCTGAAGCCAATCAGGTCCTTTGGAAAGCGGAAGCGCAATCGTAGCAGGGAATCGGGTGATCGGGCCATCGGGTGATCGGGCGAAGTAAAACTCGCCAAGCGCCTCTATACATTGTCATGCCGAAGCGCCTGGTTTTGGCGCGAGGAATCTGCTGTTTGGTGTCACATAAAGAAAGCAGATCCCTCACTTCGTTTCGGGATGACAGTAAGGGGGACAATCCGTTCGAAGCCAGAAACCGTAGCTCGCCAGTCCTTACTTCACCCGATCACCCGATGGCCCGATCACCCGATTCTGCCATCTGTCCGTGATTAAATAGATATCCAAATCCATGGCCACCGTTTCTCGTTTGCACTCAAAGTCGAATGTCGAGATTGATACAGCAGTCGGAAAGTCGTGGACCCTTCCGGCCGATGTATATCTCGATCCGGCCCTGCTGGAGCGCGAGAAACAATTTCTGTTTGGCAGAACGTGGCAGATCGTTGGGCGTCGCGATCAAGTAACGAATCCCGGCGACTACTTCACAGCCGACCTTATTGGTGAACCGTTGTTGATCGTACGCGGCACTGATGGAGTACTTCGCGGTTTTTACAACGTATGCCGTCATCGCGCGGGTCCGCCGGCCGAGGGATGCGGATCGCGCAAGGTATTCCGCTGCGGATATCACGGCTGGACATACTCGCTCGACGGTCGCCTGCTGAATGCGCCAGAGATGGACGGCACGGCCAATTTTGATCATTCGCAGTTTGGCCTGCAACCTGTTCCGGTTGGGGAATGGGGCGCATGGGTCTTTGTACACCTCGATCCAAAGGCGCAGGCGCTGTTGCCAAGTTTGCGCGAGCTGCCAAAGCAAGCGGCGAAGTATGGATTGGATAAGCTCAAGCTGGCAGACCGCCGCGAGTACGTGATGGAATGCAATTGGAAGGTCTATGTCGACAACTATCTCGAGGGCTATCACCTGCCCAGCGTGCATCCCAGCTTGAATCGCGAACTCGATTACGGACAATACCTGACAGAAACCTTTGAGTTCCACTCACGCCAGGCGAGTCCGATTCGTGGTCCGGAGAATGAGAAGGATGTGCAACGCCGATATAGCCAGGCGTCCGGCGGCGACGAGGCCGAATATTTCTGGATTTTCCCCAACTGGATGCTGAACTGCTATCCTGACAACGTGTCGCTCAACATCGTGCTGCCGCTCGCGACGGAGCGTTGCGTCGCGATCTTTGAGTGGTATTTCCCGGAGAACGTATTGAAGACGGAGGCTCCGGCGACAACGATCCGATTCAGCGATGAGATCCAGGTTGAAGACGGACACATCTGCGAAGTCGTACATCGGAATCTGAAGTCACGCAGCTATACTCGCGGCCGCTTCAGCGCGAAGCAGGAAAAAGGTGTACATCAGTTTCACAGGTTGTACGCAGACTGGCTACAACGCACCGCCTGAAAGTCCCAGCAAAGGATTTATAGGATGTTCTAGGGTTCCTGCTAGAATGCTGCACGACCAGCAACAACCTGCCTTGGCTGCCCGGTCATCCCAGCAATTGGTCTTTTTAACGTCCCCCTTGAACCGCTCATTCTAGTTTCTTCGTTCTTACGGCAGGCGACTGATATACGGGCATTGCGCCTCAGGCAGATCGGTATGACTGGCAGAGATCCAGATTCCAATCTCGGCGTCGGTGGACGTGCGACGTTCTGGGAAGGGGTCTTTGAAGTGAGCAGTGCACCGAAGCCTGCAGTACGATCCGAAGAAGCCCGCAGCGAGGTGCATCCTGGCGAAGCGGTTCTCAGCCGCTATACATATCGCGAAGTTCGTCCAGCAAGGGATCGGAGAAGCAGCCGTCGCGAATCGTCGGGCCGAAAATAAGAAATCCGGCCGCGTGGGCCGGATTTCGGGGACGAAATTGTCTTTTACGTGTGGGATTCTTCGAGCATACCCTTTTCCATCTTTTCCTGGCACTCGATGCAATACCGCGTCCAAGGCACGGCCTCAAGCCGTTTAGCATTGATCTCGTTGCCACAATTGATGCATTCCCCAAAGCTGCCCTCGCGAATTCGCGACAGAGCCAACTCCACCATCCCGAGAAGCTGCCGGTCGTTGTTGCTCTGGGCGAAGAGGAATTCCTTGGTGTAGGAGTTGGCGGCGCGGTCAGCGATGTCCTGCGCTGCCTCCGCGTCAGCAATGCGGCCGTCTTCCTGGGTGCGCGACACCACACGGCGCAGCTCCTGTTGCCGCTGCTCGAGCTGCTTCTTGAACTGTTCCAGGCGCTTCTTTTCCATAGTTGCCTGCATTTCCCTTGGTCACCTCGCGAAAAGTCGAAAATACATAGATGCCGCGGCGGCTTTTGGGGAAACAAAAATCATATGCCCGGGCAGAATACCGCGTCAAACGCGGGCAGCGCTCGAATCCCCCATCTACTATCCAAACCCGTTGAACATCAGATGTTTGTGCGCTTGCAGGTTACGTTTTGTTACGAAAGACGAGGTGCTCGTCGAATGGTGCAATTCGGAAGCGGTTGTTCCAGATTGGGAATGGCGCGCAGCAAGATCTAGCCGCCAAGAAAAAAGCCCTCACTATCGAGGGCTTATTTCAAAGAGGCAAAGGGGAAGGGAACCATTCACGGTAGGAGAAGCAAGGGGCTGGACCGCAAAGCGGCCAAGCAAGGGTGAAGAAATTCTTCAAAGTGAAAGACCATAGGTCTTAAAGTATGTAGCCTCTTTTCTTGCCCTTCCCTTAAGCACTTCGCAAGCCAAATCAATGATTGCTAGGTGTTGAAAATGGAGCACTTAGGAATCTCTAGAATTGACGCGTCTTTCGGCGTTTCGAAATACCCTAAGGAACTTCGAGAGACTTACCTGATGGAAAATCCTGTGAAAGAGTATGTGGAATCGAAGTACCACTTTTAGGATTCAGGCTGCTTAGATTGAGCATTCTGCTCTTCTATCAGTTTGAGCTTGTTAAGGAGTGCCTTATAGCTAATCTTGAGGATCTTCGCCGCCTGACGACGATTCCAACGTGTTTCCAGAAGTACTCGCTCGATGTATTCGCGCTCCGCATTCATGGCAGCGCGACGGCCGATCTCCAGCAGCGACGGCCGATCCTCGCTCAGATCTTTTGAGTTTCCAGCATGGCGATGATTCTCGTTCACCGGTTGCGGCGGGAGCGGTTGAGGAGCTGGAGGCGGGTTCGGCGATGTTGCCGCCTCGGAGTACATGATGGGCTTGTGAGTGGACAGTTCGCGAATGATCTGCGACTCGTTGCCCACGATCACGTATCGCTTCACCAGGTTTTCCAATTCGCGGATATTCCCGGGCCAGGTGTAATCCATGATCCGCGTGACCGCATACTCGCTGAACGCTGGCGGTTGCTTACCATAAAATTCGCTGTACTTCCGCAAAAAGAATTCCAGGAACAATGGAATCTCTTCACGCCGGTCCCTCAGCGGAGGAATGTGTACTGTGACGACATTCAGCCGGTAGAACAAATCTTCGCGGAATGCGCCCTGCGCAACCGCCTGCTCAAGGAACTTGTTCGTGGCGGCAAGTACGCGAACATCGACTCCGATGTCACGTTTGCCGCCAAGGCGCGAGAACTGTCCATCCTGCAAGACGTGCAACAGCTTTGCCTGGAGCGCCGGATGCATCTCGCTGATCTCATCAAGAAAGAGGGTGCCGAAGTTTGCCTGATCGAACTTGCCCAGCTTTTGACGGTTTGCCCCGGTAAACGCTCCAGGTTCGTATCCAAATAGCTCGCTCTCCAGCAGTTCGTGTGGGATGGCGGCGCAATTCACTTTGACGAACGGCTTCTCGCGCCGAAGCGATTGGCTATATATCATCCGCGCCACTACTTCTTTGCCCGTGCCGCTCTCGCCACGGATCAAGACCGTGGCGCTAGTATCTGCAACTTGTTCAATTGTGTTCTTGATCTCCTCCATGCGCGGGCTGGTGCCGAACAGTGTTGAGAAATCGGTCTGGCGGCGCACTCGATCGCGCAGCTGTCCCCCGTCGGCTGGTCCCCGCTTTTCCAGGATGCGTGAAATTCGTGAGAAGAGATCATTCAGTTGGAATGGAGTTGTTATGTAATCTTCTGCGCCCAACTTCGAGAGCCGGAAAGCCACCTCTGGGCTTGCATCACTTGAATAAACGATTACCGGAGTTTCCGGACGCAATTGCTTGAGGCGCTCGAGTGTCTCGCTTCCATCCACCGGAGGCAGCGTAAAGTCCAGTAAAACCATGCCCGGATCGAATGAACGCAGCGTCCGCAGACTTTCCTCGTGATTCGTAGCTACGGCTACTTCGAAGTTGCGCCGCGCGAGATATTCGCCGAGCGAGCGGGTCATTGCTTGATCATCGTCGGCGATCAGAATCCGGATCTTCGGCTGCAAACGCTGGCTCCCCTATGCCGGTATTCGGTCGGATCGTGCGCTTAAAGGCAAGAAAACTGAGTACTTAGCGCGATGGGCGCGTAGGCTTGACTGCGGTAAGAACAAAGCCAGGTCGCCTGCGTCCGAGGCATGAATCATGTACTCAGATTCCAAAGAGTGGTACTTAGATGCCTATGTTAGCCCAGATTTCGTGAAGAGAAACGAGTTTTGTGTGAGAGCACTAACGGAAGTGCCGGGAAGATTATCCGGCACGGAACAAAAAACCCGGCCGTAAGCCGGGTTTTCCAAAATACGATCCTAAAGACTTTAGCTATTCGTGCTGCCAGGGGTCCGTAGCTTGCCGGGCATGAAGTGATATGGGGGCCACGGTCCGCTGATCAGGATTTCGCAATTCTTGAGCTGGCGGGCAGCGCTGGAATAGCTGTTTTGGTAACGCTCTACGGCTTTCTCATCAATCAGGTGGGCGATATCGATGAGCATTCCGCCAGTGTCATTCTTACGACAGCTTACCTCTTCTTCGAGCGGATGAAAGAGCTTGTTTACCTGCACCGAGAGGGCGCGCGCCTTGGTCTGGCGCTCGCGATGACGGGCGGCTTTCTCGCGGAGTCGGCATAAGTACTCGCCGCCGACCGAGCTTGGCAGCTCAATGTCGTTCATGGCCTCTCGTAGAGATCCATCTTTGACGACGAGCTTCAGATGCATTTCGGCCTTACCCTTCAACCTGAAAACGGAGTCCGTAAATGCCTTTCGGTTGGCGCGGATAGCCCTGCGCAGCGCTTCGTCCGTATCGAAGACTGTTCCAAAACGGAACGGCAATACGGTGGTATTGCGGAAGCATTCGCTGACTACGCGCGCGTGTTCGATGACCGCCTGCTGATTCAGTTCACCAGGCATATATTCGCTAACGATCACTGCGAGTTCCCCGCTGGGATAGGCAAACACTTGACTGCCACGAACACCGTTTAATCCATCAACCGGGAAAGGACGACGAGAACGAGCAGAACCTAAGAACGCCTTCTGTTCGGTAATGCAGTATGCGTACCAAGCCATGACGCTTCTCCGTGGCGTGCTGGCCAGCAGGGCGGGCCAAGCACAGGAAACGAACAGGGTGAACCGCAACTTCTAGGTTTTGGAACGGGCGACGCGAGCGACACGCTCATCGGGGGTAAGCGTGTTCACAGCTGCAGCTATCCTAGTACCGGAGTACTGCAGTTTGCAAGTGCTTCATTTATCTGGACCTACGGCAAATGCCCAAAAAGCATGCGGGAAGCTGGGTTCTGAGTAGCCGACTTTCACCCGATATCTTCGGGTTTTATGGGTAAAACATACTGCGCGTCTTGCAGCTTTCCCCGGGGCTATGTCCTCAGGTTAATTAGCTCGATACCACGAAGTCCCCTTATTTCGGCATCTTAGGAGCAGCAGAACTGTTTCCGGTCGGCTCCTGACCCAGAATTTTGCCAGTCTTAATCACTTAGCAATGTCCATGCCTTCTGGTCCCGAACTCGATACCGCGCAGTTCGCCGTGCAACCAAAAGGCGAACTGAGCCCAGAAATCCTGGGAAAGCGCTGGCGTAGCGTGCAGGCGATTCTGCGCATGGCGACGGTTACCGGATCGCAGATGCAGTTGGGCCCTGCACTGAATCTTATCTGCGACTTGGCAGCAATGATTACTAGCTTCGACAGTGCGTGTGTGTACTTCTGGAACGAACCTCAGGAAAAAACTGAACTGCGGTTGCGCCGCGGACATATCAACGACGGACCTCAAGTTCCGTGGGGTGGCAACCTACTTCATTTTTGGGTTACACAACAGGCGCAACCATTGCTCCTGGAAGCCGGACGGAGTACCAAGGTTGATTCTGAACTTGCCACCGCCGGGTCGAAATCGGCTTTGGTAGTCCCTTTATTCGTAAAAGGTCGAGTGCTAGGTTCCTTGCAGCTCTTCTGCGAGAAGAGTGAAGGGTTCACCGAAGACGACGCCCAGCTGCTTTGGACACTTGCCCTCGTCTCGGAAAACTTGTTGACTCGCGAACAAGCGAACGAAGGCCTGCTGAGATTCGCATTCACCGATTATCTGACCGGTCTACGTACGCGGGGATACTTCGAGCAGCAATTGGATCTGGAAGTAAAACGTTCCGATCGCAGGAATGAGCAGTTTTCGCTCCTCATGGTCGATATCGACCACTTCAAGGTGCTGAATGATAACCACGGACACCAAGTTGGCGATTCAGTATTGCGCCAAGTCACCTCCCTGCTCGTAAAGGATATGCGCGAAGTTGATACGGTGGCGCGCTATGGCGGAGAGGAATTTGTCATCATCCTGCCCGAAGCGACGGAGCAAGAAGCAATCTCGGTAGCGCAGCGCGTGCGTAAGGCAGTACAAAATGCCGATTTCCAAATCGAGGGCACCAATGGCCACAAGAAACTCACGATCAGCATCGGAATAGCTGTGTACGGTCGGGATGCCGATTGCCGTCAGAAGCTGATCGAGAGCGCGGACGCGGCGCTGTACGCTGCGAAGTCACGAGGCCGTAATCAAGTCTTGCCATACTCGCAGCTGCTCGCCGCAGAGCGAAAGGAAGTTTCCTGAGCATGAGTGGTAGTAGATTTCAGCGCGCGAGAAAAGCCATGAGGGTTACCCAGACGATGGGGAGCGGTCTCTCCGACTCCGACAGGCGAGCGCACGTTTCTCGACAGTATCCGTGGACAGTGATACATGCCTGTGAGTTGGCTCGCGATGTGCTGCCGCTTTTGGAGGGTCAACTCGCTGCGGGCATGCGTCCCTCTCTTCTGACGCCAACCGGGATCACAGCAGTGAATCCATTTCTCGAAGCACCGAAACGGGAATCCATACAGCCGGTCTCCCTTCTGCACACCTGGAATCACGTGCGCGAATGGCGGAGCCTCATGAACGAGAGTGCCGCAGAGACGTCGTCTGAAATCCTGCATGCTCACTCTTTTTCGGCGGGAATGGCGGCGGTGCGAGCCTCGTCATGCGTTGTCTATCAACTGAAACAACCAGTCGAAAAGCTGGCTGCTGCAGTTGGGCATTGCGATGAGAATTCGTGGCTAGCTCGCTCATTTAGGGTTGCCGAGCAATTCGTGCTGACGCGAGCCGCGGCCGTGGTTGTGCACGATCACACCCAACGTCTCGCATGCCTGGAACGTGGGGTTAAGGCTGCTAACGCTTTTCTCATTCCACAACCTATCGAGCACAGTCTGCTGGAATCTGCTCCGGAACGAAGATGGCTCATCGAGTCCGCTGGTGCAGGACCCGATACGGTGTTCCTCCTAATACCCGGTCTCCCAACTCCAGACTGGGAAAGTCGCGATGCGCTTCTGCGCTGGATGCGCGTCCTATGCAACGTGCGCCGCGAACATCCCGACGTGCGATTAGTTGTTCTCGCAGAAACGCAGGCAAGAGACACGATCTGGGAGATGGCTTCTGCCTGCAATCTCACGCCGTGGATTTCTGTCTTGCCGACTGCCATGCAGGACAGGGCACTCGCTTCAGCCGACATTGTCATTTGCGATCGCGAACACGCCGCAAGTGGAATCGCCCTTAAGACTTTGGCGCATGGCCGAGCTTTGCTTGCAAGTGATGTTGAGCCGCATCGTGACATTACTCCAGACGGGCGTGGCTGCCTTTGGTTCCGTTCCGGTGAGGTGCACGACATTGCCCAACGCGCCAGCTTTCTTGCCTGCAACCCTCAGTTTCGCCGCGCCCTCGCCTCCGCTGGCCGCGAGCACTGTGTGGCCACGCGCAGCGCCGAGGCCGTGGGGGCGCAGTATGACGCTGTCTACCGAAGCGCTTTCAGCAAACGTAAAGGGCGCGACGCGAATACTCCAACGCCGCGGTTTATTCCGTTACAGGTCGGAAGCTAGCTTCGCGGCTTCCAGCTTCGAAGTTGTAAACTAACTTCACAGCATGAAGCCCCGCATTGCGATCCCTGAGCCCACTTCTTCCAACCCTGAATACAATCACCGATCACTGCCGCAGTATGTGAACGCGGTCGAGGCGGAGGGTGCGGAGGCAGTGGTGATTCCAGCCAGCGCCACGCCGCATGAAATTGCCAAGTTGGTGACGAATTGTGAAGCGGTGCTGCTCCCGGGTAGTCCAGCGGACGTCGATCCGCAGAAGTTCGGCGCTGATCGGGATTCCAGGACTGCAGCCGCGGATCCAGGTCGCGACAATCTGGACGAACTGCTTTTGCAAGATGCACATAACCTGCATAAACCCGTTCTGGGAATCTGCTATGGGTTGCAATCGCTGAATGTCTGGCGTACGGGAACGCTAGTCCAGCACATCGAGAACACAAGCATTAATCATGAGGCAGGTCGCAAGGTCGAATTCGCCCACGACGTTCAGGTAACCCCAGCTTCGAGACTCTTCCGTTTAGTTGGCCCAGGTAGAGTTCGAGTGAACTCCAGCCATCATCAATCGGCAGATCTTCCCGGAGATGGGCTGCGCGTCGTGGCACAGTGCCCCGAAGACGGAATCATCGAAGCCCTGGAAGGTACCTCGCCCGATCACTTCGTCCTGGCGGTGCAGTGGCACCCTGAGCGCACATATTCTGTAGATGAACCCTCGAAAGCTATTTTCCGTGAGTTCGTGAAAGCCGCACGTAGTTGGAAGCCACGCGAAGTGTCCGAGTCTGTCGGATAGGTCTCACAACGCTGCGCACGTTTTCTCAAATACAATGTCTTCCCGTTCATGAAGACAGCCGCGTTTTCCTCACTGCTGTTCCTTCTCGTGCTTTCGTCGGCGACGCTGTTTGCTGAGGACTATGTCCTAGGTCCCGATTCGCAACGACAGCCGGGCGTTCTTAAAGGCACGGTCACAAAATATTCCTGGACCAGCAAGATCTATCCGGGTACGGTGCGGGATTACTGGATCTACGTTCCAGCGCAGTACAAGCCCGATAAGCTTGCATGCGTCATGATCTTTCAGGACGGCGGACACATGGTGGATGACTCCGGCAGTTGGCGCGCCGCCATAGTCCTTGACAACCTGATTCACAAAGGTGAAATGCCGGTCACGATTGGCATCTTCATAGATCCAGGAATCCTACCGGCAGCATCGCCGAATCAGCAGAACCGATATAACCGAAGCTTCGAATACGACGCCCTCGGCGACCGCTACGCGCGATTTCTGATCGAGGAAATTCTGCCCGAGGTCGGGACCCGCTATCGGTTGTCGAAGGATCCCAACGACTACGCGCTCGCTGGTTCGAGCTCTGGAGGAATCGCCGCGTTCAATGCGGCCTGGACCCGTCCGGACGCATTCCACCGCGTCCTGAGTTTCATTGGCAGCTTCACGAATCTGCGGGGAGCCGAGGAGTTGGCCTCACTCATCCGCAAGACCGAGCCCAAGCCGCTACGCATTTTCCTGCAGGATGGACGCAACGATCTCAACATCTACTCAGGCAGCTGGTTCATTGCGAATCAGGACATTGCTTCTGCGCTAGAGTTCGCAGGTTATGAAAGCAACTTCATAATTGGCTCCGAAGGCCACAACGCTAAACATGGCGGCGCCATTCTCCCCGACGCTTTGCGTTGGCTCTGGAAGGACTATCCCAAGCCCGTGGCAAAACCCGTCAGGGTAAATGAACGCGGTGTTTACGAGATTCTCGAGCCCGGAAAAGAGTGGGAGATGGTGGGCGAAGGCTTCAAGTTCTCCGAGGGGCCTGCGGTCGATAAGGAAGGGAATGTTTATTTCACCGATCGTCCGAACAATCGCATTCACAAGATCGATTTGAGCGGCAAGATCACCGTTTGGAAAGAAGACAGTGGCGGAGCCAACGGAATGATGTTCGGTCCTGACGGACGTCTGTACGTGTGCCAAAGCACAAAACGGCGCATCGTGGCATATTCGCCTGATGGCGGGGAGTCGGTGCTTGCTGAAGATGTGGATTCGAATGATCTGGCCGTCTCGGCGCGCAACGAGGTTTACTTCAGCGATCCACCTAACCATCAAATCTGGTTTATCGATGCTGCGGGCAAGAAGCGGGTGGTCTTCACCGGCATCGAGTTCCCGAACGGAGTCCGGCTCTCTCCCGATCAGTCGCTGCTGGCAGTGGCCGATACTCGGGGCAAGTGGGTCTCGTCGTTCCAAGTCGGGCCCGATGGCTCATTGACGAACGGCGAGCCGTTCTATCGCCTGGAGACTCCCGACGATTCCTCGCAGAGCGGCGCCGATGGGATGACTTACGACACCGAAGGCTTCCTTTATGTCGCGACAAAGCTGGGAATTCAGGTCTGCGATCAGCCGGGAAGAGTAAACGCGATCATCAATAAGCCGCAGGATACTAGTTTGTCCAATCTGGTATTCGGGGGCCCAGACATGCAATGGCTGTATGTCACCAGTCGTGACAAAGTTTACCGCCGGCATTTGCACCGGAAAGGATCGGTTTCGTGGAACCTGATAAAACCACCGATGCCTCGCTTATAAGTGAACTCTCGTGTTCTAATCCGGAGCTCCAATGAAGAGAATGCCTAGATTGCTCGTTAGCGCTATAACGCTGCTCTTTCTGACCTTTACCATGAGCGCTGCGGATCCGCAGAGTGCTCGCTGGTCTGAGCAGAAGGCGCAGGAGTGGTACGCCAAGCAGCCGTGGCTCGTCGGCAGCAATTACATTCCCAGGTCGGCAATCAACCAGTTAGAGATGTGGCAGGAAGCCACCTTCAATCCCGACCAAATCGATCAGGAACTTGGCTGGGCGGAAGCCATGGGCATGAACACCATGCGCGTCTTCTTGCACGACCTGCTCTGGCAGCAGGATGCAGCGGGCTTCCAGAAGCGTATCGATCGATTTCTCACGATTGCCTCGCGCCATCACATCCGGCCCCTGCTCGTGATCTTCGATTCCTGCTGGGACCCATTTCCTCATCTTGGTCCACAGCATCCACCCATTCCGGGCATTCACAACTCGGGTTGGGTGCAGAGCCCCGGAGCGACTGCGCTGACGGACGAAAGCCAGTATCCGCGACTGAAGGCATACGTTCAGGGCGTCGTGGGAGCCTTTGCTAAGGACGACCGCATTCTCGGATGGGATGTGTGGAACGAACCCGGCGCTGATAACCAAAGCTCCTATTCCAAGCAGGAGCTGAAGGATAAGAACGCAAAGGTAGAGATGCTTTTGCCGCAGGTGTTCGCATGGGTTCGCCAGATGAACCCAACGCAGCCTCTTACTAGCGGTGTATGGACAATCGGCAGAAACCCGGACGAGACAAAGCTGGGCCCGCTACAAGAGATTCAGCTGCGCGAGTCAGACGTCATCACCTTCCACAATTATTCCTGGCCCGAGTATTTCAAGAGCGAGGTTACCTGGCTAAGGAAGTTCAACCGGCCCGTGATCTGCACAGAATACATGGCGCGTTCTGCGGGCAGCACATTCGATACAGTGTTGCCGATCGCCAAGCAAGAGAAAGTTGGTGCGATCAACTGGGGTTTCGTTGTGGGGAAAACTCAAACCAATCTGCCGTGGGATTCGTGGAGACGTCCTTATGTTCTCGAGGAGCCTTCCGTCTGGTTTCACGAGGTACTGCGCCCTGATGGCAGCCCGTATCGTCAGGCAGAAGTTGATTTGATTCGCCAGCTCACGGGAAAACAATAGCTCAGTCTGCCGTTGGCTAGACACGTGGCTCTCCAATCCTTTATCCTCGCGCGGTTATGAACCGACGCGAATTTGTTGCTACCGCCGCAATGGCCGCCGCCAGCACCGCTCTTCCTAGCACCGCCGAGAGCGAGGATTCCGACCTTCAACCCATCGTTGCGCAAATCCAGAAGCAACATGACCAAAATGTGCAACGCTTGCAAACCTGGATCCGCCAGCCGTCGATCGCCGCTGAGAATCGCGGCATGCAGGAAGGCTGCCGGCTCACGATGGAGATGTTGCGCGACGCGGGCTTTGAGCAAGTCACCCAGGTGCCGACGGATGGTCAGCCGGGTATTTTCGCCACAATGGACAATGGCGCCGCGAAAACTATCGGACTTTACTTCATGTACGACGTGAAGCAGGTGGATCCTTCGGAGTGGTCATCACCTCCATTCGAAGCTGCACTGGTGGACAAGACCGGTTTTGGGAAAGTTGTTGTCGGACGCGGTGCCGTGAACCAGAAGGGGCCAGAGGCAACATTTCTGGCGGCGCTGCACGCCATCAAAGCCGCAGGGCGCAAACCTCCCGTTAACTTTGTTTTTGTAGGCGAAGGCGAGGAGGAGATTGGCTCTCCCCATTTCCCGCAGATTGTGAGGCGTCCGGATATTCTCGCTGCTCTTAAGAAGTGCACCGGGCTATTCATGCCTTCAGCGTCGCAGAATCCGGATGGCGAGGTGACGATTGATCTCGGCTCGAAGGGAGTAATGGAGCTGGAATTAGTCTCGAGCGGAGAGCGTTGGGGACGCGGCCCAAAACAGGATGTGCACTCCAGTTTGAAAGCGATGACCGATAGTCCGGCATGGCATCTTGTCGAAGCGCTGACCACGCTCGTGACGCCTGATGGCAATACCCCGGCCATCGCAAATTACATGGACAAAGTACGTCCGCTCTCAGCGACAGACAAGCAAATGATCGCGGTCGCCGCGCGCCGCGAGGATGAAGCCACGCGGAAACGCACGCTCGGCATCAGTCACTGGATCAACGATGTTCCCTATCAGCAAGCGCTTGAGATGCTGGTGTCGCGCCCGACTGTAAACATCGAAGGCCTAGTCGGCGGCTATACCGGTCCTGGAGGAAAGACGATTCTGCCTCACAAGGCTGTTGCGAAACTCGACTGCCGCCTTGTTCCCGATATGACTGCGTCCGAGTCATTGCAACTGCTGAAAGCACACCTGGTAAAGCATGGCTATGGCGACATTGAAGTCAACATGACAGGCGGATACGACCCCACCACTACTCCTGCCGATTCGGGAGTCATTCGCGCGGCCCAGGCTGTGTACAAGCGATCGGGAATCGATCCCATCATGTTCCCGCGGCTGGCTGGTTCCTGGCCTGGGTTTGTGTTCACTGGTGAGCCGCTACGGCTGCCTGCCGGACACTTCGGGCTGGGACACGGAAGCGGAGCTCACGCCCCCAACGAGTACTACGTCATCGAGTCGAGTAATCCAAAGGTGCAGGGACTGGATGGAGCCGTTCGCTCACACGTGGATTATCTGTACGAGCTGGCGAAAGCCTAAGTCGTTTATTCGTTGCGTGACACTATTGATGAGACTGTCATCCCTCGCCCCGCAGCGAAAATCATAGAGCTACCGGCCCCTTGTTTATGCGGCGCGAAGATCTGCTTTTTCGCAGATTTTAGAAAACAGCAGATCCCCCCAGGGCGCAAACGGCGCAAAGACACTTCAACAGCTACTCGGCGGCCTGAGGGATGACAGTGCCAAAAGAATGTGCCGTTTATTCCGACGCGACAGCCTTCAGGAACTTGTAGTAAAACTCGACGCCATCGTAGAACGACTTCACCGGCAGACGTTCGTCCTTACCGTGTGCCCGAATGTCGTTCACGTCGAGCGCGAGTCCCGATATCCCGAACGTCGGCATGCCGGCAGGCGAGGTGTACACGCCATCAGACGCTCCGGTTGCCATCGAAGGTACAACTGGGGTTTCGGGCCACATCTCCTGCGTCACGCGTTCCAGCGGATTCATCACCTGCGGCAACAATGGCGGAGGCGGAAAAGATTTTCGCGGAAAACTCTGTGTCTGAACTTCCCCATCGCTGCCTACGCTGCTGACGGCGACCTTTGGATCATCAACGATCTTGATCAGCATCTGTCGCGTCTCTTCAATCGAGTGCCCGGGCAGGATGCGGCAGTTTACGTTAGCGCGGGCGGTCTGCGGCAATGCGTTATTTGCGTGGCCTCCGTCTAGACGCGTCGCCACGCACGTGGTGTGCATCAGTGAATTGTTCAGCGGATCTTCCGATAATCGCCCAATGGCCTGTTCATCTGGCGATGTGGACAAGATGGCCTTCATGTCTGCCGCTTTCTGTCCGGTTTCAGTTTTCGACATCTGGGCGAAGTAAGCGCGCGTGACGTCGTTCAACTCGAAAGGAAAACGGTATCTCTCCAGCTTTGAGAGCGCGTCTGCAATGTGATAAATCGCATTGTCCGCCACCGGAAGCGAGCTGTGGCCCCCGCGATTCGTTACTTTAAGCTGGTAGTCGGAGTAGAGCTTTTCCGTTGCATCCATCTCCATCATTACCGGCTTGCCGTTCTCGAGCTGCACGCCCCCTCCATCTGGATTCAGCACGAACTCGGCATCGACAAGTTCACGATGGTTATTCACAAGCCAATCGACACCATTCGATTTCCCGCCTTCTTCGTCTGCGGTGAGCGCAAGAATGATGTCTCGTTCCGGCTTATAACTCTCTTTTTTCAGACGGATCATCGTAGTCACAAGGATGGCATCTGCGCCCTTCATGTCCTGGGTGCCACGACCGTAGAAATAGCCGTCCTGCTCGACAAACTGAAACGGATCGGTGGTCCAGTCGCTGCGTTTCGCCTCGACTACATCGAGATGTCCTATCAGTAATACCGGCTTCTTCCTGCCGGCGCCGTGCAAACGCGCAACCAAGTTCTTCTTGCGATCGTTCGGCCCAATCACCTGGATATCTGCTGCCGAGTATCCGGCGGCTCGCAGCCGTTGCGCCATGGCTTCCGCCGCCGTGCTGACGTTCCCAACAGAATCCGTAGTGTTGATTTCAACGAGCTGCTTGAAGATGTCACGGGACATCTGTCGCGTGGCATCATCGATCTGCGAGAAGCACAATGTGGAACTCAGGGCTATTAAGAGAGGAACAGCAAAAGTCCGCGAACTGACTAATTTCAACGATCGCTCCTGTGCCGAATTTGTTCACTGCCTGAAGGAATGGTCTGATAGAGACGCTCCAGGAGGTCAACTATAACTGTTGCATGCTTGGAGGCTAAGAAGAATGGTAGGCACGAGGAGACTCGAACTCCTGACCTCTACCGTGTCAAACTACCACGATTACGAGATAGAACGACTTACAACGTGTAGAAGTGCGTCTTTCCGAGTCTTTGCCCGTAATACAGGTATGAATCACAGGTAGAAATTGCGGGTAGCCCCATGCGTCCCGCAACTCCTTGCGACGCCAAGTCTCGCGCAGCCTTTGGCAGCGCTCGGCGTTTGCTAGTCGGCGTTTGGCATCGGTTCTGGTAACCCGGCTCGCGAGGACGACCTTGCGTTGATCCTGCTTCCCTCGTTATTGGTGAGGATTCTGGCGAACCCGAACACTGACTCTGAAGAGAAGGAAGGCATTGCGGGATGAACCCGAACACCTTCGGAGTTCGTCCATCACATTGACCGCTCGGGTCCGGCGATGCTTGAATGAAATCGCGCCTCCGCGTCAAGTCAACCGTTATGCGCCGAAGAAACGAACACGCGAGTGAGTAATTAACAAAGGCGAACTCTCCATGAGACGAACAATTGTCATCGCCGTCCTTGTCCTTACGACGGCCTCTATCGCCCTAGGACAAAGCCCGCGCGAGAGCTGGGATCGAAGAAGAAGCATTGAGCAGGTCATAAGACAATTGGATCATGAACGCATTCAGGCGCAGATCGAGTCGGATGTGGCGGCCCTTGAGCGCATCTATGCTGCTGATTTTATCGGCGTAGGGCCAAGCGGCGCCGTGAGAACCAAGCCGCAGGTGATTTCAGATTTTACGTCCGGTGAATTGAAATTTCTGTCTATCACCACCGACGAGGTTCAGGTGCGCATATACGGAAACACGGCTGTCGAGACTGGCCGCTCCACAATGAATGGGCAAGATAAAGGCAAGGCCGTCCCCCGTGACAACCGCTTTACCAGAGTATGGGTAAAGCAGCAAGGGCACTGGCGGTTGGTTCTCAACCACTACTCGCCACTGATTATGCAGCAATAAGCTGGACTGACTGCCCTGACACAACGCCGAACAATTCCACGCGAAACTAGAGTTTCCCAGGCTCCTTGGTATGGAGCCAGCTTCTGTCGACAACCTCAGCCCAGTCTTGTCGGGTCGCCAAGAAGGGAATCATAGGTAGAAAATCTGGCGGGACGAAAAATGGTAGGCACGAGGAGACTCGAACTCCTGACCTCTACCGTGTCAAGGTAGCGCTCTAACCAACTGAGCTACGCGCCTACGTTCGCGGGTTAAATCTATTTTATCGCAAGGGCGAGGCGCCGCGACGGCCAGTCGCATGCCCTCCTTAATTGCTTGCCGACGGTTCACCCGACGCCGCGGCCACGCTTCCGGCCGAAAACCGACTGGGTTGTGGGCGGTATCCGTTGCGTGTGCGAACCCGATAGTTCCTTAGATGATCGCCCAGTAGCTTGACTGTGATGTTTCGCCAACCGTGGTTGGTATTCGATTTCGGATAGTAGCTGAGCGAATACAGATGTCCCAGATCGTCTCGAATCGACGCAAAAGCTTTTCGCTCGTCCCGCCAATTCTTGGAGAAATATGCCTTGCCCCCGGTGGCGGCGGTCATGCGCTCGAAGACAGCAGTCGATACAGGCTCCAGTCGGGCTTCACGAGTACTGATCATGTAGATGGGAATGCCAGAGGACTGGGCTAGTTCGGCAACGTCCTCGGGAGGCACGACGCTCGAATTGTCAGGACCATTGGAGAAGACCACCACAACTTTTCTTCCTGTAATTCCCGCAGCATCTTTCACGGTTAGAAGTAGCGAATTGTAGAGCGCGGCGTCGTCTCCAGCGACGGTTGTTCGCACTCCGCGCACCACTTCTGAACGGTCCGAGGTCAACACTGCCGCCTTCGACAAATCGCGGCTGTAGGAATAGAACGCAATCTTGTCGGCCTTCTCGAGCGAGCGGACAAACTCTGAGATCGCGTCCTGCGCAAAAACGAAGCCACGATACATGTAGTTGCTGGTATCGAAAAGAATAAAGACGTTGGAGCCGGCAATGGCTGCACTGAGGGTGTCGGTTTGCTCAGGGGTCGCAGTAGCAGTAGCAGTATTCGGCGCGGGATAAGACGCGTCCAGGGGTTTGCCTTCGGTCTGCGCGACATCCGCTACGCTGCGCGCTGGTCCGTTGCCCTCGCCGAAGAACGCTATCTTCTCGGGGATCGTGTCTTCGGTAATTTGGAAATCGGCGGGCTTTAGGCCAGTTACGTAGTTCCCCTTGCTGTCGGTGACAGCAACATTCAGTTGCACGAGGTCGACGGATACTTGGAACTGCGCCTGCTCCGCCTGCTGCGCATTCGACCAGGTTCCGGAGCCGTAGATAAGAGCAAAAACTACTACCAGCCTTCGAGAATATCGTTTCGTCATAGCATTATCCCAAAATAGAACAATCGTCAGCTTGCGATTGCGCGAATTTCCACCGTACAGCTTTTGACGCAGCCTAGTTACGAGGCAGTACGCTGCTTGCCTCCAAGACTGAATTCACCTTTCCTTGCCGGAATTCGTCTCCGGCTTCTCGGGTTGCACGGAGCAATGCCGGCCAATCTTCCAGATCCGTAGCAAAGATCTTCTCCACCATGCGCCGTGTCAACTCCGGAACGAGACGATTCAACATTACCGGCGAATAGTCCTTTTCGTCGGCTAAGCGCGCCCAATAGAGGTTGTTCGAGTCCCACGACTCAGCCAGGAAACGGCTCGAGTAGCCCATGAACGCTGGGAAGGGCGGTAAGTTCAGCAGCTCACGAGCGTAGCTCTGTGCCAAAACGGGATGGGGAACTCCGAAGTCCCGTGACAGTCGCTCCCAACTCAGCTCATTGGGATACTGCTGCGTCAGATTTTGCAACTCCTTCCCCGGCTGTCCGAGTGCATCAGCCTGGTCGGGATAGCGGTGACTGAACTCAACAGCAAGATAGAAGGAATCCGCGGGCGTTACGCGAGAAAGCACATCGGGCGCCGGTGCCGAGCGCAGCGCCCTTTGCAAGCGCTCCATGCTCCTGGGAGCAAGACGCTCGGAGAGAATGTCGACTACTTTGCTTCGAAGGTCGTCATTCGATTGCGACGCTGTTAAGAGCTCTTCGCCCGCTTTCTGGTATAGCGCGACGGCGTGTAGCTCATTCCGGCTCACATCCCACCATCGCGGCACGATCGCGCTGGTTAGAATCCCCGGAACTACAGCTCCCCAAATGAGGGCCTGCACATTTTCGGGCGTAATGAAATCCTGCTCGGCTTGCGCGAGCACGTAAGGCAGATCAGCCAGCGATCCCACAAGGTGTGCTCCGCCGCCTGCTGGTGAGCCGGCTCCAAACAACTGCGGAGCCCGCCAACTCGCGCGCTGCATGCCGACCACCGTATCCCCGGAGAAGTCGTGTGAGCGCACGAACAGTGGGTTGTGATGCAGAATCTGAGCTCCCGGCGGCTCATAGTAGGCGTAATTCAAACCGACCAACGTGTCTCTGAGAAACGAGGCGAGCTGACCGCGGGCCTGGAACACCTGGTCCGCTGAAGAAGGTTGGCGGACGACTTTGGAGAGATCGGTTTGCATCTCCAGGTCGGTGTGCCGATTGTTATAGATTCCGGCTCCCCATTCTTCACGTTCGCTCTTCTTGAATATGGGTTGCGGCATCTCGAACTCACGAAGCTCACCTGCCAGAGCAGTCAGGCGGGCCGATGATGCCTTTACTTGGGCTACATCCTGCAAGCCGTCGCCCAATGCAATCAAAGTATCTAGCGACACCAGTCGCTGCGCATCGAGGACAGCCCGCATGCGCGATGCCACTTCCTGGTGCATGCGCTGACCCTCAGGAGTGGATTGTCGCGGGCCCGCTAGCAGGTTGATGACCTCGTTCTGCGATGCCTCCGGCTTACTAGCTGAAGCGACAAGCAGCTCTCGCAGGGCGCTGCGTCCAGCGTCAAAGACACCTGTAGAGGTTGTGATCTTGTCGAAGGGATAGATAACCCGCTGGAAAGACCCGTTCAAGTCCTTTTTGGGAATCTGGTTTTGACGAGCCAATATCTGCCACATTCCAACGCTGGACTGGAACATGCCGAGCGCATTCCCGCGAATGTAATGGTTCGGCAGATTGTCGAGCCGTTCCGCGGTTGTTAGGAAAGTGCTGATTGAGGTGTCGTCAAGGGATGGGAACTCGGAGAACACAAGATATTGGTCTCCAAACTTTGAAAATCTACTCGCCATCAATAACACTGTTTCGGCACTCAAGCGATGGTGCGCGCCCCGTCCAGCGTCGAGTTCGCTCAACATCAGGTAGGCCTGCAGCGGCCCTACTTCCGTATCCACGCGAGAGATGGCAACCAAGGCCTCAAGCAGCTGTTCAGAATTATTCCAGCCGTGCGCCTTCTTACCCCAATCGCGCGTGACATCTGAGTAGTTCTTCTGATGGAGCACACGCTTCCACACTTCAAGATTGCCCGGCACATGGGGTTCGCCGTTCGCCTCCCATTCCAGGCGGGTTAGGAGAAGCAAGAGACCAGGAGCCGGACGAAACACCGATCTTGCAGCCTCCGCTGGAGGAGCATCCTGACGCCGCAATGCTTCGTAAAAAGGTTTGAGCCTGCGAGGCTCGGTAAAATGTGCCTGCTGCGTTCGATTGATGCGAGAGAGCGCATCGAAGTACGCGGCGAGCCAGCCGTTGTCCTTGGAAGCTAACCGGGCAATGAACTCTCCGCCGGCATCAGGACCGACTCCCACCAGATCGCGCCAAACAGCTTCGGCGCTGGTGCCACCGGGTACCACAACATGTCCGGAGCGAAAGCGAATGCGGCTGCCATAGAAATCCAGAATCGGGCCATAAGGAGCAAGACGCTTCAACCCAGGGGACTGGTGCAATGCAGCCTGGGTTTCCGAGTCCATCTGGGCGAATGCCCAATAGAGGCGGGACAGCGCTGAATCGCGCATCAGGGAGTCGATGAGATTCTTGTTTCCCGTCCAGTCCGCTTCAGCAAACAGCATCGGAACGCGAGAGCCGCGGAACGGATATGAGAACGGCTGGCCGCCTTGAAGAGCTTTTTCCAATTCCGGCAATGGGAATCCGGAATCAACTGTGACAAACGCTCGTTGCGGGTCGGCCGTTTCCAGATAGCTGCCGGCCTGTCCACAATCGGTGCGAGTTCGATATCCGAGCACTTGGAGTAACGGTCGTGCCTGTTCGCAGTTGGCAACCCGAAGCACACCTTCAGCGCCCGCCATGACGTCAAGTTCTCGCGCCTGCTGCACATACCGGCTCAACAAAATGAGAAATTCCGTGGGACGCACATGCGCCGACGGTCCTTCATATCCCAGCAAGAAGACGTTTCGCGCCAGCAGAGGGATAACTTCCTCAGGAGCAGCCTTCTGGCTGATGCCAGCCATGCGGAGGAAGGACCGCAACGGCCCTGGAACTTCCACCGTTGCTTCAGACGATTGAGTATCGACAGTCGGAGAAGTGCCAACGGGTGTCTTGCCCCATGAGTAGGGCGTAACGCAAAAAGAAGCAAATAGAAAAGCCGCTACGGAAACTGCGCGCAGAGTACATGGAGCTTTCATGGCTGGAGCCCTCTCCGAACCCTGGAGACACCTGCCAGCTAATCTTCGCGGGGACGAAACGGAATAGAAACTTCGCCGTAACGACCGGCTAGCCGAAGTGGGGAAAGGTACCAGTCCGTCGACGCCGCTTAAATTAGGGGTTTGGCTTTATATCGTCGTTGGTGTCCCCCGGGTCCCTCGAACAAAATCGGCCCACAAGATAAACCATCTATGGCGCTAAGTCCAAGGCCAAATCCTGCGAGAGAGGGCTGGCAATGGTATTGACGGACGGCTACTGGGTTTATTGTGCGAAACCGCTGAAGGCGGGCTCTGCAGGCGAGGCGTGACGACCCGACCGCGACGTCTTTGGGGAAATTCCGCTATGGCCGAAACGCTGCCGCGAAATTCGGTTGAATCGTTGCAGAGGGAATGTCCCAGCTCATGGCTGACCGCCTCGTCCAGCAGGTGGTCAAGAGGAAGCATTGGCTCTTGTACTCGCAAATCGACGAGCGGAGCAGCGACATTATACTCACCGAAAACTTCCGCTAGTTGCTTCACTGGAACTCTCGTGCGAGAGCAACTGTGTCCGGGCATTCGCTTTCCGACAGGGCCCGGGGCACGGTCAACTGCTCTTATAGAACCCGTCTCGACGATGGCTGGAATGGCGTCGCTCTGTGCGCGCCAGAGTCCAAGCAAATCCAGAAACGAAAAGAAGAATTGGGCCTCCGAGAAGTACAACTGCCAGTCCATTGTGGGAAAATCCCCATCCCCAGAGGGTGTTGATTAGGTGATAGGTGAATACGTTGGGAGCAAAGTCAGCATGAAGCGTGAGATAGAAGTAGATGTGGAACGCTAAGACGAATAGTCCAATGCCACAAAGCATCGAATGACACCCACAACGAAGGACTTTCTCAAAATGGAAAATGGTAGTTGTCGCCTTGCCAGTTTCTGAAAGGCGAACAGAACGACGTATAGGCCTAGCAATATGAAGACGGCGGCGGTGACCCAAATTATGCTTTCCCGCCACACAGCTATCATCGGGTGCATGGGATTCCTGTACAGCTCCATGTAGTAGATGTGCAGGCGCACCAGGCAGACATAAGCACCGAAGCCTGAGAGGACAACTCCACACAACAGAAGCCCCAACAAACCAGATCTAATTACGGCTGCAGAAAATCTTCCGGTCATGGGTTGGCAATGCAATAGACGTCGATAATCGGGTCCTAGTTCCGTGAAATCTCTAAATGCGTCGCCTATTGCGTCCAAGGATTGTAGGTGCCAAGTTCAAGATGTGACCTTCTAGATCGCGGCAGGCATAGCCGCGTCCGCCGTCAGGGAATTCCATTCGGCCGTCTTGTAAAAATGGGCTCTTGTTGGCCAGGAGTACGGCTCGTGTACGCTGAAGGCATGGACATCCAGCTCAGCGAAGTCGAAGCTCGAGTTTTAGGATCGCTGATCGAAAAAGAGATTACGACGCCGGATTATTATCCGCTCTCGTTGAACGCTCTGGTGAACGCGTGCAATCAGAAGAACAATCGCGAGCCGGTGATGAGCCTCGACGAAGACGCTGTGCGGAAAGCTCTCGATGGTCTGCAGAGCCACAGGCTCGCCGGTCCCGCCCGCGGCGCTGACAGTAGAGTCACGAAGTATGAACATCGCATTCAGGAAGTATTCAATTTCACACGAGGCGAAGCCGCGATCTTGTGTGTACTCCTGCTGCGCGGGCCGCAAACTCCGGGCGAGCTCCGTAGCCGAACTGAGCGGATGTTCCGCTTTGAGCATCTGGAGGATGTGCAGTCCACGTTGCAACGTCTCATCGAGCGTGAACCACCGCTTGTCGCTATGTTGCAGCGGCAGCCTGGCACGAAGGAATCGCGCTACATGCACTTGTTCTCCGGTCATTCGGAGCCTTCGGCACAGCCAGTGAGCGTAGCTCGCGACGACGAAGGCGGCAGAACGGCGCGACTGGAGAACGAATTCGAAAAACTTCGCGCGGAATTAGAAGAAGTGAAGCGGCAGCTGGCAGATCTTCGCAGGCAGCTCGAATGAAAGGCAACTACTCACGCAGATAAACACGGATTCATGGATGCACGCAGATCTTATGTGGGTAACCAGACCCCGGTTCAGCACCAGCAACAAAAAAATCTGCGTCTATCCTGAAATCAGCGTGTATCAGCGGAAGTAGTTTCTCTTGCCGTTAGCTGAGGCAACTACTCACGCGGGATCCAAGGGCGAGCTATTGCCGAAGAGTGGACTTTTCCGAGTCGACAGACTTCTTAACGTCGGTTCCGGAGGCTGCTTTCGGGCGTGTTGACCGCATACCGATCAGGGGTCCCTGGTAGCTCAGTTCGCTGACTTCTGTGTCCCGGCTTGGGTTCTGCATGGCGACGTTTCACCTCGGATGCCCCCACTCTATCTGTAGACCTAAGAGTCGCCTAGATTACCAAAGGAATCATCTAAGTTGCTCATTTTAGGAATGTTATATTGATGGCGGAGGAGTAGATATTGGCCGGTCTGTAAACCTCCAAAACACTGTCATTCCGAATGGCGTTTTGGCGCGAAGAATCTGCTGTCTTCCTCGGCGTCCCGCAGGACAGCAGATCCCTCACTTCGTTTCGGGATGACAGTAAGGGAGAGTTTCGAGATGACAGTAAGCAAGGATAATGATCTGGTGAATCCGCGCCCTTTAAGACCTTGCTTCCATTGCGAGTCTGTACGTGGTACCACAGGATTGTGAGCAGTATGAGGCGAAGTCGCGCGTATGTCGGTTAGAACCTCGGAATAGGTCCAGGTGAAGAGAGGTCGACGAATTGGAAGGCTGATGACAACTTCCCTGCTAATTCCCTGGCCATTTGCCGAATCGCCTGTGTTTATGCGGGTTCCGCGATTGAAAATTTTTCCTCCGGGAATAATTCCCTGCTGTTTTCCCTGAAGCAGGGAATTTGACTCTCGGGCGCGGGCCTAAAAAAAAACCGGCCGTGCCTCCCCAAAGGCACAGCCGGTCGAACAACCTCGAATGAAACCGGACTGATTAGTCTCCCGTTGCCACGGCTGCACGAGCAGCCAGTGGGGCCGGTGCTGGAGCCGTCTCCTTGGCGCCACCGAAGTAGTGCTTATAGGAGTGGAAGACTCCGAACATCACCGGCAGCACGAGGAGCGGAACCTGCCAGCCGATCTTTACCGTTGCCGCGAGAACCAGTCCGGCAATCGCCGCGCTGGCCACGAAGTACGGGAAGGAAAGCTGGAAGATGTTGCCCCAAACCTTCAGGGCGTTCTTCGCTTCCGTGAGCGAGATGACTAGGGCCACTGGAACAGTGTTGACTACGAAGAATCCAGCTGCAGCCAGAGCCAGCACCAACCCATGAGAAGTGGTCATGTTGTTAAGCGCCGGATAACCGAACAGGAAACGCGTTGCCGCCACTGCCAGAGCCATGTTGCTGAAGTTGAAGATCGCCTGCACCGTGTTGAACTTCTGTGTTGCACGCGGCAAGCACTGAACGAAGGTCGAGAAGCACGCTACAGCCAGAGCTTCCGAGGGGCTCATCTCGGCCACTGCGACCAGGATGAACGGCAAGTTCACTGACATGCTTCCAGTGACTCCAGGCAGTTTCACTTTGAAACGGGCTGCCAGGCAGGCCACCAGAAGGAACGAGACGAAGCGAGTGTGATCGGCCGATTGTGCGTGAAGGACAGCGTTCGCCAACACCGCAAAACCCGCCAATATTACGAGCGCGATGAAGAACTGTGCTGATCGCTTCACAGTGCACCTCCGGTCGGAGGATTCACTGCTTCGCCATCGGTTATGGTGCCGCCTGAGTCCGTGGAGTCGGCATCAGACGCGTCGCCAGGGTCGCCGTCGCTCAACGCGTTGAGAGTTCCGTCGTCGAGCTGACCCCAGACTACGCTCTGACCCCAAACCATGCTGCAGGCTGCCTCGTCAGTCTGACCCCAGACAACCGAGTTGCCCCAAACCATGGAGCTGGCGTCAACTTCGAGCTGACCCCAGACAACTGAGTTTGCGAACACGCCGGATTGTCCCCAGACCATCGACTGTCCCCAGACAACGGACATGCCATTTACCAGCGTCGCGGTCTTGGTAAGCGGGTTGAAAACAACCGTGGGCGAAGCTGCACCGCCGTTAACCGGGCTGTTGTCACCCAGAGCGGCTTGGATGTCCAGATATCCGGCACCGATGGTGAAGACGTCGTATTGGGACAGATAAGTGTTGCCCCTTACGTCGCGACCCCAACTGTTGCCGCGCACTGGATAGCCCTTCCAGGCGCTCCGCATCATGCGCGCCTTGACCATGTCAGGCGTGATGTTGGGATTGCTCTGGATCATCAGCGCTGCGCCGCCGGCAACTACTGGAGTTGCCATGCTGGTGCCGCTCAACTGCATGTACTGTGGACCAGGTGAAGTGGCGCCACAGTCGCTTTGACCAGCGAACACGTCGCAGAGCCATGTGAGTTGTGTCGGCTTGATGATCGCTGAGAGAGGAGCGAGCCCGCTCAAAGTCGATCCTGGCGAAAGCAGCGATGTGATCTTGTTTCCCGGAGCCATGATGTCTGGCTTCAGGATGTGATCAAGCAACGATGGCCCCTTGGAACTGTAACTGGCGACGATGTCGTCCGTTCGCGTCCAGGTTCCCTGTGGGCTCATCGCACCGACCGTGATCACGTTGGGATCATTGCCGGGAGCTTCGATCGTGGCGTAACCCTGCTCGCCGAAACTGTTGTCGCGGCCCATGTTGCCGGCCGCAGTCACAACTACGATTCCTGCCTTCCAGGCTGCTTCAACTGCCTGGCAGAGAGGATCCAGCGTGTAGGACTCGAACACCGGACGTCCGAGCGACAGGTTGATCACACGGATGTTGTACTGGTTCTTCAACTGGATCGCGCGATTGATAGCCGCAATCACCTGACTGTCGGAACCGCCGCCATTAGCGTCGAGTACGCGCAGGTTGATGATGTTGGCTTTCGGCGCAATGCCGTAGAAGCGTCCGGCAGAATCATGACCGTTTCCGGCAACGATTCCGGCAACGTGAGTGCCGTGGCCATATGCGTCGTTTGTGCTGGCATCTCCGGGCACGAAGCTCTCGCTGTAGACCACGCGAGAGTTAGTCATGTCTGCGGTCTGCAAATCATCGTGCTGATAGACGCCGCTATCGATGACAGCGATGCCGATTCCCGTTCCGTCAACGCCGTAGTTCTGACGAGCAATGGCATCATTTACTGGTTGCGGTGCGTCGTCCCACGCTGATTTGTTCGGGCGGTCAGGACTTACATACAGAACCTTATCGTCCTGCAGCAGCCGCTCAAGCATATTGACCGAAATGCGAACGGATGCACCCGACACAGCGCCGAACTCGCGCTTGAATTGAACGCCGAAATTCCGCTCGAACTTCGAGCGCTCGCTGGCTTTGAAGTGACTACGAGCTTCTATAGCGGCTTGCTTCATCCGGTCGCCGTGCGGACCGCTGTAGAACTTGTCATTAGGGTGAAAGTTCTTGTCGTCCTCGAATGCATCCGGCTTGAACTGGACGATTACGTCCACAGTTCCATCCGGATTCACAAGGAACCTGTCTAGGTCAGGCGCCGCTTTAGGTCCGTGCTTGCCTGGCGCCGCGAAGGCTGTACTTACGAACGTAAGCAGCAGCATCGCCGCAACCAAGTGCAAGCGCCAGAACCTGGCCACTGCACCTTTCGTTGTAGTTTGCGGTTTCATTGAGTTCTTTCTTTCTTGCTCCCTGCAAAATTTTTTGTGAACTACCCTGGGGAGGTCCACTTTCTTTTCAGCCGCATCTGAATGCGGGTTAAAGGAAAACACTGCTTAGGAACCCCAAACAGCCGAAGCAACGGCTGTCAGCATGTGTTTCACCTGCGGGGAGGAAAGGTTGAACCCAGCCACAAAAGCCAACGTCAGGCTGAGTACGATAGCGACTTTGCTGCTCTTGGACATAGCGGTGACGAATACCTCGCCCGCTATGAGTGCAAGCCGACGGCCAGAGCTGTGGAAATGTACAAGTGTCTATTTTTCATACAATTACAAATGATTCCCGGCTAGGGAAATTGTGACAGTTCGTCTGCCTCAGAATGAGAACCAGAACAGTAAATGACAGCTAAGACAATGAAAATACGCATGTTATATACGCAGAGACGGGATGAGACATTTTGGCGCAAATAGGGACATATCCCGATGGCGCAATTGGGGCAAGTTCCGGCGAAACTGAGACCGTCTTGGTGAAGTCGGAGGCCAATTTGGCCGAATGTCGGTGCGCCGAAAGACTGAAAACAGGGAGAAATACCGCGAAATTTACGAATTCGGGTCTCAGGATCATCAAATTCTGCCCAGATTTCGCAAAGTTCCCGGAAGTGCGCAGGGAAATAGCAGCGATTCTGGGGATTCTTACGGATAAGCCCTTGGTGGCCAATGGTTTACCTCGGCATTTTGTTCTGGCGTCGTTCATCGGCCAGGGAATCATTAGGGATCTTGCTTCCCGTTTTGGAACAGTACCCCGGTTCAAATGCAGATCCGAAAAGCCTTCCACCGTTCTCGCTTCCTCCGGAGGGCGAACTGCCGTTTCTGTCCGTTTCCGGACATTTTCATTCAGCCGCGAACACAGGTTTACAAAGGCCGTTACGAGGAGTACTGTTTAGCCCTGTTTTTTGAGGAAGTTACAGTCAGCAGCCCTTTGGCAGGTCAAGCGCACTACGGCCAGTAGTCATGGATATTCAGAGACCGTCTAACGCCGCAGCAAAGCGCAAGCGGCGGATCATCTTCTCGGCACTCGCCATCCTCTTTATTGCAGGCGTGACTCTGGGACTTTCGCGGCTGAAGCCAGCCGCTCCAAGCGTTGAGCGCTCCACTATTTGGACCGATACCGTCAAGCGCGGTCCGATGTTGCGGCAAGTTAGAGGTCTTGGAACGCTCGTTCCGGTTGATATTCGCTCAATTTCTTCTCTTACAGACGCCACTGTTGAGCGCCGTCGTATCCTTCCCGGCACTCAGGTTAAAGCGGACACCATCATCATGGATCTCAGCAACCCACAAACCGAGCAGGAAGCGGTGGATGCCGAACTCCAGTTAAAGGCCGCGGAAGCCGACTACAAGAATATCGAAGTAAAGGTCCAAAGTGACCTAATGACCCAGCGCGCCAATGCAGCAACGGTCGGCGCCGATTACACCGATGCCAAGACCAAGGCGGAAATCGATCGGGAACTGTGCAAGTTAGGGGTCATTTCCGGCCAAGCGTGCAAGAGCTCGCAGACGCATGCCGAAGAACTTTCCACAAGAGATCAAATCGAAAAAGAAAGAGTTGCTATCAATACCAAATCTGTAGCGTCTCAATTGGCGGTGCAACAGGCAAAGATCGACGAGTTGAAGGCGCTCTATCAGCTCAAGATCAAACAACTCGACTCATTGCATGTGCGCGCGGGCATCGATGGGGTGCTAACGGAAGTTCCGGTAGTGGAGGGACAGCGTGTCACGGCGGGCACAAATGTTGCGAAGGTCGTGCAGCCGAACCACCTGAAAGCTGAGCTGAAGATCGCTGAGACGCAGTCGAAAGACATCACCTTCGGTCAGCCGGCATCCGTGGATACACACAACGGAGTAATTCAGGGAAGCGTAATGCGCATCGATCCGGCCGTGATTAACGGTACGGTCACGGTTGACGTGAAGCTGGAAGGACAACTGCCTTCAGGCGCCCGCCCAGATTTGAGCGTCGATGGAACCATCGATCTTGATCGGCTGGCGAACGTTCAATTCGTCGGACGCCCCGCATTCGGTCAGGAGAACAGCACAGTAAGCATGTTCAAGCTCGATCCGGATGGCAAAGGGGCAACGCGTGTGACGGTGAAGCTAGGACGCAGTTCAGTGAACGCAGTTGAGCTTCTCGGTGGACTGAGCGATGGCGACCAGGTAATCCTGTCCGACATGTCGCGCTGGGACAACGTTGATCGCATTCGGTTGGAGTAAGACCCGGGAAGAGCGAACACGAAGGTCACGAAGTCTGAAGGCGGAGGTCACGAAGAAATCGAAACAGGGAACAGGGACTTTTGCAATATTCCTCATCGTGACCTCCTCTGTTTCCTTCGTGACCTTCGTGTTCGCCTCGTCGGTTTCAGTTTGGGATTCAAGAAAAATTTTTAGGAGACACAATGGCATCGAACGGCAGGCCGTTAATCACCCTGGAGAACGTAACCAAGATCTTCTACACCGATGAAGTAGAGACGCACGCGCTCTCCGGCATCCATCTCGAGATCCGCGAAGGCGAGTACGTTTCGATGGCGGGCCCGTCCGGTTGCGGAAAGTCGACGCTGCTGTCGATTATCGGCCTGCTCGATACTCCTACTGACGGAACTTACGTCCTCAACAGCAAGACGGTGCAGAGCCTCGACTTCGCCGATCGTGCTCGCATTCGCAACCAGGAGATCGGATTCATCTTCCAGAGCTTCAACCTTATCGGCGACCTCACTGTGTACGAGAACGTCGAGCTGCCGCTCACCTACCGCAAGATGGGCGCGGCGGAGCGTAAAGAACGCGTTCACGGCGCGCTGGAGAAGGTAGGAATGTCGCACCGTATGCGGCACTATCCATCGCAACTCTCCGGCGGTCAACAACAGCGCGTCGCGGTAGCGCGTGCGCTGGCGGGCAAGCCGTCGATCCTGCTGGCGGACGAGCCTACCGGAAACCTCGATTCCCGAAATGGTGAGGCCGTTATGGAACTGCTCCAACAGCTCCATCGCGAAGGGGCAACCATCTGCATGGTGACCCACGACGAGCGTTTCGCCCGCCATGCTGAGCGCACGATTCATCTGTTCGACGGCAAGGTCGTCGAGGAAAGCGTCGGCGTAGCTTAAGTTCCCAAACAGTTTGCGGTGAAAGCGTGCCGCAGGCGCGAAGGGGAAAGTTTGTCTTGGCGGGTCGGAGTGCTAGGGAAAGCAGCATGAACTCTCTTTTCCAGGATCTTCGCTACGGCAGTCGGATGCTGTTCAAGAGCCCTGCATTCACGACTGTCGCGGTACTCACTCTGGCACTTGGCATTGGCGCGAACACGGCGATCTTCACAGTTGTGAATGCGCTGCTGCTGAAAATGCTGCCCCTCAAAGCGCCGCAAGAATTGGTTGTCGTCGGAAATCCAGGGATAGTGAGTTCGCGATGGCACGGAACTCCGGAGACGGATTACTTTTCCTATCCGCTGTATCGGGAATTTCGTGACAACAACACCGTCTTCACGGGGCTGGCAGCGGCCGCAACCGAAGATCGAGTCGAAGTAAACACGAGTTCGGCTGCCGGCGCATCCGAGGAAGTTGACGCTCGGCTGGTCACTGGAAACTACTTTCCCGTTTTAGGAGTGGACGCGGCAGCGGGACGGCTGCTCACCGAAAGCGACGAGACACAGGAAAACGCAAATCCGGTGGCAGTACTCAGCTACGGGTACTGGGAACGAAAATTTGGCTTCTCGGCTGAAATCGTCGGCAAAGAGATTCGCCTCAACGGATATCCGTTCACGATCGTGGGTGTCGCTCAACCGAAATTCCGCGGCGACGTCGTGGGTAGCGATTTCTCGGTCTTCGTACCTCTCACCATGCAGCCAAAGATTATGCGCGAAGAAGGCATACGGAACGATCCAGAGGTTTCGTGGCTCTCGCTCATTGGCAGACTCAAGCCGCGCATTTCAGTGGCGCAGGCCAAGGCTAACGTAAACCTCGTATTCCAGCAGGCTGTCAAAGGATCGTTCGGCGCGCGGCTCAAGTCTGACGATCTGAATGAGATTGCCGGCAAGGAGATCGCCGTAGTTGCTGGAGGCACTGGACTTTCAGGATTTCGCGCGGACTACAGCACCCCGCTGCTTTTACTGATGGGAATCGTTGGATTGGTTTTGCTGATTGCATGTGTGAACGTGGCCAATCTTCTGCTGGCACGAGCCAGAACAAGAAGCAAAGAAATCGCCGTCCGCCTTGCGATTGGAGCCAGTCAAAGACGTTTGCTGCAACAGTTGTTGACGGAAAGCATTCTGCTCGCGTTTTTGGGCGGCGCGTGCGGCGCTGTGCTCGCAATCTGGGGCGTGCGGCTTCTGGTCAGTCTCTTTGGTTCCGACGCAGAATATCTGCCGCTCTCCCCGGATCTCCGTTTGCTCTTCTTTACGTTTGGAGTGAGCCTGCTTACCGGAATTCTCTTCGGACTTGTTCCTGCACTGAACAGTCTGCGAGTGCAGGTAAATCCGACCTTGAAAAACGCGGGGGCTGCGACTTCAGAAACGCGGTGGGGCTTCGGCTGGGGCAAAGGGCTTGTGGCGGGCCAGATTGCACTTTCGCTGCTGGTGCTGTTCGCTTCCACGCTTCTCGGGCGCAGCTTGCAGAAGCTCGTCACGCAAGATCTTGGCTTTGACAGCCGTCACCTGATCGTCGCGCACCCAGGCGCTTCCGACGCAGGTTACAAAGGCGAAGGCGTAAAGCAGCTTGCGCAGGAGCTCACTACGCGCCTTGCTTCCCTTCCCGGAGTTCGCGGCGTCAGTTATTCGAGTCTTGGGCTGTTCAGCGGAGGCGAGTCGTCAGACAAGGTTATCGTCCCCGGATTTACTGGAGCGAGCCGCGAAGACTACAGCGTCCGGGAAGATGCCGTATCGACCGACTACTTTACCGTCCTGGGAATTCCTGTCTTCCTCGGGCGAGGCATCGCTCAGCAGGATACAGCGGGATCGACTCGCGTGGCCGTGATTAACGAATCCATGATGAAGAAGTTCTTTCATGGCGAAAATCCTGTAGGGCGACAGTTCGAGATTGATGACCCAGAGGAGAAGGGAAAGCCACTCACTGTGATCGGCGTCTGCAAAGACGCGAAGGATCATGGCGAGTTTCTGCGCAATGCTACTCCTCCCAGGTTTTATAACGCCTTCCAGCAGTTTCGTGATGCGCGGCACTTCGTGCTGGAAATCGCCACCAAAGGCGATCCCAATTTGGTGTTGGGTGAAGTTCGAAGCCAAATCAAAACAGTGGACTCCAATCTGCCGATTTATTCGCTGTACACAGTGGGTCAGCTCGTCGAGAGGAACGTCAGTAATCGGAGTGTGCTGGCCACGCTCTCGGAATTCTTCGCCGGATTAGCTCTCGTGTTGGCTTGCGTTGGTCTTTACGGAATCATGTCGTACACAGTTGCGGGCAGAATTCGAGAGATTGGCATTCGCGTGGCGCTCGGCGCTCAGCGCAGTGACGTACTTGAGCTCGTGTTGCGCGAAGGCATGCTGCTCGTGTTGATCGGGCTTGGTATTGGTATTCCGCTTTCCTTGGCCGGCGGTCGCATCCTGCACAGCTTCCTATTTGGATTGAAAGCAACGGACCCAGTCTCATTAGCGATCGTGATTGTGCTGCTCGGAGCCGTTGGAGCTGTTGCTGGATTCATTCCTGCACGCCGTGCAACAAAGGTGGATCCGATAGTGGCGCTCAGATATGAGTGATACAGAGTCAGTACCACCCGCGCGGTAGCGGGTGGGTCAGCGGCTTCACCCACCGGCTACCGCCGGCGGTACTGACTTGGACGGCTTGAAACCTATGGAAACTCTCTATCAGGATCTTCGCTATTCACTCCGTAATCTCGCCAAGACGCCTGCCTTCACCGTAGTAGCTCTCATCACGCTAGCGCTCGGCATTGGCGCGAATACTGCGATTTTCAGCGTCGTCAACGCAGTTCTGCTTCGGGCGTTGCCTTACGCCGAACCAGACCGGCTCGTTGTCATCGGACAGAGTGGATACACGTCTGCTCCTCCGGCGAACTTCTTTGACTGGAAGAGTCAGAACCACGTCTTCGAAAACATGGGAGCTGCCGAGGCATGGACACCCAATCTGACCGGTATCGACAAGCCAGAGCAGGTTGTAGGACTGCATGTTACTTCGGATGTCTTTCCTGTATTGGGAGTCAGGCCCTTGCTTGGTCGCGTTTTCGCGCCCGCCGATGATCGCCTCGGCAGTGATCATCAAGTCGTTGTCAGTTACGGCTTCTGGCAGCGACGCTTCTCAGGTGCACGCGATGCCCTCGGCAAAACAATTAGTTTGAACGGTGTTCCCTACACGATTGTCGGGGTTATGCCCAAGCGATTCCGCTTCGCTCCATTTTGGGTCACTAAGGCGGAGATCTGGTCGCCCCTCCCGCTAAGCTCCACCGACCGCGTACGCAACAGCTTGCGTATTTTCGCGCGGCTGAAACCCGGCGTGTCGCTCGATCAGGCGCGAGCCGAGATGGCCACCATCTCTGCGACGCTTGAAGCTCAATTCCCGGGCTCGAACAAAAACGTTGGGGTAATCCCATTGAAAGAAAAAGTAGTAGGCGATATTCGGCCGGCGCTCCTTGTTTTGCTAGGCGCTGTCGGATTCGTTTTGCTTATCGCCTGCGCCAACGTCGCACACATGTTGCTGGCAAGGGCTTCGGCGCGGCAGCGCGAAATTGCCGTCCGATCGGCATTGGGCGCTAGCCGGGCGCGGCTCCTGCGTCAGTTCCTAACGGAGAGCGCTTTGCTCGCCCTGGTTGGCGGCACTCACGGCGTGCTCATTGCCGTTTGGGGACTGCGTGTTCTGCTGGCGTCGGCGCCTTCGGAGATTACTCGCCTGGGAACCATTCAAATTGATGGCACTGTATTGATCTTCGCGCTCGTGATTTCGATCCTTACGGGTCTGATCTTCGGTCTCGCTCCTGCTCTGCAAGGTTTCGCAATGAATTTAGTTGAGACCTTGAAGGGTGGATCCCGGGGTGCTGGCAGCGGCAGGCGCAGCGGACGTTTGCGTGGGCTGCTGGTGGCTTCCGAATTTGCGCTTGCCCTTGTGTTACTCGCTGGCGCGGGACTCATGATCCGAACCTTCGCAGCGCTCGAATCGATCGATCCTGGCTTTAATCCGCGTCACTTACTGACGATGGTCGTCTCGGTCGCCGGCTCGAAAGATGCAAACGCGGACCGCTCCTCCTTTTATCAGCAGTCGCTGGAGCGCATCCGAACACTTCCCGGACTGACTCAGGCCAGCGCAATCAATCATCTCCCGCTTGCCGGAGATATCTGGGGAATTCCATTCTTCATGGAAGGCCGTCCCGAACCGAAACCCGGCGAGGAGCCTCATGGTGCTTATCGAGTGATCCTGCCGCAGTACTTTCGTACCATGAATATCTCACTGCTTGAAGGCCGCGATTTTACTGAGAACGACAACTCTCAAGCGCCGAGCGTCGCAATCGTGAATCAATATCTGGCCAGTCATTATTGGCCGGACGAGAGTGCAATAGGAAAGCGCATCTCCATCGGCATTGGAGTCGAAAAGAAATGGCTCACGGTGGTTGGCGTGATCGCAAATACGATCCGTCACGAATGGACCGACCATCCCGATTCGGAATATTACGTCCCGCTGCTGCAAAGCCAGTGGTACCTGGATAGTCAGTCCGGCGGATTCGCAGCCTATATGAGTTTTGTGGTACGCACGGTCGGAGACGCAGCAGCCCAGACTCCCGCAGTTGAGAACGCGATTCGCTCTCTGGACAAGAGCGTCACACTTTCCGAAATCGAAACTATGGAAGAGGTCGTTGCCGATACAAATGCCCAGCCGCGTTTCTACCTTTACTTACTGGCGGCGTTTGCCGGAGTAGCTTTGGTGCTGGCCGCTGTCGGCATCTACGGCGTGATGAGTCACTCAGTTGCGCGCCGAACTAAAGAAATGGCGGTACGCATGGCGCTGGGAGCGCAGCCGTCGGAAGTGATGCGTCTGGTAGTTGGCGAGAGCATGTCGCTCGCGCTGATCGGCGCGGTGGTTGGGCTCGTCGGCGCCCTGGTTCTCACTCCGTTAATGAAGACACTGCTGTACGGAGTGCGAGCCAGCGATCCCGTGACTTTTGTTCTTGTCGCAGGTGTTCTTGGAGCCGTTGCCGCGCTGGCGAGCTATATCCCTGCGAGGCGCGCTACGAAGGTAGATCCGATGGTGGCGTTGAGATACGAGTGAGACAAAGTCAGTACCATCCGCGGCAGCGGATGGGTCAGTCGCTCACCCACCCGCTACCGCGGGCGGTTCTGACATGACACGAGGTGACCGATGGACACTCTTCTGCAAGACCTTCGCTATGCAGTGCGAATTCTCCTCAAGAATCCTGCGTTCACGCTAATTGCCGTACTCACCCTCGCTCTCGGCATCGGAGCGAACACTGCGCTTTTCAGCGTTGTCAATGCAGTGCTCTTGCGCCCCCTGCCATACGTGCATCCCGAGCAACTCTTCGCGCTCAAAGGCGGGCAATCTTGGCCCGATCTCTACGATATTCAGCAGCAGGCACACTCGCTGGATAAGGTCGGCGCCTATGGTCCGTGGCAATTCGATCTTGTTGGCGCTGGCGAGCCCAAACTGGTCGACGCAGCCCTCGTGTCGCTCGATCTGTTTCCTGCGCTAGGAGTGAACGCTCAGAGTGGCAGAACCCTCGGCAGTGCCGATGACCTGATTGGCGGAGCACGCGTCATTGTAGTGAGCGACCACTTCTGGAAGGAGAACCTCTCGGGCCGGGCCGACGTTATAGGAAGCTCTGTCACGCTCAGCGCCAATAGTTACACGGTTATCGGAGTGATGCCGCCAGGCTTTCGACTGCCTACAGGCACGGCCGAAGTGTATGTCCCATTTCGGGTCGGCTATCCGGAAGCCGCGCCGTATCGTGGCGTTCACATGCACTCGGCGATCGTAAGACTTCGTCCTGAGATCACGGCAACGCAGGCGCAGGCTGAGTTGGACATAATCGCGAAAGGTCTGGCGCAGGCGCATCCAGACGAGAATCGCGATCGCAAATACATTGCTATCTCACTGCAGAACCGAGTCACCGGCAACATTCGTCCGGCGCTGCTCATGTTATTCGCAGCAACAGCGGTAGTGCTTCTGATCGCCAGCGCCAACTTCGCGAACCTACTCCTTTCAAAGACCGCCCGCAGGCGACAGGAGATCGCGATTCGCATGGCTCTGGGAGCGGCGCGTATCCGACTCGTGCGTCAACTGATTACTGAGAGCACTCTGCTCGCACTTCTCGGTGGAGTCGTCGGCCTCGTGCTTGCCTATTGGGGACAGCATGCCTTGGTGATGTTGAAGCCGAAGGACCTGGCAAATATCCCGCAGTTTACGATTGATGGCTGGGTACTTGGATTTGCAGTTGCCGTGTCGCTGCTTACCGGATGCATTTTTGGTTTGCTGCCAACCATCGAACTGAACACGGCCGACGGTGCTGGCTCAATACGGCAGAGCATCACGGTCGCCCAAGGAAAGTTTGCCAACCGTTTGCGTCAAGCTCTGATCGTTGGCGAGCTTGCCCTTTCGCTGATTCTGCTGTGCGGCGCCGGACTGCTGCTTCGTAGTCTGTGGCGCGTGCAAGGCGTCGATCCGGGATTCAATCCTAATGGCGTGCTGGTCTCGCACATCTGGCTGAAGCAAACGCAGTACAACGACGTGGAACCGCAGAATCGCTTCTTCACACAATTGCTCGACAATCTACGCGCAATCCACGGAGCCGAATCGGTAGGACTTGTGACCGAGCTTCCACTCAGCGGGAACTACATCTCCCACAACTTCCTGATCAACGGCAAGCCCCGTCCGCCGGAGGGCACCGAACCGGACGCCGCCACCAACCTCATCACTCCTGACTATTTCAAGACGATGCAGATTCCTGTTCTGGCCGGACGCGCATTCACAGACGCCGATCGCGAAGGCGCGCCTCCAGTGGCGATTATTAACGAAAGCTTGGCTAAGCAATTCCTTGCCGGGGAAAATCCTATCGGGAAAGAAGTGCGTTATGCGCGCCAGAAGACGCCCTACTGGATGACGATCGTCGGAGTCGTTGCCGATACCAAGGATCTGGGCCTCGATGAAGATGAGGGTCCCGCCATCTACACGCCGATGATGCAAAAGCAGGAGCAGTGGCGTCGGTACGCGTTTCTGGCAATTCGGGGCAAAGGTGGAGATCCGCTGGCGCTTGTTCCCGAGATGAAGCAGGCAGTGTGGAGCCTGAACAGCCAAGTTCCCGTCACGTCCGTGTTTCTCGAGTCGTATCTGTTGGAGCAGTCGATCGGACCGCGGCGTATCAACACTCTGCTGCTGATCACATTTGCCGCAACGGCGCTGCTGCTGGCGGTCATCGGCTTGTACGGTGTGATCTCCTACGCAATGGCGCAGCGGACTCGCGAAATTGGCATCCGCATGGCACTGGGAGCTCGACGTGGAGACGTGCTGTCGATGGTTTTCGGAGAAGGATTGTGCCTGGCTCTGATCGGCGTTGCTCTCGGATGTTTGGGCGCGCTAGCTAGCGCGAAGTTTATCTCATCGCTGCTGTTTAACGTGAAGCCACTCGACGCTGTCAGCTTCGTTGGCGGCTCTGTTGTCCTAGTGTTGACAGCGCTGCTTGCCACTTTGATTCCGGCGCGACGAGCTGCGAGCGTCGATCCCGTAGTGGCATTACGGTACGAGTGAGAGGAATCTTCACCACGGAGGCACGGAGACACGGAGACACGGAGAAGAAGCAGGGAGCGACAACTGCTAAACACGCCAAAATGCGATTCAGCAATCCCCTAATCATTTCTCCGTGACTCAGTGTCTCCGTGGTGATTGGATTTTTTCCCTGCAAGTAAAATCGACGACACGTGCTTGTCTCCGATTTCGACTTTCATCTTCCCGAAGAACTCATTGCGCAGGAGCCGCTCGCGGACCGGGCGGCTTCGCGTATGCTCGTTCTAAGCCGGCAGACTCGCGGGTTCAAAGATGATCAGTTCCGGAATTTTCCGGAACACCTTCGCACCGGAGATGTTCTTGTCCTCAACAACAGTCGCGTGTTTCCTGCACGCCTTTTCGGGCATCGCCCTGGTGAACGCGCTCAACCGCTAAGTTCACGCAATCCGGCTTCGCGCGAATTTCTTAAAGGTCGAGTGGAAGTTCTTCTGACGCGGCAACTTGGTAACAATGAGTGGGAGGCGCTGGTTCGGCCGGGACGCAAGCTGAGCATCGGAGAAAAGCTGCGCTTTGGAGAAGACGAAGCCGGACCGGCACTGCTCGAGGCCGAGATCATTGGTCGTGGAGAGTATGGCGAGCGGCGATTGCGTTTTCAGAAAGCGGCAGATTTTTTCGAGAAGCTCGAACGCCTCGGTCACGTGCCCCTGCCGCCTTACATCACCCGTGAAGATCGCTCTGCCGATCGTGATCGTTATCAGACCGTCTTCGCCCGTGATCGAGGATCAGCAGCCGCTCCCACGGCGGGGCTGCACTTCACGCCAGCGATTCTCGATCAGATTCGCGCTAAGGGAATTGAGATTGTCGAAGTCACCTTGCATGTCGGTCTCGGGACCTTTCAGCCGCTGCGCGAGGAAGCTGTGGAGAAGAACACGCTGCACGTTGAGAGCTATGAGATCACCAGTTCGAGCGCTCATGCGATGAATCAGGCGCTCGCAGATCGTCGTCGCATCGTGGGAGTTGGCACCACAGTAGTTCGCGCGCTCGAACATTCCGCTCAGGTGGGTAATGAAAAAGTCATTGCAGGCAAAAGCGAGACTAACATCTTCATCTATCCCGGTTTCGAGTTTCGGGTTGTCGGCGCGATGCTCACGAATTTTCACCTGCCACGCTCGTCGCTTCTCATGCTCGTTTCCGCGTTTGCCGGGCGCGAGCACGTGCTAATAGCGTATGCGCATGCAATCAGTGAGCGATATCGCTTCTTCTCTTACGGTGATTGCATGCTGGTGGAATAGCGTTCGGCTGAAAGCTGAATGCTATCCTGTCTCCCATGAAAGAACAGGTACGAACGCAAGGTGCTCCACAAGCCATCGGTCCCTATTCGCAGGCTGTGAAAAGTGCCGGACTGCTATTTGCTTCGGGACAGGTGGCGCTCGATCCTGCTAGTGGAAGCATTGTCACTGGCGGAATTGTGGAGCAAACGGAGCGCGTGATGAAGAACATCGCCGCTGTTCTGGAAGCTTCGGGCACAGGCTTCGATCAAGTGATCAAATCCACTGTTTTTCTTAAAGACATGGGTGACTTTTCGAAGATGAACGAGATTTATGGACGCTACGTTTCAGGCGAGGGCAAGATTGCGCCCGCACGCTCCACTGTCGAGGTCTCGCGACTCCCGAAAGATGCTCTAGTCGAAATCGAAGTGATCGCTCTTCTGTAAGCCATGTCCAATTCCCAAAATGGAGTGCAGCTCTCGGTCGCCGGGAAGGTTGCTCTTGTAACCGGCGGATCGCGCGGAATCGGCGCCGCGACTGTGAAGATGTTTTGTGCAGCTGGCGCGAAAGTCGCCTTCAACTATCAAAAGGCCAAGGCGGCCGCGGACCGCGTCGTCGCAGACTGCGGGACCGCCGTGTGTGCCATTCAGTCGGAGCTTTCTTCGCCTCAAGATGCTGAGAGACTGGTCAAGACCGTAGTCGGCAACTTCGGGCGCCTCGATTGCCTCATCGCGAATCATGGCATATGGCCGCCGGAGGACGCTCCTATCGATCAAATGTCGGACGAGCAATGGCGCCAGACGATAGCCGTGAATCTCGACAGTGTTTTCGGCCTGATTAAGCACAGTGTGGCGCAGATGAAGAGGCAGGGACGAACCTCAGGGCAGGCAGCCGGCCGCATCGTGATCATCAGTTCCACTGCGGGACAGCGTGGGGAAGCTTTTCACTGCGACTACGCAGCCAGCAAAGGTGCGGTCATCAGCATGGTGAAGGGACTTAGCACGGAGCTAGCGCGTGATGGAATCTACGTAAACTGCGTCGCTCCCGGATGGGTAGCAACTGACATGGCAGCTCCAGCGCTGGAGGATCCTAAGACTCGGGACAGAATCTTCGCCACCATTCCTCTGGGCCGTGTAGGCAAGCCGGAGGAAATCGGTGCTCCAGTCCTGTTTTTATGCACTGAGCATGCGGGCTTCATTACCGGTGAGATCCTGAACGTCAACGGCGGTGCTGTCCTGGTGGGATAGGACCCTGGCTTGCGCCGAGTGTCGTAACATTAATACTTAACTATGAAGTTCCTTCTAATGTGTATCTGCCTGGCCGGCTTGGCTGGTGTGACCCAATCGTCCCCGTCTTCACCGGTCTCCGCCTCCCCGTCTGAAACCAGTACGCAAAGTGCCCCTGTCGACCCCGGCGCAATTAAAGCGAAGGAACTAATCGGGAAAATGGTCCAGACATTGGGCGGCGATGCCTATCTTCACTACGCCGACATACAGCAGGAAGGCCGTACCAACAGCTTCTATCATGGCCAACCCACTGGGGGAACCGCACCGTTCTGGCGCTTCTACAAGTTTCCCGATAAGGAACGCGTGGAAATTACGAAGCAGCGCGATTGGATCATCATTCACAATGGTGATCGCGGCACGGAAACAACCTTCCACGGTACCAAGCCGGAAGATGACGATGTGCATCGAGACTTCCTACTTCGTGATCAATACTCGATGGAGAAAGTGCTGCGCACCTGGCTCGATGCGCCAGGCACGACCTACTTCTACGATGGAGCCGGCTTCACTGACAATCACGAAGTAGAGAATGTCACAATTGCGAACGCCAAGAATCAACAAGTGACTTTCAGCATCGATAGCTCCAAATACCTGCCCATTCGTAAGAGCTTTACCGTCCGTGATCCCACGTACAAAGAGAAGGATACGTATTCGGACATCTATTCGGAGTATCGCCCCGTGCAAGGGATTCAGACGCCGCATGTAGTCACTCGCGTGAAGAACGGAGACATGGTGTCGCAACGATTCCTGAGCAAGGTGATTTATAACCAGGGACTCGCCGACAATCTCTTTGTTCCCCCAACTGCCATCGAAGCCAAAAAGAAGTAGCAGACTCCGCATACATGACGGAGCGCCCGGGCGCTCCGTTGTCTCCACTTGCCTCCGGTAAGGTACCGGGACAACCGGAACGACTGACTGATCTCTGCGTCAAATCTGCCAGCTTCTGTCTCCTATTTGCCACAGTCTAGTTTCTTGATTGCGGGTTATGCTGTTAATTACCAGCATCTTACGAACATTCGTTGGTTCATGAACAAACAATCCGGGAAGCGATCAGCTTCAGCGGCGTAGGTCTGCACAGTGGCGCAGCGGTGAAGATGCGCATCCTGCCTGCCCCGGTGGGAACTGGAATCTGCTTCCAGCGCGTGGATTTGGACGGCTTTTCCATAGAAGCCGTTGGACGCAACGTTGCTAAGGTCAGCTACGCCACGAGTTTGATGAAACGTGGCGTCCTCATTTCCACGACGGAGCACGCACTCTCAGCTTTGATGGGCGCCGGCATTGATAACGCCATCATCGAACTCGATCAACTCGAGCTACCGATACTCGACGGAAGCGCCAAGCCCTTTCTCGATGCAATCCATCGCGTTGGCGTCAAGCGCCAGCGGCGGCAACGAGTTTACTGGCGAATCAGCAAACCAGTTGAGGTCGTCGAGGGCGACAAATTTCTTGCCGTCTACCCAGCGAATCACTATTCGATTTCTTACACCATCGATTTCTCCCGCCCAATCGGCTTGCAGACGTTCGAACTTGATCTCACTCGAGAAGCATACGAATCGCAAATTGCCCCAGCGCGGACATTCGGATTTCTTCGCGACGAGCGTGCCCTCCGCAATATGGGTCTGATTCGTGGCGCATCGGAAGAAAATGCCATCGTGCTAACCGATACTGGAGTCAAGAACGGTCCACTTCGCTTTCCAGATGAATTTGTTCGACACAAAATCCTCGATCTCATCGGCGATCTCGCTCTTCTCGGGCATCGCATACTCGGAAAAGTTGTTGCCAATCGGGCAGGCCACGCGATGCACACCGCGCTCGTCTCACGTCTGTTGAGAGATCATTCACTGTGGGACGAGGCGCACATCTCAAGTGAAGAGACGAGCGAGCGCGTGAGCGAAGTTGAAGAAGCTTCTGCCGCCGCAAGAAGCTGATCGTCTGCAGCATCGAATCGTATACAATCCCCGGAACTCCATCCGGACTGCCTTTCCATATGAACCTCGAAGCGTCTCGCCTACGTCTGCCTGCGCTTACTTCGCTGCGTTTCTTCGCAGCTTTTCACGTCTTTCTGTTCCACATTCAGGCGATGGGAGCTGTCTTCGGGCCGGTCTGGTTTCAGAAGCTGTCGTCGATTGGCTATGTGGGAGTGAGCTTCTTCTTCGTGCTCTCGGGATTCATTCTGGTCTACACGTATGCTGGAAGGCCGGTGAATGCGTTCGATTTCTGGCGTGCGCGCTTTGCGCGAGTGTACCCGGCATACGCAGTTGCGCTCCTGCTAACCCTTCCGTGGTTTCTCTTCGTGGTCCAGCACTACAACGAGATCAAGGTGCCTTTCATGGCATTCGAAGTGGCGCATTTCAAGCTGGCTGCAGCCCTCGAGATCTTGCTGCTGCAATCCTGGGTTCCCCCGGCGGCCTTATCCTGGAATGCCGTGGGCTGGAGTCTGTCAGTTGAGGCCTTCTTCTACCTGCTGTTTCCGCTGCTGATTCTTCGCTACAGCCGCCTTTCACGCAAGCAACTCTTCGCAATCATGGCCGTGTGCTGGCTGGCAAGCAATCTGATTTCGACCAGCTACACCGTGCTGAGGCCGGATGGAATCGTCAACCCCGATTCGAACGTCTACACCTCGTGGATGCACGTCGTGAAGTTCTTTCCGCCAGCGCGTTTGCCGGAGTTTCTTCTGGGCATGGCTGCTGGATTTGTTTTTCTGCGCACTCAACGAAACGAACACATCGCATTGCCGCTGATTGGAGCGGGGATCATCGCAGTTGGAGTTGTTGCCATTTTCTCCAACAAGATTCCGTACGCCATCATCCACACCGCAGTGCTCTCGCCCGCATTTGCAGCGATCATCTACGGTGTAGCGCTGCGCCCACGTTGGACCTCGATCCTCGAGAATCGTCTGCTCGTTCTCTTCGGTGACGCCAGCTACAGCATGTACGTGATTCACGCCAATGTCGTCTTCAGCTTCTTTCACACTCAAACAGGAAATGTCCGCAATGCCAGCTTCCTCGGACTAGGAGAATGCCTGGCGATCGTTCTCGCGATCTCAATATTGATCTATCGATTTGTCGAAGAACCGGCGCGAAGGAAGCTGCGACCCCAGTCAAAAGGAAAGCCTGCAGTGCCTGTGGCCGCAGTAGCAGGAGTTTAGCTATTCCGAAGGGGCCAGCGACTTGAAGGCACGTCCCGCCTTATTCTCGAATCGTTCCTGCAATGACGGTATGTCGCCGTTGCGGGAGTCGCTCTCGATGCGTTCGATGCGATGCATGGGAAAGAAGACGATATTGGCGTCGACCTGATCTCCATCGCGTACCTGCCGGGCAAAGTCGTCGAGTGAATTCAAGTCGATTCCGCGCAGACTCGCTCCTGCGGGAGTGAGTGCGAGGAGCGTGCCCCAAAACTTCTCGCGCGGCATATTCAGAGTGACAACGACAACGTTGCCCTCTGCAAACGGATCCATCACAGCTCGAGCCCTCCCGCAGCTTGCCAACAGGTTACAGTATTCGGCCCGGCGCTCCGTCATCCTTTTGAGACGGATCTATCACACAGGTTCTCTCTGTCATGTGCCGGCAGCTAGTCGTTATTGTCATCCCCATCGTCATGCCCGCCTTCCTCTTCCTCCTCCTCCGCCTGCACGACGCGAGCGACGAGCACGGGATTCCCACTCGAATCCTTTAGCAAGAGTCCAACTACCTCCACGTTGCCAGTGACATTGTTCAATCCTGACAGACTGTGGACACCGCGAAAGCGAGTTAGGTCCGAAGTCATCACCTTTAGGGGCGCGTTGAAGAGAAATCCAAAGAAGCCATTCGCCACCAGCCCAAAACTGCCGTTGTTGCCGGATTGGACCGAGACGGAATTGGGATTGACTTTCCCCTGAAGTCCCTGCGGACGCAGCACGATTCGTCTCGTCGCGAAGCTGGCCGGATTCGTGGTGGTATCAACCGTGCCGCCGACTCCGATCGCCTGTCCCAAGACCAGCGAGCTTGCGCTAAACAGCATGCTGCTGACAGGCAGACGGAAGCGAGCGATGTCGAACTCGGTTGTGGGAGCTATCTTTACGGTTGCTGGAACCCCTGGACTGATGCCGCTCAAAACCGGGATTTCATCGCGAACAAGCAGCGTCATCGAGGTGGCTGCGCCAGTGGAGGGCGTAGCGTTCAACACAATCCCGGACAGGAAAGCGCGATCCGTGGTGGACAACTCTACGTGATCGGCAAGGATGCTGCCGTCCGCCTGAGGTTTACCCGAGACTTCGAGGATTGCAGGAGGAGTAAGCCCCGACAGTCCTGATACGCCCTCGAACTGAGTTTGTGAGTTCACATTAATCGTGAAGTTGCGGCCATTGGCTCGCTGCAGCACAAAGGAATTCCCACTCGTATTGACGGATACGAGCGAGCCCCTCAAGTCATCGATGTGCGCGTCATCATCGTCGATTTTGAGATGGCGTATTCCCACATGCGGCGACACCACGCCGGTGATCTGACCATTAGCGTCCGTTTGCAAAGAATTTCGAAGATCGAAGTGAAAATTCAAACCACCGAGACCGGACTGGTCGACGGTTAGTGGCGAGCTAAAAATTACGCTCACTGTGTTGCTCGTCAACGTTCCATTGATGGTACCCACGGAAGCCGGAGTCGTGCTTAGATCCAGGAACGAAATCACAGGAGATGCGAGCGTCACACTGACGCTCTTATAGGTTCCCGGGGCGACTGAGTTGAGTGCGACCAGGGTTCGCAATCCGAGCAATTGTGAGAATTCAATGGTCGCTGGCTGGGTCAGCACCTGAACCGTGTTTGTACCATCCGACAGGGCGAGGCTGTTGAGCGTGATCCGGAACGACAAAACCGAAGGCAGCGGGGCGTCGCCGCCGGTCACGAAGATCATCGCAGACTGCGGCGAAGCCGGCTGGCTCATTTGTGAATTGCCGCCAGAGCACGATATAAGCCAAAGCGTGAGAGAAGAGATTCCTAAAATGGTAAAGAGCTTGCGCATACTTCCTCCTCCGAGCGTTGGGCACTCGGAAAATCGGGACTATTGAATCAGACGAATCGGCGCAAGTCGAAGCGAAAAACCCGTCTATCCTATCACGTGGAGTGCGCTTGCGTGATTAGTCATGCCGGACGGCAGGGTGTTTCGGCCCATCTTTCCCGCCTTGGCACGAATCTTCTCTAAAACCAGAGGGTTCTAATCAATGGTGCCTTTGCTTCAGGAGATCTTCTATGCGGCTTAAGTTGTTTTTAGGCGTTGTAGTTTGTCTTCTCTCATTGTCGGCGACTTTAATGGGTGCCGCCGATAGCAAATGCGATTGCCCCAAGGACGATCCTTCAACCCATGGTCGCGTGCTGACGCTGATCGATAGTGAACTCTCATCGACAGAAAGAGCGCCTTCCAGCGGGAACCTTGGATTCCCGAAAACCGTTACGGTGTGTATGTTTTTCGATCCGACCAACAAGGGCTATCCGCAGGACCTGAAGCTTGTAGTCGAAGGATCCATCGACGGCCGCATGTGGTTCCCTGCCACGACAGCCGGCCGCGATAGTCAAGCATCCTCCGCCAATGGATGCGTGCAGATCGCTCCGACCCGATATGTCCGTGTGGGTTGGCCGCCCGCCGCGCAAGTGGTGTCGCCCGGGCCGCACGTAGTGGCTCAGGTTGAGGTGAGCTACTAGCGAGCGAATCCGTGGAATGAACAAGCGTCGATATCAAGGCCCTTGGGTTGGACACACGATTGAGCATCATGTAATTTGAGCATTCTCACTTGGAGTCACGTCCGATGCTCACAACCTACAAAGAGATTGTGTATGGCGCAGTATTCGGATTCATAGCATTGCTTCTCGATACGGCTATGGACGCGAAAGCCGAGGGCCAGGGATTTTTCTCTGAGATAGCAACGCATCCCGCCATGATGCTGTACCGTCTGCTCTTCCTCGTTTTTGGAATGTTCATCGGCTGGCTCCTCTGGAGAAATAACCAGCGCGAGCGCGAAGTGCGGAGCGTCATGGAGACGCTGAGGCACTTTCATCAGGAATACGAAGCCCGAGCAGTTGTCCTGCACACGAGCTTGCAGACGCTTCTAACAAAAGATCTGCACTTATCGCCCGAGACCGAAAGCTTGATCCGCAGCGCCTACGAGAATTCACGCGATCTCCAGTCCCTGGCAAAACAGCGGCCAGTTATCTAAGGACGGCTACTGCCGTATGCGCACGCTAAACCTGTAGCACGGCCGCTCTCGGCTGTGATTGAAGTGGTTTATCGCGCGATAATGCGGGCATGAAGCCAATCCACATTGAGCCCATCGGCCACGTGATTTCGGACATCGAGAATCAGCGAGACGAGCAATGGGGAGGTATCGTTGCCGAAATTCGTCTGGACGAGTCACGGTTTGAACCCGTTGCTTTCGATGGGTTGCGAGACTTTTCTCACGTCGAGGTTCTGTTCCACTTCGATCAGGTTCCTGAATCGGGTGTAGCAATGAAAACTCGGCATCCTCGCGAAAATCCGAAATGGCCTGAAGTAGGAATCTTCGCGCAGCGCGGCCGTAAGCGTCCGAATCGCATTGGCGTAACCATCTGCGAGATCGTCTCAGTTAGTGGTTTGTCGTTGCGCGTGCGCGGTCTGGATGCCCTCAACGGCTCGCCTGTGCTCGACATCAAGCCTGTGATGGCCGAGTTTCTTCCTGAGAAGGAGATCGTGCGCCAGCCACAATGGTCGCGGGAACTGATGAGTACGTACTTCTGATTCAACGCGGGTTGCATTAAGCCAATCCCGCACCATTCTCTGCCGTGCCCCTGTTTTAAAAACTGTCATCCCTTCTATAACCACGACGGCTCTGTCAAGGACGAAATAGGCAACACGAGTCCGCTGGCGTGGGCGATGAACGTTGTTTGCCCCGGCC
>Ga0210406_10000388_pt1 | contig 60616 bp, 50 predicted proteins | sample IncBWC30MmetaG_FD_155454 | JGI IMG/M metagenome (GOLD analysis project Ga0210406, IMG submission 155454) | Forest soil microbial communities from Barre Woods Harvard Forest LTER site, Petersham, Massachusetts, United States - Inc-BW-C-30-M | ecosystem: Environmental > Terrestrial > Soil >...
ACGGTGCTGAGCCGTCTATATCGTGCGCGACTGAAGTTGCGCGTGGCCCTCGGCACGACCGACGTCGCGGACGGGACTTCAGCGCTGAGGACCATCAATGCGACGCCTCAGAGCTGCGCGGCATGAATGAAGAGGCTCGGGATTAAGCGAACGTAAGAGATTGCTCGCCGTTGATTGAAGGCCTACTGGCTGCGAACGAACACTCAGCCAACTCACTCGTCACCATTAGCTAAGTACCACCGGTGATCAAGCGGATACTGCCGCCAAACTTAAGGTAGGCCCATAACCAGTTGGTCAAGGTCACGAGGCGATTTCTGACGCCCAGCATGAAGGCGACATGCACGATTCCCCACAGCCACCATGCGGGTGCGCCCGACAGCTTGAAGAATCCGAAATCCGCCACGGCGGCCTTGCGGCCAATGGTGGCAAGAGAGCCTAGGTGGCGATAACGAAATGCCGGCACTGGCCTGCGCGATTCGACCATCGCCCGAATTTGCTTTGCCACGTACGCTCCGCCTTGTTTAGCCGCCGGAGCCAAACCCGGCGTGATTTCACCTTTCCAAGCCTTGCTCGCCGCGGTGTCGCCGATTGCGAATACGTTGGCGAGCCCCGGTACCCGCAAGTCATCGCCCACGATGAGGCGTCCCGCCTTATCGGCGGGCGAGTTCAACCACGCCGCCGCAGGCGATGCGGCCACTCCGGCAGCCCAAAGGACCGTACTCGCTTCGATGCGAGTTCCATCAACGGCAACCCCTGTTTCATCGATGTGATCAACCCGGCTACCGAGATGAATTTCCACTCCCAGCTGCTCTAGCGAGCGTCGCGCGATCTGCGCCAGCCCCTCCGGGAAGCTCGGCAGCAATCGCGGGCCGGCTTGGACGAGAATCACGCGTGCTTGGGCCGGATCGAACGCACGGAAATCCTTTTCCAATCCAAAACGGGCCAATTCCGCGATCGCGCCAGCGAGTTCCACGCCCGTGGGGCCGCCGCCTACGATCAGGAAAGTCAACAATCCCTTACGATCTTGCTCAAGAGACACGGCTTCGGCGCGTTCGAATGCCGTCAAGATCCGGCGTCGAATTTCCAATGCATCTTCGATGCGCTTGATGCCCGGCGCGAAGCGCGCCCATTCATTTTTTCCGAAATAGCTGTGGGTTGCGCCTGTAGCGAGCACCAGATAATCGTATGGAATATCGCCATTTTGCGTCGACACAGTCTGCCGCCGCGTATCAACTCCGGTGACGGTGCCGAGAAGCAGCCGGATCGATGGCGAGTTTCGGAACATCTGGCGCGCCGGCGTCGCTATATCACTCGGTGACAAACCCGCCGTAGCGACTTGATAAAGCAGCGGCTGGAACAGATGATAATTCGTGCGGTCAATGAGTGTCACTGCCACAGAGACGCCGCGCAGGTCTCGCGCGCATCGTATGCCGCCGAAGCCTGCTCCGACGATGACGACTCTCGGTAATCCTTGAAGACCGTCGAGACCATGCCTCTTGGTCAATGGGAAACGGCGATCGCGCAAACGCACGAGGAGTCCTTCGAGCGACACGAGTCCTCCACCGTACACGCCGAGTATCGCCAGGAACATGAGCAAATAGATCGAGTCGGTGACCCGCGGGTCGACCATCGAATAGGCAAACAGGCAAAAGAGCAGGAGTGCGGCGATGTAGCGCGTCGCCAGTCCCGTTAGGAGTAAGACGCCGCCCACCCAGGCGCCAGCTAGCGGAACACGCATGGCTACGTCCAACGGCAACCATTGCTCGAGGTGCTTGAACTCAGCGCCCGATGAGCGTGAAAAAGCCGCCGTGAGCAAAGCGATTCCCAGCCACACCCGGAAGAAGGAGATGTACAGCGGCGTGCCGTATCGCCTCAGGAGCTTGGAAAAGTCGATAATTCCTGGAATGAGCGGGACGGCGCTGTCGTTCAACCCCCTGCGCAGCAAGTTATCGACCGATACCGGACCCGCACCGTAAATCGTAAACCAACCTGCCAGCGCAATCCAAAAGAGCTGCGTATCGAATGGGGTGTAGCGAAGTTGCGTGATCAACGACAGCAGCAGGAGCGGCAACGCAGCGTATCGAGTCATAAAGCCAATGGACAGCAGTGCTGCGCACACGATGTAGATAATCGTGCTCAGAAACGCCGCCGAGTGCGGCGCGAAGAATGGGATCGGGTTCTCTTGGGTCGCCACTGCCAGCGTGGTCTCCCAGTGCAACATCTGCATAATGCCGAAGGAACCATAGAGCCTGGCGATCCAGAGGCGAATCGCTAATTCGATGTAAGGCCACGCAATTCCGCCGAAGAGAGACGTCCACAGTTTTTGGATTGGCCGAGTCGCTGCCGTCACTTTGGCGAGAAACGAAGATTTATGGTTGCCGGCGAATTGCGTCTGCATTTGATCCTCGTTCGAGCATGTCCAAAAGAGTACCGGCAACGAGCGGCTCGACCCGCCGCACGTGTGGGAGAAAAAGGTTGGGGCCCTCCGATCAGTACTAACGAACCAATGAATTCATCTGAGTCCCTTGTGTGAAGGTATAGAGTGAGACCGTCCGGATCGGGCACTTATTTCCATTCACCCGAGAATTTTCGTAGCTCTGAGCGATCCCAGCTCGCGCTGGGACGCGCTGTATCATCCCAACGCTCGCGAGCGCGTGCGCACCATTGCCATGCTCGGGCTCAAGCGCAACCAGTTTGCAAACCCTCTCCGACGCCTCGATCAGTGCGCCGACATCCGCCTTCCTTTCCAAGCAATTGCTGTCGGCGAGCAATATCTCGCCAGGCTCGCCGGTCTTCTCGTTGTGCGATGCTCATGACGGCAATTGATCCGCCTATGCATTTGGCGAACCGAGGAGTGCTTCCGTGATCGACTTGTACTACTGGCCGACGCCCAATGGTCACAAAATCACCCTATTCCTGGAAGAAAGCGGATTGCCCTACCGAATCGTCCCGGTCGACATCTCCAAGGGCGAACAGTTCAAGGCCGAATTTCTCGCCTTTAGTCCGAATAATCGGATGCCTGCGATCATCGATCGGGCGCCCGCAGATGAGGGTGAGGCGGTCGGAGTCTTCGAGTCCGGAGCCATTCTCGTCTATCTGGCGGAAAAAGCCGGTGTCCTTCTGCCGAAAGATTTACGAGGGCGAAAGGCGGCGGTCGAGTGGCTATTTTGGCAAGTGGGAGGCCTCGGCCCCATGGCGGGCCAAAATCATCACTTCAATCGTTATGCACCGGAGAAGATTCCCTACGCGATCGATCGTTACGTGAAGGAGACCAACCGTCTTTATGGAGTGCTCGACCGGCGACTCGCCGCGGCGCCCTACCTCGCCGGCAAGGATTATTCCATCGCCGACATTGCGGTATATCCTTGGATCGTTCCATGGGAGATGCAATCGCAGGACCTCGGCCACTTCCCTGCATTGAAGCGCTGGTTCGATGCGATCGCCGCGCGTCCTGCCACAGTGCGCGCGTACGAGCGCGGAGCCGCGCTGAAGACGCCGCCCGTCGTCACAGACGACAGCCGAAAAATACTCTTTGGTCAAACCGCCGTAACTGGGCATTAACCACCAACATTTAGCACCTTCAAGGACCATTCTTCGTGCTCAAATTCTATTATCACCCCTCCCCCAATCCCGCCAAAGTCGCTCAAGGAGCTCCTCGCAAATCGAAGAGTTGATTTTTCGCTGCCCGGGACTGGCCCCGCACTAAGAAATTGAAATCACACGGCCGAATCGCCTCGATGAAGTTCGCATCGTGGTTGAAGCTCGCGCCGGACTCGCCGAATCAGCCATGGCCGCGGAAGCGGCGCTCTTGACCGCCAGGCTCAAGGATCACGTCGGCATCTCGGCGCAGATTCACATCGCGGTGAACGGCTCTCTGCCGCGCTCGGCGGGCAAGGCTGTGCATGTCCGCGATCGGCGGCGGGAACCAGGCGCCTAGGGGAGCGCATGAACGGGCCGCAAACGAGCCTCCGCTGATGACGCGTTGCAAACCGCCGCATGCACTGACGCGGTTCGGTGCGCAGATGTGATTTGCCGTTCGGCCACAACAGGCATAGATTGCTTGTAGTGAGCCTCAGGGAGGTAATCATGAAGACCTTAATGGGCGTTGTTTTCTTCGGCCCCCTCTTTCTCCTCGCCTGTTCAACGAATCCACACACGATCCCCCCGGCATCAAAGGCGCAAGCAACGGCAGCGCCAACCAAACTCGCTCCACACCTGTCGGAGGCTCCTACCGGCTTCGACAACGGGAGCAACGCAGTCGTAGATGATCAGACGCACCGGTCGGATCAAGCCAATTTTGAGCAATTCGAAGCCATCTCCGATGGGCTAGGTCCGCTCTTCAACGCCCAGTCCTGCCGCGAGTGTCATCAGAGTCCAGTTACCGGCGGCGTCAGTCAGGTCGCGGAGCTGCGCGTCGGGCACAGGAGCCCAGACGGCAAATTCCAGAACGCTGAGATACCGATCAACCACGGATCCGAGATTATCAAGGGGCGCTCGCTGGTCAATCAACGGGCAATCTGCCCCAACGCCGCCTTTCCGTCCGTTGAAATTCAAGAACGCGTGCCAGACTCGGAAACGATTCGTACGTTTCGCACCTCCTTGGGGATTCTCGGCGATGGATTTGTTGAGGCAGTTGACGATTCGACGTTGATTACCCTTTCCAACAAGCAGTGTAGGCAGGATGGGAAAATCTGCGGCCTGATTGTCCGCGTGCCCATCCTAGAGTCTCCGGGCGAGACTCGTGTCGGCCGCTTCGGTTGGAAGGGTCAGCACGCCAGTCTGCTGTCCTTCTCTGGCGATGCTTACCTAAATGAAATAGGAATTACGAATCGTCTCTTTCCGGATGAAGTGACAGACCTGTGCAACACGGTCGCCGAACCAAACGATAGAGCCGGCGCAGATGGTCTCGCGGACATCGATCGCTTCGCACGTTTCATACGCTCCACCAAAGCTCCTGCGCGCGACGCTCAGCAAGCCGGCTCCACTGCGGCCAAGGCAGGCGAAACGCTGTTCGCCAAGATCGGCTGCGACATCTGCCATGTCCCCACGTTGACCACCGCGGCCTCGGGCACGGTAATCAATGGCGGGAAATTCACGATTCCAGATGCGCTCGGGAGCAAAATCTTTCATCCTTACAGTGACTTCCTCTTGCACGACATCGGCACCGGTGACGGCATCGTCGTGGCCATGCAGGAGCACTATGGCAAGCGTGTGTACCAGACCCAGTGGAGAGACTTTTCCCTCGAAACTTATCAAGCTACCGCCAACAGAATGCGCACCGCTCCACTGTGGGGCGTGCGGATGCAGCCGATGTTGATGCACGATGGTGCGTCACTGACGTTTCGCGATGCGATCCTCCGCCACCGTGGCGAAGCGAGCAACGTGACACAGCACTTTGAAAACCTGGGCGAGGCAGATAAAAGCGCTATTGTCGAATTTCTTAAGTCTCTGTGACGGAAAGTGCAAGAAACCAAAACTCGCTCCCCTGCAACGGACGCGACGTCTGCGGCAGGGGAGCATGCGTGAAGCTTAAGGATCAATCATCCGCATCGTGCCCAGGCTCGTCAACCGGACGCATATAGTGTCTAAAGACCCAGTTCGCGACATGGCGGCCCTGCGCTGCGGCGGTAGTGTCTGAGTTGCGGTAGTGAATTCCGACGTATACCCGCGCGTCAATAACCTCCCGCTCCGCCTGCGAGAAACGAGTGAAGGTTCGGGTCTTCTGCGGGGCCAGCGCGTTGGTGGTGGTCATCTGAAAGGTCAGCTCATCCCTACCGAAGTACAGTCGCAGCATATGAGAAACCCCGGCGCTGATGTCGGCGTGGCCCGACGGATACTCGGGAAAATTGGGTGTATTGATGAGTGGCTGCCACTGCGGATCGACCATCGTGGCTGGATTGCCGTCCTGGTCTCCCAAGCGGATCGCCGTGATCGGACGCCAGAAGTTATAAAAGTACTTGCTGTCCCAGCAGGCAATCTGAGCATCGGCCATGGCCGCTTCAGCAAGCGCAAACATGCGAGCAGTATCGCCGGTGTCATGCAGGTACGCGCCCGAAATGTACCGCAGGGCGTTCTGCCACAAGATGGGACCGCTATCGGCCCAGAAGTAACCGATCTCCGTCTGCTCGGCGGTACGCGTGCTGCTGGTCAGCGAACCTACCGTTCTTGTTTCGTTGTAGTCGCCCGCCCATTGTTGGCTTGCCAGGTCGGGTGGCGGCCCAACGCGGAATTGCGAGCCGCTGTGCAGCGTGAATGGCGCGACGGTGGCCACCCAGGGAGTCAGCCCCGGAGCCAATGTTGGCGGCGGTCCCGGAAGCAGGGAGGGCGTGGGTCTCCATTGACCGATGCCGTTCTTGCCGAGGAACGGCGGCGGGTTGAGCGGGAAGCGGCCGTCGTCTGCGCGCAGCGCCAGAATGTTGGCCGCGGCCCGGGCTCCTACCGCAGTGGCTGGATCCAGAGGATCAATGCCATTCGCGGCCAGGAAGTTTGCATAGTCCGCATCCAACGTAGCGCTTTGCGCTGGGAACAGCCCGACCAGAACGTCATGGCCGGCCTTGGCCGCTGCAGCGCTCGGTGAGCCGGTCGCGCCGGGCACGACAGTGTAGTACGGCTCGTAACGGCGCTCGATAGACTCAACTGCGTCGTAAATCGCGAGATGCACAATGGCAAAATCGAGGGCGGCAACCGGCGGTGGGTGGCCGGCGGTCTTCACCGCTGTCTCGCTGATCTGGTTCCAGGCTGCAATGGGGTCAGCGGCCTGCACATTCGTTACCAAAGCGATCCCGAGGACAGTTGAGGCGAGTCCCCATCGCCAGATCTTGTTCATGGTGGCTCCTTGAGTTTGCGACGTGAGTGTGGTTCAAGCGCGTGCGAACCTCGCGCACGGGCGCCGCGGGTTCAATCCCCCGCGGCTGTTTTGTTCATGATTTCTTTATATCCAGCTAAGTTGGTGATTCGTAACGCCTAGGTGCCGGCGGATAACCTGTCCGTGCTGTCCTTGGATGACCAATTCTTTGCGGTAACATGCGGATTCCTCAGAGCAGACCATGCAACCGAGCAGCCCCCCCAGCGACGTCTTTCACTTCGGCATCTTTCAGCTCGACCTGAAGGCGGGTGAACTGCACAAGGCCGGCGTCAAGGTCAAATTGCAGGACCAGCCGTTTCGCGTGCTTGCCCTGCTCGTTGGCCGTGCAGGTGAGGTGGTCACGCGGGAGGAATTGAGACAAAGAGTCTGGCCCGGCAATGTTTATGTCGATTTTGATCAGGGCCTGAACAACGCCGTCAAGAAAGTACGCGAGGCTCTGGGAGACTCAGCGGACAGCCCCAGATTCATTGAGACCGTCGCAAGGCACGGTTATCGCTTCATTGCCGCTGCAAGTGCAGCGCCGGCGCGACCTAGCCAACCTCAGTCTCAGTTCGGATTGCGCACTGCACGGAGTGGCATTTTGATCGGCTCGGCCGCCGCCGTACTCGCAGCGGTGGGTTACTGGGCGTGGCATGGATCGGCCATGCGTACCGGACCGGCTTTTGAAAAAGTCATCCTGGCGGTACTGCCATTTGAGAACCTGAGTCGTGATCCGGACCAGGAGTTCTTCAGCGATGGCCTGACTGAGGAGATGATCGCTCAGCTCGGGAAGCTAAATCCCGAGCAGCTTACAGTCGTTACGCGTGCCTCGGTTGCAAGGTACAAACGCACCACTCTGTCGGTAGCCCAAATCGGCACTGAGCTTCACGCCGACTATGTGTTGCAGGGTAGCGTACGCCGCGCTCCCGACCGCGTGCGAATCACCGTTCACCTGATTCGGGTCCCGGAGCAGACCGATCGCTGGACTGATAGCTATGATCGCGAACTCAAGGACATGCTGACACTGCAGGATTCCGTGGCGCGAACGATCGCCAATCAGATCCACATTGCGCTGACACCCGGGCAACAATCGCGGCTGGCGATCCGGCGCAACGTCGACGCGGACGCTTATGAGGCCTATCTCAAGGGTCGCTACTACTGGAACAAACGCACGGCCGAGGGCATGCTCAGGGCCCAAGTCTATTTCCAACAGGCAATCGACAAGGACCCGAGCTTCGGGGCAGCCTATTCAGGCCTCGCCGATTGCAATAGCGGACTCACCTGGCACGGTTTCACGTCTCCTGCGGAAACGCTTCCCAAGGCTAATGCAGCCGCGCGCAAGGCCATTGAAATCGACCCTCAGTCCGCCGAAGCCCATGCTTCTCTGGCTCTGGAGCTCGACCACGAGTGGGATTGGCCCGGAGCGGAGGCGGAGTTCAAGCGTGCGCTGCAGCTGGACCCCAACTATGCGAATGCACACCACTGGTATGGAGACTATTTGTCGATCAGGGGGCGGCACGCTGAGGCACTTATCGAGGCGAAGAGGGCGTTGGATCTGGATCCGCTCAACCTCATGATCGGTACGTGGGCAGCACTGCGTTACTACCTGGCTCGCAATTACGCCGCGGCAATTGAACAAAGCCGCAACACTGTGGAGTTGGACTCGAATTTCGCAGCCGCTCACCTGCTGCTCGGCGAAAGCTACGTGCAGGCGGGGTTGCCGGAGAAAGGCCTCGTTGAGCTACAGAGCGCAACGAGCCTCTCCGGAGACAACCCGCTTTATCTCGCTCAGGTTGGCGTCGCGTATGCTTCGGCGGGGAGGAAGGAAGATGCGCTTCAAATCATTGGTCAGCTACAAACAGCTTCCAGCAGGCGGTACGTATCACCGTACGGCCTGGCGCAAATCTACGCCGCTCTGAACGACAAGGAGCAGACTTTCAAATGGCTGCAAATCGCCAACGATGATCGCGCGGTATGGATGTCGTATCTTGCCGTCGATCCCATATTTGAACGCTACCGCTCGGATCAGCGCTTTCAGGATTTGTTGCGGAGCGTCCGACTGCTGCCGTAGAGCAGAAAGAATGTCCGCGATCGGTGCCGGCAACTCTGGCTGATTCAGCGAGCTTGAAGACATTCCAGGCACTTGGTGCAATCATGCCCCTGATTTCTGATTGGAAATGGAACGTCCTAGAATGAGCTTGGAAGGCAAAGTGGCGGTCGTTACTGGAGCCGGCGGCACGGGCTGCGGCCGCGCAATAGCACGGCGGCTCGGTCGCGACGGCGCCGCTGTCGTGGTCGCGGACATCAACGACCACGGAGGGCGCGCAGTGGTGGAAGATCTCGAACGCGCGGGTGTGCGCGCCACCTATTGTCGGGCTGATGTTAGTGACAAGCAACAAGTACGCGCGCTGATCGAATTTGCCGAAGCGACCTTTGGTGGCCTCGATGTGCTCGTGAATAACGCCTCCGGCCCTCCGTTTGAGCCCGGTCGACCCTTGGACAATTGGGCGGAGTGCGTGCAAATCGATCTGCTCGGGACGATCTACTGTACCCGATTCGCGATTGATGCCATGCGACGCCGTGGCGGCGGGGCAATTGTCAATGTCAGTTCCATCTCAGCGTTGTGCCACGGCCGCGAGCATGGCGGCTCACCCGGTTACGATGTGGCGAAGGCCGGTGTAATTCGATTGACAACGGCACTCGATTGGCTCGCGAACAAGCAAAATATTCGCGTGAACTGCCTGGCTCCGGGATGGATCGCCACGCCGCCGCCCGGCCCCAAGGAATATTGGGAATCACTGAGCCCGGAGCAGCGTAAGGAGCGCGGTGCCCCGTCCCGTCTGCTGGAGCCTGAGCAGATTGCCGATGCCGTATGGCAGTTGGCAACTGATGAGTCACTCTCCGGACGTGTAATGGTTTGGTGGTCGGAGGACGAACCTTTCTTAGTCTCGCAGCTCGACCGCGGGTATCAGAGTGGAGAAAGAGTCGGCACCTGAGGGGGCACAGATCAGGAACTCGTCGTTTCGAGACGTGCTCAGTGAGCAGTACTCGGACTTGAGACCGGATGTCGCTCCTAGAGGCGATCGAGTTCGAAGGTGACGTAGACCATGGCTTCTTCGACGCCGCCGGCCGCGGCGTAGAGTCGGCGAGCGGCGGTGTTGGATTCTTCGGTGCCGAGCCACGCTTCCTTGCAGCCGAGATCGCGACCGCGAGCAAACAGCGCCGCGACCAGTTGCCCGCCAATGCCCTGCCGCCGAAATTCCGGGGCGACGCCGACCTCGTTCACCCACAGCTCCGGCGGCTTGTCGGGGTGGACGTAGTGCACAGCTGAAGCCATGCCGATCACTTGCTGGTCCAGCATTGCCACCACCAAATGGTGGCGCAGATCGCTCAGAAATTCCGCCGTCCAGCGCGGATTGATCTCATTGTCAAACACACCCTCGGCCACGTCGCAGAGTACCGCGGCGTCGCCGGGTCCCAGCAATCGGATAATTGGCGCCGCATTCATGACGTGTCATTCACGCTGCGGCGGAATCGAATATGTCCCCACCGCATGCGCGACCATTGCATCGTTGCGCTCTGAATATAAAGCGACTTCGCCCACCACCAAGACTCTTCCAACCTTGATCAGCTTGCAGACGCCCACGATGGGATTGTGCGGCGACGGCTTGCGCAGGAAATTGATGCTCAAGTTGGTCGTCACGGCCAAGGGTACGAGGCCGATGGTGGCCAGAATGGCTACGTACAGCGCCACATCAGCCACGGCCATCAGCAAAGGACCCGACACGGTGCCCCCCGGACGCAATTGCGCGGGCCCCACGGGATGGGAGACCGTGGCCGAGCGGTCGCCCACTTCCTCCACGATGCATTGGCTTTGAGGAAATTCGCGCGCCAGAAAATCAACAATTTCCGCCTTGGTCGGCATAGGTCCTCGCAAATGAAATGTAGCCTGCCGCAACGGCTGCGGCGCGAACACCGGAAAGTATCTTATCTCGGCAGCGCCGTGTAGCCTCGCGGCTTTTTCGGAGGAAACGCCTTCAGCGTACAGCGCTTCTTGCCGCACTTGGAGCAACGCATGCGCCTGGCGACATCCTCGAGGCGCGCGTCCCAGCCGCACAGACGACCGAGCGTCAGCGGCTCCGCTTTACGTTCATGGCCGCACTCCGCGCATTTCAGCACCAAGGTGTATTGGCCGAACTCGTCGCTCAATTTGTCGACATGGAAGCCGGTGGACATGCCGCAATTGTCGCGGCCCGGGCACTCTTGCGTCCATCCAGTTCCAAAGGAGTGCCGACACTGTATACGCGCTCACTGCATACGCGCTCGCGCGTTATGGAAAACTTGTCAACCCTTAGTTTGCGATCATGATCGCGATGGTAGTACTCTCGGCCCAATAAGGGAGCAATACGTATGATCACGTGTCGGCCGATTCTCGTCGGTCTCGGGGCGGCACTCTTGGCGAGCTGCCACGGTGGTTCCGGCTGCATCTTGTGCGGCCCGACTGCCGCGAATTTGGAAGGATCGTTGAGCGGACTCGTCGGCTACAGGCTCACCCTGCAAAATGGCACGATTCCCTTGAACTCGCCGCTGAACGGCCGCAGCGCGAACGGCAGCGGAATTCTATTCGGCACCGCGAATTTCAATTCGAACTACCACATCACGGTGCTCACGCAGCCGACAAATCCGTCGCAAACCTGCGTGGTGGCGAACGGAACGGGGAATACCGGCAACGGCAATGTCACCAATATCGCCGTGACATGCACCATCAATCCGTCTCGTTTCGTGTACGTGGCAAATCGCGGCGCCGGCAATGTATCTGGGTTTTCCATCAATGCAGCGAGCGGCGTGTTGACGCCGATTCCCGGCTCGCCGTTTGCGTCCGGGGGCAACCCCGTGGCCATTGCGGTGGATCCCACCGGCACTTATGCCTACATCGCCAATCAATCGAGCGCCTCGATCTCCGCCTTCACGATTGACCGCACCAGCGGAGCATTGGTGGCCGTGGGGGGATCCCCTTACGGCACGCCGGCCAATCCGACTTCCGTGGCCATCGACCCATCCGGTTCCTTTGTGTTCGTGACCAGCAGTGTCGACGCTACGGTATCCGTTTATACGATTACTCCCGGAAGCGGCGCATTGGTCGCGCTCGCCGGCTCGCAGACTGCAACCGGCCGATCACCTTCCTCCGTGATCGTCGACCCGTTCGGCCAATTTGCCTATGTGGCCAATCTAACCGACGGAACATTTGCGGCACTCACGATCGATGCCACCGGACTGTTGAGCGCGGACATGGGTTCGCCTTTCGCAGCCGGCGCCAGTCCGCGCGCTCTGGCTCTCGAACCGACCGGCCATGTTCTTTATATCGCCAATTCCACCGCGAATACGCTCTCCGCCATGGGGGGTGTGCCCGTCAACTCGACTGTTGCCGTTGCTCCCGTCAGCGGATCGCCGTACGCCACAGGAATCACGCCGACATCGATTGCGGTCGAGCCCGTGAATGATTTTTTGTATGTCGCCAATCAAGGCTCGACGAATGTTTCAGGATTCAAGCTCAGCAGTGCCGGGACGCTCACGGCACTGGCTGGATCACCTTTCGCCGCCGGAATGCTGCCGGCGGCCGTGGCGGTCGATCCCACCGGCAAATTCGCCTACGTCGCGAACTCCGGCGCAAACACGATCTCGGCATACACAATTGATCCGGCGAGCGGCGCGCTTGCCGCGTTGTCCGGCTCGCCATTCCCCACAGGTTCACTACCCTCCGCCATCGCCATCAGCGATTAGACCTGCGGCCGAGGAAAAATGACTTGCGGCAGGCCGGCCGTTACGGTTACTTTGTACTACAAAGTATGACCTGCAACTCGTGCCCCCGCTTGATAACACGCCGGCTCTTGTGCCGCCTGTTGCTGCTGCCGCTGATTCTCGGCGCGTGGCAGACCGCACATGCGGGGGGCGGTTTTTTGGGAATAGATCGCGAGATCAATCTCGATCAGCGCGGCATCTGGGCGCGCAAATACCAAACGGGGCTCGAGTTTGCCGTGATCGCCACTGAAATTGGCGGCAGCCTATGGCTGGGGAATGATGATGAATTGGGCCATACCCTGTGGCAGACGGTGGATTCAACCGCGATTTCATCAATAGCTGCCGAGGCGCTCAAGTTCACCTTCAGCCGCGCGCGGCCCAACCAGGGCAACAATCCGAATCAATGGTTCAAAGGACGCTGCTGCGACAGCTTTCCGAGCGGCGAGGTGACGCTGCAGGCCAGTTTCGTCACGCCTTTCATTGCAAATTATGCGCGCGACTATCCGTGGATATGGTCATTGGAATTGCTGCCCGCCTACGACGCCATCGCGCGATTGAAGAGCCAGGAGCACTGGCAAACCGACGTCATTGCCGGATGGGTATTGGGATCCGCCGTCGGCTATTGGGCCACCACGCGCAACACGCCGCTCTCGGTGCAGATTTTGCCGCGCGGCCTGTCGGTCGGCTTTTACAAGAAATTTTGAGACTGCGTCGGATGCCATGCGAATCGCCGCAGGCAGCTCACGCGGAATACTCAGACAGACTCCTAAAGCTTGAATTGAGCGTGCGTCAGCACCGCCTCGCGCCACGAACCATCATCCACAAGGCTGCCGAACGGAGCCTGGGCGCCGCTGCGCCGCCATTTCGTCAACCACTCCTGCCCCAGCAATTCGCGATCGTGTGCAGCGGCCGCAGCCTGCGGCGATAGAGCTATGGTCGTCTCCGCTTTGGGACCTGTGCCGCGGCCCTTGGCGACGTAAAATCCGGCGGCCAGCATCGCGGCGCGAACGCTGGTGGAATAAGTGTAAGTAAACAGCTCCGTGGATTTTTCTGAACAAGCCTGCGCCAGTTCGCGAAATGCGCTCAACGTCCACATTGCGCTGTCGGTCTTGAACGAGAATGGGTCGAAGAAGATGATATCCGGCGATGGCGCATCGAATTTTCGGACGGCGAAGTCGCCGTGCAGCAGCAGCCAGTCGATCGCGGGCGCACTGTTTATCCACCGATTCTCCGACAACAGTGCCCGCGGAGCCGCGTGCCGCAGATGCTTGAAGTATCCCGGATGATCCAGCGCGAGCTTCAGGGAGTCCAAGTCGTTCTCGAAACTCACCAGCGTCAACGGCCGTGTCGCCGCCGGATTTGCGTTTTCGACCGCAAGGATGGCGGCCATGGCGTTGGCTGCGGCGCCCAATCCCACATCCCACACCACCAGCGGTTCAACCGCGCACTCCTGCAGCCGCTCGAGCAGCCGCGACTGCTCGACGTACAAGGATTGCGCCTCCAGTGAAGGATCGCTGCCCGGGTGCATCACTTCGCCCGAAGCGGTATCGCGAATGCAACCCACGTCTTCCTGCAGAATCACTTCGTATCGGCCGCGCTTTCGCTTGCGTTCGCGCAGCAGAGCCTTCGTCACATGACTCGCCGCTTTGCCGTAGCTGTCGCGCGCGTCGAGCACAGCCCGCTGCGCATGATAAAACGGCAGCCATGTGCCCGCGAGAATGTGCGCGCGCATGGTGCGCATCAATCGCATGTAGAAATGAACATTGTGAAGACCGAGGAGCTGCCATCCTGTGGTCTCATGCACGCGCTGCAGATGAAACAAATACGCAATTGAATAGGTCTTGCAGGTATAGCAGTCGCAGGCCGGGTCGATCGGTCCTTCCATGCCGCGATAGGCAGCGCGCCGTAGATCGCGTCTTCCCAAACTGGTGAATGCAACGCCCTGCTTGGCGAGGGAGGTCGGCAGAATGCAGTCGAACATGTCGACGCCGCGGTGGACGGCCTCGAGCAAGTCGCGAGTAGTGCCCACGCCCATCAGATATCGCGGGCTGTCCTGCGGCAACAGCTCGGTGACGGCCGCGGTGCAGTCCTCGCGCTGTGCACTGCTCTCGCCCACCGCAAGGCCGCCGATGGCGTAGCCGTCGAAGGGCATCTGTGAGATGGTTTGAGCGCTCTCGATGCGAAGATCGGCGTAACTGGCCCCTTGCACAATTCCGAACAGCGCTTGCGGCGATTCGGCGCGAGCCGCCAGACTGCGCTGCGCCCAGCGGTGGGTCACCTGCATCGCGCCGCGGGCGACACTGTGCTCGACCGTCGAGGGCACGCACTGATCGAGCACCATCATGATGTCGGCGCCGATTACCTTCTGTGCCTCGATGCTGCTTTCCGGACTCAAGCGAAGCAGAGTGTTGTCCACATAGCTGGTGAATTCGGCATGATCCTCGTGCAGCGTGCGGCTGCCCGGCAGTGAAAATATTTGATAGCCGCCGGAATCCGTCAATACCGATCGGGGCCAATTCATGAAAGCGTGAATGCCGCCGAATTTCTCGAAGATCCCGACGCCCGGCCGCAACAAAAGGTGATAGGTATTGGCCAGCAGCACCTGCGCGCCGCTTTCGAGCAGATCTTCGCGACGCTGCGATCGAACGGCCGCGTGCGTTCCTACCGGCATGAAAGTGGGCGTCAGCACTTCATTGTGCCGCGTCGTGAAGCGCGCTGCGCGGGCACTCGAGCCTGCGGCCGTGGCTTCGAGCGTGAAATGCAGCCGCCGGCTGGCGGCGTTCGTCACTTGGCGGCGACCCTCGCGGCGGATACGGCGGTCTTGACGTGATCGAATTCGGACCGCGTGGAATGCGCGCCGTTATCGGTCAACTTCAGCAACGTCGCGTAGTACGCATGCGCCTGCACTTTGTCTCCCGCCGCTTCCGCGGCCATGCCTGCATTGAACAATCCGTTGAACCGATTGGGGCTCAACATGAGAGCCTTTTTATATTCGGCCAGGGCCTCCTGCGGCCGCTTCAGTTCCAGCAACATATCGGCCAGCATTTCACGGGCGGGAATGTCAACCTCGCCCTGGCCAACCTTGTCCTGCAGGTCCGCGCTCTCCCGCATCTGCTTCAGCGCATCGGCCGGGTGGCCCTCCGCGAACGCGATCCACGCGAGCATTTCGCCGCGCGCGATGCGCGCGCCGGTCGAGTCGGCAAAGTAAGCGTGCCGCCCCAACCTGATCTTTTCGATCAGCGCATCGTAGGCAACCAGGTTGTCGCGAGCTTGTCGCGGCTGGTGCAAATGCCCGGCAGCCACGGTGCGCGCCCAAAAGGTCAGAACTTGAGTCTCCGGCGGCGCGCCCGCAATGGCTTCGATTGCGGCGGCGGCGTTCCAGTCGCGCATCTCCAAGTCGAAGAAGATCGGCAGCTTGGTGCGGTAGTAGGGAAACATTCCCACCATGTACTGCTCGCCCATGTCCGACATCGACTCGAAGCGGGCAATCGCGGCCGCTGAATCATGGAGGACCGCCGCGGCTTTGGCGTCCTGGCCGCTTTGCAGGTAGGCGTAGAGCAGAAAGTCATCCGAGTGAAACTGATCCATGGCGCCGCTCTGCTTTCGCGCCTCGGCCGCATGCGAAGCCGCCACCGAACCGACATTGGAATCAATGTCCTCCTGCCACATTCCCAGCCGGGCAAAGATATGGCCGGGCATGTGGACGGCATGGGGTGCCGATGCGGCAATGTCCCCATAGTGCCTGGCAGCGGCCAGCCCATCCGGTGCGAGCGACGGCGTGTCGCAGGCATGAATGATGTAGTGCACCACGCCCGGATGATCGGGATATTTCACGAACAAGGGACTGAGCACCGCCATGGCCTTTTGATTGAGGGTTACGCTGGCGTCAGTGGGCGCCTGCGCCGCCAGCAACGACAGCGCATAGAACGCGCCCGCATCGGCATCGCCCGGATAGTCCTGGTACAGCTTCGCCATCGCGGCGGCATAGCCCTCAATGCGGGACTGATAGTTGCGCTTATCGGGCTGGTAGAAGCCGCTCAAGGCGGCGACGTATTCGCGCTCACGGGGGGTCTTGGCCGGGTGCGCCTGAGCGGCCTGCATTTCCCGAAAGCCCAGCGCCACGGTCGCGTCGTCGGGCCGATCCCATATTTGGTGGAACAGGCTCATCGCGACACCCCAGTGCGCCATGGCGCAGTTCGGGTCAGCCTTCGCGATTTCCTCGAACTGCCGCCGCGCTTCCTGGTACCAAAAATCGTGCAGCAACGCGATGCCGCGGGTAAACCGCGCCCCGACAGCCGGCGCGCAGGAAACCGAGAACGACACGGTGCCCAAGCGCTCAGCGGAGGAGGTGGTGGTCTGGGTTGCGGCATTTTCGGCGGCAAAGGCGGTGGGCCCGAGCAGGGAAATCAACAGCAATAAATAGATTTTCATCGCCCGATTGTAAGACATGATTTGGTGCTGCATTGAAATATGTGCGAGCGCCTGCAACCAAAGGTCCCAGCGGCGGAACGACGGTTTAGAATCACGGCCCAATGGCCAGGGGTCGCATCATGATTTCCAATTTTTCCTTCGCAGCCGGGATGCTGGCCGTTTGCGCGGCATGCGCATCGACGTCAAGCGCCGACACGCCGAGCGCCGATACGCCGTCTTATGGCCCCGAACTGCAGGGGTTCGCCTATCCCTATCCGGTAGCACAGTTCGACTTCCCCTCGCAGCGCCAAACATTGCACATGGCCTACATGGACGTGCGTCCGAAAATTGCGAACGGTCGAACCGTGGCGCTCCTGCATGGAAAGAATTTCTGCGCCGCCACATGGCACGGAACGATCGACGTGCTCGCCGCGGCCGGCTATCGCGTCATCGCACCCGATCAAATCGGCTTTTGCAAATCGAGCAAGCCGGAGCGCTATCAATACACCTTTCAGCAGCTCGCGCGAAACACTCACGCGCTGCTGGCCTCGCTCGGCATCAAAACCGCAACTCTGATTGCCCACTCAACGGGAGGGATGATTGCGGTTCGCTATGCATTGATGTATCCCGCCGAGACCGGACAGCTAGTGCTCGTGGACCCGTTGGGCCTGGAGGACTGGAAAGCCAAGGGCGTTCCCGACATTTCGGTCGACGCTTGGTATGTCCGCGAGCTGAAGACGAATGCCGATGGCATTCGTCGCTATGAACAGGGTACGTACTACGCGGGTCATTGGAGCGCGGACTACGAGCCCTGGGTGCAGATGCTGGCGGGCTTGAACCACGGGCCGGGCAAGGAACTGGTCGCGTGGAATTCAGCGCTGATCTACGACATGATCTACACTCAACCGGTGTTCTACGAGTTAGCAAATATAACCGTGCCCACGCTTCTCATGGTCGGCGATAAAGACAACACGGCCATCGGCAAGGATTTCGCGCCGCCGGAAATTCGCGCGACCTTGGGAATTTATCCCGAACTTGCCAAGCGTGCGGCTGGACTCATCCCGGGAGCAAAACTGGTGGAATTCCCGGACCTGGGGCACGCGCCGCAGATTCAAGATCCGCCGGCGTTTCATAAGGCGCTCATCGAGGGACTTCTAAAATGATCGATCTGGCTCATGCGACCACCATCGTGGATCACGCTCTGCAACACGGCAGAAGCCTCGGGCTGCCGCCGCTCACGGTAGCCGTGCTCGATGCCGCGGGCTGCCTGGTCTCCTTCAAGCGTGAGGATGGATCGAGTCTGCTGCGTCCCGATATTGCGCAAGCCAAAGCCTTTGGTGCCTTAGGGCTAGGCATAGGCAGCCGCGCGATTGCGGCGCGAGCTGCGGTCGCGCCCGCCTTCGTCTCCGCGGTGAACGCGCTCGCCGGCGGCCGGCTCATTCCGGTTCCTGGCGGCGTGCTGATTCGATCGAGCAGCAAGGGCGTCATCGGCGCCGTGGGAATCACCGGCGCGAATTCGGACCAGGACGAGGCCTGCGCGGTAGCCGGCATCGCGGCAGTGGGTTTCATTGCCGACACGGGCGCGGAGCCGGCCCCAAAATGATCCTTCCGGAACGCGGCTTGCTGTTCGCACTGGCACTCGCGACACCATTCGTATCGCACGCACAACAGCACCCGCGCGACGGTGAGATTCACGACGTCGACACGCGCGCGTGGTGGCATACGACGGAGGCCCTGTCCAACGACAGTATGGAGGGCCGCGACACCGGATCCGCCGCCTACCAGCGCGCAGCCCAGTACGTTGCCAACCGCTTCAAGGCGGCGGGCCTCGAGCCCGCCGGCGAGAACGAAAGCTACTTCCAGTCCGTCCCCATGCACGAGAGCTCGGTGACGCCTGAGGGGACGAGCTTCGCGCTCATTGGCCGCGACGGCTCGGAGACTGCGCTGCCCTTTCTGCAGCAAATCAGCATCGCGCCCGCTGAGGACCTGGCACCCAAGTTCGATGCGCCTCTGACGTTTCGCGGTTACTGCGGCAAGGACGTGATGGCTGATATCGCAGGCAAGGTTGTCGTCTGCTTCGGCACTCAGCGCGAGGGCCTGCCGAGCGGAGCGGCGCGTGCGGCCAATGCACGCGACGGCAGCGCGCTCGGCCTCATCAATGTCGATGACCCTTATTTCACGATTGAGCCTCCGCGCTGGCCCTATGCGTATGCGCGCACGATCACGCTGCGCACGCCGGCCGCTGTTGCGCGTCCCGGGCCGCTCGCCGTCATGCGCCTCAGCGCTCAGGCGTTCGCCGCCCTTCTCGCCGGCACCGGCCAGGATGCCGACGCCATTCTCAAACTGGGGGGCGCCAAGCAGCCGCTCCCCAACTTCGAGATCCCGCGCAACATTCGCGTCCATCTGCACTTTGCACAACGCGACATCGCATCGCCCAACGTTCTCGCGAAACTTCGCGGCACCGATTCGAAACTGCGGGAAGAGTACGTCGTCATTGCGGCGCACCTCGACGGTTACGGTTTCGGCACGCCGGTCAATGGCGACAATCTCTACAACGGCACGCTGGATGATGCGGCTTATGTTGCGCTATTGATCCAGATGGGCGACGACATCATGGCGCACAGGCTGCACCGTCCCAAGCGCAGCATTCTGTTTGCCGCCTTTACGGGTGAGGAAAAGGGCCTGCTCGGTTCGCATTGGTTCGTCGATCACCCCACGGTGCCCGCACAACAGCTTGCTGCTGATGTCAACCTCGATCAGCTGCGGCCGCTGTTCCCGCTGAACATTCTTACCGCGGAAGCTCTCTCCGACACCACGCTCGGGGAAACGGCGCGCATCGTCGCCAAGCCCATGCACATAGAGATTCGTGCCGACGCCGAACCTGAGCGCAACCTGCTCCGCCGCGCCGATCAATACCCCTTTCTCGCGATCCACGTTCCGGCAATCAGCTTCATCTTCGGTTACGACCCGAACACCGATGCCGAGAGGCGCTACCGTGAGTGGTATCAGATCCGCTATCACCGTCCGCAGGACGACATCACTCAGCCCATCGACTTCGCGGCCGCGGCGAAATTCAACACCTTTTTCTATCGTCTGGTCGAAACGATTGCCGATGCGCCCGTGCGTCCGGCAATCTATCCCACGAGTTCATTCGCCGTGAACAAACACTAGATCCTGCCGCGCGATATCGAACCCCATGCCTGTTCTGCCACGCATCGATTCTCGAGCCGTTACATTTGTCGGCGCTTACCTTGCCATCTGGGCCGCTGCAACGGCGTACCTCGGCGTCAAGGGCGCAGACTGGACCTTTCCGGCAATTTTGCTGGTGGTGTTCGGTGCTGCTCTGCCGGCCTTGAGCATGGCTCTGACACGCAAGGCCGCGGCGGCGCCCATTGTCGTGCGGCGCCCCACGCTGGAGCTGTGGGTGCTGCTTGGTTTTCTGGTGGTTTACGCGGTGGCTTTTCTAGGCTGGGGAATGAGCGCGACACGCGCCGTGGTGTCAGCCGGCCGAGAGCAGGAATTGCTGGTGCTGATCGTCAAACTCATCGTGCATGTGGGCATGCCCGCCATCTTGTTGGCAGCGCTTGGGGCAAGGCTCGCTCCTCTATTTAATGGCGGTATCGGGCGGCCGGGCTTTTGGCCGCTCCTGTTCGTATTGGGGGCGATTATTCTGGCATTTATGTGCGTGGTCTCTCCTGCGCTCAGCGAGATCGCAGCGCTGCACGCCTCTGCCGCCACTCTGGCATGGGCTGCGCCGGCCGCTTTTGTCTGGCTCGCGCTCGAAGCAGGCCTGTGCGAGGAGTTCCTGTTTCGCGCGGTATTGCAGACCCGGCTCGCCGCGGTCCTCAAGTCCGAAGCCGGCGCCGTCGTGACCGGCGCGCTGCTGTTCGCGATGGCTCACGTGCCCGGGCTCTATCTGCGCGGACATCCGGGTGTCGATGGGTATTCTACCGATCCCGTCGAAGTGGCTGCCTTCACCGTCGCCGTCCTGTCACCGGTTGCGCTGCTTTTCGGGACGTTATGGGCGCGCACGCGCAGCTTGCTGCTGATAGTTCTGCTGCATGCCGCCGTCGACGTGCTGCCAAATCTGGCCGAGTTCATCCGCACCTGGGGCGGTTGATCTTGAGCACGAGAATGTTCACAAGTTTTGAGACCCATCGATTGATTCTGCGCGAATTGGTGTTGTCGGATTTCGAAGCCGTGCATGACTATGCGTCCGACCCCGTGGTTACGCGGTTCACTTCATTCGGACCCAACACACTGGAGGAAACCCGGGAATTCCTGAGCCGCAGTATTCATGCCGGCTCAGTGAGTCCGCGGCAGATCCATACCTTTGCGGTCATCGAGCGGGACTCCGGCCGTCTCATCGGCAGTTGCGGCTTGGAGCAGAGCGACGGCACGGGCCGGCACTATGCGTTCGGCTATTGCTTTCACCGTCACTGGTGGGGCCGGGGATTTGGCAAGGAAACCGCCGCCGCGCTCGTTCAATTCGGATTTGATCGCCTGCAAGCACACCGGCTCTGGGCTCACGTGTTTCTCGGCAATACGGCTTCCGAGCGGATTCTCGAAGGACTGGGGTTTCGCCGCGAAGGGTTGGCGCTTCAAAGTCTGTACTTGCGAAACGCTTGGCACGATATTTTGACCTTTGGCCTATTGCGCAGCGAATGGCTTGCCGCAAGTCCGGCCGTGGTCAGGCAAAAAATTGGGTTGACGGCACTGCTGGTGCGCGACTACGACGAAGCCCTGGAATTCTTTGTCGGGAAGTTGGGCTTTCGCTTGATCGAAGATACGTATATCGCCGGGCAAGACAAGCGATGGGTTGTGGTCGCGCCCCCCGGATCTCAGGAATCGGCCTTGCTGCTGGCCCGAGCCGTCAACCCGGAGCAGGCATCGAGAATAGGCAATCAAACCGGTGGTCGGGTTTTTCTATTCTTGCACACCGACGATTTTTGGCGTGACTACCATGCCTATCAGGCGCAGGGCATTTTGTTCATTCGCCAACCCAAGGTAGAGCGCTACGGAACGGTGGCGGTGTTCCAGGACGTCTGCGGCAATCAGTGGGATTTACTGCAGCCGAAGCGAAACAGCTCTTAATGCGAATCCCAACTGTTCTTAGTGCGAATCCCACTCATCGCGGCAGGAGCCGCCGTCTTCTTGCCGGTCGTTCTGGCGTTTGCTGGTGTCGACAAACACCAGACCTCCGGGTCCGTTCAAGCCGGTGACTATCGGGGTAATGACACCTGTGGTCATGTCGATTGTGCCGACAAACGGACCTCCGTCGGCGGCCGTGTAGGCAGCTCCCGGGGCGAAAGCCTTCTTCTTCAACATGAACACCTTGTTCAAGCCCTTGTCGGCGAACAGGATGAATCCCTCGGTGGATGTTACAAACGCGGTGTCATCGACTTCCACAGGCGTCAGTCCGGACGCCGTCTGGTAACTCAGCGGCAGACGAACCACGCGCTGATTGGATGACCCAGGATCGCTGACGATGATCAATTCTTGGTCGGCCTGGCTGTCGAGGACGATGTTGCCTTGAGGATCCATCGTCATGGAGTCGGGATCCTGCAGATTGAGCTTGATGGTCGAGTCCGAGAGCATGTCGATGGCACTCGCGTCCCCGGCGAGCACCGGCTTCACGTCGACGAAGTTGCCATCAAGTCTCGCCTTGACAATGGCCGGGCCCGTGTTCGGATTGTTGGCGGGATTCGATGCGCTGATGTAAACCTTGCAATCGCGGAAAACGACATCATCGTATCCGCCACCATGCGCAGCAGGACCGAAAGCGTAAAATTTTTGCTCATGCGTCTTCGGATTGATGATCACCAGGTTGGCGCTGGCATCTTCGTTCTGAAGTGCCCAGAGAAGGTGGGTCGACGGATCGACCTTGAGGCCATCGCTATGGCCCTTTACGGTGTAGGTATGTTCGACTGTCCCGGTCAGCGAATATTCAACGATTTGTGTGCTCTTGCCGTCGGATCCGTCGGGCGCGTTTCCATTGCCGTAGCCTACAAAGACATGATCGCGAAGCACCGCAATCGAGTCGGGCTTGCTCAAGCCGTTTGGCGCTGAGGCGAACACCGACAGTTGATATGGAGAGGTCGCTGTTTGCGCCAGCGCAGGCAGGCCGGCGATACCCGAAAAGACAACGGTCGTCAGTGAAATCGCGGGAACGGACAATGTTTTCATGGATCGACCTGCCATGTTTGTCAAATTCGGGAGCACTTAATCGTGCCGGTAGACTAATAAGATTCCGTGACGGGGAGATGACGGTTTTGCGACGCCCGCGGGAAGGATGACCCCCGGGTGGCGTCGGCCGCAATTTCCGGACCCCAACGTGCCGGCCTTTGTGATTTTGTGCTATGAGTTGTTGTCATGACTCGCAGGCCGGCACTTTTGCTTCTACTATTTTTTGGCTCGGGCTCCATTCTTTTTGCCCAAACGGGCACGCCGGGCCTCGATGTCCTCGTCCTGGGTTCAGGTGGCCCGGGTGCCGCAGGACGGGCGGCGTCGAGCTACTTGGTATTCATCGACGGCCTCGCACGAATACTGGTTGACGCGGGTGCGGGGTCATTTGTTCGCCTGGGTGAGGCCCAAGCCTCTTTGGCGAATGCCGACACCGTGCTGCTCACTCATTTGCATATCGATCACGCGGGAGAGCTGCCCGGCCTGTTCAAGGCACGCGCCGTGTCAGCGTCAAGTTCCATTGTGTTCAACGTATGGGGCCCCGAGGGCTCGCCCGGGCAACATCATGACGCGTATTTTCCCAGCACGAGCCGGTTGATAAGCCTGTTGTTCGGACCGAAGGGCGCCTATGCTTACTTGCGCGATTTCTCTGCGCCAATGACCATTCAGGCGCATGACATTCCAGCGCTGAAGGATGCCGTGCCTCGTCAAATTTTCGAACGAGGCAATCTCAAGATTACGGCGATCGCCGGCCACCATGGCGATGCGCCATCGGTGATCTACCGCATCGAAAACGCGGGCCGAAGCGTTACTTTCTCCGGCGATATTGATGCCACAGGTCTTTCTGCCCTGCGCCGTATCTCCCGGACAACGGACCTGCTGGTGTTCAACAGCGTGGTGCTCGATCCGCCCGGGTCCCCTGATATCCTCTACACCCTGCACACGCCCCCGCGCGCGATCGGCGAACTTGCCAGGGATGCCGGCGTGCGCGGCCTCTTGTTGAGCCACATTTCGCCCGCCATTGATGCGAATCGCGATGCTGTATTGCAATCCATTCGATTTAGTTACACGGGTCCCGTAACCTTCGCCAAGGATGGCATGCGCGTTCAACCTTAAGGCTTCCTCAAACTCGCCGTTCCTGATCACCCTTGCGCGCAAAGGCCAGACAGACAGTCCTCGATCGAACGGTGCCTCGGGCTGCGCTGCCGCGCAGGTGAGGCACACGCCAAAACACCCGCTGTTCGCGGCGAACCAAGTGGCCCCGTACATGATGCAATCGCGGTGAATGGCGCCCACTGAGGTCGCCGCTCGATTCGACTGTCGATACGGCATCCAGGGAAGCGTTCACCTCGATATGGTCGAGGAGAGGTGCACGCCCATTTGTCAGGCGTTTGCGATTTATGGCGGCGCGCGACACGGGAATGGAGCGCGTGGCGTCCTTGGCGCTCAGGAGCAGCAGGAAAGCGATCAGGAACGGCGCGTCCCAGGCGATGGCATTGATCGATTCGTTGATCAAGCGGCGCTTGAAATCCGCGTTGCCCGCCGCCTCTCGGTAATAATCGGCCCACGATTCCTCGAATCGAAACTTGACATGGTCCAGCAGCGACGCCGTCGCCGAATTGCCCCCGTGCGTGACATCGACGAAACCGCCTGACAGGACATCGCGCGAGTGCGCGACATCCATGAACTCACCCCGCAGATCGATGTGCGTTTCCAACGGCGACAGGGTCACATCGGCGCATTCGTCGTCTGCCGCATCGGCCCAAAAGGTTCGGCCAACCGCTGTGAGGCCATTGGCTGACGCTTGCAGCAACATACCGACCTTTCGTCCCACCGCCGCCGCGTCGAATTCGGCGGCCGATTGCGTCTCATGAATGACGCGCTTATGGGCTTCATCGTTCCACTCGATCCACATGTGAGGCGCAGGCATGCGCAATAGATCCAGGCACCCGGCGAGGCGAGCGCCGTCCGCAAAGGCCAACTCGGCGCTGGCACGCGTCAGGTCATCGCCGAGCACGAATCGCAGCGGGCAAGCCGCCATTTGCGCCGCGAAACGGCTGGGCCCGGCAACCGCGACCGGCGTCGCCCCATGGCGAGCGGGCAAGCTGAGAGGCACGCGGCATCGAGCAACACGGTCGAGTAAACGCATCGGCAAAGCATCCCGGCAGGAGCCACCATGGGCTTCCTATGAGATACGCCGGACGGCGCGTACGTTGATGGCGCGGCGTCGAACTCGTCCCGCCCATCGACGAGTTCGTCCCTGCCATGGTGCGGGCGCCGGTATGCGCCCGGTCTTATTCAGTTATGGGCGTAGCGCGCAGCTAGATTCCGATCATCTTGACCAAAACACCGGCAATGGTCGCGCCCAGTAGGGGGCCGATGATGGGCACGAAGGCATAACCGAAATCCGAGGCGCCTTTGCCCGGGATGGGGAGGAGCGCGTGCATGACGCGGGGACCCAAGTCGCGCGCGGGATTGATGGCGTAGCCTGTGGGCCCGCCGAGCGACAGGCCGATTCCCCACACCAGAAAGCCGACCAAGAACGGGCCCAACCCGGGGCTCAAGCCCACTCCCGTGCCGTACTTTGAGGATATGGCAGCGGCAACCAGCACCAGCACAAAGGTGCCAATCACCTCGGTCACGATGTTTGCCAGTGGCGCGCGGATGGCGGGAATCGTTGAAAAACAAGCCAGCACACCCTGCGGATCCGGTGTCTTTTCCCAATGCGACAGGTAGCTGAGCCAGACCAACGTGGCGCCCAACATGGAGCCGAGAATTTGAGCGGGCACATAGACGGCGAGTCGGCTCCAATCCCCGGTCGAGACGGCGACGCCGACGGTAACCGCGGGGTTCAAATGGCCGTCGCTGCCGATGGCGAGTGCCGTAAATACGCCCGCCATGACCGCAAAGCACCAGCCGGTGGTGATGACGATCCAACCGGATTTTTCGCCCTTTGTTTGCCCCAGCACCACATTCGCAACGACGCCATTGCCGAGCAAAATCATGATCATCGTGCCAAGAAGCTCGCCGAGAAATGCGGAATGCATACTGTCCCCTTTGTCGTCGTCGCGTAGTTATTTTTAGAAGACGAAACCTGAGTTCGTTCTGGCTGCTTTAGTCAATCCAATCCAGAGAGCGTCCGACTGCCTTCTGCCAGGACCCATATAGAGTGCTGCGGCGGGTTTCCGACATCTGTGGCTTCCAACGTTTGTCGACCGCCCAGTTGCTGACAAGATCCTCGCGGTTGCGCCAATACCCTACCGCGAGACCTGCAGCGTAGGCGGCGCCCAAGGCCGTGGTCTCGGTGATTTTAGGCCGCACGACGGGAACATCGAGAATATCCGCCTGAAACTGCATGAGCAGCTGGTTGCCGACCATGCCGCCGTCGACGCGCAATTCCGGGATGCTGATCGATGAATCCTGCTCCATCGCGGCGACTACTTCGCGCGTCTGAAACGCCGTGGCCTCCAGCACCGCGCGTCCTATGTGAGAGCGCGTCACATACCGGGTCAAGCCGATGATCGTGCCTCGCGCTCTCTCATTCCAATGGGGTGCATACAGCCCGGAAAATGCGGGCACAAAGTAAACCCCGCCGTTGTCCTGCACCTCCCCTGCCAGATTTTCAACTTCATTGCTGCTGCCGATCAACCCCAGGTTGTCGCGCAGCCATTGCACCAGCGCGCCGGTAACCGCGATCGAGCCCTCCAACGCGTAGCACGCGCGTTCCTTCGCAATCTGGTAGGCAACGGTCGTGATCAACCCGGCGGTTGATGCGATGGGCTTCTCGCCGGTGTTCATGAGAAGAAAACACCCTGTTCCATAGGTGTTCTTCGCCTCGCCGGGGCGAAAACAGGCTTGGCCAACCAATGCAGCCTGCTGGTCGCCGAGAATTCCGGCGATGGACACTCCCGAAAGTGCCGGCGTCTTAGCCTCGCCGTAGACTTGGCTGGATGCAACGATGCGCGGCAGTACCGCACGCGGAATCAGAAATTCCTCGAGCAAGCCGGCATCCCAGTCCAACGTGGCGAGATTCATCAATTGCGTACGGCTGGCATTCGTGACATCGGTCATGTGCAGCCCCCCTTCGCTGCCGCCGGTCAGATTCCACAACAACCATGTATCGATATTGCCGAAGAGTACGTCGCCGGATTGGGCATTTGCGCGCGCTCCCGGCACATTGTCCAGGAGCCACTGCAACTTCAGTGCGCTGAAGTAGCTGGCCAGCGGCAATCCGGTTTTGCTGCGAAATCGATTGGCTCCGCCGTCCCTGGCGTATTGAGCAACGAGTTGATCAACCCGCGTGTCCTGCCAGACCAGCGCGTTGTGCAGCGGCTTGCCGCTGCGCCGGTCCCAAAGAATCGTTGTCTCGCGCTGATTGGTGATACCGACGGCCGCAAGATCGCTCGATCGCAATCCGGCGCGCGCCAGGGCGGCGCCCGCGACCTCCTGCGTGTTCAGCCAGATTTCCATCGGGTCGTGCTCGACCCAACCGGGTTTGGGAAATATTTGTTTGTGCTCTTTCTGCGCCGACGTGATGATGTTGCCGCCGCGGTCAAACACGATGAATCGCGTGCTCGTCGTGCCTTGATCGATCGCCCCTACGTATCGCGTCATGGTGTCCCCGTTATTTTTGTGTGTCGCTCATCCGGCGTCCGCGTAGAGCTTTACAAGGTCAGTGAGAAAATCCCTGCCAATGTACACCGACTGCACGCTTCTACGCTCATTCAGCCCATGCACGCCATTGCCATCGGGGTCGCCCCAACCACCGGGCGCGCCATAGACCGGAATGCCGATTGCCTCCAGAAAGATGCCATCGGTGGCGCCCGTCGACATGGAAGGGATCAAGGGCACGCCGGGGAAATATTTTGCAACCAGCGCTTCGGCCGGTCCGATGATGTTTGGGTCGAGCGGCGGCGGAACCGCGATGGGACGTACTGGCTGCACCGGGGTCACCTTCACATCGGTATCGCCGATGGCGGCGACGAGCGCCGTTTGGGTGCCTTCCACGGTCTCACCGGGAAAGATGCGGCAATTGACGTTCGCGGCGGCGCGTTGCGGCAGCGCATTGTTGGCATGGCCTCCTTCCAGCAGGGTTGCGACACACGTGGTGCGCAGCATGCTGTGGTAGCTGCGATCTTTTGAAACGATCGCTTCCGCGGCTTTGTCGCCGGGATTCTGCGACAACGCGACCATCGCGCGCCCCAGCTCGTCGCCGCGCGACGCACCCGCCTTGGCAAAGAAAGCCCGCGTGGTGTCCGACAGTTTGACCGGAAATTCGTGATCACGAACTTTGGTCAAGGCATCGGCCAGTTCGTAGATGGCGTTGGCGCGGATTGGAATGGAACTATGCCCGCCGGCATTCACCGTCTCCAGCCGGTAATTCTGCGCCGCCTTCTCGCCGACCTGGATCGACTGCACGAGCAGCTTGCCGTGCCCATCGGTGCGCCCGCCGCCGCCTTCGTTCAGTGCAAAGGCCGCCGCAATGAGGTCCGGCTTGTTTTTCGCCAGCCACTGCGCACCGTTGAAGGCATTGGTCGTCTCCTCGCCGCAGGTCAATGCCAGCTTGATCGTGCGCTTGGGGTGGTAACCGCTCTTCTTGAAGCGAATCAGCATATCAACCCAGGCCGCGTCCATCGCCTTCATGTCCGCGACACCGCGGCCGTAGAAGTAGCCATTTTCCTCGATCAAGGTGAAGGGATCGCGGGTCCAGTCCTCGCGCTTCGCCTCGACCACGTCGAGATGACCGAGCAGCAACATCGGCTTCGCCGTGCCCGAACTTCCGGTGAAGATGGCGACCAGGCCGCCCTCCTTGGGATGATCGGGCACCGAGAATGGGGTCAGATCTTTGTCCGTGAAACCCGCCGCTTTGAGATGCGTTGCAATCCGCTGGGCCGCCAGCGTGCAGCTTCCCGCCGACAGGGTCGTGTTGGTCTCAACCAGTTCCTTGTACAGTGCGCGGTACGCAACTTGATCGGGCCGCAGCGGCGTCACCGGCGCTTCCTGCGCAAATGCCGTGCATTGCACCGTCAGCAGAGCGATTGCGCCGAAGATTTGCTTGTACATCTTGAATTCCCCAGCGAAACCGTGAAAATGATTGTGCCCGATCAGATGTCGCTCAACAACTGACGCGCGCCCTATTCGGCTCACACGACGCCGCTACCGGGCTTGAATGCGAACGCGACCACGGCCGCGGCAATGAGCAATGCGAATGACACCGCGTAGTTCCAAGCCATCTTTTCCTTGAGGAAGGTAATGGCGAAGATCATGAATACCGTCAAGGTAATGGCTTCCTGGATGATCTTCAGCTGAAATCCCGTAAATGCGCCGAATCCCAAGCGATTGGCCGGCACCGCCAGGCAATACTCCACCAGGGCGATCAACCAAGACACCAAAACGGCCTTCCACAACGGCCAGGCATGGCCGTACTTGAGATGCCCATACCAGGCAAAGGTCATGAAGACGTTGGAAAAGAACAGCAAAACTATCGTGCGCATTGGCTCTCCGGCCGATCGGCGGGTCAGGACTCGATGCCCGCAATTTTCGCGGACTCCGTCCACAGTCGTTTCGCCGTCGCCTCATCGCGCGCGGCCACCGTCGGCGTCGCGCGCCGGCATTGGTAGAAATACTCGCCGTTGGCCGCGCCTACATCAGGTGAGGACGCCAGATAGACGATGGTTTCGGCGCCTTTTTCAGGCGAGATTGCAAAGACCTTCGCGACGCGCACCACGCGCGATAGAAAGCCGCCGCTGCCGTCACCGAAGCGCGTCGCAACGAACCCGGGATGCAGGCAGTTCGAGGTGACGCCTTTGTCGATCCAGCGGCGCGCAAGCTCGCGCGTAAACAGAATATTGCAGAGCTTCGATCGCCCGTACGCTGCTATCGCGGAGTAGGCCTTGGCGGCTTGAAGATCATCGAAGTCCAGCGTGTATCCCTTGTGCGCGTCCGACGCGGTACTGACAACCCGCGCCGGGGAGGCGGCAAACAAACTGTCGCGCAGTCCCAGCGTGAGCACGAAATACGCCATGTGATTGGTCGCGAATGTCTCTTCCAAATTGTCCGCAGTGACTTGGCGCGCGCCGAACAAGGCCCCCGCATTGTTGATGAGCACGTCGATGCGCGGCTCCGCCGCCGCGATCTGCGCCGCGACCCGCTTGGTTTCCGAGAGGCGCGATAGATCGCCGTAGTAAATCGAATGCGCAGCGCCGCTGCCGTTGCCGTTGCCGTTGCCGGCCAATCGGCTCAGTGCTTTCTGTCCGCGTTCCGCATCGCGCGCGACGAGCACCATGCGCGCACCCAGAGCGGCCAGCCTTTGCGCGGCGATCTCGCCAATACCCGACGTCGCCCCCGTGATGACAACCACTTTGCCCTGCATATTCCCTCCTTATTTTTCAGGCAATGCACTTTAGCTTAAGGTCTACCATAGACGCCGCTTTTCTCCCGATGCCTCTATGAGCGCGGCCAGGCGGCGCTCCCGCGTCTCGGGGCGCTTGGCGCTGACGATTCGCCAAATGATGCGATGTCGATAACCGCGCGGTTGCGCTGCGAAGAATTTCCATGCGGCTTTGGCTTTTTTGAACCTCGCCGCTTCGCTTCGCTCGAGCGTCGCCGTCTTCTTCTGTTCATAGGCGTAGATTCCGGATTTCTTTTCGCGGCGATGCGAGTAAGCCTGCAGACCCGCCTCCTGCATCCGCCCCTCCGCCGTGAGAATGCGCACCCGCTCGACATTGATGGCGCTCCAGATCGACTGCGGCTTTCTCGGGGTGAAGCGGATTTGGTAGCGGTGCTCGTCGATGCGCTTGCGCACGCCATCGATCCAGCCAAAGCAAAGCGCCGCATCAACCGACTGGGGCCAACTCATCGTGCCGCGCTGCGTTGCGCGCTTGTAGTAGCCGACAATGAGCTCCGATTCGGCGGCGCCGTGTTTTTCCAGCCAGCCCGCGAACGCCTCGGCGGTTTCGAAGAAAGTCGGCACACCCCTGCTCCATTGCCCCGTCGTTCGTCATTGTAGCGGTGATTCGGCCGGCGTTGCGCGGCGCAGACCCAAGGGTGATTGCGCGAGAATCCAGACACACGTATCGAAGCCGCCGAAACAACTGCAACGGCGGCGCGTCTAAAAAAAACAGTAACTATACGATCGTTCAGTTGCGAGTGAATGATATTAATATTTTCAACGAGTTACGGATCTTTGATGGTTTAGAAGATCCGGTTGAAGCGGAGACGATTCGATTCGGCGTTGGTCAAATATCAACCAATTGCAGATTGTTGCCGCAGCGGTAATTGCGGCATAATCGGCGCGCGCGGCAGCCGCGCACGGACACATCAGCGTTATCAAAAAAACGTACAGGGAGGGCATACCATGGCCAAGCAACAGTCTTCTAAGGAAGACGGCTCCTCTTTGGAGCGAGCCCAGTATGAATACGGGAAAATGATTTATCTTGAAGGACTGAGGATCTTACAGACGTACGCGGAGGCCGTCATAGGGCGAGAGCCCTCCAGCGGGGAACGCATGTATGCGGAATCGGGAGGCGGAGCACCGGGCGGAGCGCCCACCTATGGAGCGCCGCCCGGACAACCCATCTTCGGATCACCGCCCGGATGGCACATCAACATCTACGTACCACCGTGCCCGCCCGTAACGGGCGGAGCGCCGCCCGGACAGCACATCTACGCAGCACCGCCCGGATGGCACATCAACATCGGACAGCCACCTTGCGGACCCGTAACGGATGGACCACCGCCCGGATGGCACATCAACGCCATCATTAAGCTGGCTGAGAGCGTGTTGTGCCTAAAACCTCCTAAATAGGGCAGCCATTGCCCTAAATGTCGGGTTTGATATTGTTGTTGAGCTGGTCATTGGATCGGTTGACTTCATTGATCAACGCTTGAAAATCGCTCCGCGGCGACAGCGAAGCGAGATATGGCTCGTGTGTTGCCCACCACGAGTTGCGCCAGCCTAGTTTTGCTGCTTTGCTGAGGTCGCGCATCGCATCGTCGCCCTTGCCCTCAAGCGCATAAACTTTGGCTCGCAGCTCGTACACCCCATAGCGTTCGACACCCGCGGCCGTCATTTTATCGAGCATCGCGAGCACGCTTTCAAGCTCACGGTGTGCCGCAAGACGATCTCCCAGCGCGAGATCGGCGACCGCAAGATCAAGCCGATACGCGGTCCCCATGAGCCGAGAGCCTTTCGCATAGAAAGGAGAGTCAGCAAACCCAGCGGGCCGGTCGGGCGCAACCACGGCACGCGCGATCAATGCCCTGGCCTCAGCAGCATCTCCCGAAAGCATGCGCGAGTAAGCTGCTTCAAATAGCGCGGGCGCATGCTGCGATTGCTCGAGATGCTGGGATTTGACGTAGCTTTGCAACGCCTCCGCACCCCCTTCGCGGTACACAACCCGCACCAGTGCAACGTTTGCATCATCATCATTTTTAGTCGCGCGGCGGCCATGCTCCACCGCCGCCCGCGCAGCACCCGGCAAGCCAACCGAGAGGAATAGCTCTGATCGCGACCCATAGAGACTGAAATCATCGTTCGGCTCTGTCTTTATGGCTGCCTCATTCCAGCGCAACGCTTCATCGATTCGTCCACGCGCTTCGGCGAGCCACGTAAAGGCATCAATAGTTGCAGCCATGGGCTTCAAGAGACGCGCGCGCTCGCAGGTATTCGCGGCTTCTTCATACCGCGCCAAGTCGCTCAACACATAGCATCGTTGAAGTTGTATCGCGAAATTCAATGGATCCAAAGCTGCCGCCCGGTCGTAATTCTGGAGTGCATCCCGTGGCTGCCCATCAAGGAACTGAATGCGGCCGATCTCGGTAAAGGCCGGCATATCGCTCGGATTCAACGCTATCGCCAGTTGCAGATCGGCGAGGCCCTCTTTGGTGCGGTCCTGAGCCGCTCGCAGTGTCCCCCGGACCGCGTAGGCTGCGGACATCCGGCTATTCAGACGCAGTGCCGCCGCAATCAACGGTTCCACGCTTGCAGCCACGTCAGCGATTGGCAGCCCCTTGAAATAGCCTTGATTGAGGCGGGCGTACGCGAGCTGTGTGTAGCCGAACGCAAACTTCGGGTCTTTGCTCACCACCTGGCTGTACAAATCGATGGCGCGTTCCGTCGACTCTGGGGTCCCCTGCTGGGTATAGTGCCGGCCGAGCAAATACAGCTGATAAGCCTCTGGGTCCGAGGAGCGCCTCGCCAGAAGCTGCCGCTCGGAGTCCGAGGTGAGGCGCACCTGCAATGTATTGGCCACGGAGCGCGAAATGTCCTCTTGCATTTTGATCGCGTCCACGATCGGCCGGTCGAAATCCTCCGACCACAAGTGATAGCCGCTGCGCGCATCGGCGAGTTGCACGGTGATACGCATGTGATCGCCGGATCTACGCATCGAGCCTTCGAGAACATGGCTCGTATCGAGCGCCTTGCCGATCTTGCGCACGTCTTCGTTCAGCCCGCGGAATGCAAACGCCGAGGTGCGCGCCACGACGTGCAGGGTCGGGATCTGCGCGAGCCAATTGGACAGTTCTTCGGTGAGACCGTCGCAGAACGACTGATCGGTTTTCTCCGCAGTCATATCAATAAAAGGCAGCACGACAATCGAATTCGCGGCGCCTACCGGCCGACCACCGGTCGACTTTTTCCAAAGCAGCGCACCTGCGGCAAGAACCGCGATCAGCAGCACACCGGCCACGATAAAAAGCGTCTTAGGCTTGTTGGCCTGTGGCGGCGAAAGAGCGAGAGGCTGCTCCGCAACGGGCACTGCCGCGACAGGCGTCTGCGCAGCAGACGCAATCTCTCTTGACTCGCTCACCGCCTCGAGCTTCCGCACCGGCGCGATGAGGCGATAGCCTTTGCGCGGGACATTGACGATGTAGGTCGGATCCGGGTCAACATCGCCCAGCAACTTGCGCAATTGAGACACCGATTGATACACCGATGCGGATCCCACGATCACACCTGTCCATACCTCAGTAAGCAATCGATCGACGCTGACGACCTCGCCGGCAGAGTTCGCCAGGCACATGAGCAGCCGCATGGTGCGAGGCTCGAGCTTTTGGGTTTCGGTGCCTCTGGAAATGGTGTCGAGCGAGGGATTGACGATCCACTCGCCGATCTGCGCCGCGCCGTCTGAATTCCCTGTCGGCATCCCATCGCCTCCCGCACCTAGTATAAGCTCGCATACCCGGATCGGGGGTTGCCGCCTTGTGCGTTTTTTGACCAATGCGCATCTGTTATGCTGGATCCGCGGTCATTTGAGGGAGTCGGCATGAAAGCAATGAACGTGGTTTGCACCGCAGTTTTCGCTGCGCTGCTCCTTGGCGCTGCGCCATTGAGTGCGAAGGACAGCCCGCCCAAGGATCTATGGGATCGGGTCGAACACCACAATACAGATTCGGCCGGCGTCAAAATTCACTACGTCGCCTTGGGCAAGGGCCCGCTGATTGTCATGATCCACGGGTTTCCGGATTTCTGGTACACCTGGCGCAAGCAGATGGACGCGCTGAAGTCCCACTATCGGGTCGTCGCGGTGGATCAGCGCGGCTATGATCTGTCGGACCGCCCTGCCGGAATCGAGCAATACGCCATGCCGTTGCTGGTCAATGACATCGGTGCCGTCATCAAGGCCGAAGGCCGCAGCAGCGCGGTGATTGTCGGACACGATTGGGGCGGTGCGGTAGCCTGGACATTGGCCATGACGCACCCGGAATGGATCCAGGCGCTGGTCATTTTGAACCTGCCGCACCCGACCGGCATTCAGCGCGAAATCAAGAACAACCCGGAGCAGCGCAAGAACAGTCAGTATGCGTTCAACTTCCAAAAACCGGGCGCCGAGAAGAACCTGACCGCGGAGAAACTAGCCGGGTGGGTCAAGGACGATGCCGCACGCGTGCACTACATTGAAGCATTCAATCGCTCGGATTTTCAGGCCATGCTGAACTACTACCGCGCGAACTACCCACGTCCCGATCAGGACCCGGCAACCGTGACGCAGCCCGCGCCCCTGCCCAAGGTCACCGTTCCGGTACTCGAGTTTCATGGGCTGGGCGACCAAGCGCTGCTGCCCGGCGCACTCAATGGCACGTGGGAATTGGTGGAGAAGGATTTCACCCTGGTAACCATCCCCGGAGCCGGCCACTTCGTGCAGCAAGATGCATCCGACCTGGTCACGACCACCATGAGTGATTGGCTCGCGCGGCGTATTCACTGAACCGCTTGCCGGAACATGGCGCGCCGGCCAGGCCGCGTGTCACACGCCGCTGCCAAGCTGCTCCCGCAGGAATGCCAGCGTGCGATCGAGTGCTTCGCGGGTCGGCTGTCCGGCCTCGTCGATCAGGTGATTGGTCAACATGCTGTGCGCCGGCTTCGGTCCACGGGGATTGGCGTATTTTGCGTCGAGCTCGATCGCTTCGAATGCACCGCCAAATTCGCTGCGCAAGCGCGCGAATCGCTCGCCCGGGCACATCGGATCCTGGATGAATCGCAGCGCGAGAATGCGCGCGCCTGCATGCTCGATTTTCTCATGCGCCGCGCGCAGCTCCTCTGCCGACGCGTGCAACGCGCCGCGTCTGGATTTTGTCAGGGCAAAGGGCAGCGAGGGCTGCGCCAAGACAGGCGCCAGCACCGGCGCGTTCAGCATCATCGCCAACGCAAAGTTGCCCGTGAAGCACATGCCTATCGCTCCCACGCCGCGGCCGCCGCACTCGGCGTGCGCATGGCGCGCCAGCGCGCGCAGCCAGTCCACGATGGGGCTCGATTGGTTCGATGCAAGCACGCGAAATTCCCGGCTGATGCAGGCTTTCAGTATGACGCGCAGCGCATAGCCGCGCTCCGGCGGCCGCATGGGTTCGCCGAACAGAAGCGGCATGAACACCGTGTAGCCGGCATCGACCACGCGCTGCGCAAAGCCCGCGACGGCCGGCGTGATCCCCGGGATCTCCGACATGACAATCACCGCGGGACCTGCACCTGCGCGGTAGACAGGGCGCGCGGCGCCTTCGAATTCCAGGACTTGCGCGTCGAATCCAGGTACGTTTTTCTTGGCATCCGGCATGGATCGCCAAATGATGTCACGAATCGGCGCGGCTTGGGGGCATGATCACGGATTGAAGAGCCCGGCGTGGGCTGGCAGCGGCGGGCCGCGTCGGCCAACCCACTCGAAATGCGAACGTGGGCTGCCACTGCGAGTCACCGCAGAAGCCGGCCAGCGTCTTGGCATAGGTTGACGGCTTTCCAAGTTGCAGCTCGCGATCTACGCATTCCGGAAGTTGATTGAGCGGCTGCATGCCCAGCCCCAGCAGGGTTCCTTGCAGGTGAAGCCGTTGCCAGAGCCGGCCGCTGCGCAGCGCCTGTTCGCGATCATAGAGATCCTTCACTGCGATCAAACCGATGACCGGATTCGTTCCGAGCTGCGAATCCCGGGTCTGGTCGATCCAATGGCGATGCGCGCTCGGCGCGGATATCGGCAGCAGGCGCGCTCCGAACAATACCAGGGGCGACAGGCCGGCGCAGTACAGCGTGGGCCCGTCGCGGTGGCGCTCGATCTGCGCATCGGTGCCGCGAAACCAGCGATCGCTATCGGCGATCATCCCCAAGTCGGCCACGATGTTCTGCGTCGCCGCCACCGTGGCGGACGCAAAGTCGCGGCGCGCCGGCGGGTCGGTTATCCATATCAGGCGCGCGTGAGCATCGCTCGCCAGGGCGGTCAATTGATGCAGCGTTTCGCCGGAAATATGCCGGTGGTCTTGATATGGGGCGCGATTCGTATGCCGATGAGGAATCGCGGCCACCAGCGGAGAAACTTCGGGGCTTTGGCCGGCCAGTCCGATGCTCGCCACACGACGCGGTGCGAGGGTACCGGCCTCCTCTCGCAGGGAGCCGCCCGCGATCTCGATATCCGCCGCGTATCCCATCGATCTGGCGATGAGGACCGCATTTTCGAGGGCGCAGCCCAAGCTCAAGTGCATCTCGCGCCGAAATGGATCCATGGCGCCGAGATGGCGCTCCGTGTCAGCGTACACATCGATACGGTTGCCATCGATGCGAAAACTCCAAGGTTGCGTGTCATGCGCATTGGCCGCCAGCACGGCGGCATGCACGATTGCAACCGCCGACCTGGGCGCATCCGCGCGCCATGAATACCACGGTTCATAGGCCGCGCCACGGTTGGGCAGATTCAATTGGGAATCATATTCCGCGGCCCGCACTGCAAGGTCTCCCAATCCCGCGATCCCCACACCCGCGATCTGCAATCCCGCGATCCCCGCGCCCGCTGCCAGCAACTCGCGTCTGCTCATGAGCGCGTTCACGCCGGAATTCTCCCCGCTGCGGCTACTGCTCGCGATCCGTTGCCGAGCGTGGCGGCAAGTGCGGTTTCAATCGGCGTATGCGGCTCGGCACCGATGAGCGCGCGCAATTTTTCATTGTTCAGCTGCAGCGGCACTTGCCACAGATAGCGCATCTCCAGCATTTCGCGGCACACCGCGAAGAAGGGCGACGCCAATTTGATCGCCCACCATGGGAACTGCTTGATTCGCGCAGGGTTCATTCCACGCAGTCGGCAAACGAGTTCGGCCAGACTCACGCCCCGCTCGAACCAATGCCCGCGAAAATGAACCACTTCGTAAGCACCCATGGGACGTTCACATTCAATCAAACGCACCATGGTTTCGGCGAGATCGGGAATATACGCCCAGGAGTGGCCGATGCTCGACGGACCGGGATAGGAGACCGAACGCAGCAGCGGCGATGAACTGGTCATCCCTCGAGTGAGCCAGCTATTGCCGGCGCGCGGGCCGAAGAAATCCCCGGCGCGCACGACTATCGAACGAACCCCGTCAAGACTCGCCTGCTGCAGTTTCAGCTCCATTTCCACCCGCACTTGGCCCTTGCGAGACCTCGGATTCTGGGGTGAGCTTTCCATCAGTAGCTGCGGCGCGTCCTTGCCGAAATTATAAATCGTCGCGGGCAGCAAGATGCGGGCGTTGCCGGCTTTGGCCGCCGCGATCGTGTTGTCCAGCATGGGCAGAGCGAGGCCGCGCCAGTTGCGGTAATTCGGCGGATTCGCCGCATGGACGATGAGCGTCGTGCCGTGAGCCGCCGCAATCACGTCGTTCATTTGCATGGCGTCCCCCTTGACCCATTGAATGGACTGCGGGAGCGCGCTCGTCACGACCGCTTGGGCGGGATTGCGATGCAATGCCCGCACCTGCCAACCGCGACTCATGAGTACCGCGGCGACCTCTCTGCCAATGCTGCCGGTAACCCCAATGACCAACGCCGTTTGATTGGTTTGCATCTTCCGGACCTCCCGTTAAATTCGTAGTTCATCGTGACAGACGATGCTATTAAAGAAAATTGCGCATTCTCAAAGATCTGTTATACATAAATGCATGGCTAACACCGAACCGGGTTGGGATCTTTACCGTTCATTTCTGGCGGTTTTGCGGCTGGGGAGCCTGTCCGCGGCGGGGCGTTCCTTGGGGTTGACCCAGCCGACGATCGGCAGGCATATCGCGCTGCTGCAGCAATCCTTGAGCGGCCGTGTGCTGTTTACCCGCTCGCAGAGCGGCCTGTTGCCGACGCAAGCCGCGCATGAGCTGCGTCCGCACGCCGAGGACATGGCCGCGGCTGCCGCCGCATTTGTGCGGACCGGATCCGCCGATCTGGAGCAGACCGCCGGTGTCGTGCGGCTCGCGGCCGCGGATGTGGTCGGGGTGGAAGTGCTGCCGGCGATATTGAGCGACTTCCGGGCTCGATTTCCGGCAACCGTGATCGAGCTGTCATTGTCCAACCAGATGGCGGATCTGTTGCGGCGCGATGCCGACATTGCCGTGCGCATGGTGCGGCCTCAGCAAAAGGCCCTGTTGGCAAAGCGGGCCGGCAAGGTCGCTCTCGGATTCCATGCGCATCGACGCTACCTGGAGCGATACGGCTATCCCGAGCGACTGGAAGATCTGGCGCAGCATGCGCTGATCGGATTCGACCGCACGCTGCCCTTTGCCAATCTGCTCAAGGCCGTGCCCCTGCCGGTCACGCGGGAATTGTTCGCATTTCGTTGCGACAATGACTTGGCCCAGTTGGCGGCGCTGCGTTGCGGATTTGGGATCGGGATTTGTCAAACCGGCATCGCCCGCCGCGATCCGGACTTGTTGCCGCTTCTCAGCAAACAATTCAAGGTCGAAATGGAGATCTGGATCGTCATGCACAATGACTTGAAGCGCAGCTCGCGCATGCGTTTGATGTTCGATCATCTTGCGGCAGGCCTCGCTCAGTTCGCGGCCACACTCTAAGGGCTTGGGTTCCGGCCCGCGCCGTGTGAGATTTGGTACCGCCACTTGAGCGCGTCCGCCTACAGACGGATGGGCCTGCCCGGCCACACCATGCCTCAAGGCAAACGCGACAGGAATGACGGCCATGACGAACAAATCACAGGAACTGCGGCAGCTCACCGAAAATGTCGAGGGCTTGTTGGGCAAGGTCGCAGACGATCAAAGCCCCCACCTTCAAGAGCTTCGCACCCGAGTCAGTGAAACGATCCAGTCTGCGAGAAGCGCGGTGTCGAGAGCGGACACCGTTGCTCTGGATGCGCTGAAGAACGCAGCCAGTTCAGCCGAGGACTACGTTCGCGAAAACCCCTGGGTGGCCCTCGGCGTGATCGCCGGCGTGGCCGCATCGCTTGGATTTTTGGCGGGCTATATGGCCGCTCCACGGCGATCGTTCATGGGAATGATCCGACGATAGGTTCAACGCATCCAACAGATGAAGGAAAGTCCATGGACATGATAATCATTTTGATCGTTCTACTGCTGCTCTTCGGCGGCGGCGGCGGTCTGTATTGGGGCATGGGTGCGGGATGGGGTATAGGTCCCATCGGACTCATCGTCGCCGTCCTCGTCGTTGCATTCTTATTGAATAGCCGCCGCGGCCGCCTTTGATACGGCTCTCGCTCCTATAGGGAGGCGAGGCCGAACACGCCGAAGGATTGGCGGGGATCGGTCCACATCTCCTCGATGTACCATCCGGCGCTCTCGACGATCGCCGACACGGTTTGGACATTGTATTTGCGCGACGTCTCCGTATGAATCGACTCGCCCGCCGCGAAATGGAAACTCTGACCGTCTACGACGACGGTCTGAGCTTCCAGGCTCACCAAGTGCATCTCAACCGCCGAATTGACGCTGTTCCAGCGCGCCTCGTGAGCAAAGCGTTCGAGTCTGAAGTCACCTTCAAGTTCGCGATTGATGCGCGCGAGAAGATTCCGGTTGAACGCAGCGGTGACGCCTTGCCGATCATCGTAGGCGGCAAGGAGAATTTTAATATCCTTGGTCAGATCCGCTCCTATCACCGCGGTTCCCCTCGATCCCACGTGTCGATGCACGCGCCGCAGGAAGGAAACAGTCTGGGCGAAATCCAGATTGCCGATGGTCGAACCGGGAAAGAAGGCCGATCGCCCTTTCAAAGGAATGCCGGCGGGGATTTCAAACTCCTCAGTGAAATCCGCGACGATGGGCCAGATTCTGATCTTTGGAAAGCGATGCCGAAGCGAGATGACCGCTCGATCGAGAAAGTCTCCGGAAATATCCACCGGCACGTAGAGACGCGGCGCCTCGAGCGCCGCGATCAATATTTCGGTCTTGATCCCCGCCCCTGCACCATATTCGATCAGCGTGGCGCCCTTGCCGATGAAGGCGGCCATTTCGGCGGCGTTTGAGCGCAAAATCGCGGTCTCCGCACGCGTCGGATAATATTCTTCCAACTGCGTGATCTGCTCGAAGAGTTCCGAGCCGCGTTCGTCGTACAGCCAACGACTGGGCAAGGTCTTGCGGCGCATGGAAAGTCCCGCGATGACGTCCTGACGGAATAATTGCGGCTGCGACAGCCGATAATCTCTGGCAAGCATTACGCGTCCTCGGCCAATCGCAATCCGGAGAATTGCCACCGCGCGTGGGGTGCAAAGAAATTTCTGTAGGTTGCGCGCACATGGTCCTCGGGCGTGACACAGGAGCCGCCGCGCAGGACGAATTGCCCGGACATGAACTTGCCGTTGTACTCCCCCAACGCTCCCGGCATCGGACGAAATCGCGGATACGGCATGAAGGCGCTGCGCGTCCATTCCCAGACGTCTCCAAACATTTGCCGCAACTCGCCCGTGGCCGCCGGCGCCGGCTTCGGCCGCAGGCGGCTGGAATTCAGCAGGTTGCCGGTCACCGGCAGCTTTTGCGCGGCAAATTCCCATTCAGCCTCTGTCGGCAGACGCCGCTCGGCCCATGTCGCAAATGCGTCCGCCTCGAAATAACTCACATGGGCAACCGGCGCGTCGAGATCGACCGGCTGAGCGCCGCGCAGCGTCATGGTCCAAAACTCGCCGTCTCGCGCCTCCCAGTACAGCGGCGCAACCCATCCTTCCTCCTGCACCCCGGTCCAGCCGTCGGACAACCACAGCAACGGATTGCGATACCCGCCGTCCGATATGAATTCAGCCCACTCCCCGTTGGTGACCAATCGATCGGCAAGACGATAAGGCTCGATCTGCACCGAGTGCCGCGGTCCTTCGCTGTCGAAGGCAAATCCGGATCCAGTGTGTCCAATATCCACCAGGCCGCCCGCGAAACTCTGATAGTTCGGCATTGCTTTCTCTGTTGACTCGACAGTCAGTGGAACGGCGTCTTTGTAGGCGGGGCGCAGCGGATTCTGCGCGAACAGATGCAGGATATCGGTCAACAAAAGCTCTTGATGCTGCTGTTCGTGGTGGCAGCCCAGCTCGATGATTTTCAGCACATTTTCCGGCGGCGCTTGCTTGAAGAGCTCTGCCACGCCCGAGTCGACATGCTCGCGATACGCCAAAACGTCCGCGAGCGTGGGCCGCGTGAGCAAACCGCGCAGCGGCCGCGGTTGGCGTGGGCCGACCGATTCATAGTAAGAATTAAACAGAAAGTTAAACCGGCCGTCGAACAGCCGATAGCCCGGCGAATTCGGCGCCAGCACCATCGCCTCGAAGAACCAACTCGTGTGCGCCAAATGCCATTTCGCGGGGCTCGCATCCGGCATCGACTGCACCGTCGCGTCCGCGTCCGACAGGGGCGCGGCGAGCGCCGCACTCGCCGCACGCACGTTGCCATAGCGGCGTTCGAGCGTCGATCGCTCATGGTTCGATGGCGCTGGGAAACTGGTATTGCGGTTCAACATGGGCAACATGCTCGGGTTGGGCTTACGACGGCACAACGAACCGCCATCCTAATGGGTGGAAATGGCTCATGGGGGATAATGTGAGAACACTCCCTTTCATCTGTTTCCGATTTGTGTGTAGGCAATTTCCGACGAAATCGCGTTAACTATCGAAAATAATTGAAAAAGTTTTTGAGGACCGATGCGGATGTCCGGCATGGCCGATTGGCCCGCGGCACGGCACGCGGCACGCGAAGGCGCACCGCTCCTCCACAGCGGCCGGCGCCTTGGTTCATCGTCGACTGATTGCGCTATTTTGGTTTTGGCGCCGGCGTGAACAAGAGGTCCTGATAGTCGTAGCTGAAATCGGCGAGCGGCGAAACCGGCTTCATCGTGACGCGCTCCACCTTGCCATCGGCATCCAGACCGAAGCTCACATACGCAGGCTCGATGGTCTTATCGTCGAAGCGCGTGATGAAGCTGTCGTACTGCCAATGATCCAGAGCACCGCCCATGCGCGGTGTCGATTTGAAATCGATGGTGAGTGCGCCGTTGGCCTGCCCGATTTCAATGTTGCCGTACCAGGGGTCGGCATAGGTGCCGACGTAGCGCTCCAGCGGCAGCGACGGTCCGATTTTCGCCGGCTGTGCGGTGCTTGACTGGTATGCCTTCAGCGCTTCCTGCACGCGCTTCTGCCGCTCGGCGACGATTTTCTCCGGCCACGTGTCCTTGGGCAGGCCGAGATAGTGATCGAGCAGCTCGTACATCAATCCGATGATGATCGCGCCATCCTCGCTGTTGATCTCGATCGAGAATCCGACGTGCTTCTCCGGAATCAAGACGACCGCAGTCAGGAAGCCGAATACCGCGCCGCCGTGCCAGACGATCTTGGCGCCGCGATAGTCCCTCACGTCCCAGCCGAGCGCGTAGGTGTTGAACATGGGCTGCGTTGGCGCCATCACGCCCGATCGCGGTGCGACCGGTTGCAGGACCAGCGGCGTCCACATTTGATCGTGCGCCGCCTGGCTGAACAGGCGGCCGCCATTGTTCGGCAGCGCGCCGCCGTCCAATTGAATCATCAGCCATCGGGCGAAGTCGTTGGCACTGATCGCGAGGCCGCCGGCGGGGGACGCGTTGGCGCCAAGATTGTCGCGCTCATTGAGTACCGATTGGTCGCCGACTCCGCGCAGGCCGCCGTTCATGCGTGCGTGCGGTTGAGCGCGATCCGGATTGGCGAAATGCGCGTCGTCGTCCGTGGTGGAATGCAGCATGCCGGCCGTCTTGAGCACATGGTTCGCGGTGAATTTTTCCCAGGTTTCGCCGGTGACATCCTCGATCAACTGACCTGCGACCATGTACAGGATGTTGTCGTAGGCATAGGCACTGCGGAAGCTGGTCGCAGGCTTGATGTAGCGCAGCCGCCGCACCGATTCCGCGCGGCTCAAATTCGTGCGGGGCACGAACAGCAGGTCGCCCGCGCCCAGCCCTAAGCCGCTGCGGTGGACGAGCAAATCGCGAATGGTCATTTCGCGCGTCACCCAGGGGTCATACATCTGAAAGCCGGGCAGATGATCGATGACCTTGTCGTCCCAGCTGATCTTGCCCTGATCCACGAGGATGCCGAGCGCAGCCACGGTGAACGCCTTGCCCGTGGAACCGGTCGGGAAAATCGTGTCGGAATCCACCGGATCGGACGCACCGAGACGCTTGACGCCGAATCCTTTGGCCAGCGTGACCTTGTCGTTCTCGACAATGGCCAGGCCTAAGCCGGGAACACCGATCTGTTTGCGCAGCGCTTCGACGCGGCCCTCGAACCCTGAAGGCGGCGCGGCGAATACGGCTGCTGCGCTCAGGAACATTCCCAAGCCTAAGGCTGTGGTTTTCATGCAAAAAGCTCCGGTTGAATTGCGTTCAAAGTGGTGATCTCGGCGGCCCGATCTGCCTCGATTCGCCGGGCGGCACGATCGAGCGCAAACAGCATGGCGGCGGCGAACGCCGAGACAACGGTCAAGATGGCAAAAAACTGGGCGTGGCTGCGGCCAGCCCACAGGGTGCCGACGGCGCCCGCCGAAAAGCTCCCGGTGGCCAGCGCGCAATACCACGCGGCCACCGTGGTGGCGCCGTAGCCTGCCGGCGCCAGGCGCGCAAACAACCCAAGGCCCGTCGGCAAAATATACAGTTCGCCCAAGGTCAAGACGGCGAAGAACAGCGCCAGCCACAACCAACTTGCGCGGCCCTCGCCCGCAACGAATGCCACCACGGCGAGCAGCAGATACGCGGCCGCAACGAACAGCGCGCCCAACGCCATCTTGCGCATCGATGATCCGGTCGATCCCGCTCGAGAGCGCCGGCGCCAATGCGCCAACAGCATGGGCGTCATGACGATGACCAGCAGCGGATTCAACGATTGGAACCAGGTCATTGGAATGGTCATGGCCCCGGCGGCGCGGTCGATACCGACGTCGGCCCAGAGCGCCACCGTATTTCCGACTTGTTCATAGGCGCCGCGAAACACGGTCACCGAAATGATCACCGCAAACATGAGAAGGAATGTCGCGCGGTAACTGCCTGCGGGCGCGGCAGCGGTGCCGGGCGTGCTTTTTTTCACGCGCGCCTGATCCGGAAGATACTTGCCGCCGAGTACATAGATAAGGAGTCCGGCCAGCATCCCGACTCCGGCGGCGCCGAATCCCCAGTGCCAGCCGTAGAGCTCGCCGAGCGTGCCGCAGATCAAAGGAGCCAGGAAGCCGCCGAGATTGATGCCGACGTAGTAAACGTTGTAGGCCCAGCCGCGGCGCGGATCGTCGGGCCGATACAGACCGTCGATCTGGCTGGGCAAGCTCGGAAAGAACAGCCCATTGCCCAAGGCGATGGTCGCGAGCGCAAGATAGAACAGGGGTTCGAAAGTCATCATGAAATGGCCCGCGGCCATGATGCCGGCGCCGATGATGACCGCGCGCCGCTTGCCGAGCCAGCGATCCGCGATGATGCCGCCGAAAATCGGTGTTATGTAGGCCACGCCCACGTAGGCCCCATAGATGATCGACGCCTTTTCCTGGCCGATCAGCAATTGCTTGGTCATGTAGTAGACCAGCAAGGCGCGCATGCCGTAGTAGGAGAAAATCTCCCACATCTGGGTCAGAAAAAGTATGGTGAGGCCGCGCGGCTGACCGAACCAAGTCTGCGGGCGCGTGTTCATGCGGGTTTTAAGCGCCCGTGCCGCCCCACACTTGCTCGCCGCTCCACGCGTGGCCGTCGGTGTACGTCATGCTCGGCGTGCGGTCCTTGGCAAGGAAGATCGGGCCATCCAGATCCACCACATCGCAAAGCTGTCCGAGCACGAACGCCGGCGCCATCGCCAGACTGGTACCTACCATGTTGCCCACCATGACGCGAAGCCCGATGCGGCGTGCCTCGTGCGCCATCGCCAGCCCTTCGGTCAAGCCACCGCACTTGTCGAGCTTTATATTGACGACGTCGAAGCGCCCGACCAGGCCCGGGATGTCTTCCAGGCTGAGCACGCTTTCATCGGCGGCAATGGGAATCGGCGACTTGAATCCATTGAGATCGGCCTCGCGGCCGCGTTTCAACGGCTGCTCGAGCAGCGAGACCTTGAAGGGCCTGAGTGCGGCGATCAATGAGTCGAGCGCATCGATGCCATAGCCCTGATTGGCATCGACGCCCATCCATACCTCGGGACGTGCTTCGCGCACCGCGCGCACGCGGGCGAGATCCACCGGCAAGTCGCCGGTCAATTTCAATTTGAGCGATTTGGCCTGGGCATATCGGCGCGCGCCCGCGGCCATCACCGCCGGATCGTCGGCGCCCAGCGTGAACGTGGTGACCAAGGGTTTCGGTGCCGGCAGACCGGCGAGTTTCCACACCGTCGTGCCCACGCGGCGCGCATCCAATTCCCACAAGGCGCAATCCACGGCGTTGCGCGCGCCGCCGGGCTGCAGCAATTTCTGCAGCGCGGCGCGATCGATGCCCCGTTCAATGGCGGCGCGCGCCCCCTCGATGGCCGCGACCATGGTCTGCACAGTATCGCCCAGGTAGTACACGCCTGAAGCTTCGCCGCGGCCTTGATGCCGGCCATCTTCGAGCGTCACGACAACGACGTCCTGCTCCTCGAAGACGAAGCCCGAAATGCGAAACGGCGCCGATAGCCGCAGTTTTTCAACCGCGACACGCATCTTCATGGGCATCAGTAATATATTCCGAAGCTGAACAGATTGAACGCGAACGCCACCCACAACAGGACGAGGGCGGAGATCACCAGCACGATGCTCCACAGCTTGGCGGGCCAGCGGCGCCGGCCGTTCCACACCGTCCACAGGTTCCACAGAACCAAGGCGAATCCGCCTATGAACCCGATCACGCCGAAGACCTGCGCGAAGCGCACAGTCAAATCGAACTTGGCGCTGAGATTGTTGAAATCCTTGAACATCACCACCAGCGTCACCACCCATACGCACAGGGCCGCGAGGCTCAAGATGGCGCCCACTTTGCCGAGTCGATAGGCGCGCAATTCGACCGGATCCAACGCCAGCTGCGCGCCGTAGCTGCGGCGCACGATCGCCGTGATGGGCCAAAACAGCGCGGTGAGCAGCAGCGCCGTCAAGCTCACATACAGCAGCGGCAACAGCCATGCAGAGTTCGTGTACCAAGGAACGCGATCGAATACCATGAATGGGGAAATTTCATCGATGCTGAACCGCACCAACTTGCCGTCAACGACTTTGGCGGCGAGGCGCTCATGACTGTCCGGATCGATCCACAGAAAAGGCGCCGTTTCCGTCCAGTGCCGCGGCTTGCCATTGAGGCCCTTGAATTCCAGCACCAACTCGCCCTTGCCATCCACGCTGACCTTGGATTGCGCGGCCAGTCCGAGTAACGCCAGAAAACTTGACTGCGCTGCGCGTGAATTACTCCAGTTGCCCTTGAGCATGGCCGCGTGAGCGGCAGCGGTCTTCGCGTCGATGCTGCCGTTTTTCCCGGCGACCGGGAAATAGCGGTCGGCAAAGTCGGTGAACAATGCACCGCGCAGGCCGCCGACGGCTCCCTCCTTGCCCGGGCTGTTGAAGGAGACGTAGAAGCCCACGCCTTCCTTCAAGAACAAGTGCAGCGAGGTGTGAAAGCTGCCGGTGTCGCCCAAGTGCGCGATGACCTCGCGGCCGTTCACATTGGTTTCAAAGAACCCCAGTTCCATGCGATTGAGCGGCGGCAATATCGTGAGCGGGCTGTCATGCATCATTTCCGCGGTCTCCGCCTTCAAAATGCGGTTGCCGTGATACTCGCCGTTCTGCAGATGCGCGATCATGAAATGCGCCATGTCCTCGCCGGAGGAGGCGAGAGAGCCTGCGGGCGCGGGTCCGATGAATTCGTACGGCTTGGGCGGATCCGACGCCACGGTGTATCCCTTGGACATCAATGGCGCCAGGTTTTCCGGCAAGGGCTGGCGGAAGCTCGAGTGCTGCATGTCGAGCGGCGCGAAAATATGCTTGTCCAGGTAATCGTCAAACGACTCACCGGAGACCCGCTGCACGATGTATCCGGCCAGCGAGGCGCCATAGTTCGAGTACGCGGGGGTGGTGCCGGGGGCGAACACCCGCTGCGGCACCCATTGCTTGAGCAGCGCCTCGAATCGCAGAAATTTCGGATCGTTGGACAAGATGCCCTTCGCCTGCTCTTCGAAGCCGGCGACATGCTGCATCAGATTGCGCATCGTGACGGGCTTGCCGTCGCGCGCCGGTATTTTGAAATCGAGATACTGATTCACGTCGGCATCCAGATCGATCTTGCCCTGCTCGACCTGCTGCATCACCGCCGTCCAGGTGATCAGCTTCGACACCGATCCGGGCCGGAACAAGGTCAGCTTCGGATCGACGGGCGCGCGCTTGGCAACATCCGAGTACCCGTAGCCGCGCTCCGTCACGATCTGACCGTCTTTGACCACCGCGACGACGGCACCGGCGATATCGCCGGTACGCAGTGCGTAGGGCATATAACCATCGAGCCACGCGTTGACGTCTTCCGCGGTTAGCGGGAACGCAGCGGCTTCGGCCGCAGGCGCGGTCGGCGCCGCCGGAGCTGCGGTCGGAGCAGGCGCCGCGATGGTTGCCCCCGGCGCAGCGGTGGTCGGCGCAGGTTTGGCGGCACTTTGTGCCACCGAGATCGCGCCCAGGAACAGGGCCGCGAAAAGCATGATGAAGTTGCGCATTGGTTCTCTTTGAGCGGCTGTGCCGCCGGTTCTAGTTTTCAAGACATCCATCGACAAGCCGCTCGAAGGCAGCGCCCGGCCGCATGGGATCCGCCACCGGCAATCCCAGCCGTGCGCTCTCCTCGGCGAATACTTTGTTCGCATCGCCTGCACTGAGCCGTGACGTATTCAAGCTGATGCCGGCACACCGGATCGCTGGGTTGGTGCGGCGGCCGAGGCGCAGGTTCATGTCAATGGTCTCGGCGACGTTCGGCAGCGGGAAGGGATGGCCGAGCAGGTATTGGCGATCAGAATCGTGGCAGACCACGATCACGTCGGGTTGACTGCCGTGCAATAGTCCGAGCGAGACCCCGGCGTAGGCAGGATGGAACAAGGAGCCCTGCCCTTCAATCACATCCCAGTGCTCCGCGGATGCATCGGGACTCAGCAACTCCGCGGCTCCGGCTTCGAAGTCCGCAACCACTGCGTCGATGGGAATTCCGCCGCCGGCGATCAGAATGCCGGTCTGCCCGGTGGCGCGAAAATCGGCGTCGAGACCGCGACCCTTAAAGGCGCGTGCCAGCGCCAGGGCCGTGTATTTTTTGCCGATGGCGCAATCGGTGCCGACGGTCAGGAGGCGTTTCCCGGATCGCTTGACCCCGGACGCTACCGGAATATTTCGCGGCGGCGTGCGCACATCGATCAGCCTGCGGCCACAGCGCTCCGCGGTACTCTTCAATAGCGGAATCTCGCCGAGCTTGGCGTGCATGCCGCTGATGACGTCGAGACCCGATTCGAGCGCTTCGACTAACGAGGGTATCCAGCTGTCGCTGATCACGCCGCCGGTATTGGCAACGCCGACGACGAGCGCTCGCGCGCCGCGCGCGCGCGCCTCCTTGGGCGTCAATCGCGGCAATTCAGTGGTGACCGTCGCCCCGCCGCACGACCACTCGCCGACACAGCGATCCGCGGCCCAATCGCGCAGACCGAATGCGGTCTTGGCGTAACCCATCTCCGTGGTGTCGCCCAAAAACAGCAGATACGGGTGAGGTAGATCCATCACCTCCGACATTGAAGCCTCCGTCATGCGCAGTTCGCGTTTTGTGTTCATTCCACCGCCGTCAGAATTTTACCGACAACGTAACGCCGACCGTGCGCGGTTGAGTGACACCGATTGAGCCGTTCAGACCCGGAGCCCCGCTGGAGGTGTAGTTGGTAATGCCGCGCGAATCGCTCAGGTTCTTCGCGTACAGCGTCACCCGATAAAGATCGTTGTTGAGCCCGACACGCGCGCCGTACGTGTTGTAGCTGGGCAAGCTCACTTGGGTCGTCGCGGTCGGGTCGCTGCCAAAGTCAGTGCTGCGGTTGCCCACAAAGCTCCATGTGGCGCCGACAAAATATTTCCATTGAGCGAATGCGGGCGCGTCATATTCGCCATCCACCGAGGTACCCCACTTCGGAGCGTAGGGCAGCCGGTCGCCCGTGTGGCCGTGGACCCCGGGCGCATCCGTGGTCAGCTTGGCGTCCGTGTAAGCTGCCGTCCATTGTAACGTCAGGCCGTGAATCGGAACATAGCCGAGAGCCCATTCGAAGCCCTGGCTTCTTGCCTTGCCGCCGTTGCCGTTGACCCCATTGGCGTTGACGATCTCCAGCAGCTGGATGTTGGTCCAATCAACATGGAAGAGCGCGGCGTCGATGGACAGCAGCCCCTGGAGCAAGGTCGATTTGATTCCGAGCTCGAAGTTGCTGGTCTTATCGGCGCCGAACTGGCGCGGCACATCGGGTGGAGCCCCCGGCGGCAATGCATTGGGTCCGCCCGGCCGGAAGCCCGTTGCCCAACGGAAATAGACCATATTGTCCGCGTCGATATGCCAGCGCGGCGCCGCGGAATACGTCCAGATATGTCCGGCCGAGGGTGTGCTGAAGGAAATCGGCGCGGGCACAAGCAGCCCGGAAAGACTTTCGGTGGCGACTTGCTCGTTCTTGGAATAGCGGCCGCCCGCCTGGATGTCGAATTGCGGGATTATGTGGACTGTCACATTACCGAATCCGGAAGACTCTTTGTAAACAGAATCGAGGCTCGCAAATTCCAGAACCGGAAGGCCCGCGGTGGGAGTACCGGCCGGCACGTCCATCGCGACCAAGTGCTGAAACAAATGGCCCTGTTCGCGCGTGAAATAGCCGCCCACCTGCCATTCTATGAAGGCGTTCGCCGCAGACGACACTCGAACTTCCTGCGTAAACTTCTTCAGATCCACGAGATTGTCGAGCGTGGCTCCCAGCCCCCCCAGCGCGGCTTGGAAGGTGACGCCGGGCGCAATCTGCACGTTGGTGTCGTCGGAGAACAAGTCCGAGTTTAGAATGCCGTAGGTCGTTGTCGACAAGATGCTGAACGGCCCAGCATCCCAGTTGATGGTCGCGTTGTAGTTCTTATATTGAAAAGAACTCGGTTGATTGGCGAAGCGCTCCTGCTGCAGATCGCCCGTCGCCGGCCTGAAAGTGACCGGATTCACATCGACATCCGGGGTCCCGTTGTAATTCGACTGTTGCGAAGTACCGGTCAGACGAATGGTCAGGCTGTCGATGGGCTGGAACAGCAAGGAAGCACGGCCGCCGTATTTGTGACCGCCATTGAAATCCACCATTTTGCGCGAAGGATCGTCGACATATCCCGCAACGTCCTGGTCGAATCCGCCGATGCGCAGCGCGATCTTGTCGCCGATCGGCAGGTTCACGACGCCTCGCACATCGGCGCCATCGGCACCGTGCGCGACACTCTCGCCCGTCACTTCGGCGGCACCTGAAAAACTGCCGAGCACCGGCGGCGCCGTGACGAATTTCAACAAGCCGCCTTCGCTATTGGCCCCGTACAGGGTGCCTTGGGGACCACGCAGCACTTCGACGCGCTGCAGATCCCAGGTGTCGAAGTCGCCGCTGAGAATGGAGCCGTTGAGCAATGCACTGCTGGAACCGAAGGGCGACTCGTCGATGTAGACTGCCACCGTGGAACCGACGCCGCCGGCATTCTGGCCCCGCAAGGTGAGGGTGGTGAGGCCCGGCTGACTGCTCACCAGCGACAGCCCGGGCACCATGGCCGCATAGTCGCTGAAGCTCCGGTACTGCAAGGCGTCGAGCGCTCCGCCGCCCAAGGCGGTGATGCTCATCGGCACGTCTTTGAGCTTTTCTTCGCGCTTTTCCGCCGTGACGACGATGGTGGTCAACGCATCGTTGTCCGCCGGCTGGGCTGCATCGGCTGCTCTGCTTTCTTGCGACAAGAAAGGCCCGATTGCTCCCAGTGAGGCGAGCATGGCGAGTTTGAAGATCGAGTTCATGATTTATCCCCTGTCTTGTTCTTTATGTCGATCCAAGTGCTACCCAATAGGCGCCGGAAATTTCCGCCGAGCACCGCCTGAATGTTGGCGCTGCTGTAGCCGCGGCGAAGCAACGCGGCCGTCAGGTCGTACATCTTTCGCGGATGATCGAATCCGTCGGTGTCGATCTTGTCGCGAAATGCGTAGGAGGATTTGTAGCCGGCTTTCAGCTTTTCGTATTGGTCGGGCGGCATGTGGTCATAGCCCATGAGATCCGAGTCCGTGCCGATGCCGACGTGCTCGATGCCTACCAACTTCACGACATGATCGATGTGATCGACGATGTCCTCGACCGTGGTGGGCTCTTTGTCCTTGACGAAATTGCGCACTCCCGTGATGCCCATCACGCCGCCCTTGGCCGCGAGCTTGCGGATGGCCTCATCGGTTTTCAGCCGCGGATGATTGTTGAGCGCCCGGCAGTTCGAATGCGTGAAGGCGATGGGCTTGGGCGAGAGTTCGATCGCATCCAGCGTGGTGCGATCGCCGCTGTGCGAGACGTCGATGAGCATGCCCACCTCGTTCATCGCCTTGATGATTTGCTCGCCGTAGTCGCTTATCCCGCCATCCACCCGTTCGGTCGAGCCGCTGCCGAGCAGATTTTGGGTGTTATAGGTGAGTTGCGCGCAGCGCAATCCTACTTCGTAAAACGCCTTTACATCCTTGGGCTCGCGGAACTGGTCCGCGTTCTGCAAACCCATGATGACGGCAATTTTTTTTCTGGCCTTCGCATGCTCGATGTCCTCGGCCCTGCCAACGAGGCAGAAGACATCCGCGGCGCGCCCCACGAAGCCGCTCCACGCAGCGATGAATTGCAGCGCGTCATCATAGGCGCCGGCGCCGCCCACGCCGACCGAGTTATGAAATGCGGTGATGCCGCTCGATAGGAACATGGCCGCGTCCGCTTCGCTCAGCGGCGCGGCGTAGGCCTCAGGCCGGAAATCGATCTTGAGCGGCGCAAGCATGTCGATGACCACGGAGCGCTCGACCAGATCGATGACCTTCGCGGCATAGCGGCTCTTCGCGGCTGCCGGCTGCGCGAAATCGATCCGCGGCAGAGCGAGCGCGGCCACGCTTGCAGCGATCGTGGCGAGCGAACGGCGTCGGCCCAATTGAAATCCTGATTCAGACGACATTTGCCTCACCCCAACACGATGTCGCAATCGAGACAGAGTAGTCCTGATTAGAGAATTGTCAACGATATTCTCTGTACAGGCGCATAGCGGCATACAATGCCGCGGCAGCCGGGTCGCCCGCCACGCGCGCGGATTTAGAGTTCGAGCGCGGCGGAGATTCCTTAGGATCAATGGTTGACCTGTAGCAAGCCATAGGTATGCTTCATGCGGCAAAACACTTGGGGCAGGAAATTCAAAAGGCGATGCCGCTGAACTTATGGACGTGAAAACGCGTCACCCGACGCTGGGAAGCCTGCTGCGCTCGCTGCGTTCGCGAAACGGGTGGACGCTGAAGGAAATGAGTCAGCGCACCAGCATCCCGGTATCGACGCTATCGAAGGTCGAACATGACCGGCTGACCCTGACCTATGACAAGCTGGTGCAATTGAGCCAACGGCTCAATATCCGAATTTCGGAGTTATTTGCCGATCCCGCCGCTGCGATCGAGCCGGCCGTGACCGCAAGGCGCAGCATCGGCCTGACCGATGATGCCGTCCGCGTCAACACCAAGAACTACGACTACTACTACCTGTGTCCGGAGTTGCGCCGCAAGCGCATGATTCCGATTCTGACGCGTATCCGCGCCAAGAGCGCGCAGGAGTTCGGCGATCTGGTCCGCCATTCAGGCGAGGAATATATTTATGTCCTCAAAGGCGGCATCAAGGTCCTCACCGAATTTTACGATCCTGTCAATCTCACCGTCGGCGAATCGATATACCTCGACAGCAACATGGGACATGCCTACGTCACCGCAGAGGGATGCGACGAGGCCACGGTCCTCGGCGTGTGCTCGAGCACGGACGAGAGTCTGCTGGACTCGTTGATGTCGCTGCACGGCGATGTCAGCCCCGCGCTGCCGCCCAGATTGGCGGAACCGGCGCGGCCGGCTGCCAAACTCGCCAAGAATCGGCGGCGTTAGCACGCGGCTCACGCTGGATACTCAGACAAGCTCCTGGGCCTTCGCCGGATTTTTGCGCCTGCGCAATTGCCGCACGCCCAAGGTCATGACGGGCAGTACAAATATGCCGAGAAACAGGTATGCGAGTCCGCGGTAGCCTCGAGCGATCAGCGTTACCAATCCGAATCGGGCGGCGAGGAATATCGAACCCAGCAACAGCGCGCCGGTGATGCTCAGCCTGGCGATCGTCGAGAGACTCCGTCCCTGTCGCGCCGCGTAGGCCTCCGCCACTCGTTCGTTGAACGCATGCACGCAGCCGGTGCCGCTTTCCAGAAGCGCCAGAAAGATCATGAGCTGAAACAGGTAGTGGAAGGCGGGAAAATTCAGGCGGCGCAGCAGAAAATCCGAGGGCAACGGCTCGCCCCCGATCTGCGGATAGTAAGCGATCATGCAGACAAAAAAGAGCAGCGCGGGAATCATCGCGAGAGGCCCTGCCAGCGCCCCGGCAAGCAGAGCATTCCTGCTGCTCCTCAAGTGACGCAGCACCGGAAGAATGATCACCGCGCCGACGACGTTATAGCCGGCGTAAGTCAATCCGCCGAGCACCCAGCCCTCGCTCGGGGCTGGCGCGGATAAATTGGCGAGAATCCGATCGCCGAATGCAAAGAACGAGAGTGCGACGAAGATCCCATAAACACCATACAGAAAGATCGAAACCCACTTGAACAGCCGCTCGACGGATGTGCTGCCGTAGGCAGCGACCAGGCTGATGCAGATGATGAGGCAGCACGTTCCAATCAGCGGGGGCCAGTTCAAGACCGCTGACCCAATCGCGCCGGCAGCGGCGCCGAATACCGCCAGAATCAATATGATGAAAAGCAGATAGGCTGCTTCGAACAGCACCCAGAAGGATCCCAGCAGGTTCTTGAAAAACGCCCGGTAGTTCCAGCTTTTCGCGGTGTAAGCCAAACAAAACGTCACGGCGCACACCACACTCCAGATCAGCATTGCCAGCAGGATGGCGAGCAACCCGCCGTGCGGACCGCTCGGCAGAAAAAACTCGGCCAGCTCGCGCCCGGTTGCATAGCCGCCGCCGATGACGACGGCTTTGAACGCAAAACCCGGCAACAAGTAGCGCTGGAACCACGACGCCTTCGGCGGCGTTGAGGAGTCAGCCTCAATCACTTCGTGCGCTCGCGCGCTCACGGTCGGCGCCTGCGCCACGCAGCACGCTGCCGGGCTTCGCGCCGGTGTGGCGGCCCTGATCGATCACCAGTTGTCCGTTGACCAGGACATAATCGATGCCGGCCGGATAGCTGGTGGGGTTCTCGTAAGTCGCGACATCCTCGATGCGCTCCTGGTTGAAAATCGTCACGTCCGCCTTTAGTCCCTCGCGTATGGCGCCCCGGTCGTAAAGCCGCATGCGCGTGGCGGGCCATGAGGTCATTTTTCGAATCGCGTCCTCGAGACTGAGCACTCGGCGCTTTTTCACGTATTCCGCAATGACCCGCGGGAAATTGGCGTACGCGCGCGGATGCGGCAGCCCGATGGCATCGATGGTGCCCGGCCCTTCGTTCGCGCCGGCATCGCTGCCGATGCTCATCCAGGGCCAGCGCAGCGCCGTTGCGATGTCCGGCTCGCTCATCATGAAGTACAAACCCATGGCACGATGCGGCTGTGCGCCGAGAACGATATCCCAAGACACATCGGCCGGGTCCTGGCCCAATTGTTTGGCGATGTAGTCGATGCTTTTAAAGCGATAGCGGTCATATTTAGGATTGAAGGCGTTGGCAAGCACCACATGGTCCCAGCCGCCGCTTGCCTCCACCAGATTGGACCAACCAGGCATTGAACCGGCGGCGATTTCCTTCTTGAGGCGAACTCGCACTGAGGGGTCTCTGAGGCGCTCGAGGCCGCGTTTTGCGCCCTGCTCCCAGACCCAGTTCGGCACGGTGATGTCGAGACCGGTGCCACCGGCCGTGTAGACGTACATATCGGCGGCAATATTCACGCCGCGCGCGCGCGCCGCTTCAATGAGTTCGCCTGCTTCGGGGACGAGCTTTCCCCAGCCCGGTGCATAAGCGCCCTTGAAATGAAATATTTCGACTTGAATCCCTGCCTTCTCGCCGATCTCGATGGATTCACCGATGGCCTGCAGCAGCCTGGCGCTCTCGTCACGCATGTGGCTGGCGTAAATGCCGCCGTACTTTGCCGCCACGCGCGACAGTTCGATGAGATCCTCAGTGCTCTGAAAGCTGTCCGGCGGGTAGATCAGCGCCGTGGCAATCCCTAAGGCGCCGGCGCGCATCGCTTCATCGACGTGCGCCTTGATGCTCTCCATTTGCGCACCGCTGGGGTGTCCGGCCACATCGCCCATAACTTCCACACGGGCTTGTGCACTGCTGTAGTACGTGCCGAAGTTCAGGGAAATGCCCTGGGTTTCAAGCTTTTTGAAGTATTCGGCGATTTGCGCCGAGGGCACCGGCGTGCCGCCCTCACCGGCAATCGCCGTCGTCACGCCCTCGCGCAGCTTGTTCTCCGCCAGGCCGTTCTTGAGCAGCACTTCTCCGGATTGATCCATCATGTCGATCCAGCCCGGCGACACGTACTGCCCTTGCGCGTCGATCTCTCGCGTGCCCCGGCCTTCGACCCGGCCGATTTTGGCGAAGCGCCCGTCCTTGATCGCCACGTCGGCACGCACCCAGGGATTTCCCAGTCCATCGAGGAGACGGCCGTTGCGAATCACGATGTCGTACATCGGCGGCGGTTGAGCCGGCACGCCGCCCGCAGCCAAACTCAGCACGACGGCCAGCGTTCCGGTGGCAACTGCAAATTTCATTGTTCAGCCTCTTCGATTTTTTCGCCAAAGTGCACTGCCGAATGCCGGACGGAAGAATACAGCACGCCAGGCGGATTGCCGACCGGGCGCCGGCGCGGTTCGAAGATACGTCTGTAGGACTGGGCCGACTTGCCAAATGTCAGTCCCATCCCACAGAGTAGCATTGCTGCACTTTGCAGCAGAGAGTTCGATTGCGGTCAATCCAAACTGACAACGAAAGCCACCGACGACAAATCGTGCCATCTTTTGTCCATCGTCTGGCCTGCGCGGCCTTGCTGATCTGGGCGTTTGCGCCGCGCGCGGCCTTCTCGCAAACGCCATCGCCCATGATGGAATGGCAATATTCCGGGGGAATAATCCTTTCAAGGCTCTTCGAGCCGAAAATGCCGGAGTGGCGGGACATTCTCGGGTTGGCGGCCGAGGCTCAGCCGGCTTACGCCGGCGCTCACGCGTATCGCGTTCAGGGCGGTCCGGTCATCAACATTCAATACAGCGATATTGCATTCGTTTCAATCGGCGATGGTATCGGCTACAACTTTCTGCGCGGCGACCACTATCGCGTCGGCGTGGCCGTCGCTTATGACTTCGGTCGCCGCGAAAGAGAGGACTACGCCAACCTGCGCGGGATGGGGGACATAGCGGCGGCGCCGGTGGCGAAGCTGTTCGGAACCTTCGTACTGTCGAAGAAATTTCCATTGATTCTTCGCGTGGATGCCAGGCAGATCTTGGGCGGCGCCAACGGCACGGTCGGCGACGTCGGCCTCTATATGCCTCTTCCCGGAAGCTCGAAAAAATTCGTCATGTTCGCCGGGCCATCGATCACGCTCGCCACGCACCGCTATTTGCAAAGCGAATTTGGCGTCACCCCGGCACAATCCCAGGCCTCAGGCCATCCGGTCTTCGATGCACATGCCGGCATGGAATCGATCGGCGCGGGATTCAGCGCCACCCGGTTCCTGACGGATCACTGGATGATCAACATCGACGCCGCCATATCCAAGTTCAAGGGCAGTCCCGATGTGAGTCCGGTGACAGAGACCAGCACGCAGCGCGAAATCGCACTGTCGCTCAACTATCAGTGGTAGCGCTCTCCGGGAACATCCATCGACATTCCCGGAGAGCTGCGGTTTCAATTCCGAACGCCAGCCTTGAGTCCGATCTACCAACCGATGGAGTCGCCGTCCTCCCTGAAATTCGATCCGGCTCGATAGAAACCGTTCACCCCGCACTCGGTGTCGTCGTTGCCGTCGCAGTTCGTCATCCGCCCGCCTTCCGGGTTGGGCACAAACATGATGCCCTGATAACCGCCGGCGATTCCGCCGCCGGCACTCGCTGCCTTGTGTCCCATGCCGATCAGTTGCGGCCCGACCAGATCGAAGAGCTGAGTCTCCAGTTGCAATGTATTGGCAACTTGCGCATGGGTGAAGCGTCCCATGTCGCCCGCGGCCTGCATGTTCGCGCCGAGATCGAGAATGTTCACCAGCACTTGCATGTTGCCCATGCCCTGCTGATCACCGCCATGCTGTCCGCTCGTCAGCAAGGGTTTGCCGTTTTGCGTGGCGAACACCGCCGATAGCGTGTTGTACGGTCGCTTGTGAGGCGCGATGACATTGGGGCTCTTTGGATCGAGCGTGAACAATCCGCCGCGGTTGTGAAGGATGAAGCCGTACTTGGGAACCGTAATGCCTGATCCAAAACCGGCGAAGTTGCTGTTGATCCACGACACCATGTTGCCCCACCGGTCCGCCGTCGTGAGGTAGATCGTATCGCCGCCGATGGTCCCAGCCGCGGCGGCCGCGGGAGCCGTGTCAAAGCTCGGCGGAATGGTGGGACCCGCGTGCGCGGGATCGACCTTGGCGCACAGCGATGCCGCGTACGATTTCGACGTCAAATGGGCCACCGGCACCGACACCACATCGGGATCGGCGTTGTGCGCATATGTGTCGGAGTAAACCAGTTTCTTCGTCTCGATCAACGCATGCCAGAACTGCGGACTGGCGGGCCCCAGCGTCGCGAGGCTCTGGCCTGGATACCACGTCGGCACGCAGGCTTCCAAAATGTTCATCGCCTCCATGATGCCCCAGGCCTGGGACGGTGCGGTCGATGCATAAAGACCAAACTCACCGTTGTGATAGGTGGTCGATGCCGGTGTCACCCATTCGCCCTTGTAGTTGGCGAGGTCCTCCAGCGTCATTGTTCCGCCGAGCTCGCTCGACTTGGCGACGATGGCTTGTGCGATCTCTCCCTTGTAAAAGACATCGCGTCCGTGCTGCTGAATCAAGCGGAAGGTGTGCGCCAAATCGGGGTTTCTGAAAACCGTGCCGATCGCCGGCGGCGCGCCGTTGATGTAGTAGGTATTGATTGAATCCGGATCGAGCTGAGTGCAGCATCCTTTGAGCGGAAGGGCCTTGGGCAATTGCCAACCGTCGCCGATCTCCTCGGAAATGGGAAAACCGTTCTCCGCATAGTCGATGGCAGGTTGCAGAACCTTCTTGAAGTTCATCGTGCCGAACCGATCAAGAGCCTCTTGCCATCCCCACAGCGAACCCGGCGTGGTAACGGTCAATATGCCCCCCGACGGCATGCCGGAGCCTGGACCCCAATTGGTCGGCTTCCATTGGTACCCAAGCGCATTCAAATGAGCGAGCGTCTCGCCGCTTGGGGCGATGCCGCTGGCATTGAGCTGATAGATTTTCCTTTCTTTCGCAATATAGATGATCGCAAACAGGTCACCGCCGATGCCGACATTCGCAGGATAGGTCACATTGAGCGCCGCCGCCGTGGCCACCGCGGCGTCGATGGCATTGCCGCCCTGCATGAGAATTCGTGCGCCGGCCATTGCCGCGAGCGGCTGAACGGTGGAGACCATGCCGTGCTGAGCCATCACTTCTGATCGGCTTTGCGGTACCCAACCTTCGGATCGGTCGCCGCGCACCGCGGTGCAGGACGGTGCCGATGCAGATTCACTGCACATCCGCACCGGCGGTGAATCAGCGAGCGCCACATTCGTGGCAAGAGAAACTGAGGCCGTCAAAGCAGCCGCGCAAGACCATAGACTTCGCATGAGTGCCAACTCCTTAATTTTTCAGACTTTCTCGGATTGAGGTTCTCATCCCTTCTTTTAGATATATTGTGTATCTGAGAATAGAACCTAAGTTCGTTGGCGGACAACAGACACTGGTGAGTAAAACCCCCGTTCAGCGTTCAGGGTTTTTGGCAATCACCTTAGCGAAATTTGCTGCGCAACCACGCGGCGGCGATTGAACCGGTGCTGACGCGGGCGCAATTCTTACGAGACCGCTTGCATCGCTGCGCTTGGACCGCGCGATCGGCGCGCGCGCGTGACGAGTTCGCAAAGCTGCCGTAGAGCGCACCGATCAGGGAATAAACCCTCCCATGCCGAAGTCTCCACGGTAACGGGACAAGCCTGCCGCGGAAGGCGCTCTCGACCGGCCATCACGAGAACAAAACGCAATTGAAGGAGATATCTATGCTGAGATCACGGGCCTCGCTCGCACTCATGTGCGCTGCGCTTTTTGTATGTGGCGCCTCTTACGCTGCCTCTGCGGCGGCATCGACCGACGCGGTAGTACCATGGAACCAAACGCTGTTGAAAATCGTCCGCACGGCGGGCGCGCAACCGGCGACCGAACATCCGACCCGCAGTTTCGCGATCATGCACGCCGCGGTTTATGACGCGGTGAATGCGATCGACGCGACCCATAAGCCTTACCTG
>Ga0210406_10000389_pt1 | contig 60516 bp, 45 predicted proteins | sample IncBWC30MmetaG_FD_155454 | JGI IMG/M metagenome (GOLD analysis project Ga0210406, IMG submission 155454) | Forest soil microbial communities from Barre Woods Harvard Forest LTER site, Petersham, Massachusetts, United States - Inc-BW-C-30-M | ecosystem: Environmental > Terrestrial > Soil >...
GCTTTGTTCCCGGCGATCAGGTATTCATGGAAGGCGTCCTTGAAAAAGCCCTTCTCGTCCGGCCGGCCGTAGTGCCGACGGGGATTGGTGTCGTTCTGGCAGAAAAGCAGCGTCGGCTTGCCGTCACAGTTGAGTCGGTACGGGCCCAGGACCTCATGTTCGACTTTAACGCCACCTCTGTTTGCCGATAGCCTGTGGGTGTGTCCATTCCTCCGCCATGACCACGTATTGCGGAAACACAGTTGCGGCAGCAACGTGAGCTTCGCGCTTTCCGGCCCGCGATTATGGACGGTCACCAGCATCAGAATGTCGTCCGGTGCCGCCTTGGCATATTCCACGAAGACATCGAAATACCGGTCCTCATCGAACAAACCGGTGTCGAGGAGTTCAAATTCCGGTTGATCCGCACCGCGTCGCCGGGACTCGTCAATGAGCCGCTGGTAGGGGAATTCCCCTTGCGGATACTTGTACAGCATCTTCAAGTAGGAATGGCTCGGTGTGGCGTCGAGGTAGTAATACAGTTCCTTCACGTCCTCCCCATGATTACCCTCGGAATTGGTGAGACCGTAGAGGCGTTCCTTCAGAATCGGGTCGCGACCGTTCCACAACGCCAGTGAGAGGCAGAGTTGCTGGCAGTCGTCGCTGAAACCGGCGATGCCGTCTTCCCCCCACCGATACGCGCGACTCCGAGCGTGGTCGTGCGGAAAATATTCCCACGCATTGCCACTCGGCGAATAATCCTCGCGAACGGTGCCCCACTGCCGTTCGGAAACGTACGGGCCCCAATGCCGCCAGTTCTCCTTGCCGGCCTTGTCGTCCGCCATGCGCCGCCTCTCCGCGGAATTGGCAGTCAAATTGTGGTCGTCAGACATGCGAGGCGAGAAGAAGACCCGTCTATCCGTCGTAGCGGGCTCTGGTATTGCGATGCGGTCATGGTTGATGCTCTCTTTCGCGGATGAGCATCGAAGGCTAGTACCAATGATTCCGACTTGGCAGCCTATATTTTTAGATGCGATTTAACGCTTTGACCGATATGCACCATGGGTGATACCGGCCTTCTCTAGCGAAGGCCGGTCACCGCGAACCTGGAAGCTCTCTGGCTCAATTGGTCCTAATCGTGCCTATTCGTGATCTTCTGCATTTAGCTGCGCCGGGACGGGCGTGAGAGTTCCGAACAGACCGTGCGCATAGCTATCGATGCCTGCTGCGAAGAACAGAGCAGGACCCTTCGATGGAGTTGCCGTCGTGCCGGCTTCGTTGTTGCCTCGATTGTCGAACTCGAGTCCCCACAGCCCGTCGATCGCAATGGGTGCGTCGTTCGCATCGAGCAAGTTCCCCAAGAACTTCCCGCTCACGATGTCGAATGCGGCGATCGTTCCACCGAACCGATTGCCGATCAACAGATCATGGCTGAAGAATCCGAAGTCCTGGGGTGCCAATGCGACTCCCCAGGGAGCTCTCAGCCACGGACCGTTCTCCAAGCGATGAAGCAATTTCCCCTTCGCAGTGAAGATATCCACAAAACCACAGTCGTCGCCGCAATTGTCATCGGCACCGGTCTTGGCGGAGTTCTGCTTGGCGTACGTCACGACGACATTGGCGCCCACCGCTTGCACGTTGTAGGGTGCAAATTCGCGTGGTATCCGGTCATCATCGAACGCATCTCTACTGAGCTGCACGCGCTTGAAGTTCCCGTCGAACATCTCGATTTTATTTCCGCTGAAATTGGCGGCAAGGAGAAAGTGGTTGCCCTCGGACTCGACCCACGTCAGTCCGACGAAGTTGGCGCCTTGTTTCGATTCATCCACCTCGCGGAGAGCGGTTGACGCGCCGTTCGCCGCAACGGGTGTTGCCGGCGGTCCCCAGGCTGAAATCGTGCCGTTATTGGTCGCGAAGATGAACGCCGCTGGATTCTTCGCCGCGGGATTGCCGGCGGGCGCAATTTCAAACTCCGTACTGCCATTGAATATCTGCCCGGTCGGTCTCGAGGGAGCGTTAACACCCATGGCGTTGGGAACCGTGACGACCAACGGTGTGATCACGCCGGCGCCCGAATAAAGAGTGGACGTGCCCGTGCCGTTATTGCTCACCCACCATGGGGTTGCTGCGCCTCGCGACATTCCCCACACATTCCTCAAATGTGCGTCGATGGTGACGCTCGTTCCATCGGCATTTGGAACCTGCGGAATATCCGACACCAAGTTGGTTTGCACGTAATTCTGCGCAAATGAGGCCAACGGAAAGATAGATAATGCACAACTCGCTGCAAAGCATTTCACTGCTCCTGAATACCTGTTCATTTTGGGTTTATCCTTAAAAAAATGTTGAAGAGTTGATTGCGCCAACTGTTGATCGCGCATGCGGACTATATGCACAGAAACGGAAGACGGCATTCGATTAATTTTTATCGTCGAGGACAACTTTCTTCTACGAATCGCGCACGAACTTTCGAATAGTTGCCGGGAATTTTACGATCGCAAGACGACCGCGCAATGAACGTAAACTTAGAAAGCGGCGTCGTCCTATAGACAGGAATTGGCGGTGCGGCGCATCAACTTTTGGCATCCAGAATTTCGATGACAAAGTCGATGAATGCCCGCACCTTCGCGGCGGGTAAATGGCGCGATGGATAGAGTGCGTAGAGCGGGAAAATATCTCCCGCCCAGTCCGTCAATAACACTATAAGGCTTCCTTTCTCCAGGAGATCCTGCACGCCGCTCGCCTTGAACCTCGCGATCCCCGTGCCTGCCAGGCATGCGCCCAGCATGGTGCCGGGCTCGCTCACGAGGAGGCGCCCCGAAGTCTTTGCGGGAATGATCTTGCGTCCAGATCTGTATTGCCATTCCAATGGTTGGCCCGTCACCGGGCTGCGTATTTGAATGCAGGCGTGATTGACAAGGTCGGCCGGTGTCTTAGGTCGTCCGTGCTTCCTGATGTAGAGCGGTGAGGCGACGGTCACCACAGACGTCTCGAGCAGCTTGCGCGCTACGAGGGATGACGCTGGTGGTTGTCCGAAGCGCACCGCAACGTCGAAGCCTTCGGCGACAAGATCGCCCAGTTGTTCGCATGCGATCAGCTCAAGCGAGAGTTCCGGATAACGATGCAGGAACTTCGCGATATGGGGTGCAAACATCATCCGCGAGAAATAGGAATCGACGTTCACACGTAGGCGTCCCCGCACGGTAGCGGACGCGCCGGCGGCCAGAGTCACGGAATCACTGATCCCCGCCATCAGCGGACCAATTTCCTGATAGAGGCGCCTGCCCTCATCCGTAAGCGTTACCGAGCGCGTAGTCCGATCAAACAGGCGCACGCCGATTTGTGACTCGAGTCTACCGAGAGCTCGACTCACCCCGGAAGGCGACAAACCCAGGGCATCCGCAGCGCGGGAGAAACTACCGCCTTCCACGATTGCCGCTAGAACGCCGACATTGGCAAGCAAACGGCCGTCAAAGCTCATTTTTTCACTTGTGCGTAAAGGTCACTAATGATGTGACGGGCAGTCAATTCCATCAATGATCATCGGGCACTATCATGCCTCCAATCGCGGAGGTTACAAGCGGATTTTGCGTTGAACGACCGGCTTCGTCCCGTCAGTAATCCGAATTGGACCACCCACAATTTGCCGGAACACAATGCCATGCAACAGAAATTTACTCGCCGCGAGGTGCTGAATAGCGCTTCGGGCCTGGTCGCCGCCACCGCACTGGGCGGACTGATCGACAATGGTGCGGTTGCCTCGGAGGAATTGCCGGAGCAGGCGCATGAAAAGTCAACTCGCAACAAGGCACTTGCACCAATCGACCAGGTGCTTCGGCAGGCAGCCGATAGCAAGATAGTTGCAGGTGTTGTTGCTTTGGGCGCGACCGAGAATGGCGTCGTATACGAGGGGGCGTTCGGCAAAGCCGATATGAATGCCGGCTCGCAGATTTCGGCGGATACCGTGTTCTGGCTGCTATCCATGACCAAGGCGATCACGGCCACCGCCTGCATGCAGCTCATCGAGCAGGCCAAGCTGCGACTTGATCAACCGGCGAGCCAGATCCTACCGGAACTCAAGTCACCGCAGGTGCTCGATGGATTCGATTCAGGGGGACAGCCAAAGCTTCGTTCGGCCAAACGCCCGATCACCATACGACACCTGCTCACCCACACGTCCGGCTTTACGTATTCAGTCTGGAGTGACAGCCTCACCCGATACGAGAAGGTCACCGGGATGCCCGATATTGCGTATTCCAAAAACGGGGCGTTTACCGCGCCGTTGGAGTTCGATCCGGGCGATCGTTGGCAATATGGGATCGGCATGGATTGGGCCGGCAAGCTGGTGGAGGCTGTCAGCGACCAGTCACTTGAAGTCTATTTTCGGGAAAACATTTTCGCGCCGCTCGGCATGAGCAACACGGGTTTTCTGATGAGCAGCGCTCAAAGGCGGCGCGCGGCGACGATGTACAACCGTCAGTCAGACGGGTCTCTCAAGCCCGCGCCGTTTGAGATGCCGCAGCGCCCGGAATTCTTCAGCGGCGGCGGCGGCCTGTTCGGCACGCCCAACGACTACATGAAGTTCCTGCAAATGCTGTTGCATGGCGGCACATTCGGCGGCGCTCAGATCTTGAGACCGGAGACCGTCGCGTCGATGTACCAGAATCACATCGGCGATCTACAGGTCGTTGAAATGAAAACGGCACAGCCGGCGTATTCAAACAGCTTCAACGAATTTCCGGGAATGGTTCATAAATGGGGCCTGTCCTTCGACATCAACACGCAGCCCGGACCGTATGGCCGCAGCGCCGGCAGCGTCAGTTGGGCGGGGCTACTCAATTGCTACTACTGGCTCGATCCGGTCAAGCGGGTTACCGGAACGATCTTTACGCAGACCTTGCCCTTCTATGATCCAAGCATTGTCAGGCTCTACGGGGAGTTTGAGCGCGGCCTTTATCGCGGCCTCGGCCGAGCGTGAGCGGCCTGTTGAGGTCTGAAATCATGCGCAACACCAATCGGAGAACCGTTTTGACACAAGGAAGCCTATTGGCCGCAGCGGTGGCTCTCGGGACAACCGGCGTAACACCCGGCTCGGCGCAGCCGGGAGTCGCGTCCAAATCACTTCGCGAGACCTTGATCGGCGCCTGGCGCCTCGTCTCTTCCGTCGAGACCGACATTAAGACCGGCGCTGTTGATCGCCCCTTGGGCGATAAACCCGAGGGGCTCATCCTCTACACGCCGGACGGCTACATGTCGGCCCAGCTCAGCGCGGCCGGCCGCCCGAACTTCGAGAGCGGCGACATGTACAAGGGCAAACCCGAAGAGTACGTAGCCGCCGGTCTCAGCTATCTCGCCTACTCCGGTCCGTACTATGTCGATGAAGCCAAACGGATCGTGGAGCACGAGATGTTCGTCAGCCTGTTCCCGAATTGGAAGGGCCAGCGGCAGGCGCGCATCGTCAAACTCGATGACCTGGAGCTGCACCTCAGCCCGAACCTGCCTTTGATGTTCAACGGCAGCCTCAAGATGGCGACCATCACCTGGAGACGCGCGAACCCGAACGTTTGAACGTCGCTTCTCATCGAATCTTCGTGCGGTAAGCAATCCAAGTGCAGACTACGGACAATGCGAACATCACCGTGGATGCCTTTCATACCTCGGGCATCGCGGCGAGCACCTGCGTATTCATGCTGCTCATCCCGACAAACACGCCGGTAGTCAGCGTTCGCTGAAAATCAGAGGCAGCGCCCGCGTTCATTAGCCACGAACTCAGCTGTGTCCGGGTCAAGCCCGATATCGGCGGTGTGGGCCAGCCGCCGATCCTCGTCGGTGTCAAGCGAGCGGCACGCCATCACATACACCACCGCGGACACGGGCAGTCCAACCAGCATTGCAATGTCGGCGCCGCCGAGCGCGGCTGCGATAGGCCCGGTGTAGAGAGGCGTGCTGAAGAAAGGGATCATCGCAACGAAGCCGACGCCGTAGGCCAGCAGGCCGCGCCAATTCCATCGCCCGTACATGCCATGAGCGTTGAAGATTTCGCGGACCGAATAGTGTCCCTTGCGGACCCAGTAGAAATCGACGAGGTTGATGGCAGTCCAAGGCGTGAACAAGTACAGCAGTACGGCCAGGAAGGCGCCGAATTGTTCCACGAAATCTTGCGATGTGGCGATGGCGATCGCCGTCGCCGCGATGGCGGCGAACAGTAGAGCGGCCATTCGCTTTGTCAGCGTCGGGCGGCTCGGCTTCAAGGAGTCGATGACGCTCATGAGCGTGAGCGAGGCGCCGTAAAAATTGATCGAAGTGACCGTGACCAAGCCAAGCAGGAAGCAGAGCAACAGCGGTTTGCCGAAGCCGGGAATCACCCCGTCAGCCACGGTGCGCAGGGCCGTGGCGAGTTCCATGTTTGGGTATATGGCCGCCGCGACGGTGCCAACCAGCATGGTCCATGCGCCGCCGATGAACGCCCCCAGATAGGTCCACCAAAATGAGGCGCTCACGCCCACGGTGCGCGGCAAATAGCGCGAGTAATCGGACACGTACATGGACCATGAGACTTGATAGGAAGCGGCGGCGAAGAACTGCGCAAGGAAGGACACGCCGTGGAACTCGCCCCAGGCCAGAAGCGCCGGAGACAGAGGCGCCCTCGCCGCCACCACCACGGTGAATAGCATCAGTGCCGCGATCAGCACATAGGCGGTCCAGCGCTGCACGATATGGATCAGGTCGTAGCCGATGACCGCCAGGACCAGCGACAGCACGGTAAAGCCCAGCATGAGGGCCCGCTTGGAATCAACGCCATACAGCGTGTGCGCGGTTTGGGCCGCGAGAATTTCGTTGAAGGCGTTGAAACCGATGTAGGCGATCAAAGCGACGCCCCACACCAGCAACGCGCCCAAATAGCCGAACTGCGGACGGGATTGGATCATCTGCGGCAAGCCCAGCTGCGGGCCCTGGGTGGAATGGAACGCCATGAAAAACGTTCCAAACGCGCACCCGAGAACCACGGCGAGGGCCATCCAAGCGAAGCTGCCTCCCAGGGCAACCCCCACTACGCCGGTGGCAACAGTCGCCAAATGCGCGTCGCCGGAGAACCACACCGGCCACAGATGCCAGACCTTTCCATGGCGCTCCGCGATCGGAACATAACCAATCGATCGCCGCTCCATGAATTGGTGGCCCATTGACGCCATCAAATAGCGAATATGCCGCTTCGTCAACGGAAATCCTCCGTCGAGCCGGCACGAGGCCGGCCGCCAAAACTGCTGCCGCCCGTCAAAGTTTGCTCCCGCCCGGTTTAAATATTATTATGAAGATAATAAAACCTCGGTTTGTCGGCTGGCGGAGAGGCCCTTATGAATCAAGACGTCATTATTTCCTGCGCCGTCACCGGTGATGACACAAAGGTGACCAAGAGCCCGCACTGCGCGATCACCCCTGAGCAAATTGCGGCCACGGCCATTGCCGCGGCACAGGCCGGCGCAGCCATCGTTCACATTCATGTTCGGGAACCGGAAACCGGCGAGTTCAGCATGGAGACCCGCCATTACCGCGAGGTCGTCAAGCGCATCCGCGAGAGCAAGGTTGACGTGATCGTCAATCTGACCTGCGGCATGGGTGGATACATTGTCGTTTCCGACGACGGCCTAAAAGGCACCCCGGGCCCCGGCAGTGACTTCGTCAGCCAAGAGGATCGCATGCGGCATGTCATTGACCTCTGCCATGAGGGCCTGTACCGGCCGGACATTGCGACACTGGACTGCGGCAGCTTGAATTTCGGCGACAGCAATCGCGCCTATGTGTCGACGCCGAATTACCTGCGCAAAGGGGCCGGCATTTGCAAGGATCTGGGCGTCAAGCCGGAATTGGAAGTATTCGATACGGGCAATCTGTCCTTCGTCAAACAGATGATCAAGGAAGGATTGCTGGTCGCTCCGTCGATGATTCAGCTGTGCATGGGCATTCCGTACGGCGTGCCGGCGGACGTGGGACACCTGCTCGCCATGGTCAACGCGTTGCCGGACAACTGCAATTGGGGCACGTTTGCGATCAGCCGCATGCAAATGCCCTGGGTGGCCCAGGCTGTGCTGCTCGGCGGAAATGTGCGCGTCGGGCTCGAGGACAATCTGTACTTGAGCAAGGGCGTCTACGCCAGCAACGCTCAATTGGTGGAGAAGGCCCGCACCATCATTGAGGCCATCGGCGCCCGGGTGCTCACCCCAGCCCAGGCGCGCGAGCGCCTGCAGCTGCATTGAGCTTGCCGATATGACGGAACTTCCGGTCTATCACGTCAAGATCGAACCGGAGTGGATCGATTTCAACGGACATGTTCGCGACGCCTATTACGGGCTCGCGGCGAGCTACGCCGTCGATGGCTTGATGGATCATCTGGGTCTGGATGCCGCCTATCGAGAAAGCACACGCTGCACCCTGTGCACGCTCGAAATGCACATTCACTTCCTGCACGAGGTGAAGGATTCGGACGATCTGAAGATCTTCGCATCCATCTTGGATTTCGATCGGAAAAGAATTCACGCCGGCTTCACGTTTGCCTGCAGCCGCCTGGCTGATCCTGCTGCGACAGCCGACGTGATGCTGTTGCACGTGCATCAGGGCCGGAAGCCCGCCAGTGCGCCGCTCCCGGACGCGGTGGCTGAAAAGCTGAACGCCGTCAAATTATCACCCGGCGCGCGCGAAGCATTCGGTCCACTGTCGCGAAAGATCGAACTGCAGCATCGCTGAAGACATGGCGTCGATGGACATACGCCGATTGATTGCGCCGCGAAGCATCGCCTTGATCGGCGCCGGCGCATGGACCGATGCCGTTGCCGCCGGCAACGCGGCGATCGGCTACTCGGGCACGATTTGGCGGGTGCATCCTTCCAGGCGCTCGACCGGGGCGACGACCTACTACCGCTCCATCGACGAACTGCCCGGTACGCCGGACGCGACTTTCGTCGCAGTGCCGAACCATGAAGTGCCCGGGGTGGCGAGCACTCTCGCATCGCGCGGCGCCGGCGGCTTTGTATGTTTCAGCGCGGGCTTCGCTGAAACCGGCTCTGATGTCGGCCGAGGCTTGACGGATCAGCTGATAGGGAGCGCCGGTACTTTGCCCTTCTTCGGCCCCAACTGCTACGGCTACGTCAATTTCTTCGATCGGGTTGCCATGATGCCCGATCAAATCGTGGCCGGGGCCGTAGAACGCGGGGTGGCATTGATCTGCCAAAGCGGGACCATCGCGCTCACCTTGATGTTCAATGATCGATCACTGCCGATCGGCTATTTGTTCACGGTCGGCAATCAAACACGGCTGGCGGTCGAGGATCTGATCGAGATTCTGTGCGAGGACCCGCGTGTGACCGCGTTCGGCCTGTATCTTGAGGGCATCAAAAATCCCGCGCGATTCGCGCGCGCCGCCGACCTGGCGAGGATGGCGGGAAAGCCCATTGCGGTGATCAAATCCGGGCGTACGGAGGCGGCTGCACGTACCGCGCGCAGTCATACCGGCGCACTCGCGGGCGCGGACCAGGTATTTGAGGCTTTCTGCCGGCAGGCCGGCATTGCCCGATGCGATACCTTGGGAACATTGTGCGAGACGCTGAAGCTCTTCCATGTCGGCGGCCCTCTGGGCGGAAACAAAGTACTGGTCATGGGCGCTTCGGGCGGCGACATGGCGATGACCGCTGATGTGTCGCGCGACTTGGAACTGGAATTTTCCAGCATCCCGCCCGCGCCTGCCGCGGCACTGGGCGCGCTCTTGACCGACCGCGTCACCATTGCCAATCCCTTCGATATCCATACGTACTTATGGTTTGATCCGCCCGCGCTGCAGCGAGTATTTTCCGAGGTTCTGCGCGCTGGATACGACGCGGTGGGTTTCATGCTCGACTGCCCGCCGGCGCACAAGGCTGATACCGCCTCCTTCGACGCCGTCATCGATGTGTTCATCGAAGCCTCGCGCGGCGCGCCAACGCGCGCCGCATTGATCGCCTCGCTGCCCGAAACACCCGGCGCGAGCGTACGCCAACGCTGCCTGGCTGGGGGTGTTACTCCGCTGCAAGGATTACGCGAGGCGCTCGAGGCCCTGGCGCTCGCCGGCGGCGTCGGCACAGCGTGGCGCACCAACCCGATCGTGGAATTGAATTTACCGCCTGCGGCCGGGGCAGGAGCGCAACAGGTTCAGACGCTTGGCGAGCGGCAAGGCAAGATGGAACTGGCGGCCTTTGGGTTGACGATTCCGCGCAGCAGGATTGTGCCGGCTCGCTTATGCGAGCAAGCCGCGGCTGAACTGGGGTTTCCGGTCGTCATCAAGGCTGCGTCCGCAAATCTGGAGCACAAGACCGAGGTGGGCGGTGTGGCGCTCAACATTCGATCTGCGGACGAGGCCGCGGCGGCGGCCGAGCGATTGGCGAAATTGTCGCCCATGCTATTGGTGGAGGAAATGTTCACCGATGGCGTTGCCGAGATCCTGATCGGGATCATCAATGATCCGCAATTTGGCCAGGTACTGGTTCTGGGGGCGGGCGGAGTGTTTGCCGAAATCATGGCGGACAGCGTCAGCCTGCTGCCGCCTTGGACGCGGGATGCGATCGCGGCCGGGCTTCGCCGGCTCATGATTGCCGGACTATTCGGCGGCTATCGGGGCAAGCCGGCCGCTGATGTCGATGCGCTGATCGAGGCGGTCTTGAGCGTGGCGCGCTACGCGGCCGCAAACGTATCGAGGCTGGTAGAGCTCGATGTGAATCCCATCATCGTACGCCCGGCAGGCCGCGGCGCGGTCGCAGTTGATACCATGTTGCGGATCAAGAACTGAGTTAACCGGGGGAAGCTACATGTCCGACGGAATCCGCACCGCCACCGAAGGCGCCATTCTTGAAGTCACGATCGATCGGCCCAAGGCGAACGCGATCGATTTGCAGGCCAGCCGCCGATTGAACGAGGTATTCACCTCCTTTCGCGACGATCCGGCGCTGCGCATCGCCATCATCACGGGCGCCGGCGAGCGATTTTTCTCTCCCGGATGGGATTTGAAGGCTGCCGCGGCCGGCGAGAAGTCCGATGAAGACTGGGGCGTGGGTGGCTTCGGCGGATTGAATTATCCCAGGAATCTCAACAAGCCCATCATAGCGGCAGTCAACGGTATCGCTTGCGGCGGAGGCTTCGAGGTGGTCCTGGGCACCGACATCATCGTGATGGAAGAGCATGCGCAGTTCGCCCTGCCGGAGATACAAGTCGGGGTGCTGGCCGATGCGGGTACCGTCAAACTACGGCGCCGCATTCCCTACCATGTTGCCGTGGAGTTCTTATTGACGGGCCGATGGATGGACGCGGCCGAAGCCAAACACTGGGGACTTGCCAATCACGTCGTGCCCAAGGGCGAGGGAATGAAAAAAGCCCGTGAAATCGCGCAGCAGCTTGCCGCAGGTCCGCCGCTGTTGTTCCCGGCAATCAAACAACTGTTGCGCCATACCGAGATGATTCCGGAGCACGAGGCCTTCGAACTGCACGATGCGCTGGATGCGGTGCAACGCGTGGTCAGGTCTGAAGACCTCAAAGAGGGGACGCGTGCTTTCAGCGAAAACCGCAGTCCGCGCTGGAGCGGCCGCTAGCCTCCCAAGGGACGCAGCAGGCTGCGGGAGATGATGTGACGCTGTACCTCGCTGGTCCCGTCCCAAATTCGCTCGATCCGCGCGTCGCGCCAAATCCTCTCGAGCGGCAAGTCGCTCATCAAACCCATGCCGCCGTGAATCTGCAGCGCCTCGTCGGAAACCATGGCGAGCATTTCCGTTGCTTTGAGTTTGGCGATCGCCATATCGATATCGGTATCGATCTTTTGATCGCGCTTCCAAGCGGCTTCGAGGACCAGTAGCTCCGCGGCGCGCAGCTCTACCGCCATGTCGGCCAGCTTGAAGCTCACGCCCTGAAATTTACCGATCTGCTGTCCGAACTGCACGCGATCGACGGCCCACTGCTTGGACAGATCGAGCGCCCGCTGGGCCCTTCCCAGGCATGTGGCGGCGACTTGCAGCCGTGTGGCGCCGAGCCACGTGTTTGCAACTTCGAACCCTCGGTGTATTTCGCCGAGGATGGCCGATTTGGGCACGCGGCAATTGTTGAACTCGAGAATGCTATTGGTATAGCCGCGATGCGAAACATTTTTGTATCCGGGCCTGACCGCAAAACCTGGATGCCCCATGTCGATCAGGAATGCAGTGATTTTCTTGCAGTTGCCGTGCGCGGTGGCTTCCTCGCCCGTTGCCGCGAACAGGATCACATAATCCGAATGATCGGCGTGACTGATGAAATGCTTCGTGCCGTTGATGACGAAATCATCGCCCGCGGCGACGGCCAGCGCCTTCATGCCGCGCAGATCCGATCCAGCATTGGGTTCGGTCATTGCCAGGCATTCGGTTCGATCGCCGCGCACGGTCGGCAGCAGATACCGCTCTCTCTGCTCGCCCTGGCAGGCCAGCAGGATGTTGGAGGGGCGCCCTACGCACGAGTGCAGCGCGTAGCCGGCGTGTCCGAGCTCTTTTTCGTAAAGCACCCAGGTGACGGTGTCCAATCCCGCGCCGCCCACGGCCGCCGGCATGTTTGCCGCGTACAAGCCGGCATCGATGGCTCTTGCCTTCAGCTCGCGTTGCAGATCCGGACGCAACACGCCGGTTTCTTCCACCTCCTTTTCGTGCGGATAGAGTTCGTTGCGCACGAAATCCCGCGTCGTCTTGACCACCAGCTGCTGTTCATCACTGAGTGAAAACTCCATGGCGGCTCCCGTCAAGCGGTTCTGCGCTTGCGCTTTTCTATGGCCCAGAGGCGCAGCAAATTCAATTGCAAGCGCAGTTGTTCAACCTGTGCGGCCGCCGGCCAATCGCGCGGGCTGGTGACGGCTCCGGCGGTCAGGCCATTGATGAATGTCACCACCGACCGCAGAACCTGATCGCGCACGGCGGGCGGCCAAAGCCGCCATTCCGGCCAATGCTCGGCGAAGCAGCGCTCGTATAGGCGCAGGTACTCGCGATGTACCCAGACGTTCAGGCGCCTGAGTTTCTTGTCCGCGGAAACCTGTCCCCAAAAGGCCATCCAGAAGGCACATTCGGCCAACCGCTGCTCATCGATGGCGAGCGCTTCGGACAGCACATCCAACAGAGTCGCTTTCAGGCCGTTGCGCTCACGCGTGAGCCTTTGCTCGATGCGCAGCAGAATCAGGCGCAAGGCGGCGAGGATGATCTCCTGCTTCGACTCGAAATAGTGCGCCAACATGCCGGTGGTGTAGCCGGCGGTGCGCGCGATTCGAGCCACGGTGGCGTGTTCGAAACCGTACCTGGCAACCGCCTGGCAGGCGGCCTGGGCAATTTCATCGCGGCGCTGGGCATGGTCGACGACTTTGGGCATGGCTTTGAGCGTCCCGTCAAGCTTCGAGCTTGGCGTCGCGCTGACGCGCTTGTCCAATTGAACGACCGGCCTCATGCGGCCTGGGCAGTCCTGACTGACCTTGTCGAATTGCATCCAGCTTGGCTCGAACGTCGGAATCGACCGCCATCGCCTTCGCCCGGACGGTGTCGACATGCAAGTGAAGCTGTTCCGCGGTGGCAATGAGTGCGTCATCGCGGCCGCGGTGCAATCGATGGAAAACATGCAGCCGCTTGTCATCGACGGCGAGCAATTGCGTCGTGACGTAAATTGCTTCGCCAACCTTGGCTTCGCCCAGATGCCTGACGTGGCTTTCCACCGAGTAGTACATGCGGCCGGTCGCGCGGTAGGCCTCATCTGCTCCCACCCGTCGATACAGGACATCCATGGCATCGCCGAAGACCTGGCCGTAGCGAAAGTCAGTCATGTGACGGTTGTAGTCGATCCATTCCGGTCGCACGATGCTCTGCACGAGCCGCAGTGGCTTTCCCGGCTCACCCGCAATGGCCGTTGCGGCAGCCCCGGCATCTTCGTAGAGACGCTCCTCGAGTGCACGCAAAGTCGCGCCGGCGCCCATGTTGGTTTGCCGCAGGACTTGTTGGACCGCCACCAGCGAATCGTCCCGCAAGCGCTCAAGTTCTCGAATCGACCGGCCCGCGGCCTGCGCCTGAGTGCCCTCGACCATGCGGTCGATCAACGTTTCGGTCAATTCAGGGGCCTCGAGCTTGGTCCATGGCCACTTCAAGCACGGGCCGAATTGCGCGAGCATATGCCGCATTCCACTCTCGCCCCCGGCGAGGTGATAAATGAGATTCGTCCCCATCGCCGCCCAGCGCAAACCGGGACCATAAACAATGGATTCGTCGAGTTCGCCCGTAGTGGCAATGCCGTCATTCACGAGATGCAGAATCTCGCGCCACAACGCCTCCTGCAGGCGATCGGTCAAGTGCCCCGGCACTTCGCGCCGCACCCGAAGCGGGTGCATGCCGATATAGGTAAAGAAACTCGCGGCGGCCTCAATGGCGGCGGGCGTGGTCTTCTCCCCGCCGACGAGTTCCACCAAGGGCAATAAATAAACCGGATTGAACGGGTGCGCGACCAAGAAACGTTCCGGCGCCACCATGTCCCTGGCCAGGTCGGTCGGGATGAGCCCCGAGGTGCTGGATGCGATCACGACATCCGCCGCCGCGTAGCGGCTCACCTCGGCCAAGATCCGCTGCTTCAAGGGCAACTGCTCAGGAACGTTTTCCTGGATGAAATCGGCGCGTTCCGCCATGTGCTTCAGGTCGGTCGTAAAGGAAAGCGTGCCCTTGGGCGGCAACGGAGCCGAGGTCAGACGCGCCAGAGCGGGTTCGGCGTTTTCCACCGCGCCGCGTATCCACGCTTGCATCTCGGGCTTGACATCCGCGGCGATGACATTGATCCCGAAATGCAGCGCTCGTGCGGCCCAGCCGCCCCCGATCACGCCGGTCCCCAGCAGCCCGAGGGTGGTTACGTTGCGCATTGACATACCCCGAGAATCGCGCTCTTTGTAATGTCACCAGTATAATATAAAAAAAGACGCCGGGCATGATCCGGCGGACGGCGGCTCGAGGCCTTCCCATCGATTATTTATTTGCGGGGGCGGCGGCGCCCAAAACAGCGGCGATCGGCTGCGCCGCTTTCGGCACCGCGGCGTTGTAGTCCTTGCCGACGAATGCCGCCACGGTCGCTGCGATCTGCGCTTGAGTCACCGGCGCGGTGTGCGTGCGCTCGCCGAGCGCGGCGGTGTCAGGTCCGATTACGGCAATCCAGATGTTTTCGGAGCCCTGCTCTTTGATGCCGTGTTCCTTCCACTGGACCGGGCCGCTGCCCCGGCCGTGGTCGGTCGTAATGATGAACGTGGTGGTCCCTCGATAGCCAGGCATGGACTGCATCGTTTCCCACAATTGCCCGAGGAAGTGGTCAAACCGGTGGGCACTGTCGAGCACCAGATCGTAGCGCCCCTGGTGCGCCCAATTGTCGGTTTCGCCGTATCCAGCGAACAGGACGCGCGGCTGCCCGGTGCGCACGTAATCCATGAGGGTCACCTGGAGGAAGGAATTGCCGACGTCCTCTTCATCGAATTCTGTCGTGGTCGAATACAGTTCGCGCAGCAGCGCGTCGCGCGGCGTCTGTGGCTCCTTGGGGGGCGGCAGAGTCCACCCGGTTTGCATGATCAGTCCGCTGCGGCTCTTGTTGAAAATATTGTCGTAGACATTCCAAGTGCCGTAGATGGCCACGCGGCCGCGCAGTTCATCGAATTTGTTCAGCCATTCGAAGACGGTCGCATTGGGGTTCGGGCCATACTCATTGCTGTCGATGGCGTCATTGGGATAGCCGGTCGACATTTCGTTATATCCAGGATACGAGAATGCCTTGCCATTGGTGACGTGCGCGTCGCTACCCTTGCGCCGATTGCCGAAAATCTGGCCCTGCTTGGCAACCGTACCCCACAAGAATGGAAACAACAGTTCCCGCCGCGCATCGGCGCCGCTACGCCAGTAGCGCTTGCGCAGATCCGCCTCCGACACCCAATTGCCCCCGGTCTTGTCGGAGATCAGGCGGGGATCGGCACCCGTGAAAATTTCCTGCCAACGCAGACCGTCGCTCACGATGAGCACGACGTTCTCGGTCTTGCCGGCGAATGCCAAGCCGCTGCCGAAGCCCAGGACAAGACACAAGGCAATTACCGGGAAGCAGCGGATGAGTTGCATATGGCGGCCTCCGGCACTACTGGTGCAGAAGCACCGCGCAATTTGCGGTCCAACTCAAGTACACCTCGTCGCTCCAATCGATCGACCATTCGGAGGTGCGGCGCTCATTTTGCGCGAATACCGTCACGAGCTTTCCGGTCTCGGTCTTGATGCGATAGGTCGAACGATTTCCGAGATAGCCCAATTCCCACACCACACCCTTGATTTGATTGACGCGCTCGCCCCCCGGCGGCTGCTTGCTCAGGCGGATCTTTTCCGGGCGAAGCGCAACCCAGACGCGCTGACCGTTGCCGAAGCGGCCCAGTTCGTCCACCACCAGATCGCAACCGGCTTCAGCACTGTGCACGATGAGATGCCCGGGCGTTGCACCGCTGACCGTGCCTTCGAATAGATTGGTGGTGCCGATGAAATCGGCGACGAAACGGTCCTGCGGAAACTCGTAGATCTCGGAGGGCGTTCCGACCTGAACTACCCGGCCGCGATTCATCACCGCAATACGGGTCGACAGCGCCATCGCCTCGTCTTGGTCATGCGTGACGAATACGAACGTGATGCCGACCTGCGATTGGATGTTCATCAGCTCGAACTGCGTTTGTTCGCGCAGCTTTTTGTCGAGGGCACTCAAAGGTTCATCGAGCAGCAGCACTTTGGGTCTGCGAATGAGCGCACGCGCGAGGGCGACCCGCTGCCGTTGGCCGCCCGAAAGCTGGTGAGGCTTGCGTTTTGCCAGCGGCCCCAGTTGCACCATGTCCAAGGCGTCCTTGACGCGCTTGGTTTTGACCGGTGCGTCGAGATTCATGCGCCGCAAGCCGTAGCCGATATTGTCGGCAACCGTCATGTGCGGAAACAAGGCGTACGATTGAAACATCATGTTGACCGGACGCTCGTGCGGAGGCACCTGGGTCATGTCGACATCTTCGATGATGATTCGCCCCGAACTTGGCCTCTCGAATCCTGCCAGCATCCGCAGCAGGGTGGTCTTGCCGCATCCCGAGGCGCCGACCAGTGCGAACATTTCACCCTTGAAGATTCGAAGATTGACGCCGTCAACGGCGGTAAAGGCGCCAAAGGTCTTGTTGATGCTTTCGATGACGATTTGCGGCTTGGCGTCCGGATCGAGCCAGGGCCGGTCAGCGATCGATTTAGGCGCCGCGGCCACGCTCACTAGAACTGCCCGGGCGGCGTCGCGCGCCTGCGCTCGGCCGCAAAGAAGGGACGCTCGACGACCTGCGCTCGCGACATCCGACGCTCCCAGACCAGTTCCCGGCTCAAATAGATCTCGGCCCAAACGGTTGAGCCGATCTTGAAGTACGGCGCATCGACCATAGCAAGAGCGATGTTGCGCTTGCAAGTCGGCGACCAGACGGCGGAGCTCACACTGCCGATTTCGCGCCTGCCGCTGTTGTCCGTGTACAGCAGCGCATTATGAGCCGGCTTGTTGCCCGCGATGTCGAGGCCGACGAGCCGGCGCCGCACACCGCGCCGCTTCTCTTGGAGCAGCGCGCGCCGGCCGGTGAAATGCCCCTTATTGAAGTCCACGAGCCATCCTAATCCCAGCTCCAGCGGCGAGCGCTCAGTGCCTATGCGGACGGTATGGTCAGCCGACACGAAGTCGACATTGGGGCTCAAAAAACCGGCCTCGATGCGCGCAATGTTGAGCGCCTGAGAACCGATCGCCCGAATGCCGCGCGAACACCCGGCCGCCATCAAAGCGTCCCAGTTCGCTTCGGCATCCTTCGGTTCCATCCAAAGCTCGTACCCCAAGTCTCCGGTGAATCCGGTGCGCGAAACGGTGATGGCGCGCGAGTCCAGCGCGAAGCGGCCGATCTCGAATACCTTCAATCTTTCCACCCCCGATAGGCCTGCGTCCTGGAGCACGGCGCACGAGGTCGGACCTTGCAGTGCCAGAGCGGCCACTTGGTCGGTGATCTCGCTGACCTCCACGTCGAAACCGATGCTCGAATCGAGCAGCCAGTCGAGCTGCCGTTGCGCCGTGCAAATCCGGTATTCGGATTCGCCCATGCGAAAAATTGTGCCGTCGTCGATCAGCTGTCCGGCGTCGTTGCACCAAACGCAGTAAGCCACTCGGTCAGGCTTCAGTTTGCCGACGTCCCGTGTCACCAAGCGGTCGAGGTAGCCTCTCGCATCGCGCCCGACCACGCGGTATTTGACCATCGGTGTCAGGTCATACAATGTCGCCGCGTTGCGGATCGCAAAATATTCCTGTTCCACCGTGGTGAACACATCGACGGTGGTATACCCGGCCCACGGGATGAAGCTATCCACCTGGCTCAAGGCGCGGGCGCGCTCATGAAACGGGGTTTTCAATAGCGGCCGCGTGAAATGCGATTCGGCGGACATTGTCACGAGGTCTTATCCCCTCTCAATACCTGCTGAGCTGCGTTACGGCCGGCGATCCCCATCACGCCCCCGCCAGGGTGACAGCCTGCGCCGCACAGGAACAACCCCTCGACCGGTGTGCGATATTGTGCGGCCCCCGGTACCGGACGCACCATCAAGATCTGGTCTAACGCCAGATCGCCGTGGTGCCAGTGGCCGCCGCTGCCGCGGAATACCTTTTCCATGTCCGCGGGCGTCACCACCTCGGCGGCAACGATGCAGCCGCGCAGCCCGGGCGCCAAGGCTTCCAGTGCGTCGAGCGATGCGTCCAAGAAATGTTGCCGCGCGCTGTCCCAACCTACTTTGAGCGCATAGGGCGCGTACTGGACGATGGCCGACAGTACATGCCGCCCTGCCGGCGCCAGAGTCGCGTCGTTGATGCTGGGAACGGTGATTTCCATGGCGGGCGATGCCGAGAATTCGCCGTATTTCGCGTGGTTGTATGCATGCTCGATGTGCTGAAGCGAGGGAGCCGACAACAGGCGGCCGCGAAGCGCCGCCTCGGACACGAGGGCAAACGGCGGCCGACGATTCAACGCGATGTGTATTTTAGCGGCAAGGCCGCGGCAGCGAATATGGCTTACGCGACGCACAAATCCGGCGTCGAGGTAAGCTGTTCCAAGCAGCTTCAGAAAGGTTGTCTTCGGGTCGGCGTTCGAGATCACCTGCCGCGCCGCGATGCGCTCACCGGACTCGAGCACGACGCCGCAGGCGCGATCGGCCTCAACAATAATACTGGCTACAGCGGATTCAGTGCGAATAACGGCCCCTGCCGCGCCGGCAGCCTTGGCAAGAGCATCGCAGAGGGCGCCCATGCCGCCTTTCGGTTGCGACAACCCGGTGTTGCCCGCGGCTGACTCGGCGGCCAAGCGGTACAACAAGGTCAGCACCGTTCCCGGCGAGCGCGGTCCGAAGTTTGCGCCGAGTACGGCGTCGAACCCCAGCGCCCCTTTGAGCGCCGCGGAATCAAAGTTCTCTTCCAGCAGATCATAGACATTCATGCCGCCGATCCGCAGCAGTTCTTGCATGTCGCTCCGCCCAAGTTTGCGTATCTGCCACGCCATGCGCAGCAGGCTCAACCGATCTGACCATGCTTTGCTGCCCAAGCGCGGCGGTATTCTTGAAAGCACAGGTGCGATTGCCGCGGCAAAGCGTCGCATGCGTGCCTGGTATGCGCCATAAGCCGCCGCATCGGCAGCCGACAGTCCTTCCGCGGCGGCGCCGTAACTCATGCTCAGCGGAGGCTGACCTGCGATCAGCGCGGTGGTCGGCAGCCGCTGCCCCGCCCATTGCAATCCGTGCGACTCGAGCTTCAGGGTGCGCAGCAAATCGGCCGGCATCAGATGCAAAAGATGCGCGCCCGCAGAGACCTTGAAGCCTGGGGCGAATTCGCGGGTTACCGCGGCCCCGCCAACTTGTGCGCCTGCCTCCAACACCAGCGCCGATCGGCCGGCCCGCGCCAGCAGGGCGGCACAGATGAGCCCGTTGTGACCCGCGCCGATGACCACGCAGTCATATTGCAAGGGCATTGGCGCGTTGGTCATGATCAGTGCGCCCGCCCAAGGTCGCGAAGCACGGCGCGCGCGGCATTCGCCCCCGGCGCTCCCATGACGCCGCCGCCGGGATGGGTGCTCGAACCGCACATGTACAGGCCCTTCACCGGCGCCCGATATTGCGCGTAGCCCGGCACCGGCCGGTTGAACAGCAATTGATCCATGGTGAGTTCGCCTTGGAAAATATTGCCTTCGGTCAATCCAACTTCGTTCTCGATATCCCAGGGCGTACGAATCTCGGCATGCAGAATCAGGTCTTTGAAATTGGGACTGTGCCGCGCGATGGTGTCGATCACGGTATCGCCGAAAGCCTGCCGTTTGGCCGCCGTCCATTCGCCATCGGCGAGTCGGTACGGACAGTATTGAACGAAGACCGACATGTAGTGCTTGCCGTTCGGAGCCATGGTCGGATCGATTTGCGAGGGAATCAGCATGTCGATATACGGCGCGCGCGACCATCGCCCGTCCTTCCAATCATCGTAGGCGCGCTCCATCATCTCGAGGGTATCGGTGACATGCATATCGCCGCGAGTCGAGGGCGAACCGACCGGTATCGCGGGGAATCGCGGCAACCCGTCCAAGGCAATGTTCAATTTTCCGGATGAGCCGCGAATCTTGAAATTCCTCACCTGGCGCAGGAAATCATCGGGCAAATCCTTCGCGTCCATCGTTTCCAGAAAAGTGCGCCGCACGTCCAGATTTGAAATCACCAGCCGCGCTTTGATTTCTTCGCCGTCCGCCAATGCCACGCCGCATGCGCGGCCGCTCCGCACCAGCACTTTCGCCACCGCTGCGGCGCTGCGAATGGTGCCGCCGCTGGCCGTGAAGGAGGCGCCCAACGCCTGGCTGACGGCGCCCATGCCTCCGCGGGCAAAGCCCCAGGCACCGACGGTGTCGTCAATATCGCCCATGTAGTGGTGCAGCAGGACGTAGGCGGTGCCCGGCGAGCGCGGCCCAAGGGCCGTGCCGATGATCGAACTGCCGGCAAAATGCGCCTTGACGATTTCACTCTCGAAATACTCGTCGAGGAAGTCCGCCGCGCTCATGGTCCAAAAGCGCAGCGTGTCGTACATGCGCTCCTCTCCCAGTCCATGGAAGCGCTTGCCGAGGTACAGCAATTCCTGAAGGTCCCGCGGCTTGAACGAGGCGGGATCGGGCGGCTCACGCATCAATAACGGCTTGATGAACTTGCATTGGCGCATCACATCGCGCGAATAGCGATCGTAGGCCTCCGCGTCCCGCTTCGAGTGGCGCGCGATTTCGCGACGCAGCGCATCGTGGTTGTCATACAGCGCCAAATGACCGCCATCTTGCATCATCGTACAGCCGCCCTCATAGGGGATGACCTGCAGGCCAAATTTCGGCAGTTCCAGCGTGCGCATGATTTCCGGACGCAGCAAGCTGCAGACGTACGAGCAGTTCGAGTACGTGAAGTCTTGGTACACGCGCCGGCTGACCGCCGCGCCGCCGATGTACGGCTGTCGCTCGAGAACCAGCGCTTTGAGTCCGGAGCGCGCCAGATAGCAGCCGGCGACCAGACCGTTGTGGCCGGCGCCGATGATAATCGCATCCAGATCCTGTGGATGCGCCGCGGAGGCCACTCTCAAGCCGGCACTTTGCGCGTGGCTCCGCTCGATTTCAGCGTCGCATCGACCGCGAATTCAAACGCTCTCAAGGTATCGGCCAGGCACGAAGCATCGTGCGCTGCGGAAACGAACCAAGGCTCGCGCGAATCCGGCTCGCATAGCACGCCTTCGTCATGCAGCACCTGCGCCATCGCATCGTAGAAAGAGTAATCGCTGCTCTTCCAAGCCCGATAATTGCGGGGCGGCTCGTGCGCGAAGTACAGGCCGCTCATCGAGGGGTGGCCGACGAAGCTATGGGCGATGCCGCGCGCGCTCAATGTGGCGCGCATGCCGCTGCGCAGGCTGCTGCCGAATTCGGCAATTCGCTCCAGCGCGTCGGTTTCGTTGAGGATTTGCAGCGTTTTCTCCGCTGCGGCCAGCGATACCGGGTGCGCTGTGTAGGTGCCGCCGTGAGCGACGCCGCGGCCGAGTTTGCGCATGATTTCTTCGCGGCCCGCCAACACTGAAATGGGATAGCCGTTGCCCAAGGCCTTTGCAAAGGTGCAGAGGTCGGCCTTGATTCCATAAAGTTCCTGAACGCCGCCGCGCGCCACGCGAAATCCGGTCTTTACCTCATCGATGAGCATCACCACGCCATGCTTGTCGCACAGCGAGCGCGCCGCGCGCAGATATTCGGGATCCGCGGCGATTCCAAGGCAGTTGCCCATAATGGGTTCAATCAGCATGCACGCAATGCGATGCGCATGGCGCTTCAACACATCTTCCAGCTGATCGGCATCATTCGCCTGCACGAAGTGCGCGAAGCTGCGCGTGCTGATCGGCACCCCTTCGCTGTAGGGCTTCACTTCCGGATCGCCCACTTGCGACCATTTATCCATGGGCGTGAACCACATCGCCGCGTCGAACAGGCCGTGATAACCGCCTTCGAGAATCACGTAGTCATCCTTGCCGGTGTAGCCGCGCGCCAGACGCAGCCCGGCCATCACCGCCTCGGTTCCGGAATTGGAGAAGCGCACCAGTTCTGCCGCGGGAACCATTTTGGAAATCAGCTCAGCGACTTTGAGTTCGCGTTCAGTGGACAAGGCGAATACACCGCCGATTTCCATGCCGGAGCGCGCCGCCTGATCCACTTCAGGGTGAGCGTAGCCCAGGATGGCCGGACCATAGCCCATCCGATAATCGACGTAGACGTTATCGTCGAGATCCGTGATGCGGGCGCCGCGGCCGCTCTTGATGTAGATGGTGCGCTGCTCTCCCCAGTAGCGGAAGTTGGAGGCCACGCCGAGAGGCAAGCGCTTTACGGCGCGCTGGAAATGCGCGTTGTTCTTGGTCAGTTCTCTAGCCATGGGTTTTCCTCTTCAAGACCGTAACACCCGCCACGCATTGCGTCCATATGTATTATATGACTATATAGTTTTGACTGCTCGCGGCAGTGCAAGGCCGCCTCAATGCGATAACGAATAGGTACAATTATGGGGAAATTGTCGCTGTTGCAGTGCCTTTCTTGCCACCCATCGTTGCTCGGAGTACATTAAATAACCATATAGTCTGTGGGCCACATCATGAACAGCCTGTCCGTTGCGAAATCGGAGAGCCTGGCAGCGGTCGGGATGCCGCACGCGCTCCCCGCCTGGGTTTATAACAACGCAGAGCTGTCGCGGCTCGAGCTAGAGCGCGTGCTCAAACCGAGTTGGCAGATCGTATGTCACGTCAATTCGATCCCCAAGACCGGGGACTACGAGACCTTTGATTTGGGATCGGAGAGCGTCATGGTGCTGCGCGACCGCGATGGCTCAATACGCGCCTTCCACAATGTATGCCGCCATCGCGGCGCACGCCTGCTCGACGGCGCCGGCAACTGTCCTGCGGCCATCACCTGCCCCTATCACGGCTGGACTTACCGGCATGACGGGGGCCTGATCGGGATGCCGGTCCGGGAAAGCTTTCCTGGGCTCGATCGCAGCCAGCATGGCCTGCGGCCGGTACGAGTCGATATTGCCTTGAGCTTCGTGTGGGTCTGTCTCGCCGGTGATCCGCCGCCGATCGCGAAGGTGTGGGGTGAACTGGCGGATGAGCTTGCACCCTACCGCATGCAGGACATGGTGCCGTTGAGCCCCATCACCCAGGAGAGTTGGCCGGTCGACTGGAAAATCGCGATGGATAATTACCTCGAGTCCTACCATGTCCCGATCGGTCATCCAGGGCTGTATCGCATGTTCAGTCCGGACTATGAGGACCAAAGAGCCGTGCCCGGCGTTGCGCGAGGCTTGAGTTGGATGCGCGAGCATCCTTCGCCTCGCTGGGCCGAAGGACAGTATCAGCGCTTGATCGGCAAGGTCGCGACGCATCTGCCGGCGGAGCTGCGTCGCTGCTGGCGCTTCTACAGCGCGCTTCCGAATTTGGGGATCGATGTGTTCCCGGATCAAATGGACTTCTTCCAGGTGCTACCCGATGGCCCGGGGCGATGCCTGATTCGAGGCGCCGTTTTTGGTTTACCCGATGAGCGGCGCGAAATGCGGGCGCTTCGCTACCTGAGTTCGCGCATCAACAACCAGGTCAACAACGAGGATAAGTGGTTGTGCGGGCGGGTGCAGCGGGGGTTGGCATCCGCCAGCTACCGGCCCGGACCCCTTTCGCAGCTCGAGCGTTGGATGCTGGAGTTTCACAACCTGTTGCGCGAGCGCATCCCCGAATTTGACTTGGGCCAAGCGCCCGAACAGTTTGGCCAAGGAATCCGATAACTGTAGGAGAACTTCGAGGCGCAGTCACGAATCGGAGGGCGGCCGATCAAAGCCCAAGGCCGGCATCCGGGTGAGCAGGTATTGCCGGAATGCGGCGACTTCAGCGGCACTCGAAGCACCCTGCTGCACCGCGCGATCGCCGAAAATCGTGAGGCCTTTCTGGGTTGACTCCGCGACGGCAATCATCGATCGGCTCATCAGCGGGCGCAGTCGCGATGCCAGATACTGCGCGGCCACCGCCGGCCGGTCTTCCGAGCAATGCGTGTAGTGATGCGAGCGCAAACAGCTGCGCCCCGGCGCGATGGGCAGGACTTGCAGAATCGAAAAGCCGTCAGGCCTTATTTCGACCAGATGATTGGGCTCGACGAAGGTCAGGTCACGGCTAAAATCCGCGGTTGAGCCGAGCAGTCGATCGTATGAGCGCCGGCTCCAGCCCGCGGACGCTTCGCGCCCCGCCGCCGCAGCGAATTCCAGGCACTGCTCGACGATGAGTTTCCAATCGGCCGACACGAAAGTCTCGGCGGGATCTTGCAAAGGCCGGGATCCGTTGGGCAGCGCAAGCGCCGGCCAGGAATCGTCGCGCCTTGGAGCATGCGGGGGCTGCGTAGAGCGCACCAGGATCAAATCCTCGATCCGGCACAATTCCAGAGCGGTTAGATCGCTGCCCTCTCGCCCGCCGCGGCGTGTGCCGTCGAGATCGAACTCCAATCCATGAACGGTGCATCTGATCACGCTTAAGCAGCCACTCGGTCCCGGCGTGAGCATATGAGGCGCCTCGGTGCAGCTATTGCGGAACGCGCGCAGGTCCCCGGCACTGTCGCGCAAGATCAATGGGCGCTCGAATCCAAGGTCGGGCGCAAGAAAATCCCCGGTGCCCGGGAGCTGCGCGCGGTGGCCGACAAACTGCCACGAATCTTGGAACAGCAGCTGCCGCTCCAGTGCGAACAGGCGATTGTTCTCGTAAGCCCAAACCGCCACACGGTTGGCACCGGCTTGGCGCCGTGAGGCGCCGGGCAGCGCCGAAGCCGGAAATTGGCCGGGGAAAATCGACTGAAGATACGCCATGCAACGCTGCTTCGCCGCCGCCCGGTCGATATCGCCTTCGCTCCGGAAGGCGAAATCCTGCCACAGCATTTCCAGCGCGCCCATCAGGCCCAGCGCGATGCCCTTGGGGTCGAGCTGCGGCTGCGAAGTGTCGATGATCAGCCGCTCGATCAGTTCATGCACCAGCGCGGCAAAGCGCTCATCTATCTTCCCGCAAATATCGTAGTATTCCTGGCGTGAACTCGCTTCGCCCCAAAACGCATACCAGACAGAGACCTTGCGCGGGCTGGCGATCTCCGAGTCGAGGTACAAATCAACCATCAATTGCAGCGCGGCAACGGGCTTGGGCTTGAGGCGCCCCACCGGCACCAACAATTTCTCCTCGAACTCGGCCGCCAGAAATTGCAGCGAGGCGACCAGCATCGAGGCCTTGGAGGCAAAATAGAATCTCACGATGCCAGGGGACATGTCGGCAATCGCGACTACTTTCTCCACGGTGGTGCGAGAGGGTCCATAGATATGCAGCGCAGAGATGCATGCGTCGATGAGCTTTTGCCGCTGCCGGCTGTGAGTATTGCGGGCCCGCGGTATCTGCGGGCGCGAGCGGGATTTTTTCTTGAGGTTGCGCATGCCGCAGGCTAGGCGCTCGTGAAACGGGAGGGAGCGCGCGAAACCGGCGCTGATTGGCTGAAAGGCCGCGGCAAATGGCTGATCATTTTGCCGCCGCTTCTATATCTCGTGGTGTTTTTCCTCATTCCGTTTGCTTTCGCGCTGGTGATCAGTCTTGCCGATACGGCTGTCAGGGTGCCGCCCTTCACGGACATTCTATCCATCAGTCCGGACTGGCACATCCATCTCACGCTGAACCTCGGCAACTTCAAGTATCTGTTTACCGACGAAGTCTATGGTCTTTCGTACTACTATTCGATCAAAACCGCGTTTTTCTCGACGGTGATTTGCCTCGCCTTGGGATATCCGATGGCATACGCCATCTCTCGGACTTCCAAGAGCACTCAAGGCATCCTGCTGCTCATCGTCATATTGCCGTTCTGGACCTCGTTTCTGCTGCGCGTCTACGCGCTCGAAGGGATCATCAGAGAGACCGGCCTGCTGAATACGGTGCTGCTGTCGTTGGGGATCATCCACCATCCTCTGCAGATCATGCGCACGACCCTTGCCGTCTACGTCGGGATCGTCTATTCCTATCTGCCTTTCATGGTGCTGCCCCTGTTTGCGACGCTCGAGAAACTGGATCACTCGCTGCTCGAGGCGGCCGGCGATTTGGGAAGTCCGCCTTGGCGGGCATTCGTGGACGTCACACTGCCGCTGTCCGTGCCGGGAATCATCGCAGGCTCCATGCTGGTGTTCATTCCGGCCATCGGCGAGTTCGTCATCCCCACTTTGCTCGGCGGCCCCAACAATCTCATGATCGGGCGGGTGTTGTGGGATGAGTTTTTCGGCAACCGCGATTGGCCCGTCGCCGCCGCGGTAGCCATCGCTTTCCTGGTGCTGCTGGTCGGACCGATAGCGCTCTACCAGCATTACAGCACCAAGCAGCTCAATTCCTAGCATGTACAACCGCATCTCTCCCTTTCTAATCTCGGTCCTGTGCATCGGAATCGCGGTTCTGTACATTCCCATGCTGGTGTTGATCGGCTATTCCTTCAACGCATCGCCGCTGGTCAGCGTCTGGGGCGGGTTCTCGACCGGTTGGTACACGCAGCTGATCCACAATGACCAGATTCTCGACGCCGCTTGGCTGTCGCTCAAGGTAGGCGTCATGGTGTCGACCGGAGCGCTGATTCTGGGCACGCTCGCCGCGATTGCGCTGGTGAGATTCAAACTGTTTCGCGGCCGCCTGTTGCTGACAGGCATGGTCAATGCGCCCTTGGTGATGCCCGAGATCGTCACGGGCATCACTCAATTGCTGCTGTTCATCTCGATGCTGCAGCTTTTCGGCTGGCCGCATCGCGGCATCACCACCATTGTGATAGCGCATATTGCGTTCTGCACCGCTTACGTAACAATTACGGTGCAGTCGCGACTGCACGGCGCTGACCGTTCCCTGGAAGAGGCCGCCATGGACTTGGGTAGCGGTCCGGTGCGGGCATTCATCGACACCACATTGCCGGCCATCGCCCCGGCCCTGGCATCGAGCTGGCTGCTCAGCTTCACTCTCTCCCTGGATGACCTGGTGATTTCGAGTTTCGTCTCCGGACCGGGCGCCAGCACTCTTCCCATGGTGATTTTCTCGAAGGTGAAGCTCGGCGTAAGCCCCGATGTGAACGCTCTTGCCAGTTTGATCATTTGCCTGGTTGGCATTTGCGTGCTGATTGCAGGCTATCTCATGCGTCGCACAGAACGCCGGCGCGTACTCGATGCTCAAATGGCGCAGCACTGAAGTTCAATCCGCGGTCTTGATGCGGGTCCAGGTGCGCGTGCGGATCCGTTCAGTCGCGGCACTGACTTCCGCGGACCTGTACAGCCGCGCCTCGATTTCCGGCGTGGGATACAGCGTCACATCGTTGAGGATTTTCGGGTCGATCAGCGGGCGCGACGCGATGTTGTCGTTGCCGTAGAAAATCTGATTGGTGATCCCGGCGATCACATCCGGCCGGAGGATGAAGTTGATGAAGGCATACGCGGCTTTAGGATGCGGCGCGCCCTGGGGTATCAACAGGGAAGAGAAGGTCTGATTCGCCCCTTCCTTCGGCACCGTAAAGGCGAGATGCACGTCGACTCCGACGGCTTTCGCGCGCGCGCGCGAGTAAGCGTAATCGCTCGACCACGACATCGCGATGCAGACTTCCTTGTTCGCCATGCCATTCATGAACTCGGTGGAGTCGAAAGAACGAATATAGGGGCGCACCTTCAACAACATGGCTTCGGCGGCCTTGAAGTCCGCAGCTTTGGTGGTATTCGGATCGAGTCCCAGGTACTTCAGGGCAAGCTGCAGCGTGTCTTCGGCGGAATCGAGAAAGGTGACGCCGCAATCGGCGAATTTGGATACAACTTCCGGCTTGAATATCAGGTCGAGGCTGTCGACGGGCGCGTTCGGCATGCGCGCTCGGATCATATCGACGTTGTAGGCGAAGCCGTTGATCGAATGCAGGTACGGTACGGCGTGCTGATTGCCCGGATCGTACTGCGACTGAATCGCCAGTATTCTCGGATCCAGGTTGTTCCAATTCGTCAATTTGGTCTTATCGAGTGTTTGGTACACGCCGGCCTTGATCTCGCGGCCGAAAAAATCGGTCGATGCGCTGACCACGTCATAGCCGGAACTTCCGGCCATGAGCCGCGCCTCCATGGTTTCCTCCGCGTCATAGACATCGTAGGTAACTTTGATGCCGGTCAGCTTCTCGAATTTTGCGATGGTGTCGGGACCGATGAAATCCGACCAATTGTAGATGTACAGGCGCTTCTCCTCGGCCGCGCTGCACGCCGCTGCGCCGCCGATCGCCGCAGCGAGCAGGAATACCAGCATCCTAAGCCGCATGACGCCGCCGGAATCTCATCTTCGCCGACCTGCCTACCCGCTGCCGGTCTTGCCTCCGAAGCGATACTTCATTCTCAAGCCAAAGACGCGCGGCTCATTGGTCGTCTGGCGCCCGTCATAGTTGTACTTGTTGATGTAAACCACCGCGCGCGTGTTGTCGAGATTGGTGATGTACGCCTCGACGCCCCAATTATCCTTGGCGTTGTTGAATCCGCAGCGGATGTTGCTCAGATTGTAGGCCGGCTGCAATGAGCGGCTGGTATGGCTCAAGTCGCTGGTGTTCAAATCGCTCCACACGTCGCCGGTATGCGAGATGTCGAATTGACCATAGGCGTGGATACCGGGTCCCATGGGCCATTCGTAGCGCGCGCTGGCGCTGGCCTTGAGGTAAGGCACGAAGGGCAAGCGTTGGCCTTTGCTGACGTTGAATTCGGGATTGTCGTAGACGTTGCTGGTCAATACGGAATCGTTGTAGTTGGCGGCCAGCGTCAGCGTCAATCCGCGCATGGGTCTGACTTCGATATTGCTTTCGACGCCGTAGATGCGCGCATCGCCGATGTTGGCATTGAAGGTCACCGGGTCGATCGCCAGATCGAACACCGCCGTCTGATAATTCTTCCAGGGCATGTAGTATGCGGCGCCGTTGAATAGGAACCGCCCCTCAGCCATCACGGTTTTCCAGCCTATCTCATAACTGTTCAGTGTATCCGGGACGAAGGTGGCCGGCACCAAGGGGGCGGCGGGACCGGCAGAAGTATTGAATCCGCCGTCTCGAAAACCCTGCGCGAAGGAAAAGTAGTACAGCGTGTTGTCGCTGTATTTGAAATTGATGCCCGCCTTGTAGTTCTGTTTGGAGAAGGACACGGTTTCCGTCGGCGTCGGCACTTTGGGCTGATAGAAATAACCGCTCCATTGGCCGGAACTGGAATCGTGCGATTTGAAATCCCGGAAGCCAAAGATCACGCTCCATCGACGGGTGATGTCCTGCGTGATCTCGCCGAAGCCCGCGATTTGGTGGTTGTCGGTGCGCGAATTGCTGTAGCTGTACCATTCCTGCGGCAACGGTGCCGCGCCGTAGTAGTAACTCAAGGCAGTTTGCGACGCCTGGCCCTGGAAATTGATTCCGGGATAAGTGTAGAAATCCGAAAAGATGTCGCGCGTCTGTTCCAGATACACGCCCACCGTCCAATGGGTGGATCCGCCCGGCTTGGATGACAAACGCAGCTCGTGCGACCAGCGGTTGGTCTGGTCGCGGTAGTTCGTATACATAGTGGGGACGTTGCAGCCGCTAAAAGAGTCAGCCACGCCCGGCGTGCCCGATGGCGAGGAAGTCGCGCAGGCGAAACTTTGCACCCAGCCCGCATAGCTCTGATATCCGGTCGTATTGGGCTGGATTTGGGCGTACTGCACGTATTCGGAGTATTCGTTGACGGTGTGATTGGCCCTATTCCAATAGCCGCCGGCGTAGATCAGATCGCCGATGCCGACATCGCCCTGGACGGTGAGCGACATCAAGCGATTGATGCGCTCGGTGTTCTCGGGCCCGAAACGCGAGACGTTGCGTTCTCCATACCGGGAGGGGTCTTGGTCCCAAGCGCCGTGAGTTGACTGAGACTGAAAATCTCCGGAGAGGATTGCCGACCAGGCATCGCTGAACTTGAAGTTGACCGCCGCCCGGCCGCCGTACAGTTGTTCGTGGTTGTAGTTATTGCCCGCCCATTGGGCGTTATTGCTGGTGGTGCCGTTGATCCAATTCCGGGTGGTCACCAGATTGTCGATGAACCCGCCCTGATGATCGTAAAAGCCGGACACGCGCAGCGCGGCAATATCACTGATCAACGGAATGTTGACATAGCCTTCGACGATTTCATTCTGCAAGCCGTCGTCGATTTGGCCGGCATCGAGATCGATACCGGCCGCAAAGGCGGAAGGGTCAGGCTTGTTGGTGATGATCTTGACGGCTCCCGACATCGAACTCGCGCCGTAGAGCGTGCCTTGCGGCCCATTCAACACCTCGATGCGCTGGATGTCATACATGTGCAGATCAGGAATGCCGCCGAAATAGCTCAAGCTTTGCTCATCGAGATACAGACCGGTGGTCGACGTGTTGGCAGTGTTCGGGCTGCTGCCATCGGAGACACCGCGCATGAAGAATTCCTGGTAGCCGGGCCCGATGCTGATGTAGTTGATCGACGGCGAGCGGGTTGCGTAGTCCTCGAACTGGTTGATATTCAGATTCTGAATGTCCTTCGAGGTAAACACATCGATACTTTGGGGAACGTCTTGGAGATTCTCGGTTTGCTTACGCGCGGTAACGGTGATTTCCGGCAGTGCGTCCGAGTCCGCCGCCTGCGCGGGCATGGCGTTGACCGCGGCAGCACCGGACAGGATGGAGGCTATCGCCATTCGCAGCGCTGTTTGCCTGGACGATTTCCCCTCAGGCGCTCGATTTATGGCGCGTAATTTCATCCCCGCTTCTCCCATCGTCGACTGTCGGCGCCATCATTACTTGCGCTCGCATCGCCCGTCAATCTATTTATATGGCTGTATAACAATGATGTCAGCGTCGGCGCGCTTAGGCGGCGCCAATGGTGCGGCGCAGCGGACTCACAGAAGCGCCCTAGGCCGCACAAAATGCCCAGCTATAGGCACCGCAGCACGGAACAGTCGTATCGCGGCGCACCGCAGAAATCGGGTCATTCCGCAGCGGCCGGCTCTTTCGCCCAGTCCTTATATGACTGTATAACTATTATTGCGCGGGAAACCGCGCCAAGATGTTGCCGAGACTTCGCCGCAGCGGCGTAAGTTCGGCCTCGAAATGCCGCCAGTGACCGATGCTGGAATCGTAAATAGGCACCCGCACCTGCTCGGAACTCGCCGTTCGCACCGAGCGCTGGGTTTCATGGAATCGCAAGCACGACGGCTCGAATTCCAGCCCGCAGTGGGCAATCAACCGGCGCACCACCGTCTCGGTATTTCGCACCAGATCCTCATAGGCCAGGTGAAAGACCTTGCCGGGCAACACCTCGTCCCAATGGTCCATGAGTTCGATATAGCTGCGGTAGTACCGGCCCAGGTCTTCCAAATCATAAGTAAAGGACTGCCCTTGGGCGAAATGCTGCTTGTAGGCGCTGAAGCACGCGTCCATTGGATTACGCCGCACGTCGATGATCGTCGCCTTCGGCAAGATCAGTTGCAGCAGGCCTACATGACTGAAATTGTTGGGCATCTTGTCAATGAATCGCGGCCTGTCACTGCGGTAGATGCGGGTCTCTTTGATATAGCGGGCGCCAAGGTCCTCGAGCCGCTGCTCGCTCAGTCCAGTCACGCTCTCCGGGTAGGTATCCGCCGCCCCCTCGTTATGGTCGAGATCCCGCACGAATCGCAGGATATTGGGCAATTCCATGGTTCCTTCGATGCACGAGTGGCTGGCCAATACTTGTTCCACCAACGTGGATCCCGATCGCGGCAGGCCGACCACGAAAATCGGTGCGGGATCGGCGCTGCCGGAACCGCTGTGCGATCCGAAAAGTTCCGCACTGAATGTTGCAGCGACCCGCCGGCATTTCTGTTCGAAAGCCGCCGCGTCGAAAGGCGCATCGTGCCGTCGCATGATATTACCCGCGGCATAGTGGCGAAATGCCTGTTCGTATTGCCCGCGTTGCTCGAATGCACGCCCGATGGCGAAATGGATCTGCGCCTGGCTTTTGCCGGCCGCCGGCAATCGCAGCAGAACTTCTTGCATGGCGGCAAGCTCGCCGTCGGAGAAACTGTAGTTCTTCAGGTCGGCAAAACTGTAATAAGCCTCGCCCAAATCCGGCTGCAGTTCCAGGCAGCGGCGGTAGGCCGCCTCCGCCGCGGAACGTCGGCCGAGCGTCTTCAGCACGTGGCCTCGCGAAAGCAGTACGCGAGATTGTGTCGGATCGATGCGCAGCGCCCGGTCATAGGCGTCGAGTGCCTCTCCCTGACGCATGCTGTGCGCCAGCACTGAGCCGAGGAGCACCCAACTGGGCGAAGAATCGCCGTCGATGAGAAGAGAGTGGCGCACCGCCGCCGCCGCCTCCTCGAGTTCTCCGGCCTCGAGGAAGGCTTGGCCCAGCCCGCGTCGAATCAGCGGCATGTGCGCCGACTGCTTGAGCGCATGCTTCAACAGACGCTCCGCATCGCGAGGATAGCCTGCACCCAACGATATGGCCGCCAGACCACACAAAGCACCGATGTGATTCGGGTTTTCGTGCAAAATCCTGCGGAAAATTGCCTCGGCCCTCGTGCCGTCTTCACGTGCCATGCACAGCGCAGCCTCTTCGAGGATCGGTCCATAGGCATCGGTGTCGATGAATCTTTGAAATGCGTGCTTTGCCGCGGCAAATTCGCCAAGGTTTGCAAGCAGATCGCCCAGCAAGCGCCAAGCCTCATGCAACGTTGAGTCCATCCCGAGAGCCTTTCGCAGCAAGGCGGCCGCCGACTGCAGACGACCTTGGGCTCGATAGGCTCGCGCCAGATCGACCATGGCATGCGCAAAATCAGGCGCGGAGGCCACGACTGACTCGAGCAGGCCGATTCCCTCGGCGTTGCTGCCCTGCGCCAGCAATGACAGAGCCAATACTCGTCGGCTGTTGACCTCTCCCGGCCAGCGCCTTTGGATGTCTCGTAGTTCGCGCTCGGCCGCGGCAGCATCGCCGCGCTCGAGGATCGCAAGCGCCCGTGCGTAGGCATCCTGAAATCCAACTCCGAGTTTCTGTTCTTGCATGGCCGAATGCTTACCTGAAAATGACGGTCCGGCAGCCGTTAGAATAACGCTAGTCATTGCTGCCGGACGCACTATGAGAGGTTTTACCGGGGGACAACCAATATGTTGAGTCGCGTGTTCGGCATTTTGATGATGAGCGCACCGTTCGCCACTGCGCTCGCGGCGATGCCCCCATCGGCGCCGACGCACGGCGTACGGCTGGAGAATACCTGGATTCCGATGAGCGATGGCATCCGCCTGGCTGTTACTCTGTATCTACCTACGGGCGCCAAGCCGGGTCAGCGATACCCCGCCCTTCTGGAATACCTGCCGTACCGCAAGGATGACGACGAGGCGGTTCGCGACTTCGGCACACACACTTATTTCGCCAAGCGCGGATATGTCGGCGCTCGAGTCGACATTCGCGGCTTCGGCATGAGCGAAGGATCGCCCCCCGACCGGGAATATTCGGCGCAGGAACAGCAAGATGCGGAGGAGGTTATCGCGTGGCTCGCACGTCAATCGTGGTCGAACGGCAACGTGGGCATGTTGGGGATCTCCTGGGGAGGATTCAATTCCATACAAATGGCGTTAAGAAAGCCGCCCGCGCTGAAGGCTATTTTAGCCATTGCCGCGACCGATGAGCTGTTCAAGGAGGACGTGCATTACATGGATGGCGTATTCCACGTGGATGAATTCGAACTGACCATGGATTTGGATCAGGGCCGAACCGGCGCGCCTGATTTCAGCCTCGAAGGGTCTGCGATTGCCTCCCGGATGAACTCGCCGCCGTGGTCGCTGACGTACATGAAACATCAGCGCGACGGAATCTTTTGGCGCTCGCCGCTGCGGCCAATCGAAACTCTGCAGGTACCGGCGTTTTTGATCGGCGGCCTGCAGGACGGGTATCGCGACAGCATTCCCCGAATGCTCGAGAAGGTGAAGGCACCTCTGAAGGCCTGGATCGGACCGTGGAATCATGGTTTTCCGAATGACAGCGACTATGGCCCGCTGTTCGAGTGGCGGGACCAGGCGGTGCGTTGGTTCGACTATTGGCTCAAGGGCCGCGAGACGGGCGTGTTGAGCGACCCCAAGGTAATCATCTATCAGCAGCATTGGCATCCGCCCGGATCACAATCTCAAGATGTGCCCGGAGAATGGCGCGCGGAGAAATCCTGGCCACCGGCTGACGCCACCGCAACGACTCTGTATTTTCAAACGGAGCACCGGCTCGCTTTTGAGCAGCGCGAAAGCGGCCACGATCAGCTACGAAATGTCCCATCCACGGGAGTCGAGGCGGGCTTTTGGTGGGGCGAGCTACTCACAGATCAACGCCCAATCGATGCTTACAGCTTGATCTATGATTCTCCTGCTCTCACCGAGGACTTCGCCATCCTCGGGCGCCCGCGTGTAAACATGCAGGTCACGGCTGACGCGCCGCTTGCCGACTGGTTCGTACGCTTGTCGGACGTGGCGCCGGGCGGAGGCGTAACGATGGTGACCGGCGCAGGCATCAACGGTGCGCAGCGCGGTTCGATGGCCGACCCGAAAGACCTGGCGTCGGGCACCGTCTATCCCTTGAGCGTGGATTTGCACCTTGCATCATGGGTGTTCCCAAAGGGACACCGCATACGGGTCGCCGTGTCGAACGCTCTGTGGCCCATGAACTGGCCGACACCCTACCCACTGACCACTTCGATCGCATTCGGCGGCAACGCGCCGTCGCAGGTGATTTTGCCCCGCGTGGCAGTTCACGGGGCGGCAGCGCCGCCGTTCGCCGCGCCGGAACCGATCGAGACGCCCGCCGCGATCAAGAGAATCGGCGCAGGTGCGTGGCCCGGCTCGTGGACGGTGCTGCGCGACGAGGTCAATCAGCGCAGCACGGTGACCTGGCAGGGCACCGCGGCGGTGTCCTATCCCTGGGGACGGTTTGACCACTCGGAACGATTGATCTATGAGATCGACGATGCCCATCCTGAACGGGCGAGTGTGCAGGGCGATTCGGAGTATATCCAAGTCGTGAAGGACCACGTCCTGACCTGGCGCGGACGCCTGGACGTTTCCAGCGATGCGCATACATTTTTTTACAAGTACACGAGAACGCTGCTCAAGGACGGCGCGCTCGTGAGAACCAAGACCTGGGAAGAACCCATACCGCGGGACCATCAATAGACGCGAGGAACCGAAACCAATCATGAGTAATCATCACCAAAAGTTCTATATTGACGGCGCTTGGGTCGATCCTTTGGTCCCAGCGACGCTCGATGTGATCAATCCGGCAACAGAACTTGCCTACACAAAGATTTCGCTGGGAAAGGCCGCCGATGTGGACAGAGCGGTGGCTGCGGCGAAAGCGGCCTTGCCATCCTTTGCGCGAACCGATCGCGAACATCGTCTGGCGATTCTTGGCAAGGTTCTTGAGATCTATAACAGTCGATACGACGAAATTGCAGAAGCCGTGTCCGACGAGATGGGCGCGCCCATCAAGTTCGCGCGCGAAGCTCAAGCTTGGGCCGGCCAAGTACACCTCGAAGCCGCGATCAAAGCGCTCTCGTCCTTTGAGTTTTCCCATCGTCGCGGCGCCACTCGCATCGTGCGCGAGCCCATTGGTGTGGTCGGCCTTATAACTCCGTGGAATTGGCCGCTCAATCAAATCGTGTGCAAGGTGGCGCCCGCCATCGCGGCCGGCTGCACGATGGTTCTCAAGCCCAGCGAGATTGCGCCAATCAGCGGCGTCATTTTTGCCGAAATAATGGATCAAGCCGGCGTTCCGAAGGGGGTATTCAACCTGGTCAACGGCGATGGGCCTACGGTCGGACAATATCTGTCAGGGCATCCCGATGTGGCGATGATGTCATTCACAGGCTCCACGCGCGCGGGCGTTCTCGTTGCCAAGGCTGCGGCCGATACCGTCAAGCGGGTCAGCCAGGAATTAGGGGGAAAGTCCGCGAACATTATTCTTCCTGACGCTGATCTCATAGACGCGGTAACCCGCGGAACGGCGGCCTGCTTCAGCAATACCGGACAATCATGCGACGCACCGACGCGAATGTTCGTGTCGAAGCAGTATCACGCGGAGGCGCTGGAAGTTGCCAAGGCAGCAGCGGCGAGCCACGTCGTCGGGGATCCGCGCGCGACTACCACGGTCCTCGGACCGGTGGTGAGCCGCGCACAATTCGACAAGATCCAGCGATTGATTCAATCGGGCGTTGACGAGGGCGCGACGTTGGTTGCGGGAGGAATCGGTCGACCCGCAGGGCTCAATTGCGGCTACTTCGTGCGCCCCACAGTGTTCGGAAATGTTCGCCATGAGATGACGATAGCGCGAGAGGAAATATTCGGACCCGTTCTCTCCATACTGCCTTACGAATCTGAACGGGAAGCAATCGACAAAGCGAATGATTCTGTTTACGGCCTCGCCGCGTATGTGTCGTCCAAAGATCTTGACCATGCAAGGCAAGTCGCCGCAGAGCTGCGTGCAGGCACCATCAACATCAATTATCCGGACTGGGACACGTTTGCGCCGTTCGGCGGCTACAAGCAATCCGGCAATGGCCGGGAATATGCGGAGTGGGGGATTATGGAGTTTACAGAGACCAAGGGAATCGTCGGTTACGGCGCAGCTTGATACGGCGCCAAACAGCGTGGCCTTGATGCGCGCCCGGGCCCGTCCAAGGGTGACGGTATGTCCTGGATACGACGACATCAACATGCCGCGATGCGCCCTTCGAGAAATCGGCATTCCATGGGGTTTCGGGCCAAGCCAAGCGCCTTACGAAATTGGATTTGCGCCTCCTCCGCCCTCCCCAGTACCAGTGCCAATTCGCCCAAGGTGGCGAAGTAAAAAGGGTACGAGAAGAGCCGCTCTTGGTCTGGAATGGCGAGGACTTCGGCAATACCCCTCTCGGGGCCCGCAAGCTGCGCAAGAGCGATCGCACGATTCAGGGCAACAATCGGCGAAGGGGATAGCGACACCAGCGTGTCATACAGGGAAACTATTGCGTCCCAGTTAGTCCCCTGCCAATGCTTGGCACATGCATGATGCGACGCTATCGCCGCTTCGATGTGATACTCGGAGAGCTCGGCACCGGTTGCGGAAAGCTCCAAGAACTCAAGGCCCTCCGCGATCATGTCCTGATCCCACAGCGAGCGATCCTGGTCGACCAGGGAATGCAGATTGCCCAAGGCGTCCACACGGCCCGCGAGTCGAGCGGCATGCAGGCTTGTGAGCGCGGCGAGCGCGTAAGTTGTCGGTGTTGCTCCCAACGGGTGCTCGATCAATACGGCGATCAGTCGCATTGCTTCCCGACAAAGTTCCTGACGCACTACCGTCTCTGCGGACGCACCGTGGTATCCCTCGTTGAACAAGAGGTACAAGGCGCGGTGAACTGACGGTAAGCGAGACGAGAAGTCTGAGGCGGCGGCGACGTCGAACAATCGCTTGGATGACGCTAGAACCTTTCTTGCCCGCGTAATTCGCTTCTCGAATGCGGTATGCGTGCTCACGAATGCACCGGCAATCTCGTCGACACTGAAACCGCAAAGAATGTTCAAAATCAGGGCAACGTGTGCCTCCTCGGGCAAGCGAGGACTGCAGCAGGAAAACATCATCCGCAGCAAATCATCTTTAATCGCATTATTGGTGAACAATTCCTCGACCACCGGCGCCACAGTCCACTCGCTCTCGAGTAGTCGACCCAGTTCGGGGGCAAAGGTGCGCGCTGTACGTTCTCGACGCAGTAAGTCGAGTGCGCGGTTCTTGGCGGTCGTCATCAGCCATGCAGAGGGATTCTCAGGCAATCCGCTCATTTTCCAGACGTCCAGCGCACGGCAGAAGGCATCCTGAACCACGTCTTCCGCCATGTCGAGGTTGTGGATGCCGAATATGCGAGTCAATGCGGCCAGAAGTCTCCCTGACTCGTGGCGAAAGAAATGCTCATCAATTTTCACAGATACGTTTACAGGTTTATTTTTTGATTGGGTCGCACCTCGACGGATCCGCCGACCTCTAGGATGGGGCACCCTTTCGACAGCTCGACGGCCTGATTAAGATCGGAAGCCTCCACCACAATGTAGCCACCGACAACGTCCTTTGCTTCGGCAAACGGCCCATCACTTACGGCCTTCTGCTTGCCTGACACGACTTTCCCTATGTTTTCCAGTGGATGCCCTGGGTCACTAAGGTGGCCCTTAGCGCCGAGATCCTTAAACCATGCGATCCATTTCTGCATGGTTTTTTGCATCTGCTCCGGCGAAGCCGTTACGTCGCGACCCCGAAAGAGATATGTGAATTCACTCATACAAAAGTCTCCTGTAGATTTGGCGGTATCAAGTATTGCATCCGGCAGACTGATTAGTGCTCCATGCCGCTGTGCGCACCCACCGGGACGATGACGAGCGCGTAGGGACTGCCCTCGCCGGCCACATAGGCGGGACCGATCCGCTGGCCGTCCGGGCCCAGTTCCTTGCCGACGCCGAGGTCGGCGTTGGTGAGATGGGTGCCGAAGAACATCACGTGCGGAATGTACGGCACGTGCTCGCCCTTCTCGTTGGGCACTGTATTGGCGTTGGACAGCATGTAATCAACGCCGGGGCGCGTCGGCGCCTGCAGCTCACCCTTTTCAAGGGCCTCTTTCGTCAGCCGGCGGATCTCGTCCGGGGTCTTTCCTTGAGCCCGCCATACGGCGACCTTGAGGTAGCGTTGCAGGATCGTTCGGGAGCCCTCGGCGTCCATGCACTGCGGCTCAGTGGCCGTGGGCGCCGAATGCTGGACGATGGCCGTAAAGCCGTTCTGGCTTTCGCGCGCCTTCTCATAGCCGCTGCCTGTCAGGACGTAGACACCCGCCGCTTTCGCCACCGCGGGTGGACATGCGCTCAACGCCAGTGCGATTTCCTTGTCCCGATCCATTAACGGCCTCGCAGCGCCCGGCGGCGGCGGCGATCTCGATTGCGCTACGCTCGGCGCCATGAATGCGCTCTGCAGTGCTAACGTCAATAGAATTACATGGGAATAGCGCGTGAGCGACGTCGAGCGCGCCCGACTGTTGGTTGAGTTGCCATCCGACGAGTACGGGGTCTTGGATCTGCCGTCGGCTAACGGGGTGCGCGAAACGGGAAGATACATACAGCCTCCAAAGTAGTGCGTCAAAACAATCGGCTTTATTGCACTCCTTAGACGTTCGAGCGAAGCGGGAACGGACAACATTGCACTCTTCTAGAGGCATCCGTCAGAAATAATCAGGATTAACCAGCCGGCGATGGATTCCAATGCGCGAATGGCCGGTCGTAGTTCTTTGCCAGGTCTTTGACGACGTGATCATGGTCAAAGGAAATGCGATGGCCGGCGTGCACGGCAGCTGCGGTGCCTCCCACGAGGATGGCCGCGGGTATTTTCGTCTGCAGCAGCGCGGCATGCGCCAGGAGCGTTTCCCAATCGGGGATTTCCGTTTTCTTGGTCACTCGGCGGCAGCGTCGTGCGGTTTGCGTGGGAGCTTGCGCAATAGTGCGGCAAAGGCTCGCGCTTTCGGGTCACGCTTACCCAGGGTCTGCGTCGAACATGCGCCGGCGGGCCTCAACGCGGTGGCGGACGCGTTCCGTCGGGAATGCGCAGGTAAACATGGTGGTGTTGTCCTGGCCGCGCTCGACGTCTTGCGGCGACGGTTTGCCAATGAACCAACCGGGGAGGGTTATCGGAAGGATAGCCCGGTTGCCGTGGCTAAGTTTGAGATCGGTCAGGATGAGAACCCGGAGCAGCGCGAACGCAGAGCGCTGCGACAACGTCAGGCGAGTGATGTAATCGACCAACTCCTCGCGAGGATCCGGTAGGCGAAGGTATGCCGAAAGCCAACGGCGCTGACGTAATCCCGTGAGGCAAGTGCCAACTGCGCCAAGTGGTCAGCAACGAAATCCGCAAGTCGCACGTCTTTAAGCGCAGTGGCGAGGATCACCAATCCGGAGGCAGATCAAAGTGACGATTTGCCGGGACCGACCAACGGTCCCGGCAAAATACTATCGGAGTGAGGTTGCAGCCTAGTTAAGGCTGCAAAGCACATCCATCCCCATCTCGCACTGCGGGCGCTCCGCACTTCTAGAGAAGCCACTTGCATGGCTCGTGCCCTGTTGCACCCCTGGCGACGAAGCGCGGCTGGTGCCCTGTTGCACTGCTGTTCTGCGCAAGCTATCGGTTCCAACCACACCGTCGGTGCCCACGACACCGCGCGTGCTGCGCAGGCTATCGGTTCCAACCACTCCGTCGGTGCCCACGACACCGCGCGTGCTGCGCAGGCTATCGGTTCCAACCACACCGTCAGTGCCCACGACACCGCGCGTGCTGCGCAAGCTGTCGGTTCCAACCACACCGTCGGTGCCCACGACACCGCGCGTGCTGCGCAGGCTATCGGTTCCAACCACTCCGTCAGTACCCACGACACCGCGCGTGCTGCGCAAGCTATCGGTTCCAACCACTCCGTCGGTGCCTACAACACCGCGCGTGCTGCGCACGCTATCGGTTCCAACCACTCCGTCGGTGCCTACGACACCGCGTGTGCTGCGCAAGCTATCGGTTCCAACCACTCCGTCGGTGCCCACGACACCGCGTGTGCTGCGCAAGCTATCGGTTCCAACCACACCGTCGGTGCCTACGACACCGCGCGTGCTGCGCAAGCTATCGGTTCCAACCACACCGTCAGTGCCTACGACACCGCGTGTGCTGCGCAGGCTATCGGTTCCAACCACTCCGTCGGTGCCCACGACACCGCGTGTGCTGCGCAAGCTATCGGTCCCAACCACTCCGTCGGTGCCCACGACACCGCGTGTGCTGCGCAAGCTATCGGTTCCAACCACTCCGTCGGTGCCCACGACACCGTCGGTGCCTACTACGCCACGCAAAAGCATTCCATTGTTCGCTTGCGCTTGGGTTCCAAAACCGATCATGAGTGCACAAAGCGAAGTGGACGCAACGTAAGTTGCCTTCCTTGCAGTCTTAGAGTTCATCATTAGCCCCTTCCTCAAGTAGTTTTAAATATTGTTCGCGATCTTCGTCGTTCTCGACGTAGTGATATAAACCGATCCCCGTTTTTATGGGACCTTTCTTTTCTTTATTCGAATGATTGGCAAGCCAGGTATCTACTTCCTCGACAAATCTTTCACCGGTCTTCCTGATGAAACCGTTGAATTTTGGCAGGTCCTCTTCGGACAGACCGTAATCGGCAAAGACGGTGCGCTGCAGAAGGCCCGTACCACGTACGGTGCGCTTGAGATTTACGGCCATCGTTCCGATGACGTTGTGGACCGCTTCTGCAAATGCCTGGATGTTTTCGGGACTGAGACGCTCTGCTATGTACGTTCGCGCGACACATCGCACGATTCCGTTTCCTAAATTGTGAATGGCGCCTGACTTCACCAACGCGTCGAGCACAATTTCAACCGAGACGTTTGGTCCAGCGTACTTGTGAACCAAAGACTCGAAACTTCGCGAATTGGGTCCGCTCGACAGATCGGACGAGATCGGGATATCAAGGAGCAGCCCATAGGGCCCTAAATACAGAGCGTCGGAATGCCACGCGGATAGGACTTGGGATGCCGCCCAAGAATAATTGAGCGCAGGATTTGCATTGGTCTCCGATCCGCCAGTGCCGCGGACCTGAGCTGCTGTCATCCCTGTCATCAATCCCACCTCTTCTTCTGTAAGTTCCTTCCTACCATCCGAGGCCAATTCGGCTCGGGCTCCCTTCACCAACGCGTTCTGCAACGCAATGGAGAGATCGTCGAATCCGATCCCGTTTCTTATCGCAATGCGACATAGCGGTCGAAGCACATGTGTGATCGCCGCAAGCAGATTTCCTTTAACAGATTGCTCCACCGGCCGACATAATACAACTAATTGTGTGCGTTACTTCACGTTATCAGGCAATTGCTGATGGTGTATTGGTGATTTATAACACTATAGTATATGTTTATTAGTTAGATTGGTTGACGTGACAGTGGGTATGGTCTGACCGGGAGTTTTCGCCAGTGAATCGACACCTGCTCGCAACCGTTACCTGCATTGGGTTGTTAGCAGCTCTCGTCGGGTGCTCCAAGCAGACCGATCGATCGAACGATGCGTCGAACTTGCTTAAACTCAAACGCGGACTGGGCGGTGAGCCGGCGTCGCTCGATCCGGCCGCAGCGTCGGACAATTTTTCGACGCAAGTGATACAGGATCTGTACGAAGGATTGACGAGCGAATCGCCGACCGGTGAAGTCGTGCCGGGTGTCGCTTCATCTTGGACGGTCGATCCCGCCGGCACCCAATATACATTTCAGCTTCGTGCGGATGCTCGTTGGTCGAACGGAAAATTCGTAAGTGCGGATGATTTTGTAGCGTCTTGGCGGAGAGTGCTGGACCCCAAACGAGGCTCCCCCGTTGCCAGCGATCTGCGGCTGATCGTGGGTGCGACGGCAATCATGTCGGGCCAATTGCCGCCCACATCGTTGGGTGCCAGTGCTCCAAGCAGCAATGTTTTAGTCGTCAATCTGGAGCAACCCGCCCCTTATTTTCCGCAACTTCTCGCGCACTCCGCGGCATTCCCAATTTATTCAGAGGACAGTGCTCGTAGCCATATCCCGACGTCGTGGGTCTCGAACGGTCCGTTCGTCCTGTCTGGTTGGCGCCCGGGCACAGATTTGAAGCTGAGCCGAAATGTCATGTATTGGGACCGCGCAAACGTCAAGCTAGAGAGCGTCCAATATCAAATCGCTCCGGACCAAAACTCTCAATTCGTGGCCTATCGAGCGGGGCAGCTTGATATGACCGACACCGTGCCGCCAAATGCAATAACTTCGCTGCGTGAGGAACGCCCCCACGAGCTTGTCATCGCTCCTTACCTGGCGACTGCGTACTACGGCTTGAATTTTACAGCGGCGCCGCTGAACGGAAATCTGAAGCTTCGCAAAGCCCTTGCGATGGCCATTGACAGAAGACGGCTGGTGACGAGCCTCGCCCTGGGTCAAGTCGGCGCGTATGGATTTGTGCCGCCCGGCACGTGGAATTACGAGCCGCAGCGCTGGGATTGGGAGAAAATGACTGACGTGGAACGGCTTTCAGAAGCGCGACGCCTTTATGGGGAAGCCGGATACTCGGCAAGTGCGCCGCTTCGCTTGAGGCTGCTGTTCAATTCGAGTCCCTCGATCAAGCAGACGGCAATCATGATCGCAGCCATGTGGAAACAGGAACTCGGAATTGATACCAGCCTGTCTGACGAGGAGTTTCGTGTTTTCTTGCAAACTCGACGCGATAAGCAAAAATGGGAAGTAGTTCGATTGGCCTGGAACGCTGACTACAACGACGCCAGCAATTTCTTGGATATTTTCCGAGCGAACTCGCCGAATAACGACACGGGATATTCCAATCCAAACTTCGATAGATTTCTGGATGAAGCGGCCCATGCTGCAAACCCGGAACTCCGACGCGGTTTGCTGCAAAACGCTGAACAATTGTTGCTTGCCGACTATCCCGTAATACCGCTTTATTTCTTCGTGTCGAAACGGCTTGTCAAGCCGTACGTATTGGGCGTGCACCCCAATGCGCTCGACCGGGTCGCCTCCAAGGATCTCCTCTTAGCTCCTCACTGAATCGCCAGCCCTAGAAAACGCGATCAATCAGCCCGCCGAAAATTCTGCCTCCTCTTTGAGTGGTATTTCGACGATTTTATCGCTCTAAACTTGGGGGATTTTAATGGCGACGCATCGGACTTGGTGACATTGAGTAACTTCGTCGACAGTAGATCCGCCGCCCAGCCGCCATAGGCTTTGATCGTTTGCGGCGTAATTCGTCGATCGACAGCTACAGACATTTTTGGGGAAACTTCCTGCGAGGCCCGGAGTTCGATTGCGCCGATGCGCGTCAACTGGTCGAAGACTGCTCTGGTGGGAAGTCCTCGACCGTATTGTCTTACCAAGGATTCAAACGTGGGGCCACGCCCATACAGTTTGAGTGCCGCAGGTAGCCGCTTTGAAGTCAGAAACCTCGGATCGCGGTGCCAAGCTGTAAGTATTCTATTTGCAGGATTTTGATGTCGATCGTCAATGAGTTCCGGAGCAGCATGGCCATCTCTGAGGATGCGCGATATTTCACCCCTGGAAACGCCTGTTGCCGCAGCGATACCGGATATATTTAGGCGCTTCTTATCTTCAAGCTGCCGTGCAGCGGCACCTCGGACGGCCGCCTCGCGCAATATCGAATTCACTTCACCAATACTCAATCCACAGTCGAACGCCAAGCTCGACAGAGGCTCTAATAATTTCCGGAGCGCTTTTCTCGCGGCGACCTGAATGCCAGTTCCGTTGGGCTTTCTCGGTCGCGCTACCTTCTCAGGGCGCAAGGTATGTAGTCCAAAGAACGGGCTTGCAAACTCTTCCCCCTAATTTTGAAAATCGTTGCTCTAAAAACAATCATAAAATCGAATCGGCCAATGAGCGGGGTAACATCTGGCATAAAATGAATTGAAACAGTCTCCACCATTGGTGATCTGTACCTTCCGGTCATGCGAGGATTGCCCGTTCATTCCAAATTACTCCACCACCTCATCCGCCCGACCCGCGGCGGAGCCGCGGCTGTTGTCGTCGTGTTCGCATTCCTGCTGTTCATCGCCGGCAAGGCCGGTCTCGTGGGCATCCCGCTGGCGTTGATCGTAACCTCTTGGTTCTTCAAATACGCCTACATCCTGTTTGACCATACGGTGCGGGGCTTCGATGAGCCGCCGACGCTCGACATTAGCATGGTGAATCCTCTCGGCGAGCAGCGTCCCTTGGGACAGGTGCTGATTTTAGGCTTGATTGGCTTCGCCGTGTACCAGGCGTACGTGCACTTAGGCTTCGGCGCGGGCCTTGGTCTGGCCTTGGGTTGTATGTTCTTTCTGCCGGCCTCGGTGGGGGTGCTGGGATTGGAGAGCAATATTTTGAAGGCCGCTTACCCGGTGGCATGGTTTCACCTGGCGTGGGGCCTGGGTTGGTTATACGGGGCGGTGCTGCTGGTGATCTTCGGCTATTGGCTGGCGCTCGAGCTGCTGTGGAAGTTCGACCTCTGGCCCCCCATCGAAATCGGGCTGAGCTTGTTTGCCCTGCTGTCGGTGTTCAGTTTCCTAGGTGGCGCCCTCTACGAGCGGCGCGACGAATTGGGCATCGAGACCTGGGTCTCGCCGGAGCGCACGGCGGCGCTGCAAGACAAGGAGGACCAGCGGCAGCACGACAAGGTGGTGCTGGACGCCTATGGCCTGATGCGGGCGGATTCTCACCTGAAGTGCTGGCAGGTGCTCACCGATTGGCTTCAGTCCCGCGGACACTCGCCCGAGGACTATCGCTGGCTGTGTGAGCGTACCGAGTCCTGGGATGACCCGCGCTACGTCACCCGCCTCACCGAAGAGCGGGTGGCGCGTCTTCTGACGCTCAAACGCACCGGTGAGGCCTTGGATGTGGTGGCGAAGCGCTTAAACTTGGATCAAGGCTTTCGCCCCAAGTCGGCGGCGGACACCTTGAGCATTGCCCAGCTGGCCGCCCGCGGCGGCGGTAACCCGCGGCTGGCGAAGGTGCTGCTCTCGGACTTTGCGGCCCGTTTTGCCGGCGATCCTCGCGTGGCCGTGGCCGCGGCGCTGGCGCAGCACTTGGGGTGAGTGCACTCATTTGATGCGGCGGCCTTGGTTTCCGCCACGGCATTGCGGTGCGCAGGTCCTTATTACATGATGGATTCGCCCGCGCTTGCGATGGCGCGGGACAACCCTAAAAAGGAAACTCCTTGGGCAATACGCCGTACAACGAGATGTACCTGAAGGAGGGCGCCGGCCGGGCGCACTATCAGCGCTATGCCCGATGGCTCGAACGCCAGCCGCCGGAGCTTCTGACCCAGAAGCGCGCGGAGGCCGATGCGCTGTTTCACCGGGTGGGCATCACCTTCGCGGTCTACGGCCAGGAGGAAGGTGCGGAACGCCTCATCCCCTTCGATATCGTGCCCCGCGTGCTGCCGCACGAGGAATGGGTGCGGCTGGACACGGGCTTGAAGCAGCGCGTGCGGGCCCTGAACGCCTTCATCCATGACATCTATCACGATCAGCAGATTTTGAAGGCGGGCGTGATTCCCGCGGAACAGGTGCTGTGCAACTCGCAGTACCGCCCGGAGATGCAGGGCGTGGATGTCCCCGGGGGCATTTACGCCCATATCGCCGGCATCGACATCGTGCGCGATGACTCGGGCGAGTTCAAAGTGCTGGAAGACAACTTGCGCGTGCCCTCCGGCGTCTCCTACATGCTCGAGAACCGCAAAATGATGATGCGGCTGTTTCCGGACCTGTTCTCCGCGCATCGCGTGGCGCCGGTCGATCACTATCCCGACGTGCTGCTGGACAACTTGCGCAGCGTCGCGCCCACCGGCGTGGCCGATCCCATCGTGGTGCTGTTGACCGCGGGCGCGCACAACAGCGCCTACTTCGAGCACGCCTTTCTGGCGCAGCAGATGGGCATCGAATTGGTGGAAGGCCAGGATCTGTTCGTGCGCGACGAAGCGGTGTTCATGCGCACCACCCAAGGCCCGCAGCGCGTCGATGTCATCTACCGGCGCATCGACGATGATTTTCTGGACCCCCTGGTGTTCCGTCCCGATTCCATGCTGGGCGTGCCGGGCCTGTTGACGGCGTATCGCGCCGGGCACGTCACCATCGCCAATGCCATCGGTACGGGCGTGGCGGACGACAAATCGATCTACCCCTACGTCCCCGAAATGATTCGTTTTTATCTGGCGCAATCGCCCATCATCGGCAACGTGCATACCTGGATGCTGCGCAAGCCCGAAGACCGGGAATACGTGCTGGCGCATTTGCCCGAACTGGTGGTCAAAGAGGTCCATGGCGCCGGTGGCTACGGCATGCTCATCGGACCTGCCGCCGGCCAGGCCGAGATCGAGAATTTCCGGCGGCAGATCATCGCCACCCCGGAGCGCTACATCGCACAGCCCACCCTCGCCCTGTCCACCTGCCCCACCTTCGCCGAAGCGGGACTGGCGCCGCGCCACATCGACCTGCGGCCCTTCGTGCTGTCGGGCAGCGAGGTCAGCATCGTGCCCGGGGGCCTGACCCGCGTGGCCTTGAGGGAGGGCTCGCTGGTGGTCAATTCCAGCCAGGGCGGCGGCACCAAGGACACCTGGGTGCTGGAGACTTAGATGCTCAGCCGCACCGCCGATCATTTGTATTGGATGTCGCGTTACATCGAGCGCTCGGAAAGCCTCGCCCGCCTGGTCGATGCGCACTACCGCATGTCGCTGTTGCCGCACTCGCCCGAAACCCTGGCGGAATCCCTGCTCTCGACCATGAAGGCCTTGCACATGGAAGCGGCGTTCAAGGAGAAGCATGCCGGCATCGAGCCGCGCGCCGTGTTCGAGTTCATCAGCCTCGATCGGGACTACGGCGGCAGCATCTACAGCTGCCTGCGCAGCGCGCGCGAGAATGCCCGCGCGGTGCGCGGCTCCCTCACCTCGGAGCTGTGGGAAACCTTGAACTCCACCTGGCTCGATGCGCGCTCGCAAGTGGCGCGCCGCGCGTCGGCTGTAGACATCGGACAATTCGTCGAATGGGTCAAGGAGCGCTCGCACCTCACGCGCGGCGTGACCATCGGCACCATGATGCGCGATGAGGCCTTTCACTTCACGCGCATCGGCACGTTTCTGGAGCGCGGCGACAGCACGGCGCGCATTCTGACCGCGCACCAGAGCGACCTGGTGCCGGGGGCGGATGCCGGTGTGGTGCCCGATCCTTATCAGTGGAGCGTGCTGCTGCGCGCGCTGTCGGCCTTCGAGGTGTATCGGCGCGTGTATCGCGACGTGATCACCCCCTCGCGCGTGGCGCAGCTGCTGATCCTGCGCGACGACATGCCGCGATCGCTGCTGCGCTGCTGCAAAGAGGTGTATACCAACTTGAAATCGGTGGCCAACGAGCAGTCCGCCGAAACCGTGCGGCGCGCGGGTGAAATGCATGCCACGCTGCACTTCGCGCGCATGGAGGAAATCACGGCCCGCGGCCTGCCGCAATTTTTGAAGCAATTCTTGGCCAAACTACAGGACCTGGGGAGCCGCATCTCATCGGATTTTCTGCTCCCCCCGGCGGAGGTGTAAAGATGCACATGCATATACGGCACGAGACGCGCTACCGTTACGAGCGCCCGGTCAAGTACAGCGTGCAGAGCCTGCATCTCACGCCGCGCCGGGACTTGAGCCAGCGCGCGCTCGCCTGGAACATCGCAGCGCCCGGGCGGCGCCTGGAGCAGATCGATGCCTACGGCAATATCTCGCACCTGGTCACCATCGAGGAGCCGCATCGCGAAATCCGCATCGTGGTTCACGGCGTGGTCGAAATCGCGGACACGGACGCGCGGCAGGATGATGGTCCGCTGTCGCCGCTGGCGTATCTTTCGCCGACCCAACTGACCTTGCCGAGCGATGAGCTGAAGGCCTTTGCGCACAGCGCCCTGTCGCAGGTCAAAGATCCGCGCGAGCGGGCCCAGGCGTTGGCCGAGGCGGTCTTCAGCGCGGTGCGCTACAAATCCGGCACCAGCGATGTGCACGACAGCGCGGCGGTGGCTTTCAAGAGCGGCGAGGGCGTGTGCCAGGATCAGGCCCATGTGTTCATTGCCGCGGCGCGCGCCATCGGCATGCCGGCGCGCTATGTGAGCGGGTATCTATACACCGGCGATGCCGACGATGCGGCCAGTCATGCCTGGGTGGATGCCTGGCTGGGTGAGGAGATCGGCTGGCAGAGCTGGGACGTGACGCATCAGCGGCCCGCGGTGCGCACCTATTGCCGGCTTGCCGTGGGGCGCGACTACCTGGACGCCGCGCCGGTGCGCGGCGTGCGCCAGGGCGGCGGCGGCGAGAAAATGGAGGCCAACGTGCTGGTGGCGGAGTCCGCGCAGCAGCAATAGTACCGGCAGCAATAGTAGTAGAATCCGCCATGACTTACTGCGTCGGCCTACTGGTCGACACCGGTCTGGTGATGTTGTCGGACTCACGCACCAACGCCGGCGTCGATCAGATCAACACCTTTCGTAAAATGGCGACCTTTCAGCACGCTCGTGATCGGGTGCTGGTGCTGATGTCGGCGGGAAATCTGGCGATCACCCAGGCGACCGTGAATCTGTTGGAGACGGCGGAGGATCCTGCGCAACCGACGCGCCTCATGTCTGCGACCAACATGTTCAATGCCGCGCGCGTGGTCGGCGATGCGCTGCGCTCCATCCATCAGCGCGACGGCGGGGACTTGCGGGAACATGGCTACGAATTCAACGGCACCTTCATCTTGGGCGGCCAGATCCAGGGCGAGGAGCCGCGCCTGTTTCACATTTATTCCGCGGGCAATTTCATCGAGTCCTCCGTCGACACCCCCTACTTTCAGATCGGCGAATCCAAGTACGGCAAGCCCATCATCGACCGGGTGATCACCCGCTGCAGCAGCCTGGCGCAGGCCGCCAAGTGCGCGCTGGTCTCCATGGACTCCACCATCCGCTCCAATCTGTCGGTCGGGCCGCCCTTGGACCTGGCCATCATCAGGCGCGACGAATACAGGCTCGCGACCCATATCAGCATCGACATGGACAATGAATATTTCAAGATGATCCGCGAACGCTGGGGCTTCGCACTGAAAGAAGTTTTCAGTGAGCTGCCCGATCCGAACTGGTAACTCTGTCGCCTCAATTCACCGGCGCCTCGCTGAAGTCGTATCCGGTCAGCGATTCAGGCTTGCCCAAAAGATATCCTTGAGCATAGTCGACGCCGAGCGAGCGCACGGCCTGTAGTTCCAGATCCGATTCGACCGACTCGGCCACGGTTTGAACACCCAAGTCGCTTGCCATGCGCACGATGGCGGAAATCATGGCCCGCGCCACGCGGTCGGTGGGCGCGGCGCCGACCAAGGAGCTGTCGATCTTGAAATAATGCGCCGGTATCGATCGCAAATACCCGTATGAGGGCGGGTTGGCGCCGAAATCATCCAGCGCCACTTCGCAGCCCAGCGCCTCGATGCGCTTCATCGACTCAGCAACACTGATGCTGCCCGAGGAGGCGAAACGCTCGGTGATGTCGAAGCATAGCGCCTGCGGCGGCAGTCCGCTCTTGATCACGCAGGCTTCCAAGAAGCTGATGAATTGATCATCGGTGATGGACTGTGCGGATAAATTGATGGAGAACACGGACGGCACCCGCATCCACAGCTTGCGGTTGTTGGTCAGCCAGACCAGCAAGGTGCGCACCACCCAGCGATCGATGCTGGGCATGAGGCGCTGCTGCGCGGCCCTGGCAAAGAACTCCGCCGGCTGCACCAAGCCACCGTCCGCGGTGCGCAGGCGCAACAGCACTTCGTAATGCGCCAGCCCCCCATTGTCATGCAGCGAGCAGATGGGCTGCAGGAACAGCTCGAAGCGCTCGGCATGCAGCGCGCGTTCGATCTGCACCCCTTCGCGGCTATCCTCGCTGATGAGCAGCGGGAATCCCTGGCGGCGTTCGAATTCCGCCGACAGGCACACGAACACCGGCGCCAGTTTCTGTTCCAGCGTCTCGTCGGTGCGCGTGTCCTTGATGCCGGCATCGATGCTCAGGCGTACCGCGCCGTTGATGGCGCCGTTGGTATCGCGCACCGGAATGGCGATGGTGTAGTTGCCGTCTTCGCGCGGCGCATAGGAAGTATCGAGGTTTCCACCCGAATCGCTGGACAAGGAGTCCTCCACCAACTGATGGTCCTCGGGCAGCAGGAAGTCCTCACTCAGCCACAGGGTATCGGCGGCAAAATCATGGAACGACACGCCCGTAACCTCCGGCGCCAAGGCCCTGATGACCTGGGCCAGCGCCTCGAGCGTTTTGCTCGACGCGGCCTCGGCGGCATACGTTAGATTGGTCGTCACGGGCGGCACCTGAATGTGTCAATTCAATGTCACCATGGTACGGGCACAATCCTTGCTCAGGCATGTCGCCAGGAACGGACGTAAGCGCGCGGCGACATTTTGTTTTGCTCAAGATGCCGCAAATCGCGTGATTTGCCGCTTGCTTGCAGCGAGTGCGATTTTAAGTCAAAGGGTTTTAAGTCAAGGACGCGAGGCAAGAGCCTGCGTTACGCATGCCGCGTGCGCCGCGGCGCCTAGTTCAAAAGCTCATCCAGCACCGGCAGCGGCACGGCGCCCTCGCGCAATGCGGCCTCGTGGAATTGCTTCAAGGTCACCGCATCGCCGTGCGTCGCCTTGAAATGCTCGCGTACCGCCAGCCACCCCTTGTATCCCGCGTAGTAGGTGGGCAATTGGCAGGACGACAGCTTCGCGCGCTGCAGCTTGGCGCCGGCTTCTTCGACTTCCTGGTACGCACCCTTGGTCATCAAATCCATCGCCTCCTTGTCGGTCAGTCCCAAGGTGTGCAGGCGCACGTCGAGAATGGTGTTGGCGAGCACCCGCGCCATTTGCTTGGCCAGCGTGAGCCGGTAACCCGGTGTGTCGCTCAGGTAGCCTTGCTCCGCCATGAGCTGCTGCGTATAGACGGCCCAGCCCTCGACATAGGGACCGTTGCCGAAAATATTTCTCAGCAAGCGCCGCGATCGAGGCTGTACGTTGTTCGCGTATTCCGCCTGTACGTAATGTCCCGGCATCGCCTCGTGCACGGTCAGGTGCTGCAAGCCCGAATCGTTGTACTCGCGCAGCTTCGAATCGATGCGCGTCTGCGGCCACGAGTCCGGAATGGGGGTCACCCAATAAAACGCTCCCAGTTTGGGCTCCAACGGTGGCGCCTGATTGAAGCCGCCGACGCCGTAGATGCCCCGCATGAACACCGGCGTCTCGATGACATGCAGATTCGTCTGCGGCGGCAGCGTCACCAAATCCCGGGTCTTGACGAAGGCGGTTGCCGTCGCCAACGCCTGCTTGGCCGCCGGGATGTAGGTCGCGGGCGTCGCATGATGAAGCGCCACATCGGCCAATGCCTGATCCACGGTCTTGGGCAAGGACAGCTGCACCATCTCATCGCGCGTTTTGGCCAGATCGGTTTCCGCCTCCGCGAGCAGCGCCTCCGGGGTCTTGCCGGGCGCCAGCACGAAGCTGAATTTCTCGGCATAGCGCTTTTTTCCCAGGCGCCAATCGGCGGTTTTCTTCGACAGCGTGGTGTCCAGCCAGATATTGAAACCGCGCAGCGCGTCGAGCGCCGGTGCCGCGGCGCGGCCATACTCGCTCATGAGCGGGGCCGGGCAATTGGCGCGCAGCACCCCGTCGATCAAGTCGATGTTGCCGGCATTCTCCTCGCGCGCGACCTTGTTCCAGATCTCGGGCGAATCCTGCAGATTCTCCTTGGCTTGGGCGATGAACCGCGGAATCAGGCTCAGGCGCTTGATGATGTGCTTGAAGCGCTCGTCCGTCGCGGCGTAGTGCAGCACATAGGGTGTGTACAGGGCATTGCCGATGAGCTCGACGTACAGCGTCGGATTGTGCCGGTAGCTCTGGACATCCTGCACATCGAGCCGGGACGCCCCGATGGCATCGCGCATGATGTCGATGTCGGCGCGCTGCTCCGCATTCAAGGATTTTGCATCCAGCGTGCCGATGCGCATCTCGATGTCGCTCAGCAACTCGAGCGAGGCCTTGATCCCGGCCGGGCTGTAATCCTCCAACGCATCATCGAGCACCTCGCCCTGGTGCTTGTGATAGCCGATGCCGGTCGCGGTGGTGGGCGACAGCGCCAAGGAGCTGAACACGAAATCGTTCACGACTTGGTTGAATTGCAGGTCGGCAGGCGCCGCACGCGCGCTCTCGAGGCAGCCAATGAAGAGCGCCACGCCCACGGTAAAGGTTAATGACCTCAGAGTTTTCATCCCGCTCCCTTTGAACTTCCCAAGGCATTCGTCCTTTGCCCCTTCTGAAGCTTGTTAAGATAGTTTACGCAACCGCGCACGTCCAAAGGAAGAATAAAGAATGCACTGCATCATCCGCATCGCGGCCGCTTTACTCGGATTCTCCGCGCTGCAAGCCGGCGCGGCGGATTTTCGGGCACAGGTTCAGCAATATCGTCGCGCGCACGAGGCCGACATCGTCGGCGAGCTGACAGCGCTGACGCGCCTGAAGAGCGTGGCGGCGGATCCTGCAGGCATCGTCGCGACCGCGCATGCACTCGAGGATGCGTTGAAGCAGCGCGGCTTCGAGGTCTCCGAACTTTCGACCGGAGCGGGTTCGCCGCCGGCCGTGTTCGGTGCACTCAAAGTCCCGGGTGCCAGGCGTACCGTGGTGTTCTACGCCCACTACGACGGCCAGCCGGTGACGCCTTCGCAATGGAGTTCCGATCCCTTTCAACCCGTGATGCGCGCGCAGGCGTTGACCGACGCCGCGCGCGATGTCGACTGGAAGAAGGCCACGCCGCCCTTCGATCCGGAGTGGCGCCTGTTCGGCCGTGCCGTCAGCGACGACAAAGCCTCGATCGCGGCGTTCTTGAGCGCATACGATGCCCTCAAGGCGACGCATACCTCCCCCTCGGTCAACATCAAAGTTCTCTGGGAGGGCGAGGAAGAAGCCGGCTCGACGCATCTGGCGCAAGTGCTGCACGAGAATCAAAAAATGCTCGCCGCCGATTTATTTCTCATCGGCGATGGGCCGGTGCATCAAACGCGCCGGCAGATGGTGTACTTCGGCGCGCGCGGCGTCATGACCCTGGAAGCCACGGTGTACGGGCCCTTGCGCGCATTGCATGACGGCCACTACGGCAATTGGGTGCCCAATCCGGCCGCGATGGCCGCGACGCTGATAGCGCAAATGCGCGATGACAACGGCCGGGTCACCATTCCCGGCTTCAACGACGGCGTGCGCGCCATCACGCCCGCGGAGCAGGCCGCGCTGCGCAACCTGCCGCCGGTCGGCGATGCCTTGAAGCGCGAGTTCGGCATCGGCCGCTCCGAAGGCAGCGAAGAGTTGCCCGCCAGCATCATGCGCCCTGCGCTCAACGTGCGCGGCATTCGCGCCGGCCAGGTCGGCGAGGCGGCGACCAATGCCATCCCCACCAATGCCGTCATCTCGCTGGATTTTCGCTTGGTTCCCGATCAAACCCCGGCCGCGGTACGCGCGTCGGTCGAGCACTTCTTGGTCGCGCATGGCTGGACTCTGGTGAGCGATGAACCGGATCTAGCGACGCGCCTCGCGCACCCGCGCATCCTGCGCGTAACTTGGGAGGCGGGTTACCCGGCGCTGCGTTCCGACATGACCACGCCCGCTGCGCAAGCCGTCATCGGCGCGGCCACCAAGGCCGCCGGCGCGCCCGTGGTGGTGTTGCCCATGGCCGGCGGCAGCGTGCCCTTGTACATGTTTGCCGATGTGTTTTCCGCGCCCATCATCTGCCTGCCCATCGTCAATCACGACAACAACCAACATGCCGCCAACGAGAACTTGCGACTGCAGAATTTGTGGGACGGCATCGACACTTACGCCGCCATGATGGCGGAGCTGAACTGGTAACACATGAAAATACTGCGAAGAATCTTCGGCGCGCTGCTCTTGGTGGTGGGAATCCTGGTACTGGGGCTGTGGCTCAAGCCCCCGGCACTCTTGCGGGTGGGCGCCAACTACTCCGCCAAGATCGTCTGCTCCAACGTGTTCCTGGCGGGTCGCGATCCCGACGAAGTGCTGCGCGTCGATGTCCAAGCGCCCGGCATTGGGCTGTTGCGCCTGATGCAGGTCTCGGTGAACAGTGAGCAGGGGGTGGTACGTGCGGGGTTTCTGAAATTCATCGGTAATGGATTGGCGCAGTGGCATCCCGGCAAAGGCTGCACCGTGGCGCCGGACGGCAAAATCGATGCTGACCCCGGGCCCATGCGCGAGCCCGCACCCTCGGCGGTGGCCTCGAGCGCCGCGGCGCGCATCCCGCCTGACGCACTGTGGCCGGACGGCAGCAGTGTCAAGACGAATGCCGCCATCGATCGCGTGCTCCAGAACGACGCAATCGCAGGCCCCGGCGTGCGCGCCATCGTCGTGGTCGACCACGGCCGCATCGTGGCCGAGCGCTATGCGCCGGGCTTCACCGTCAGCACCCCTTTGCTCGGCTGGTCGATGACCAAGACCGTGATGGCCGGCGTCATCGGCATGCTGGTGAAGGACGGCAAGCTGAAGCTCGATCAAGCGGGACTCTGGCCCGGCGCCACCGATGGCCGCGAACACATTCGCGTCGCCGACTTGCTGGCCATGTCGAGCGGCCTGCAGTGGAACGAAGCCTATGGCGCAGTTTCCGACGTCACCGGCATGCTGTACTTGCAGCCCGACATGGCGGCATTCGCGCGCGCGCAGCCCCTGGCGCATCCGGTGGGCGAGGTGTGGAGTTATTCCAGCGGCACGGCCGTAATTTTGTCGCGCGTCGCGCAGGAGTCTGCCGGCGAGGACCTGTTGGGATTCATCAATACCCGCATGTTCGCTCCGTTGGGCATCACCAGCGCCACGATCGAGCCGGATGAGCACGGCACCCCGGTCGGCTCTTCTTATATGTATGCCACCGCGCGCGACTGGGCACGGTATGGACAGTTCCTGCTGCAAGACGGTGTCTGGCAGGGCCAGGAATTACTCCCCGCCGGCTACGTCGCGATGATGGCCACGCCGGTACCGGCATCCGACGGACAGTACGGCCGGGGACAAACCTGGCTGTGGGGATCGGACGCCGCGACCCCGCATGTGAATCCGGACGCGGCATTCGGCATCCCCGCGGATACCTTTTGGATGTCCGGTCATGACGGCCAGAACGTCGCCGTCATCAAGTCGCGTCAATTGGTCATCGTGCGCCTAGGGCTCACGCCCATCGGCTTAGGCTTCGCCCCGCAACCCCTGGTGAAGGCCATTCTGGAGGCGACGCGAACCGCAAGCCCTTGAGCCTTCGCGCGGCGTGCGAATTCGTCTAAGGACCCGGGGCCGATTCGATAGAATGCTCAAAATATGACTCTCTCCTTCTCGACTTTTCTGCTGGCGTTCACCGCGCTGTTCTCCATCGTGAACCCGCTGTCGGGGGCGTTCATTTTCTTCGGGGCGACTCGGGAACTGGAGCCCAAGGTGCGCGCACTCACCGCGCGCTGGGTTGCCATCTATTCCTTCACCATCGTGGCGGTATCGCTGTATGTCGGCGCCTATGTCTTGGGATTCTTCGGCGTCTCGTTGCCGGTCTTGAGGGTCGCCGGCGGCATCATCGTCGCCGCGGCGGGATGGCGCATGCTCAATGCCCCCGATGCGACGGAGCAGCGCCGCAGCGAAACGCCCGAACCGCGTTCCATCGATGTCGCGCCCAGCCGCTTGGCGTTCTACCCGCTCACCATGCCCCTGACCACAGGCCCGGGCACCATTTCGGTGGCGATTTCCGTGGGCGCAGGCCGCCCCAGCGGCTTTCACGCCTCCTCCGTTACCTTCTTCGTCGAAACCCTGGCGGCCACCGCGCTGCTATCGATACTGATTTATGGGTTCTATCGAAACTCCGCCCGCCTCGCCCAATGGATCGGCGTTACCGGCACCACCATCGTGGTGCGGCTGTCGGCCTTTCTCTTGTTCTGCATCGGGATTCAAGTGATGTGGAACGGCGCCGCGGAACTCCTGGGCACCTTGCCGTTCAATTCTGTTAGCTGAGGCACGCGGTCCGTCGAGCGCCGTCAGCGTTCCGCGGAGCTCAGCGTTCCTCGAAGGCTCAGCGTTCCTCGAAGGCTCAGCGATCCTCGAGCGTTGTCATGAAGGCGCGGTTCACGCGCCCGTTCTTTACCACGACTTTCTCCGCGAGCAATCGCCGCGTTTGCTCCCGGTGCTCGAGCGATGAAGGCGGAAATACGATGCGCCCGCCGGCACCGACCACCCGATGCCAGGGCAGGTGCGCGGTTCTAGGCGCCAGCCGCAGCGCGCGGCCTGCCAGCCGTGCGCGCCCCGGCAGGCCGGCGGCACGCGCGACGCTGCCATAGGTCGACACCTGTCCGCGTGGAATCGCGCCGACGACGTGCCAGATCTCCTGGATCGCAGGATTATCTTCAGGCGGCGCGGCCCCGCGTCGGGCCGGCGCCCTCTTGGAACTCCGCGGCAGGAACAGATCGGCCTTGATTTTTGAACGAGTGGTGGTCAAAACATCGGCTCCTTCAAAGGGCGCCATTGCGCAGCATCGGGCGTCGCCCAAATTATCCACGGCCGCGCCAGATGCGCTACATTGACGGCAACAATTCGTACAGCCTGACGTCAAACAAATGCGGCTTACGGCTTCCCAACTGGCACTGATGAGCCGCCTCCTCGAGGAGGCGCTGCCCTTGGATGAGGCGGGACGACGCTGCTGGCTGGAAACGCTGGCGCCCGAATACGCTCCACTCAAGCCGGCGCTGCGTCAGGCGCTGCTCGAGTCGCCGACCGACGATGAGCACGGCGACGCCGCATCCACGGGATTGCAATCCGGCGCCCGCGTGGGTCCGTACGAGCTGATCCGGCTGCTGGGTGCCGGGGGCATGGCCGAGGTGTGGCTGGCGCGGCGCGCGGACGGCATTTTCAAGCGCGACGTGGCCCTCAAGCTGCCGCTGCTGACGCGTGTGCGCCAGGACCTCAAGCAGCGCTTCGCGCGCGAGCGCGACATTCTCGCGGGTTTGGAGCATCCGCATATCGCGCGCCTCTACGATGCCGGCGTGGATACCCAGGGCCTGCCCTACCTGTCGATGGAATATGTGCAGGGCGAGTTGCTCACCGACTGGTGCGATGCGCAGCGTCTGGACATTCGCGAACGCCTGCGATTGTTCCTGCAGGTGCTCGAGGCGGTGCAGTACGCGCATGATCGGCACGTCATTCACCGCGATCTGAAGCCATCCAACATCTTGGTCACGCATGAGGGGCAAGCGCGTCTGTTGGACTTCGGTGTCGCGACGCTGCTGGATGGCGCCGCGGGTCAAACGCCCCTCACCCGGGTGTACGGCCACGCGCTCACGCCGGCTTACTCCAGTCCCGAGCTGGTGCGCGGCGATCAGGTCGATGCCAAAGGCGACATCTATTCTCTGGGCGTGGTGCTGTTTGAGCTCTTGACCGGCGCTCGGCCGTATCGGCTCAATGCCGGCGCCTCGCGCGCGATTCTCGAGCACGCCATCGCGGCCGCCGAAGTGCACAGACCCAGCACGCAGATCGTTGCGGAAGCGTGGACCGTACGCGCCACCACCCATGAGCAACTGACCCGGCAGCTGCGCGGGGATTTGGACGTCATCGTGCTCAAGGCCTTGGCGAAGGATCCGCAGACGCGTTACGACAGCGCCGCGGCGCTGGCCAGTGATCTGCAATGCTACCTGGACGGCAGGCCCGTGACGGCTCAGCCGCCGCGCCTGCTCTATCGCTTCGGAAAATTCCTGCGCCGCAATCAAGCCGTTGTCTCGGTCACCGCGGCCGCGGCCCTCGTCGTGCTGGCCACCGCGGCCTACGAACTGGACCGTCGAGTCGGACAGGCGCAGGACGGTGCGGGCTCAAGATCGGTCTACGTGAGGCGCCCCATCAGTGAAAAATCCATCGCGGTGTTGCCCTTCCTCGACATGAGCGAGAAGAAGGACCAAGGATACTTTTCCGACGGACTGTCGGAGGAACTGATCACCTCGCTGGCGCAAATCAAGGACCTGGAGGTCATCGCACGCACCTCATCCTTCCACTTTCGGGCAAAACAGGTGCCGATCGCGGAAATCGCCTCGACCTTGGGCGTCGCGCACGTGCTCGAGGGCAGCGTGCGCCGCGCCGCCAACACCGTGCGCGTGACCGCGCAGCTGATCCGCGCCGACAGCGGCGTGCCGCTCTGGTCGCAGTCCTTCGAACGCGACGTGAAAGATATCTTTCAGGTGCAGGATGAAATCGCCGCCGCCGTGGTCGCCGCACTCAAGCTCAAGCTCTTGCCCATCTCGGGATTGGATCCGCATCGCAGCGACAGTCCTGAAGCCTACAATCAATACCTGCTCGCCAGGCAATTCGGCCGCCGCGGCAATCTGGCCGACATCGAGCGCGCCGTCGCCGCCTACGCCCGCGCGATCGAACTCGACCCCGGCTTTGCCGCCGCTTACGCCGGGCTGTCCTTCGCCGAGACCGCGATTGCGAATTCCACCCAGGACTCGGCGAGGTTTTCCGCGGCACGCGATGCGGCGGAAAAGGCGCTGGCACTGGCCCCGCAACTCGTCGATGCCTACCGCGCCCGCGCATTGTTCCGCCTGGAAACCCTGGATTTCGCCGGCGCACGCGCCGACAGCGAACAGGCCCTCGCGCTCGCGCCCGGCGACAGCGCGGTGCAGAGCCTTTACGGCGTGCAGATCGCGGCCTTCGGCAAGATCCACCAAGCCATCACGGCGATGAACAAAGCCATCGAACTCGATCCCTTGAATGATCATGCCTGGGGCAACGTGGGCTTGTTCCTCACCGAAAATCGCGACTATGCGGCCGCGCACGTCGCCCTCGAGCGCGCGCTCGCCATCAGTCCCACTGCCGATGCCTTTCACTTCGCCCTCGGACAACTGCACATGCTGCAAGGCCGGCTCACCGAAGCGCAGGCAGAGTTTCAAAAACTCGGCGGTGAGGGCGTCCGCCGCATGGGCGAGGCCATGATCGAATACGCCGGCGGTCATGAGCGGCAATCGCAGCAGACGCTGAAGGATTTCATCGCCAAGCACGCCAATGACATGGCCTACCAGGTCGGCGATGTCTACGCCTGGCGCGGCGAGCAAGACAAGGCGTTTGAATGGCTGGAGCGAGCCTATCAACAGCGCGACAGCGGGCTGAACGGCATCGCCTATGATCCCCTGCTCGCGGGCCTGCAAGGCAATCCGCGCTATGGCGCGCTGCTCAAGAAGCTCGAACTG
>Ga0210406_10000391_pt1 | contig 60493 bp, 43 predicted proteins | sample IncBWC30MmetaG_FD_155454 | JGI IMG/M metagenome (GOLD analysis project Ga0210406, IMG submission 155454) | Forest soil microbial communities from Barre Woods Harvard Forest LTER site, Petersham, Massachusetts, United States - Inc-BW-C-30-M | ecosystem: Environmental > Terrestrial > Soil >...
TTCCCAAGGCCCGGCACGTGGAAGTGCAGATCTTTGCCGACTCGCACGGACAGACTTTGAGTCTGTTCGATCGCGACTGTTCGGTGCAGCGCCGGCATCAGAAGATCATCGAAGAAGCGCCGGCGCCGGGCCTGCGCGCCGAAGTGCGCGCGTCGATGGCGCAGGCTGCCGTGAAATCCGCGCAAGCGGTGGGTTACATCGGCGCAGGCACGGTGGAATTTCTGGTGGACGATGCTCAGAACTTCTACTTCATGGAAATGAATACTCGCTTGCAGGTGGAACATCCGGTCACGGAGCTCATTACCGGCATCGATCTGGTCGAATGGCAGTTGCGCATTGCACAGGGCGAGCCGCTGCCGCGAACCCAGGCAGATATCACCCAGCACGGCTTCGCGGTCGAAGCGCGTCTGTACGCGGAGGATCCGGCGCGCGACTACCTGCCGAGCGTGGGGCAAATCACTCACCTGCGCTGGCCCGAAAGCGTTCCGGGCCTGCGCCTCGATACCGGAGTCGAAGCGGGCGATGAGGTATCGACATATTACGATCCCATGCTGGGAAAAATAATCGCATGGGGCGAATCGCGTACCGCGGCCATCGATCTTTTGCACCGCGCCTTGAACGAGGTGCAGATCGCGGGGGTGGCGACCAACCGGGCGCTGCTGTCCAGCGTGCTGGCCGATGAAGAATTTCGCGTCGGGGCCGTGGGCACCGACTTTCTGCAGGTGCGGCGCGCGCAACTATCGTTCGGCGAGCCGCAGGCCGGGCACGCCGACATCGCTCTGGCGGCGGTGTGGTGCGCGGCGAAGAACACGGCGAATAACGCGCTGTGGGCGGATAGCGGTGGCTGGCGGCTCGCCGCGCCCCCAAGCGCGACCTGGCGTTTTGCGGAAGGTAGCGCCGACGTTGAATGCTCAGCGCCGAACACCTATGTGGGGCGAGTGGGCGAGGACCGATATACGGTGCGCGTACTGGAGCGCAGCGCCCGATCGCTGCAGGTGGAATGCCAGGATCGGGTGCAACGGATCAGCGTGTTCGATGCGGATCCGAAGCTGCATTTCTTTCGCGACGGACGGCACGTGATCCTGACCTTGGTGCGCACCGACGATGCCTTGCTGGTGGCCGGGGGCACAGAACAAGGTTCGCTGCTGACGCCTCTGCCGGGAACCATCGTGGCGGTGCATGTCGCCACGGGTCAGCAAGTCGCTCGCGGCACCCCATTGGTGACCGTCGAGGCGATGAAGATGGAACACACGCTCACGGCGCCCTATGACGGTGTCGTGTCACGAATCGCGTATGGGTTGACGGACCGGGTTCAGGCGGGCGCGATCTTGGTGGAACTCTCGCCGCTGTAAAAATCGCGCATCAGGCAACTTGCGCGTTGCTCGCCATTTCCAGCGTGGGCAGCGTCACCTTGAAGCGGGTCTCCCGGCCCACCAAGCTGGCGAGCGCGATCTTGCCGCCCGCTTCGTGTACATAACGGCGCACCAGCGACATGCCGCTGCCGTGTTTGGTGCCATCGCCATCGGCCATCGTGGTGAAGCCGGATTTGAAAATCAGTTTAATGGCCTGACGATCGCGCAGGCGGCTTGCTTCTTCCTCGGTGACGAGTCCTCTGGCGACGGCAACGCCGCGGACTTTGTCCGGATCCAAGCCCCGCCCGTCGTCCTGAAACGTCAGTTCGAAGCCGTTTCCAGGCACCGCTCTGAATTCCAGATGCAGCGCGGCAGTATCGGGCTTGCCGGCCGCTTTGCGCTCGGCCGCAGCCTCGATGCCGTGCACAACCGCATTGCGGATGAGTTGGATCGCCACATTCTTCACGGTGGCCTGATAGCGCGTGGGCACCAAATCCAATCCACTGCAGGCAAGCGCGACGGACCTGTGATTTTCCTGTGCCACCAGATCGGTGAGCGTGGTCAGCGTACTTTCCAGGCTGCCCACGGCAGCCATGCGCTGCGCGGCCGGCGCTGCGTGCTGCGCCAGTTCAGCGAAGAATTTCGGTGCTTCGATGATTTGGGTGCCGTTTTGGGTGACGCGCGCCTCGGGCGCCGCGCCTTCGGTATCTCGCCCCGGGCTGGCTTGCGATGTGAGCGATCGCAACAGGGCGAATTGCCCGTACAACGCGTCCAGCTTCACGGCCAGCGGCAAGAAATCACTGCCGCTCAAAGTCTCGCGGCTTCGCAATTCCTGCAAGGCGTCCTCGAACTCGCGTGCCGCGGTCTGCAGGCCTGTGAGCTTGAGGGCGGCGGCGTCACGCCGTATGCGGTCGACTTCCTCGAGGGTTTCCTCGAGCTTGTGACGAAAGGCGCCGGCCTCGCGCGCCGGTTTCTTCAACACGCCGTTGATGGATTTCATCGAGGCATCGGTTCTTTGCAGGAAGGAACCGAAACGGGTGCCGCCGGCCTGCAGGACGCTGCGAAGTATTTCGCCCTGTGTCAGCACCTGCACGCGCAGGTCCTCCAGCTCACGTTGCTGCTGCGAGCGCGCCGTGATGTCGGTGACGCGCACCATCCAAGAACGCGGCTCGTGCGCAATCTCGGTGGGGCTGAATTCGAAGGAATAATGGGCGCTGACGAAGCTGCCGTCGGCGTTCGTCAATTTGACCTCGACATCTTGCAGCGGATCCGAGTCTGCGGTCTCGGCGTGGTCCGTCTCCAGGAAGTGAGTCATGTGGGCGCGCACGACGCTCAAGGTTTTCGCCGAGACCAACGGAGCAATCAATTTTTCCAGCGTCAGGTTGGCAAAATCTTGACGGCGAAAAAGAGTACCCAGCGAGGTGGAGACCTGCGGTTGGATCTTGCCTCTGAAATCCATGAGGAACAGTCCGACGGAACTCGTTTTCAGAATGGCGTCGGTCAGCCGATTGCTGGAGCTGATCAGTTCCTGTTTTTCGCGCTCGTGGCGCTTGACGGAGATGAACATGACCCCGACAGGGTGCCAAACGCCGCGCGCGCCCGGCATGATGGCTGTCACAGCCTCAAGTCGGCAATTTACTTAATATCCGCCATCACCGCGGCCTGTGACGCAGGTCACACCCAGGCTCCTACGCAACGGCTGCCATGGGTCCTAGGTCCGCCAGCAATTCATCTGCGGATGCGTAGCGGGCGCCGGGCAGCTTGGCCATGAGCCGGTCCAGCAACGGCTGTTGCATCGCCGTGGACTCGGGTAGAGACGGTACGGGCGAGTTGGTGTGCTGCGTCATGATGGCCACGGCACTGCGGCCGCCGTAGGGTCGTTGGCCGGTGAGCATTTCGTAAAACATCACTCCCAGGCTGTAAAGATCGGTGCGCACATCGACTCGGTGGCCTTGCGCCTGTTCGGGACTGATGTAGTAGGGTGAGCCGAGCACCTGGCCGACCCCGGTGTTGCCGATTTCATCGAGTGAGCGCCGCGCCAGGCCAAAATCGATGAGCACCGGCGAATTGTCCTCCCGCAACATGACATTCGCTGGTTTCAGATCGCGATGCAGTATGCCGAAGACATGAATGACGCGCAGGGCCTCCGCGATGGCGCGCAAATAGTAGAGGCTTTCATCCACGCTCAAGGGATTGCGCAAGCGATCGCGCAGGTCGCCGCACGGAAAGTATTCCATGGCAAGGTACAGATGTCCGGGCTGCGAGCCGAAGTCATGGATCTCTGCAATTGCCCGGTGCGTGATGCTGGAGATGATTTCGTACTCTCTCTGGAAGCGCTCCGCATCGCCCAATTCCCGCTCCGATTCACCGCGCGTCATCACCTTGAGTACGACGTTTCTGCGCAGCCGGTCACTGCGTGCGAGAAACACGGACGAGAAATTGCTGGTGGCAATTTCCTTGACGATGGAATAGCCGGGAACCTCGATGATGGTGGAATTTTCGCTGTTCGCCATCATCGCGGCCGCTTGTGCAGCGATGCGCCGTTTCGCAAGTGCTTCGCCTATCGAGGTCAGCAAGTGGTCGCGCGTAATTTGCGACAGCGGTATGTAATCTTTGGCGCCGATCTTGAGGGCACGGACCGCCGACATTTCATTGCCGTTGTCGGCGAGCAAGATGCAGTGCAAGGCGGGTTGCATGCGCAGCAGTTGGGTCATGTTGTTGATCACGATGCCGGCCAGCGCATCATCGGCGAAATCGACCTGCAAGATGACGGCGTCGGGAGTACCCTCGCTGACCAGCCGGCTCAGGGGCGCCGACTCTCCGACTCGAAGGGTCGTCACCTGCGCACTGGGCCAATGGCTGGTCACATGGTGCGTAAGCCATTGCAGACGCTTGGTATCGCCCCCTACCACCACCAGAATTGGACCTGCGTCTGCCATACTGACAAGGGTAGTCGCTGATAGACCTGGATTGCCCGTGGGGAATTCACATTTCGAGCCCCCAGGCCGTCGAATGGCTTGAAAATTTCCCCGTTTAGCCTGGAAAATTGAAACCAACCCCCCATTTTCGGGGTCTGTAATTTCAATCCAGAACCTTTCTTCAGAGGACGAATTTAATGGGAAGCATCAGAACTTGGTCACTCGCCGTGGTGGCGGGCATCTTGGTGACGGTCGTAGCTCATCAGCGTTCGAACGCCGATGCGGGAGCGCCTCAATCGGGTTCACCGACCATTGCGCTGGCAGCGGCCCCCGCGACGGCGTACGCCGGGCGAGTGACCGGACTGCCGGATTTTTCCGGTTTGGTCGCCGAAGCCGGCGGTGCCGTGGTGAATGTCAGCGTCACGGAAAAGGTTCAAAAAGTTCCGGGCTTTATTGGGCAGGGGCAGGGGCAGGGGGACGGCGATGATCCTCTGTCGCAATTCTTCCGCCGCTTCCAAACGCCCGCGCCGGGTCCGGATCGCACGCCGCCGAGCAAAGGGGTGGGCTCAGGTTTCATCGTCAGCTCGGACGGCTATGTGTTGACCAATGCGCACGTGGTTGCCGATGCGTCTGAAGTGACCGTCACCCTCACCGACCGCCGTGAATTTGCCGCGAAAGTGGTTGGTATCGACAAGGCTAGCGATGTGGCACTGATCAAGATTGCGGCGACCGGCTTGCCGACCGTGCGCTTCGGCGATCCGTCCAAATTGCGTCCGGGTCAATGGGCCATTGCGATCGGCTCGCCCTTCGGTTTTGAGAATAGCGTGACGGCGGGCGTCATCAGTGCAATAGGACGTCCCTTGATCGATGGCAGCAACACCAATTATGTGACCTTCATCCAAACCGATGCCGCCGTGAACCCCGGGAATTCGGGTGGTCCGCTGTTCAACATCGACGGCGAGGTCATCGGCATCAATTCTCAAATCTACAGCCGCACCGGCGGCTATATGGGTGTGTCCTTTGCCATACCCATCGATTTGGCCTTGAACGTCAAAGATCAGCTGCAAAAGAACGGCAAGGTGCTGCGTAGCCGCATCGGGGTCTCGGTGCAGGATATTCGTCAGCAACTGGCACTGTCATTCGGCTTGACCACTCCGCATGGCGCATTGATCAGCTCGGTCGATCCCACCGGTCCGGGCGAGAAAGCCGGCCTCAAGACGGGCGACGTGATTACCAGTGTGAATGGGCACAACGTTGACCACTCCTGGGATTTGCCGGCCCTCGTGTCGCAATTGCCCCCCGGCACCCAGGCACGTCTGGGGATATGGCACGACCGCAAAGCCACGGAAGTCACGGTCAAGACGGTGCTCCTGGAAGAGTCGCCAAGTCAGGCGGCGCGCAACTCAGGCGAGGACAGCGGCGGCAAGCTGGGGTTGGTGCTCCGTTCGCTGCAGCCCAACGAACAGCAGGAATTGCATACCAAAGGCCGGCTGCTGATCGAGGATGTGACAGGCCCGGCGCTGGCTGCCGGATTGCAGCCGGGGGACGTCGTTTTGGGCGTCAATGGCGTCGGGGTGGCCACCTTGGCCGACCTGAAGCGCGAGGTAGCCCGGGCGGGGCATAATGTGGCGCTGCTGGTGCAGCGCGAAGATGCGCAAAGCTATTTCCCAATCGACATCGGGTGATGGGTTTCGTTGTACTTAAGCCTTGCAATCAGGCCTAATCCCGGGCGTGCAAAGCGCCGCCCCTCTGTTTTCGAGTCCTAGTTCAGGTGTCGCCGGTCCATCGCCGGCGACCTTCCTTCCGACCTCGCGCGCGGAAATGACGGCGCTTGGCTGGCAGCAGTGCGACGTCATCATCGTCAGCGGTGATGCCTATGTCGATCATCCCAGCTTCGGTATGGCCATCATCGGGCGCGTATTGGAGGCGCAGGGATTCAAGGTCGGGATCATTGCGCAGCCGGACTGGCAGAGCACCCGAGACTTCGAGGTGCTGGGCGCACCGCGCCTGTTCTTCGGCGTGACCGGCGGCAACATGGATTCCATGGTCAATCGCTACACCTCGGATCGGCGGGTGCGCAGCGACGATGCATATACACCCGGCGGGGTGGGCGGCAAACGCCCGGACCGCTGCGTCATCGTGTATTCGCAGCGCATCCGCGAGGCTTACAAGGGCGTACCCATCGTCATCGGCGGTATCGAAGCGAGCCTGCGGCGAATCGCGCATTTTGACTATTGGTCCGAACAGGTACGCCGCTCCGTTTTGGTCGATGCGAAAGCGGATCTGCTGGTGTATGGCAATGCCGAGCGCCAGATCGGCGAGATTGCGCGTCGGCTGGATGAAGGCACACCCATTGCCGACATTAGTGATTTGCGCGGCACCGCGTACTTACGCCGCGGCATGCCTTCAGGCTGGGTGGAAATCGACTCGAGCGAATTGGACACGCCGGGGCCCTTGAGCCCGCCGGTGGATCCTTACGCCGGCGAGGAGGAGCGCCGCAGCACCTTGGCCGCGGCAGACGCGGCGACACCGCTCAACGCCGCGCCCGCGCGACCCGGCGCCGCGGCCGGCAGCCCCGCGGCTTCTGAAAAAATCGTGAAGTTTTATCGCAAGGTCCCGAACGCGCAGCGCGAGCGCAGCGTCATTCGCATGCCCTCCTTCGAGCAGGTCAGCCGCGATCCGGTACTGTATGCGCACGCATCGCGCATCTTGCACTTGGAGTCGAATCCCGGAAATGCGCGCGCATTGGTGCAGCGGCACGGAAGCCAGGAGCTATGGCTGAATCCGCCGCCCATTCCCTTGGCGACGCCCGACATGGACGCCATTTACGAATTGCCTTACGCGCGCCGGCCGCACCCCGGCTACGCAGAAGCAAAGATTCCCGCCTACCACATGATTCGCTTCTCGGTGGCGATCCAGCGCGGATGTTTCGGCGGATGCACGTTCTGTTCGATCACGGAACATGAAGGCCGAATCATTCAGAGCCGCTCGGAGGACTCCGTCATTCGCGAAATTGAAACCATCCGCGATGAAGTGAAGGGGTTCACCGGCGTCATCTCGGACCTGGGCGGTCCCACGGCGAACATGTATCGCCTGCACTGCAAAAGCACCGCGATCGAGTCTGCGTGCCGCAGACCCTCCTGCGTGTTTCCGGGCATATGTCCCAACCTCAACACCGATCATGCTCCGCTCATCAATCTGTATCGCCGGGCGCGGGCGCTGAAGGGGATCAAAAAGGTATTGATCGCGTCGGGCGTGCGCTACGATCTGGCCATCGAATCGCCCGAGTACGTCAAGGAACTCGCGACCCATCATACGGGCGGGTATCTGAAGATTGCGCCCGAGGCCATCGGCGAGGGGCCTCTGTCCAAAATGATGAAGCCCGGGGTCGGCAGCTACTACAGGTTCAAGGAACTGTTCGACAAGTATTCCAAGGAAGCGGGCAAGGAACAATATCTGATTCCTTATTTCATCGCCGCCCATCCGGGCACTCGCGATGTGGACATGCTGGAACTCGCGCTGTGGTTGAAGAAGAACGGCTTTCGCGCCGATCAGGTCCAAGCGTTTTTGCCCTCGCCCATGGCCACCGCCACCGCGATGTATCATTCATCCAAGAATCCCCTCAAGCGCGTCAGCCGTTCGAGCGAAGAGGTGGTTATCCCGAAGGGCATCAAGGTACGCCGCCTGCACAAGGCTTTTCTGCGCTATCACGATCCTGACAATTGGCCCGTGTTGCGCGAAGCGCTGAAGCGCATGGGTCGCGCGGATTTGATCGGCAACGGCAAGCAGCATCTCATTCCTGCATACCAGCCCGTCGGACCGGGCCGCTCGGCACCGCTTCGCCCGTTCCGCACGCAGCACACGGGGCTGCCGAAATCCGGCCGGGGCGGCGGCAGATAGAATCGCTTGCCTGCCTCCCTTTGGTACGATTAGAGTTCCGGGCGGCTTTCCGCCGCATTTCATCAACGATTACTGTTTGGGAGCGCGAGCACGCCTGGGCTGTCGGGGCGCGTGTGCAGAATGGACAAGTGGGTAGTACATAAATTTGGGGGTTCCAGCGTCGCTGATGCCGCCTGTTTCCGTCAGGTTGCCGAGATCATCGAGGCATCATCGAATCCGCGCGAAGCCATCGTTCTGTCCGCCTGCCGCGGGGTCACCGATTCGTTGCTCGAACTGGTCGCGGTCGCCGAGCAGCCCAACAGGGAATTCGGATCCCTCATTCGAGCGCTGAAAGCCCGGCACCTGGAACTGGCGGCCGAATTGATATCGACCGGCGCTTACGAGACTTACAAGGCGCAGTTCGAGCGTGATTGTCTGGATATCGCGGGCATGCTGCAGACCGTACGGCTGATCCGATCCTCGACCTATTCGATGCGCGATGTCATCGCGGGGTTCGGTGAAATATGGTCGACGCGCTTGTTTGCGCCCTACTTACGCGAGCGCGCCCGCGTCAAGGGCGAGATTGTCTGGCTCGATGCGCGCGAAGTCATCGTCGTCGAGTGGGGCTCGCTGGGAGCGGCGGTGCAGTGGACGGTGAGCGAGGCCAATCTTCAGAAATTGGTGCCGCCGAATTTTGCAGGCCGCCTCATCATCACCGGTTTCGTCGCCACCACCACCAAGGGTAAGCGCACCACTCTGGGCCGCAACGGCAGTGATTTTTCGGGCTCCATCTTCGGGGCGCTGCTCGATGCCGCGGAAATCATCATATGGACCGATGTCGACGGCGTGCTGTCGGCCGATCCGCGACTGGTGCCGAACGCGCAGGTCATCGACCAACTTTCGTACAACGAAGCGATGGAGCTTGCCTACTTCGGCGCCAAGGTCATTCACCCGCAGACCATGGCCCCCGCCGTGGCGCGCCAGATTCCCATATTCATTCGCAATACCTTTGCGCCTCAAAAGCGTGGCACCTTGATTTGTGCGAATCCTGTTTCGGCGCTGAAGGTAAAGGGGATTACCAGCATCGACCCGGTTGCGCTCGTGAATCTCGAGGGTGCCGGCATGATCGGAGTCCCGGGCACGGCACATCGGCTGTTCGGTGCACTGCGCGACGCGGGAATCTCGGTCATCTTGATTTCGCAAGGCAGTTCGGAGCACTCGATTTGCTTCGCGATTCCCGAAGCGCAGGCGGTGCGTGCCGAGGAGGCCGTGCGCCGGGCATTCGCAGCCGAACTGCGCGACGGCCAGATTCAGCATGTGGAAGTGGCGCTCGGCATGAGTATTCTGGCGGTGGTCGGCGACGGCATGGCCGGCGCTCATGGTGTCGCTGCGAAGGTATTCAATTCACTCGGCGCTGCGGCGATCAGCGCACGGGCGATTGCCCAAGGCGCGTCCGAACGCAACATCTCCGTCGTCGTTGACGGCAAGGGAGCTGCCAGGGCGCTGCGCGCGGTGCATGCAGCCTTCTACCTTTCACCCAACACGCTGTCGATCGGCTTGATCGGGCCGGGCACGGTCGGCCGGGCGCTGCTCGGGCAGATCGCCGGCCAAATCGAGCGGCTGAGGGAGCTGAAGTTGGACCTGCGGGTCCGCGGCATCACCAGCTCGACGCGAATGCTGCTCGAGGAGAAGTCGGTGGATTTGAGCCGCTGGAAGGAGCGTATGGCCGAGGCCGGCGAACCGCTCGACATGCAAAAGTTCATCAACCATATTCAAGCCGACTACATACCGCACACCGTGGTCATCGACTGTACCGCGAGCGCCGAGGTCGCCGGCGGGTATCGCGACTGGCTGTCGCGCGGCATTCACATCGTCACGCCGAACAAGAAGGCCAACAGCGGCACGCTTCCCTATTACCGCTCGCTGCAAGAGGCGAGACGGGCGGCGGGCACGCATTATCTATACGAGGCGACGGTGGGCGCCGGCTTGCCGGTCATCCAGACCTTGCGCGATCTGCGCGGAACCGGCGACGACATTACACAGATCGAAGGCATATTTTCCGGAACGCTGGCTTACTTGTTCAACGTTTTCGACGGCAGCGAGTCTTTTTCCTCGATCGTCCGTACCGCGAAGGCCAAGGGTTATACCGAACCGGATCCGCGCGATGACCTGTCGGGCGTGGACGTGGCGCGCAAGCTGATTATTCTCGGGCGCGAAATGGGGCTGACGCTGGAAATCGCGGATGTGCAAATCGAAGGCTTGGTGCCGGAGTCGCTCACCAAGTGCAGCGTCGAAGAATTCATGGCGCGCCTGCCGGAGTCTGACGCCGCGATGGCGGCGGCGTTTACCGATGCACGTGACAAGAATCAGGTGCTGCGTTATGTCGGGCGCGTCGACGCCGGCGGCAAGGCAACCGTGGGTTTGATGCGGCTCAACGCCAAGCATGCTTTTGCGAATATCGCGCTTACCGACAACGTGGTGCGCTTTGTGACACGCCGTTATTGCGACAATCCGCTGATCGTGCAAGGCCCCGGAGCCGGGCCCGAGGTAACCGCCGCGGGCGTATTTTCGGATCTGTTGCGCCTGTCCGCCTATCTTGGCGCTCATCTTTGAAGCGAGGACACCGTGCTCACTGACGTTACCGCATTTGCGCCGGCCACGGTTGCCAACGTCGGCATCGGGTTCGACATACTGGGACACGCCGTCGATGAGGTCGGGGACCGGGTACGAATTCGCCGAATTGACGAAAATGAAGTGCGAATCCGTTCCATCACCGGCGTCGCCGGTGAGTTGCCGGTCGAGCCAGGGTACAACACCGCCGGGCGCGCGGTGCAGGCCATGCATGCGGCACTGTCGCCGGGCTTTGGATTTGAGCTGGATATCGAAAAAGGCATTCCCTTGGGATCCGGCATGGGTGGCTCGGCAGCGTCTGCGGTCGCTGCCGTGGTTGCCGCCAACGCGTTGCTGCAGGCGCCCGCGCCGCAGCTACAGCTGCTCAAGTTTGCGATGGAAGGGGAAATCGTCGCGAGCGGCTCTGCACACATCGACAATATTGCCCCCTGCCTGTACGGCGGCCTGACCCTGACAGTCGGCATCGACAACCCCCGCGTGAAGCAAATTCCCGTCCCGCGCGGACTGCGCTGCGTGTTGGTGCATCCACATATGTATCTGGGGACTCGGGAGGCGCGCGCCATTCTCAACACCAATGTCAGCCGCTCGGATTTTGTCTGGCAGAGCGCGAATCTGGCCGGCTTCATCAGCGGCTGCTATTCCAATGACTTGGAAATGATCCGCGAATCGTTCAACGATGTGATCATCGAGCCGCAGCGGCACTCCTTGATCCCCGGCTTCAAGGATGTGCAGCGCGCCGCCATGTCCGCGGGCGCACTGGGTTGTTCGATATCCGGGGCCGGCCCTGCGGTCTTTGCGTGGTCCGTGATTCAACATGCGGAGGCGGTGCGCGGCGCCATGGTGGCGGCATTTGCTGCGCACGACTTGCAGTCGGACTCGTGGGTGTCGCTCATGCAGAATTATGGTGCTCGCGTGGTAAAGGCCTGATGGCAGGACTCAAGTTTGCAAGCACGCGCGGCGCTGCCCCACTGGTGAGCTTGAGCGAAGCCATCGAGCAGGGCCTCGCGCCGGACGGTGGGCTGTACATTCCGACGCAGCTGCCGACTGTCGATGCGGGTGCATTCGCCGGCACATCGGGCCTGCCGCAAATAGCGCGTGGCGCGCTGGCCGAATTCTTTCGCGGCGACGGCTTGCAAGCTGCGCTCGCGGACATCGCCGATGCGGCCTTGTCGGTACCCGCGCCGACAACGGCCGTTGCGGGGTGTCCAGATCCCCTGTTCGTACTCGAGCTTTATCACGGACCCACCGCCGCATTCAAGGATTTCGGGGCACGGTTTCTCGCGGAGAGCCAGCAGCGCCTGCAGGTCCGCGCGCCGGTACAGCCGCTGACCATATTGGTGGCGACATCCGGCGATACGGGTGGCGCCGTCGCCGCCGCCTTCAACGGTCGCGGCTGGGCCAGGGTGGTCATCCTTTACCCCAGAGGACTGGTGAGCCCCCGTCAGGAGCGGCAATTGACCTGCTGGGGAGACAATGTGCTGGCGTTGCGCGTTGAAGGCACCTTCGATGATTGTCAAGGATTGGTCAAGGAAGCATTCCGCCACCCCGCCTTGAGCCGCAAGTTTCGCTTCAGCTCCGCCAACAGCATCAATGTCGGTCGCCTGTTGCCGCAAATGGTCTACTACATCGCTTCCAGTCTGGAAATCGCCAAACGCACCGGGGAAAAGCCGTCCTACATCATTCCGGCAGGCAACCTGGGCAATGCGTGCGCGGCGCTGTGGGCCCGCGCGATGGGCTTTCCTCTGGGTCGTATCGTCCTGGCCCATAACATCAATCGCACCGTCCCTGATTACTTGAGCACCGGCCGCTGGCAGCCCCGGCCCAGCGTCGCGACATTGGCCTCGGCAATGGATGTCGGAAACCCGAGCAACATGGAACGCGCTCGCGCGCTATATCCCACTTGGGAGACAATGCGCGATCATTTGAGCGCGGATAGCGTCGATGACGCTACAATTCGCGCTCGTATCGGAGGGGACTTCATGCAGTACGGACGCGAATGGTGCCCGCACACCGCGACCGCGGCGGAAGTCTACAGCCGCTTGAGCGCGGCGGAGCGGCGCGCGTCGCCCTGGATCGTGGTCGCAACCGCGCACCCAGCGAAGTTCAATGAAATTGTAGAGCCCATCATCGGCAGGCCCATCGCGGTTCCGGAGAGTCTCGACCGCTTGCTGCGCCTGCCTCAGCACTGCGTGGATCTGCCGCCCACGCTCGAGGCCTTGGCCGCAGCGCTCGAATGACCAACATCAACATCGAACCGCAGTGGATAGGCATCGGCGCGGCGCTGCTGCTGCTGGCGGCGCTCGTGTTCTTCGGGGTGCGCGCCTATCAGCGTCGTGCGCGGCGCAAGTCCTTGCTGGCGCGGTTGGAGCGCGTCGCCTTCGCGGCTGCGCATCAGGTTCTCGTTCCGGATGGGATGGGCGGCTTCATCCACATCGACCATATTCTCCTGACGCCGCGCGGAATCCTGGTCCTCGACACACGCCGAGTGACCGGCCTGATCTTCGGCGGCGATCAGATGAGCGATTGGACCGTCATGGGCCGCGGACACCGCTACACATTCGACAATCCACAGCCGGCGCTGTATGACCGAATCGCGGCGGTCAAGGCCCTGGTCGGCGACGTCCCGGTCGAAGGACGCCTGTTGTTCTCCAACGCGGGAAAATTTACCAAGGGCATTCCGAAGTGGGTGGTGATGCTGGACGGCATCGAAATGGAATTTCCGGTGGTCGATCGCAGCCGCGACGCGTTGTCGAATTCCGAGCAGCACGCGGATACCTGGAGCCGTCTGGTCGCGCAGTTGCGGCCCAGCCCGCACTTGTTCACGAGTCTGTAAGGCCAAAAAGCGCCATGGCATTGCGTGTCGTCATGGCGGCGACCGCCTCGAGGGATTCGCCGCGCAGCCGCGCGACCGTCGCTGCGATATGCGGCAAATAGGCGGGTTCGTTACGCCGCGACTTCGGCAGCGGGGTCATGTCTCGCGGCAATAGATAAGGCGCGTCGGTTTCTACCAGCAACCTGTCGGCGGGGATGCGCGGCACAATGCCTCGCAGTTCAAGACCACGCCGCTCATCGCAAGCCCAACCGGTGACACCGATGTGGAGGCCCAGCGTCAGATACGCTTCCAGTTCGAGCTCGCCTCCGGTAAAGCAATGTGCGACGCCGCCGTGCAGCCGGCCGTCGAAATCCTGCAAAATCGCGGCAAAATCGCCGTGCGCATCCCGTTGGTGGAGGAACACGGGCTTGGCTGTCTGTGCGGCGATTTCCAATTGCGCGATAAAAGCCGCGCGTTGAGCGGGCGGCGGGGAAAGGTTGCGGAAATAGTCGAGGCCGCATTCGCCGACGGCCACCACGTGACTCACATTCAAAAGCTCGATCAGCTCGTTGTGCTGCGAGGCGGTGAAGGACTGCGCGTGGTGCGGATGGACACCGGCGGTGCTCCAAAGGCGCGCAGGATGGGAGGCGGCCAACGCTGCGGCTTGCCGGGAACTCGCCAAATCGGCGCCTGTGACGACCTGGCGGCGCACGCCTGCTTGCACCGCGCGCGTCATGACCGCGTCAAGATCCTGCGCAAAACTGTCATGCGTGAGGTTCGACCCAATATCGATCAGATCCAGGCTCAAGTTTGCAAACCTCGTGTGATATCTTCGACAGCCATTCTAAGCGCGGGCGCAGGCGCTGTAGAGCTTAAGGAAATTGGATGCCTATCGCCGGATATATTCTGTTGGCCCTCATGCTCGCCACCAGCTCGGGAGCCCAGGCGCAAGAGGGCGGCGATACTCAGGCAAGGATCGACTACGCCTACCAAACCGAGGATGGCAACAGCCTCGCGAATCTGATTCAAAATTTGGCGGCGCAAGTCAAGAGCGATGCCGGCGACACGAACGCGCGCTACCACTTGGCGCATGCCCAATACCGATTCGGGCAGCTGGCGCACGAGCATAACGCCCGGGCGGCGGAGGCGGCATTTTCGGATTGCATCGACGAGCTCAAGCCCGTAATCGAGAAAAATGTCAAATCCGCCGAAGGCATGGTGCTGCAGTCCGCGTGCTATTTGGGGCTTGCCGACTCACGGATGCTGGAGGCCGTGCTGTTGCGGACGCGAGCGGCGGAGCGCTTGAAATCCGCGCTCAAGCTGGAACCCCGCAATCCGCGCGCGGTATTCCTGTCGGCCATGCAGGAGACGCAACACGCAAAGCCCGGTTCTCCCGAAAGTCAGCGGGCATTCTCACAGCTGCAGTTGGCGGCGCAATTATTCGAACAATCTTCAGGCACCAGCAACGATGCGCCAGGGTGGGGCCATGCGGAGGCCTACTTGGCGCTCGGCCGGGAGTTGCAGAATCGCGGCGACCATTTGGGTGCACGCAACTGGATTGAAAAGGCCCTGATCGCCGCGCCGGATTACAAGATGGCGCAGCGCCAACTTGCGTCATTGGCGAAGCCATAACTTCCTGCGGCGCGGTTCGCGACAGCACTAACCTGGTATCATTCGGTGCGATGAAGCCACACGGCACGCAGCTGTCTTTGTTCGAAACGCGTAGCTCGAGCGACCCGTTCGCGGTCCGGGTAAGTCCGCGCGCGCGACGCCTCACGGCGCGGGTGCATGTGGGCGGACGCGTCGAAATTGTCGTACCGGTCGGCGTAAACGCGCATGCGGTGCGCGACTTCGTGCAACGTTTCACGCCGTGGATCAATCGCAAAGTCGCGGCGATGCGCTGCTTCGTCGCCCCGATGGAGCCCGTGCCGCCGCTGATAGAGTTCGCCTTCAGCGGCGAACGCTTGGCGGTGGAATGGCGCCGCGGGCCGATCCGCAATCTCGAGCAGTACGGCGGCCGAATCGTGGTGCAGGCGCCGGATGATTCGGCTGCCCGCGTTTTGCTGCAAGGCTGGCTGAAAGCGGCGGCAGAAGAGCGGCTGGCGCCGCGGCTCCTGCAGCTGGCGGCGGAGCTGAATTATTCCGTCTCACGGGTGAGCATTCGCTGTCAGCGCACGCGCTGGGGAAGCTGTTCGACGCGCGGTACCGTGAGCTTGAACTGTTCGCTGGTGTTTCTGCGGCCGGCTGTGGTGCGCTATCTGTTCATCCACGAATTGGCGCATACCAAGCATATGAATCACTCTGCGAGCTTTTGGCGTTTGGTTGAAAAACTCGAACCCGACTATCGGCGGCTGGACCGTGAATTACTGGCCGGCTGGCGGACAGTCCCGGCCTGGGTGTTCAAGAATTAGCCATCGAACGACATTCAGCCCATGAACGAAACGCCGCCACGGGTCAAACCCTTCGTGGACTTGAGCGACGAGCAGGTCCATTGGGACTTGAGCGAGGCATTGAGCTATTCGCAGTATCTCAATCTCGATAAATTGCTCACCGCACAGCAGCCATTGTCCTACCAGCACGATGAAATGCTGTTCATCATCATCCACCAGGTATCGGAATTGTGGATGAAGCTGTGCCTGCATGAGCTCAATGCCACGGTCGCCTGTGTACGGCGCGACGATCTTGGTCCGACATTCAAGATGTTGGCGCGCGTCTCCACCATCCAACAGCAGTTGCTGCAATCGTGGGATGTGTTGGCGACCATCACGCCGTACGACTATTCCGCGTTTCGCAATACCTTGGGAAAATCCTCCGGATTCCAGTCGCCTCAGTACCGGATGCTGGAATTTCTGATCGGCAACAAGAATGCCGACACGATCAAGGTGTTTCGCAATGACCCGGCGGTTTACGAGACTCTGGATCGCGCGCTGCGCGCGCCCAGCTTGTACGATGAGGTGTTGCGCCTTTTGAGCCGGCGCGGGCTGGATGTGCCCGCGGAGTCCATCGATCGGGATTTCACCCAGCCGTATCAGCCCAGCAAACAGGTTGCCGCGGCGTGGCTCAGCGTTTATCACAATTCCGTCAAGGAATGGGACTTGTACGAGTTGGCGGAGCGCTTGGTCGACCTGGATTATAAATTCCAGCTTTGGCGATTCGCGCACGTGAAAACCGTCGAACGAATCATCGGCGACAAGCGCGGCACGGGCGGCACGGGCGGCGTGTCGTATCTGACCAAGGCGCTGGAACTGAAGTTTTTTCCCGAGCTGTGGACCATTCGCACTTCGATGTAGGCAAAGCCATGGCGAAAATTCAAGACCAACTGCAGAACGTCAATGTTGCGTCCAGCGATCTGTTGGCGACGCCGGAGGAGGTCAAACGGCGTTTGCCCCTGACCACCACGGCCGCGGAGACGGTACTGAAGTCGCGGGAAGCCGTGCGCGGCATATTGGAACGCCGCGATCGGCGCCTGTTCGTGGTCGTGGGCCCTTGTTCGATTCACGATGTGGCGGCGGCGCGCGAATACGCACAAAGGCTCAAGGAATTGTCCGCCCGGGTCGAATCCACGTTGCTGTTGATCATGCGTGTGTACTTCGAGAAGCCGCGCACCACCGTGGGCTGGAAGGGATTGATCAATGATCCCGACCTGGACGACTCCTTCCACATCGAAAAGGGCATTCTGCTGGCCCGAGAACTGTTGCTGTACGTGGCGGAGCTCGGACTTCCCGCGGGTACCGAAGCGCTCGACCCGATCATGCCGCAATACCTGTCGGAACTGATTACCTGGACGGCCATCGGCGCCCGCACCACCGAGTCGCAGACGCACCGGGAAATGGCAAGCGGCTTGTCCACCCCGGTGGGATTCAAGAATGGCACGGATGGCGCTTTGGCGACGTCGATCAATGCGTTGCAGTCGGTGCGGCATCCGCATCACTTCCTCGGGATCACGCAACAGGGTCAATCGGCCGTGTTTCGCACGCGAGGCAACCCACACGCGCACATCGTATTGCGCGGCGGAGGCGGGCGCGTCAATTACGATGCCGTCAGCATTGCACTCGCGGAACGGGAATTGACCTCAGCGGGGCTGCCGGCCACCCTCGTGGTGGACTGCAGTCACGGTAATTCGAACAAGGACGCGGACCTGCAGCCTTTGGTCGCGGAAAACTGCATTGCGCAGATCGCCGACGGCAACCGCTCGATTGTCGGCCTGATGCTCGAGAGCCATTTGAAGGCGGGAAACCAATCGATTCCCAAGGATTTGAGCAAGCTCGTGTACGGAATGTCGATCACTGATCCATGCATCGACTGGGCTACCACCGAGAACCTGTTGCTCAAGCTGCACCGCACGCTTGACGGGCTTGCGACTCACCGCTAGTCAAGGCCCAGCGTTGGTCGAGACCCAGCGTTAGCTCCAGTACGAGACGGCAATGTTCCATTTTGCCGCCAGGCGGCGCGCGGCATCATTGCCGTTGACCAGAAGCGCGCGCTCGGCATGGCGCATATGGTCCAAGTCGGAGGCAGAATTTCCGTAGGCGATGATGGGCAGACCTTTGTATTGCTCGCGTAGCGAATTCATGCAGTGCAGTTTCTCCTCGCCGCGGCGGTTCGGCGTCTTGAGATGTCCGTCGAGGCGCTCGCCCTGCCACGCAACCTCGGTGCACACGGTTCGTTCGAAGCCCAGAAGCCGGCCGATGAGAGGGACGTACAAATCCGGGCTTGCGGACATTAAAACCAAATGATCACCGGCTGCGCGGTGTGCCTCCACGACGGCGAGGGCCAGCGGCCGAAAACGCTGCCCGGGCTTTAGGCTGTCGACGAAAATCGTCGCCCAAGCGTCGATGACCGAACGTCGCTCGCCCCCCATGATCATGCGGATCACACGTGATTTGAGCATGCCGCGATCGCGATCTTGCCAGTAGCGCCATAGCGCGAAGGGCATTCGCCAAAGACCCAAACCTTTGTGGGGCCGCCGCCGCACGAATCCCAAGAGGAACGGCAGCAGCGTGTCCCGCCAAGTCAGGGTGCCATCCAGATCGAACAGCGCCACCCAGGGTTGGGCGAGCGGGTTGTCTGATTGTTTTTTATTCAGATAATTACCTGTACAAACAATAAGATATTTATATTATCTCAACCAGTTTATTGTCGTGATCAATCTTGAACGCCGGGCCCCATAGTCTATATCGGCGGCCCCCTCACACTGCTGGTATCGTCGTCTGTATGAGTTCCTCAGTAGCCATCGTCGGCGCGGGCGCGATAGGGATTTGGATAGGCGACGCCTTCAACCGGGCAGGATGGGATGTCTCCATGCTGGCGAGAGGTGCGACCCTCGATACATTGCGCGCGTCCGGAATGCACGTGGTTCAGGGCGAGCAGAGCCGCACAAGCCGACCCCGGGCGGGATCTGCCGTCGAACTTGGCGTGCACGATTATGTGTTTCTCGCCGTCAAGGCGCAGCTTCTCCCGCAGCTCGCACGCGAATTGAGCCCGTTGATAGGACCCTCGACGGTCGTCATCAGCGGCACCAACGGCATTCCCTGGTGGTTCTTTCACGATTTTGCCGGTCCGCTGGCCAATCAATCTCTCCAGTCCGTGGATCCTGACCGGTCCCAGGAACAGGCGTTTCCGCGCGAGCGTATCTTCGGGTCCGTGGTCCACGCCTCGGTGCGCGTGGCATCTCCCGCGAATGTTCGAGTCGTGGCCGCCGATCGATTCATCCTGGGCGAACCTGGCGGAGCGCTGCCACCGCGACTCGAGGCGGTCGTCGGCGCGCTGCGCGCAGGCGGCATCAACGCGCACGTTTCGGATTGCATTCAGCGCGAGGTTTGGACCAAACTTTGGGGCAATATGACCATGAATCCGCTCAGCGCTCTGACGCGTTGCGGTACTGCAAGGATGCTTGCCGATGCCGAAGTGCGCGAGCTGTGCATTCGCATGATGGAGGAGATGCAGCGCTGTGCAGAGCGGCTCAACCTCCGGATTGCCATGTCGGCCGCGGAGCGCATCGACGTCACGCAGCGGCTCGGCGACTTCAAGACCTCAATGCTGGCGGATATGGAGGCGGGGCGGCCATTGGAGCTTCAGCCCCAGCTCGGGGCGGTGGTTGAGATTGCGCGCTTGTTGGATGTTCCCGCGCCCTTTATGCGGGCGGTGCTTGGGTTGACCAGCCTGGTTGCTCCGCAATGCTGATACGACTTGGCTATGAATTGGCTTATGAATTTGCGCAGACCACGCCCATGATTCTGAATCTGAATGTGCACTACAGCCGGACCTCAGATTTGGACAGGCCCGACACCATGATGACCACTCCGGCGGTACCGCTCTCGATGTACCGCGACGGCTTTGGCAATTGGTGCACGCGTGCAGTCGCCCCGCCCGGAAGATTTACAGTCACTGCTGATGCGCTGATCCGCGACAGCGGCGTTCCTGAACCGTCTTTTCCGTGTGCGTATGAACACAGCGTCGAATCCCTGCCCGACGAAACGCTGCAGTTCTTGCTTCCCAGCCGTTATTGCGAGACCGAGCGTTTGTCGTCCACCGCCTGGGACCTCTTTGACGGCATGATGCCCGGCTGGTCCAGAGTGCAAGCGATTTGTGATTTCGTGAACCAGCACGTCAGGTTTGATTATCAATGTGCCCGTCCCTCCAAGACCGCCTGGGAGACGTTCAACGAGCGCACCGGCGTGTGCCGGGACTACGCTCACCTCGCCATCACGCTGTGCCGATGCATGAATATTCCCTCCCGATACTGCACGGGCTATCTCGGCGATATCGGCGTCCGGGCGACGGACGCACCCATGGATTTCTCCGGATGGCTCGAAGCCTATATCGGCGGCGGATGGCATGTCTTCGATCCGCGCAATAACCAGCGGCGCATCGGCCGGGTGTTGATTGCGCGCGGCCGGGACGCCGCAGATGTCGCCATCAGCATGACATTCGGACCCAACACCTTGCAGCTGTTCAGGGTGTGGACGGACGAAGTCCAGGCAATCGCTGCATAAAATCCGCACCCATCGCTCGAGCGAACGCGCGAATGTAGCCCCTCGCGTGCCAGAAAGAATTAGAATTGCGCATTACCCGGTGAAATGTTGGGAGAGAGCATGTGCGAGATGGGCATTAGCAAGTCGTGCGCGTATTGGGCCGGCGTGGCCGGCCTCACTTTGGCCGCCGCCATTCAGGCGGCCCCGCTCAGGGGGGGCGCATCCGCGCCTGCGCCCGCGCCCGCGCAGAGCGCACCGGGTGCGGGTTTCTCGCACATCAAATCGCTGGGCGGCATCGATGAGTATCGGCTCGACAGCAACGGCTTGACCGTGCTGCTGGTGCCGGACCATTCCGCGCCGGTAGTCACTTTCGAAGTCACCTATCAGGTCGGATCGCGCAATGAAGTGACCGGTACCACCGGGGCCACGCATATCCTCGAACACATGATGTTCAAGGGCAGTGAGGCTTTCAATGATGCCAAGGGCAACAGCGTCAAGCAGTTGCTGGAACACGTGGGTGGGCAGTTCAACGCCAGTACTTCTTTTGACCGCACCAACTACTTTGCGACCATAGGCCGCGAGAATCTCGAGAGCTACATCGCCGTCGAAGCGGATCGCATGCGCCACCTCTGGCTGCGCGAAGCCGATCGACAAGCCGAAATGACCGTCGTGCGCAACGAGTACGAGCGCGGCAAAAACGATCCGGAATCCGTCCTGTTGGAAGAGGTGGGAGCGGCAGCCTACGTGGCGTTGCCCTATCACCATCCGACCATCGGGTGGAAAAGCGACATCGAGCACGTGCCCATCGGCAAACTGCGCGAGTTCTACGATACCTTTTACTGGCCGAATAATGCGACGGTCACAGTCGTAGGCGATATAGACAGCGATGCGGTGTTGGGATTGATCAAAAAGTACTACGGCGTGTATCCCCATTCGCCTGCGCCAATTCCTGTTGTCTATACCGAAGAGCCGGCGCAGAGCGGTGAGCGGCGCGTCATGGTCAAGCGGCCGGGTGAACTCGGCACGATCATCGTGGCGCACAAGGTGCCGAACGGCAGAGACGCCGATCAGCCACCGCTCGAGATGCTCGATGCCATCTTGAGTTCGGGCAAGAACGCGCGGCTCTACCGCGCGCTTGTCGACCAAGGTCTTGCGTTGAGCGCCGGTGCCGGCACGGATCTGCATCACGACCTGTCGTTGCACACTATGTTCGCGGCATTGACGCCGGGAGCGACCCACGATGAGGTGGAAAAGGCGCTGTTGGCGGAAATCAACAAGATCAAGAGCAGCGGCGTGACGCCGGCTGAGGTGGCCAGTGTGAAGCAACAATTCATCGCGGAAGATGCCTACAAGCGCGACGGGACGGCAGCGATAGCCAGCGAAATCAGCGAATGGATCGGTGTCGGCGATTGGACGCTATATGTGACGTTTCCGCAGAAAGTGCAGCAGGTCACTCCGGCGGACGTGCAGCGCGTCGCAAAGCAATATTTCGGTTCGGACCAGAGTACCACCGGCTGGTTCGTGCCGGTGGCGCCAAAAACGGAGAAGGGCTCGTGATTCGACTTTCCACGATGATCGTGTTGCTGCTGTTGGGCAGCGTCGCAGCGGCGAATATGGCTGATCAGGCGCACCGCTCAAAAATCAACGGAATCGATGTGATCACTTACCACACCAACGTGAAGGATGTGGTCATCATCCTGGGCGTTCTGCCCGCCGGCGATGCCATGGTGGAGTCCGGCAACATCGCCATTCCCACGCTGTCCGGGATGATGCTGGATCGCGGTACCAAGGCACTCGACAAGTTTGCGATCGCCGACAAATTGGACAACGTCGGCGCGGAGATCAGCTTTGCCGTCGGTGTGCAGTCGCTGGAGGTCCGCGCGAAGTGCTTGAGGAAGGACTTGCCGATGATCATCGATACGATCGCGGCGGAGCTGCGCACGCCCGCGCTGCAGGTTGCGGAATTCAGCAAGGCGAAACAGCAGTTCATCGGAGAGCTGGAGGCCTCAGCGCAGAACACTGGGGCCCGCTCGGCAGAGGCCTTCAATCGCGCCGTGTTCCCCCCGGGTCACCCCAACCGCCCGCATACCCTGAGCGAATATATCGCAGCAGCGCGCACCGCCAACATCGAGGAGATCAGAAGCTTCCAGGCGAAATACTATGGTCCGGCACACATGACGCTGGTGGTGGTAGGCGACGTTTCCGATGCCGATACCGAAAGCGAGATAACCAAGGCGTTTTCCGGATGGAGCGGCGGCCAGGATTACGTGCGGCCCGCGAAGCCTGCCTCGGCCGCCGCCGCAAGCGACGTGATGGTGCCGCTCGCGGATAAGCCCAGCGTGACGATGCTGCTTGGCCAGGCGACGGGACTTCGCTACATCGACCCCGACACCCTGGCGCTGCGTCTCGGTACGGCGATCCTCGGGCGCGGCTTCACCGGCAGGCTGATGGGCACGGTGCGCGACAAGGAAGGGCTGACCTATAACATCAGCGCCAGCGTGGCCGATGACAGCATCGTCGATGGCGTCTGGCAGATTTCCGCCTCGTTCGCGCCGGCATTGTTGTCGAAGGGCGTCGAATCGACTCGTCGCGAACTGGTCAAATGGTGGACGGACGGCGTCACCGACCAAGAATTGGCGGCGCGAAAGCAGGGCGCCATCGGCGGCTACTTTGTCGGTATGTCGACAACCTCAGGCCTGGCCGAGACCATCCTGATCAATACGCAGCGCGGTTTCGATCCCACATGGCTCGACGCCTACCCCAAGGCAGTGAAGGCGCTCACCCGCGATCAAGTCAATGCCGCCATCAAAACTCACCTGAACCCCAGCACCATGGTCCTGGTGGAAACCGGCAGCGTCCCTGCCGCCGCCAAATGAGGCCCGCGCGTCAGGTATTGCCGAGGTAGTCCTGCTTGCCGATTTCCAGACCCGTCTGCCTAAGAATGTCGTAGGCGGTGGTGACATGGAAGTACACGTTGGGCAGGACATGGGTCAGCAGATAGGGCATGCCTTGCATGCTCTTGCTGGCGCTGCGGGTTTGCCAGTTGATCGTTCTATCTTCGGCGCCTTCGAACTGCTGCGGTTTCAATGAGCCCAGATAAGCGACCGTGCGGCGTGTGTTGGCGATCAATTCCGGCAAGCTCTTATCCTTTCCGTCGAATGTCGGCACGTCGACCCCTGCGAGGCGCGCGGCCCCGGCGCCGGCAATATCGTTCGCGATAAATATTTGCGAGCTCAAGGGCAGCATGTCGGGAATCAGGCGGGTATTGAGCAGCACCGCAGGATCGAATTTGCGCGCTTGCGCGGAGGTGGCTGCTTTTTCAAGAATTGCCGCAAGGCTGGTCAGTGCCCGGCTGCAGGGGAGTACGGTTGCTTGATGCATCGTCAGAGTCATGATTCATGCCGCCTTGGTTGCCGTTGCGAGTTGCCGCAATACGTATTGCAGTATGCCGCCGTGCTGGTAGTAGTCGAGTTCTTTCGGAGTATCGATGCGCAATCGCGTCTGGAATTCCGTCGTTAGCGTCCGCGTGCCGTCATCGGATTTGGCGATGACCGTGACGGACTTCGCCGCGCCGCGGTTCAGTCCCACGATTTCAAACGTTTCCTTGCCCGTCAGCCCAAGGCTCTGAGTGCTCTGGCCTTCCTTGAATTGCAGCGGCAGTACGCCCATGCCGATCAGATTCGAACGATGGATACGCTCGAAGCTCTCGGCGATCACCGCTTTGACCCCCAATAGCATCGTGCCCTTGGCCGCCCAATCGCGCGAACTGCCCGTGCCATATTCCTTGCCCGCGAGAATCACCAGCGCCGTGTTTGCCGCCTTGTATTTGACCGACGCGTCGAAAATCGACATTTGCCCGCCGCTTGGAATATGCAGCGTCACGCCGCCTTCGGTGCCGGGCAGCAGCAAATTGCGCAAGCGAATATTCGCGAATGTGCCGCGCATCATCACTTCATGATTGCCGCGGCGCGCGCCGTAGGAATTGAAATCCGCCGGCTGTACGCCTTGCGCCAAGAGGTACTTGGCCGCGGGACTGGATTTTGAAATGTTGCCCGCCGGCGATATGTGATCGGTGGTGACCGAATCGCCCAGCACGGCAAGCGCGCGGGCGCCCGTGATGTCGCTCAAGGGGGCCGGCGTCATGGTCATGCCGTCGAAGTAGGGTGGATTCTTCACATAGGTGGATTTTCCGTCCCAGGCATAAATCTTTCCTGCCGGCGTCTTGATCGCTCCCCAGTTGGCATCGCCCAAAAAGACGTTGGCATAACCCTTCTTGAACATGGCCGAATCAACCGAGGAGGCGACCGCGGCGGCGACGTCCTGAGCACTCGGCCAAACATCCTTGAGGTACACCGGCTTGCCGTCCTTGCCTACCCCCAAGGGTTCGGTCGTGATGTCGATGTTCAGACTGCCCGCCAGCGCATAGGCGACCACGAGCGGCGGGGACGCCAAAAAATTCATTTTGATTTCCGGATGCACGCGCCCTTCGAAATTGCGATTGCCCGACAGCACCGAGCATGCGACCACATCTGCGCTTCTCACGGCTTCGGAAATCTCGGGCTTCAACGGCCCGGAGTTGCCGATGCAAGTCGTGCAGCCGTACCCCACGGTGTAGAACCCCAGCTGCTCCAAATCGTGCAGCAGCCCGGCTTTGGTCAAGTAATCCGTCACCACGCGCGAACCGGGCGCGAGCGACGTCTTCACCCAGGGTTTCGAGGTCAGGCCACGTTTCAGCGCATTGCGCGCGAGCAGGCCGGCGGCCACCAGGACCGCGGGATTCGACGTGTTCGTGCAACTGGTAATCGCGGCGATCAGTACCGCACCGTCTTTCACGTCGAAGCTGTCGGTTCCGACCTTGGCGGCTGCGCTGCCGCTTGCCTGCGGATTTTTCTGTTTGCGTTCCTCGGCCATCTTTTTGACGCTGTTTTGATAGACCGCCTTGGCATTGTGCAGCGCCACCCGGTCTTGGGGACGCTTCGGCCCCGCGAGGGAAGGCTCTACCGTCGATAGATCCAATTCCACGACATCGGTGTAGTCGGCTGCCGGCGCGCCGTTGATTCGCCACAAGCCCTGTGCTTTGGCATACGCCTCCACCAGGGCAATTTGCTCGGCCGGCCGGCCGGTCAGCTCGAGGTATCGAATGGTTTCTTCATCGATTGGAAAAATCGCGCAGGTCGAACCGAACTCCGGCGACATGTTGGCAATGGTGGCGCGATCGGCGAGCGGCAGGCCCTTGAGGCCGTCCCCGAAAAACTCGACAAATTTGTCGACCACACCCTTCTTGCGCAGCATCTCGGTGACGGTGAGTACCAGATCGGTTGCCGTCGTGCCCGCGGGCAGACTCCCGATGAGCTTGAAACCGATCACTTGTGGAATCAGCATCGTCACCGGCTGACCCAGCATGGCCGCTTCCGCCTCGATTCCCCCGACCCCCCAGCCCAGGACTCCCAGTGCGTTCACCATGGTGGTATGTGAATCGGTACCCACCAGCGTGTCCGGATACGCTGCCTTCTTGCCGGATGCCTCATCCGAGAAAATGACCCGGGCCAAGCGCTCGATGTTGACTTGATGCACGATGCCGGTGTTCGGCGGGACGACTTTGAAGTTGCTGAAGGCCGTTTGTCCCCATCGAAGGAACATGTAGCGTTCGCCGTTGCGCTTGAACTCGATTTCATTGTTGTGCTGCAACGAATTGGCCGCGCCATATTCGTCGACTTGAACCGAGTGGTCGATGACCAGTTCCGCGGGCGCCAGCGGGTTGACCTTTTGCGGATCGCCGCCCAGCTTGACGATGGCCTCGCGCATCGCGGCCAGATCCACGATGCAAGGAACCCCCGTGAAATCCTGCATGATGACGCGCGCGGGGGTGAACGCAATTTCATGGCTTGGCAGCGCCTTCGGATCCCACTTGAGCAGCGCCTCGATATCGCGCTTCGTGACATTCACGCCGTCTTCGAATCGCAGCAGGTTTTCCAGGAGCACTTTCAAGGAGAAGGGCAGGCGCTCGACGTTGAGCGCTTTTAGCGCCGCGAGACTCAAGATGTCGTATTGCTGTGCGCCCACCTTGAGCGTCGTTCGTGCCTTGAAGCTGTCCGTCATGATCCCTCCGCGGAAAATAGAGAATTATAAGTGATTCTGTGCGCCCCGGGCGCGAGCTCGGAATTGAACCGCTGCGCAATGATGCCGCCGCCCAGACAACGCTCGCCGCGATAGAACACTGCGTACTGGCCCGGTGTGACGGCGCGTGCCGGGCGCCGCAACGTCACATGCCAGCGGCCGTCGCAGCCCTCGCCGCCATCGCGGCCGGCGTTGCCATCGCTGTCGGCGTTGCCGGCTCGGATCGAGCACGGCAGATCGCTCTGGCGATAGCGGGTCTTCACCATGCAGTCGGACGGCCGATCGTTAGCATCGCCCGGATTGATCCAATGCATCTGGTCCACATCGAAAGCATCCGACAAGAGCAAGGGATGGTTTTGATCCTGGACGACGATCAGGGCGTTACGCGCATTGACTTTATCCGCCACATACCAGGGTGCGGCCGCGGCCCCGGCACGCCCTCCGACTCGCAGGCCAGAGCGCTGCCCGAGCGTGTACAGCGCGAGCCCGCGATGTTCGCCGACGACGATGCCCTCGGCGGTCTCGATCGGCCCCGGCTCGGTGCGCAAATGGCGGCTCAAGAACTCCTGGAATGGACGCTCGCCGATGAAGCAGATGCCGGTGCTGTCCGGCTTGTCGAATACCGGCAAGCCGGCCGCATGCGCCATCCGGCGTACCTGCGCTTTCTGCAGGCCGCCGATGGGAAACAGCGTTTTCGACAGTGCGGGTGCCGCCACGTTGTGCAAAAAGTAGCTCTGATCCTTTGCCGTATCCGCGGCCTTCAGCAGTTCAGGAAACGTCTCGGTGCGGCGGATCTGCGCATAGTGGCCGGTCGCGATCCACGCGGCGCCCAAGCGCTGCATGTATTCCAGGCAGACGCCGAATTTGATTTCGCGATTGCAAAGCACATCGGGGTTCGGTGTTCGGCCGGCGGCGTATTCCCGCAGGAAGTGACTGAAGACGCGCTCGCGATACTGGGCGGCAAAGCTTACACGGTGCAGGGCAATGCCCAAGGTATCGCAAACCCGGCGCGCATCTTGAAAATCAGTCGCTGTGGTGCAGTAGCCGTCATCGTCCTCCCAGTTGGACATGAAAAGGCCCTGAACGGAATATCCGGCATCGCGCAGCAGCAGAGCGGCGACGGCCGAGTCGACGCCGCCGGACATGCCGACGATGACGGTGCCGCCGGACGGCGAATTGGGGAGGCTCTCCTGCATCCGCCCATTATACGGGCAATGCCTGAAGACGAAGGTTTACATGAGCATTTGCCGCATTTGCGATTCTTGCATGCTCGTCTGCCACACTTCATCAAAGAAGTTCAAATAGCGGCGTACCACGGCCGGATCATTCATATCCGAAATTCCGTCCCACCGGTCTGCCTGTAAGCGGTATACCAGCGCCTTGTCGTCGGCGATGATGAAAGCCCCCGCGCTGGCCGGATATTCAGGACTCATCGCGCGCAGGTCGATGCAGCTGGTCAGCCGGCGCGCCAGCGCAAGAAAGCGGTTGTTATCCACCATGGCGCGTGACGGGTCGGCCAGGAGCACTCTCACCTTGGCATAGGAGCGCGCCAACACCAGCCGTTTTATGGCCTCGAGGAAGGGTTCTTCGCCGTATATCAAGGGCTCCAGATCCTGCGTAAAGATCGACAGCAGGCGCTGCGCAGATTTGGCAACTTTAAGACTGGCATCCCGAACTTCGGGCATCGTGCTCAAGATGGTGCGGGTGCCCGATCCCATAGAAGCCTCGCCACCGGTCGCAGGAACCTTGTCCCCGGCCGATTTCGAGCGTTCTTCTGTATTACCCGCCATATGCTTGACCCCGACCCCGCGTAGTTTGAGTTCGATAGTACCGTCTGGCTGACGGGATACCGTGCTAACTGCGTCACGTTTCGAGCAACCCTAAGGGGCGCTAAGGGCGGCGTCCACGCAGCGCCAAACGCGGCGCCAAGCCTAGATAAGTGCCCGGCGTCAGCGCCATCAGCCGCGCCTTGTCCTCGGGCGGCAGGGCGAGGGAGGCGATGAACTCGCGCATGGCGGCTTCGTCCACGGGACGGCCCCTGGAGAAGGATTTCAGCTTATCGTAGGCATCGGGGATGCCATGGACGCGCATCACGGTTTGCACAGCCTCGCTCAAAACTTCCCAAGCGCGACTCAAATCCTCAGCCACGCGCGCTTGATCCAGGTCGATTTTTTCCAGCCCGGTGGTCAGTGACTTGAGGCTGAGCACTGCGTGGCCTATGGCCACACCAACATTGCGCATGACGGTCGAATCGGTCAGATCGCGCTGCAACCGCGATATGGGCAGCTTGTCGGCGAAATGGCCCAACAGCGCATTGGCCAGTCCTAAATTGCCTTCCGCGTTCTCGAAGTCGATCGGATTTACCTTGTGCGGCATGGTCGAGGAGCCGACTTCGCCGGCGACGGAGCGCTGCTTGAAATAGCCTATGGAAATATAACTCCACATGTCGCGCGAAAAATCCAGCAGCACCGTGTTGGTGCGCATCAGTGAATGACAGTATTCGGCAATCCAATCGTGAGGCTCGATCTGGGTGGTATAGGCATTCGACTGAAGCCCCAACGACTCGACGAATGCGGCACTGAATGCCGGCCAATCGACGTGCGGCAATGCGGCCACATGCGCATTGAAATTGCCCACGGCCCCATTCATTTTTCCCAAAATCGCCACGCGTCCGAGGCCCGCCCGCTGCGCTTCGAGTCTTGCCGCCACGTTTGCAAGTTCTTTTCCCACCGTCGTGGGCGTAGCGGTTTGACCATGGGTTCGCGCCAGCATGCCAACGCCGGCGTGACGAGCGGCCAGCGCGTCAATCTTGGCGCCCAGATCCGCCAGCATCGGCATCAGCAGCGTGGCGCGGGCGGATTTCAACATCAATGCATAGGCCAGGTTGTTGATGTCTTCCGAGGTGCAGGCGAAGTGCATCCATTCAAGATCGGCGCCGCTCGCGCCGCGCGATTTGAGCTCGCCGCGCAGCCAATACTCCACGGCCTTGACGTCATGGTTGGTGCGCGCCTCGATCTGCTTGATGGCAGGGACATCGGTTCCCTGCGGGTCCTTCGCGAGCGCCGCGAGCAATTCCTTGGCGGAGTCCGGCAGGTGAGACAGCGCCTTTTCGGCGGGTCCCGCTCCGAGCGCGAGAAACCACGCGCATTCCACGCGCACGCGCTCACGCATGAGGCCGGCTTCGCTGAATATGTGCCGTACCTCGGCGAGTTTGCCTGCATAGCGGCCATCGAGGGGAGACAGAGCGTCGGTGAAGGAAGTGTGCATCTAAGGAGCCGGCGGCTTGAGTGGTAGAATGCAGGGATTCTACCGTAAACAGCCCGGAGTAAGGCGCGATGACAGCAACCACCCGCGTCGAGCGCGACAGCATGGGTCCTCTCGATGTGCCCGCCCATGCGCTGTGGGGCGCCCAGACCCAACGCGCGATACAGAATTTTCCGCCGACCGGGCTGCGCATGCCGCGCATGTTCATTCGTGCGCTGGCCCTCATCAAGCATGCCGCCGCGGGTGCGAATGCCGAGCTCGGCGATCTGCCCACGCCCGTGGCCCGTGCCGTTCAGGAGGCCGCGCTCGAGGTGGCGGCGGGTCGCCACGACGATGAATTTCCGGTGGATGTATTCCAAACCGGCTCCGGCACCAGCAGCAACATGAATGCCAACGAGGTCATTGCGACGCTCGCGGCGCGCTCATTGGGAGCTGCCGTGCACCCGAACGATCAAGTCAACATGAGCCAGAGCAGCAACGATGTCGTGCCGACCGCGATTCACGTGGCGGCTGCCTTGATGCTGAATGAGCATCTGCAGCCGGCTTTGCGGCGATTGCGGGAGGTGCTGGCGGCGCGCTGTGTCGAGTTCGCCGATGTGGTGAAGACCGGGCGCACCCATTTGATGGATGCCATGCCCATCACGCTGGCCCAGGAGCTGGGCGCTTGGATGTCACAGATCGCCGCGGCCGAAGCGCGCTTGTCGTCGGTAACGCCGCGTTTGTATGCGTTGGCGCAGGGCGGCACCGCTGTCGGCACCGGCATCAACGCGAGGCCGCAGTTCGGAACGGTGTTCGCGCGGCATTTGGCCGAACTCACGAACATCCCGTTTCGTCCCAGCGAGAATTATTTCGAGGCGCTGTCGAGCCAGGATACCGCGGTCGAACTGTCCGGCCAGCTCAAGGTTCTAAGCGTAAGTCTCATGAAGATCGCAAATGATTTGCGCTGGATGAACAGCGGTCCGTTGGCCGGCTTGGGTGAGATTGCGCTGCCGGCACTGCAACCGGGCAGCAGCATCATGCCGGGCAAGGTAAATCCGGTGGTCGCCGAGTCGGTCACGATGATTGCTGCGCAGGTGATCGGCAACGATGCGACCATTACGCTGGCCGGTCAGTCGGGCAATTTCCAGCTGAATGTGATGCTTCCGGTGATTGCCTATGATCTGCTGCAGAGCATGGAATTGCTCGGCATCGCTTGCCGCAATCTGGCGGATCATGCGCTAAAGGGTTTTACAGTGAATCGCGATCGCATGAACGAAGCGCTCGCGCGCAATCCCATTCTGGTGACTGCGTTGAATCCGCTGATCGGCTATGAAAAGGGCGCCGCAATTGCGAAAAAAGCCTATCGCGAAGGTCGGCCGATTCTGGAAGTGGCGGCGGAAATGACCGACTTGAAAATCGATGAGCTGCGCCGGCTGCTGGATCCCAGATCCCTGACCGCCGGGGGCGTCAAGGGTTGATATCGACGATGGATACGCTCTACACCAAATCGCAGATCCGCGAGGCGCTCGATCCTGCACCTTCGACGCCCTCGGAGGACATGCATTGGCTCGCCGGAGCCTCGCCTGAAGTCGTGGCCGGCGTTCGCGCCACGCTCACGACGCGCCGTACGCCGGCCGCGGTGCTGGTGCCGCTCGTGGAGCGTGGGACCGGGATGACGGTGCTGCTGACGCAGCGCGCGACCACGCTCAAAGATCATGCGGGTCAGATCAGTTTCCCCGGCGGCCGCATTGAGCACGAAGATGCCGACGCATGGCACGCCGCGTTGCGCGAGGCGTATGAGGAAATCGGCCTGCGGCCGGAAATGGTTGAGTTCGCCGGCTATCTGCCTGACCACGTCGTGATATCGGGCTTTCGAGTGACGCCGGTGGTCGGCTTCGTCAAACCGGAGTATCAGCTGCAGATCGCCACGGCTGAGGTGCATGATGTTTTTGAAGTGCCGCTGGATTTCATTCTGGATGCGGCCAATCATAAGTCCCGGCAGCGCAAAATCGGCGAGTTTACCATCGACATTCATGACATCCCGTATGGCGAGCGCAATATCTGGGGCGCCACCGCAGGTATGTTGATGACGTTGCGGCAGCGCCTGCAAACGCGCGCGGCACGTCCGCAGTGAACTCGCGCTTACCTGAATTGCTGGCGATCATGGCGCGCCTGCGGGCCGCCGACGGCTGCCCGTGGGATCGGCAGCAAACCTTCGCCAGCATCGCGCCGTATACCATCGAAGAGGCCTACGAAGTTGCCGATGCCATAGAGCGCGGCGACTTGGGAAATCTGAAGGACGAGCTGGGCGATCTGTTGTTTCAAGTGGTGTTTCACGCCCAGATCGCGCGCGAGGCGGGCGCCTTTGATTTCGAGGCTGTGGCCGCAGCCATTTGCGACAAGCTCATCCGTCGTCATCCACATGTTTTCGGCGATCACGGCGCATTGAGCATCGCCGAGCAAGGCGTCGCCTGGGAGGACATCAAGGCCGCCGAGCGCGCCGCAGCCGATCCTTCGGCATTGCAGAATGTGCCGAACGCGCTGCCGGCGCTGGCGCGTGCCTACAAGCTGAGCAAGCGAGCGGCGCGCGTCGGATTTGATTTCGAGAACGCCGGCCAGTGCGCGGAGAAAGTCGAGGAAGAGCTGGCCGAGGTGCGCGCCGCGTCGCGCGACTCGCCCGGCATCTCGGCGGCGTCCGGCGTCTCCGCAGCGTCCGGCGCCGCCGCCGGTGCGTCCGGCCCGTCCGCGCAGATCTTCGAAGAGATCGGTGATTTGCTGTTCGCGGCCGCGAACCTGGCCCGAAAGCTCGATGTCGACGCCGAGGCGGCCTTGCGCGCGGCCAACGCAAAATTCGAGCGCCGATTCCGCGGCATGGAGTCCCTCGCGGCGCAGCGCGGTCAGGAGTTTGCGCAGTTGGACCTGGCCGCGCAGGAAGATCTTTGGCAGGCCGTCAAACGCGCCGAGTGAGCGATGATCGGTGACAGCCATGATCGGTGACGGCGATGATCGGGACGGCGCGGCACGCTCAGCAGCCGCCCGCGCCGCTGCACAGCTGGTGTTCAAGCGCGATCCGGAATTGCCCATCACCGCGCGCCGAGAGGCAATCCTGCAGGCATTGCAAGATGAACAGGTGCTCATCGTGGCAGGCGATACCGGTTCGGGCAAGAGCACGCAGTTGCCGCAATATTGCCTCGAACTCGGCAGGGGAATAGCGGGACGGATCGCGCACACGCAGCCGCGGAGATTGGCGGCACGCGCCCTGGCCTCGCGAATTGCCGAGGAGTTGAGCCAACCCGTCGGCCGCAGCGTTGGATTTCGCGTCCGGTTTGCGGACCAGGTATCCGAGGCAACGCGCTTGGTGCTGCTGACGGATGGACTGCTGCTGGCGGAACTGGCCTCCGATCCGTTGTTGCGCCGCTATGACACGATCATCGTGGACGAGGCGCATGAACGCACGCTCAACGTCGACTTGCTGCTGGGTGTGCTGAAGCGATTGCTGCCGCGCCGCCCGGAACTGAAACTCATCGTGACGTCCGCGACACTCGACGTGGAGCGGGTGGCGCAGTTCTTCGGCGGCGCGCCGATCATCACGGTAAGCGGCCGCAGTTATCCCATCGAAGTTCGCTACGGCCGGGCGGACGAGGACGGAGCGGACGAGGACCGGGAGGATCCGGATCTGCCGTTGGCGGTGCTCCGGGCATACCAAGAAATCGCGACCGAACCCGGACAGATCGGCAATGGCGATATCCTGGTCTTTCTTCCCGGAGAGCGTGAAATTCGCGATGTCGGCGAATTTCTGGAGCGCGAATTGCAGTCCGGCGTCGAGATCTTGAGTCTGTACTCGCGTCTCTCATGGGAGCAGCAGAGCAAAATATTTCAGCGCGGCAGCCGTCAGCGAATCGTGCTGTCGACCAATTTGGCCGAGACCTCGATCACGGTGCCCGGCATCCGCGCCGTCATCGATTCAGGCTTGGCGCGCATCAGCCGCTACAGCGTGCGCAATCGCCTGCAGCGCCTGCCCATCGAGCCGGTGTCCCGCGCCAGCGCCGATCAACGCAAGGGCCGGTGCGGCCGGCTCGCGCCGGGTCTGTGTATGCGGCTGTACAGCCAGGAGAACTTCGAAGCGCGCGCGCCCTTCACGGAGCCGGAAGTTTTGCGCACGAATCTGGCCGCCTTGCTGCTGCGACTGGCCGCGGACGGCTTGGGCGCGGCGGAGGACTTTCCGTTCATTGACCCTCCGGATTCGCGCTCACTCAACGATGGCTACCGCTTGCTGCAAGAGCTGCAGGCACTGGATGAGGAGCGGCGCATCACGCGCCGCGGCCGCGCCATGGCGCGCCTGCCGCTCGATCCCAGACTCGGTAGAGCGCTGCTGGAAAGCAAGCGCTTCCACGCTGAGAACGAGTTGCTGGCGATTGTGTCGGGATTGAGCGTGCCCGATGCGCGCGTCGGCGAAGATCCCCCGGCGGGCGCGGTGTTCGAGGACAGCAAATCAGAATTTTCCGCGCTGCTCAAGCTCTGGCGCGCCTACCGCACGGCGCGCGAAGGTACGAGGCGGGAACTGCGGCGCTGGTGCAAAGAGCGGCATCTGTCGGTGTTGCGCCTGTCCGAGTGGGATGACGTCCATACTCAGGTGGTCGATCGTGCTCGCGAGATCGGCATCGTGGCGCAGCGCCAAGCGGCCAGTTATACCGCCGTGCATCGCTGCTTGCTGGCGGGCTTCTGCACCATGGTGGGGGCGCGCGGCGAGGAGGGTGCCTATGCCGGGACGCGCGGTGCGCGCTTTCACATCTTCCCGGGATCGCCGCTCGCGCGGCGGCGGCCACGCTGGGTGATGGCAGCCAGTATCATCGAGACCTCGCGGGTATTTGCGCGCCGCGTCGCGGAAGTCGAGCCGATGTGGATCGAGGCCGCGGCATCGCATCTGGTGAAGCGAGAGTATCTCGAACCCGATTGGGACGAGAGGCGCGAGGAAGTGGTCGCGCGTGAACGCGTGGGTTTTCTCGGTCTCATCTTGAGCGCCGGGCGATTGGTGAACTACGGGCCCGTTGCACCTGAGGAGTCGCGCCGCATCTTCGCACGCGAGGCGATCGTGTATCAGCGGCTGCGCCGGCGGCCGGACTGGTTATTGGCGAACGATGCCGCGGTGCGCGAAGCGCAACGGATCGAGGAGCGTCTGCGTACCCGCGATCTGCTGCTGAGCGCCGAATCCTTCGTCGAGTTCTATGACCAACGATTGCCGCGCCAGGTGTCGAGCGCCGCGACGCTGGAATACTTCAACAGACACCTGTCGCCGGCGCAGCGGCTGGAGCTCACCCTGACGCCGGCACTGATATTCGCACGCCTGCCCGACGCCGAGATGTTGGCGCAGTTTCCCGAGAACACCCGGGTGGACGCGTTGAGCGTGGCCGTTGAATATCATTTCGCCCCAGGGGAGACGCAGGATGGCGCCAACCTCAAAGTGCCGCTGTTGGCGCTGCCCGGGTTGACGCGCGCAATGCTAGATGCCGCGATCCCTGGCTTGGCAGCGCCGCGCGTGGAGGCTCTGCTGCGCTCACTGCCCAAGGAGGCGCGCCGCAACTTGATCCCGATAGCGGAAACCGCAGCTGCCTTTCTCGCGGACGCGACCGTGGCGGCGGCCGATGCAGGACACCTGAAGAAGTGGCTCAAAGAGCAACGCGGTGTCGCCGACGCGCTGATCCGATTTGATCCGGCGGTAATACCGGCTCATTTGACCGTGCAAGCGAGCGTGACGCAGGATGGCCGGGAAATCGCGCGCGGCACCGATCTTGCGGATTTGCGCCGCCGTTGTGCGGCCCCAGGCAGGGCGGAACTCGAGCGTCGGGCACGCGCGGAGTTTGCCGTTCCAGGGTATTGGCGACGCTTTGAAGCGGAAGAATTGCCTGACGGCACAGCGCTGTTGTTGGAGCAGGGGACGCTCCAGGTATACCCCACCCTGATGCGGCGGGGAGCTTCGCTGCAGGTTGAGTATGAATGGTCCGCCGCGGAAGCGCAGCGCACCTGGCGCCAGGGCGCGGTGCGACTGGCAAGGACGATGCTCGACGCTCAAGCGCGTGAGCTCGCGAAATCCATTGGCGGCTCGACTCAATTGCTGCTGAGTGCCAGCCCCTATATCAACAGCGATGAGCTCATCGATATGCTGCTGCAGCTTGGCTTTCGCAGCGCATGCTTCGGCGAGACCGATGCACCTCGCACGCGCGCCGCGTACGAACGCGCTGTCGACGGCGGGCGCGAGCGTCTGTACCCGAGTCTCGAGGCAGCGAGCGCCATGGTATCGGGCTGGCTGAAGGAGGCAGCAGCGGTGCGCCAAGCGCTCGAGGATCCTCGCATTCGGCTCCTATCCGATGCCGCCGAGGAAACCCGTCGACACCTACGCCGGCTCTTGAATCATGGAGCGATAGAGACTGTGTCGGCGGACTGGCTGCGTCAATTGCCGCGCTATTTGAAAGCTGAACAGCGCCGCTGGCAGCGCAATGCCGTGCGTGGCGGTGAATCGCCGGCCATTGCGCGAGAACTTCAGCAGTGGTCGGCGCGTTACCAGGATTTGGAGGGACAACTCGGCGCGGAATTGCGCTGGACGCCCAAGCTCGAGGAATTTCGGTTCTGGATCGAGGAGTACCGGGTTTCCCTGTACGCTCAGGAACTGAAAACCGTGGCGCCGATTTCCGCCGCGCGACTGAATGATCGCGCCGCGGAAATCGAAACGTGGCTAGACCGCTAGGAAACAGACCACCGCTAGACGTCGAAGCGAATACCCTGTGCGAGCGACATCCGCCCGCTCCAGTTGATGGTGTTCGTCTGGCGACGCATATAGGCCTTCCAGGAATCAGATCCCGCTTCCCGGCCGCCGCCCGTATCCTTCTCGCCGCCGAAGGCGCCGCCTATCTCGGCTCCCGATGTGCCCAGATTGACGTTCGCAATGCCGCAATCGCTGCCATCGGCGGACAAAAAGCGTTCCGCCGCCTGCAGGCTCTCCGAGAATATCGCCGATGAGAGTCCATAGGGCACGGAGTTTTGCAGTGCCAGCGCCTCATCGAGCGTGTCAAAACTCATCAAGTACAATATGGGTGCAAAAGTTTCGGTGCGCACGACCGCCATGCGGGCGTTGGCACGAATGATGGCGGGCTCTACGAAATGGCCCGGCCGTTTCAGTACTTTGCCGCCGCACAACAGCTCTCCGCCTTCGGCCTGCGCGGCCGCAATTGCCGCCGAATAGCGTGCCACCGCGCCGCCATCGATCAACGGGCCCATGAGCGTGTCGCTGTCGAGCGGATCGCCGATGCGCACCTGCGCATAGGCCGCGACCAGGCGCCGCTCGAGTTCGGCGGCGCGTGTGCGATGGACCAGGACGCGCCGCGTCGTGGTGCAGCGTTGACCGGCGGTTCCCACTGCGCCGAAAACGATCGCGGGCACCGCCAGATCCAGGTTGGCGTGTTCATCGACGATGAGGGCATTGTTGCCGCCGAGCTCGAGCAGACTCTTGCCCAAGCGTTCGGCGACGCGCACACCGATCTGTCTTCCGACGTGCGTCGAGCCGGTAAATGAAACCAGCGCCACGCGCCGGTCATCGACGAATCGGGCGGCGAGTTCGGTGCCCGCGTCGATAAAAATCTGAAATACCGGCGGCAGGCCGTGACGTTTCAGAACGCGATTGCAAATGTGCTGAACCGCCAGCGCGCACAACGAGGTTTTGGGCGAGGGCTTCCAGACCGTGGCGTTGCCGGCAATGGCGGCCAAGAATGCATTCCACGCCCATACGGCCACTGGAAAATTAAATGCCGATATGACCCCGACGACGCCGAGCGGATGCCACTGTTCGTACATGCGGTGCTGCGGGCGCTCCGAGTGCATGGTATTGCCATACAGCATGCGCGACTGCCCGACCGCGAAATCGGCGATATCGATCATTTCCTGCACTTCGCCGTCGCCCTCAGCTTTGATCTTGCCGTTTTCCAGCGACACCAAGCTGCCCAGGGCATCCTTGTGGGCGCGAAGTTCCTCGCCGACCGCCCGCACCGCCTCTCCGCGTTTCGGTGCCGGCACGTCTCGCCACGCAGCCGCCGCAGCCACAGCCGTATTCATGACATGTTCGTAATCAGCCGGCGTGGCGCCGCGGACCTGCGCGAGGCGCTGACCGGTCGCGGGATTGATGGAGTCAATCAGGGGGCCGGTGGTGTCGGTGCTCCAGCCGTGGCTTCCGGACCATGCGCCGGCATTGATGTCCTTGAGTTCCAAGGATTCGAGCGGATTGTTGCTGTGCTTCATAAGAGTCGCGGTCGGTAAGTGAAGGGGGCGCATTTTGACTTGGCACAGCAGACAACGCTAGCATCCTTCGATGTCGAACACCCCGGCCCTGACGAATTGGCACCCCGCGACCTGGCAGAGCCGTCCTGCCGCACAACAGCCCCAATACGCCGATGGGCAGGCATTGGAGCGTGCGGTCGCCTCTTTGAGCCGATTGCCGCCCCTGGTCGTCTCCTGGGAAGTCGAGGCGCTGACGGCGAAGCTGGCCCAGGCGCAGCGCGGCGAGCAATTCCTGCTCCAGGGAGGCGACTGCGCTGAAAGCTTCGAGGATTGCGAATCGGACAATATTGCCAGGCGCCTGAAGATTCTCTTGCAAATGAGCTTGGTGCTGCTGCAGGGCCTGAAAAAGCCCATCGTCCGCGTCGGTCGATTTGCCGGCCAGTACGCCAAACCTCGTTCCACCGATACCGAAACCCGTGAGGGCGTTACGCTGCCCTCCTATCGCGGCGACAACGTCAACCGCCCCGGTTTCACCCGGTCGGATCGAGAACCTGATCCGGAGTTGTTGCTTCGCGGTTATGAGCGAGCCTCGCTGACCCTCAATTTTGTGCGTGCCCTGATAGACGGTGGATTCGCGGATTTGCACCATCCGGAATACTGGGATCTGGGGTTCTTGCGCCACGCGCCGCTGCGCGATGCCTATCAACAGATCGTGGATTCGATTGCCGGGTCCATGGATTTCTTCGAATCGATGAGCGGACAGCGGGTGCATGCGGCAACACGCATGGATTTCTATACCAGTCATGAGGGATTGCATCTGCTCTCGGAGCAGGCTCAGACGCGCTACATCGAGCGGCAGAAGCGTTGGTACAACCTGTCGACGCACATGCCGTGGATCGGCATGCGCACTGCCAATATCGATGGCGCACATGTGGAATATTTTCGCGGCATTGGAAACCCCATAGGCGTGAAAGTGGGCGCCTCGATGAGTGCGGAATGGCTGCAGGAACTCATCCAGGTGCTCAATCCGCAAAATCAGCCGGGCCGCCTGACCTTCATTCACCGATTTGGGATCAAGGATATCGAGAAAAGATTGCCCGACATGATCCGTGCGGTCCGGGCGACGGGTTCGCAGGTGCTATGGGTGTGTGATCCCATGCATGGCAACACCGAAACCACCGCGGGCGGAGTGAAGACGCGGCGCTTCGACAATATATTGGGCGAAGTGGAGGCTGCATTTCGCATTCACCGCGAAGAGGGATCGATGCTCGGCGGTGTGCACATCGAGCTTACGGGCGAGGATGTGACCGAGTGCATCGGCGGAGCGCGGGGATTGACCGAGAACGATCTGGCTCGAGCCTACCGATCGCAGGTTGATCCACGCTTGAATGCCGAACAAGCGCTGGAGCTGGCGATGCTGATTGCGCGCCGGGCTGGAGCGGGCTACCGGCAGGGAAAGACACCGCGGTTGGCCGGTTGATCCGCAGTTGGCATTTGATCGTTGACTCGGCATGACGATCAGCGCCTTTCTGAAGGAGCCGTTGCAAGGCAAGACCTCGCTTTCCAAGGTTATTTGGCTGTATGGCGTGTTGGGCTCGCTGCTCGTCGGCGCCGTCGAGTTGTTTCTCGATCCGGAGAATCAATTCGTCATGCGCGTGTACACGATTCTCGGCTTCTTTTTCGGCGTGTACGTCACCCTCGCTACCTACCGGTGCGCAAAGAACTCCAAATCGCAGATGCTTGCGCGGGTAGTGCGGGTCTCAGCGGTGATCACCCTGGTGCTGCTTCCCGTGTTCACGTACCTCGAACTCAGAGGCGCGCTGAACCTGACCGATCTGATGCAGGGGCAGTTGGCTGAGTAGCCTTCGACACTCTCTCGCCGGCGCTTGATGCCCGCGACGCCGCCGCTTCAAGTCCGCAGATAACTCGCGCCGTTGACATCGATCACGCATCCGGTCATGGCGGCGGGAGCATCGAGGGCACAGTACACGGCAGCATTCGCAACCTCGTCGGTGCGGTTCACGCGTCCCAGCGGGTGCTGGGCCAGAATGGCCGGACCGTCCGGCCCCTCAAGATGGCTCGTCGCCATCTCGGTTTCGACCCAGCCCGGGGCAACACAGTAGACGTAGATGGCGCGCGGCGCGAGCGCCCTGGCCAAGGACTGGGAGAGGGCATTGAGTCCGGCTTTGCTGGCTCCGTAGGCGGGCGCGTCGGGTTCGCCGCGAAACGCGCCGCGCGAGGAAATGTTGACGATGCGGCCGCGGCCAAATGCTTCATCGCGCGCATCATTTCGGGCCGCCATGGCCTGCGCGGCGAGCAGCGAAAGACTTGCGGGCGCGAGGAGGTTCGTGGCCAGCGTCTGCTGCCACACGGACGTCCAATTGGCGTAGCCGACTTTGAGAGGCGAGTGCTCGATGTACAGACCGGCGTTGTTGATCAGGACGTCGACCGCGCCGAGCCGTTCGGTAATCTGCTGCCACAGAACGGCCGCTGCCGCGGGTTCCGACAAATCCGCGGCGAACAGGGCATGCCCGTTGCCCGCAAGACCTGCGAGGCATTCCTCGGCGGCAGGTCGGTTGCTGCGATAGTGAATCGCCACACGTACACCGCGCTGTGCGAGGTGCTCGGCGATGACTCGACCGATACCGCGCGAGGAACCGGTGACGAGCGCAACCGGTTTGGTGTCAGGGTGCAACGTCTTGCACCCTAATTTCTCCGCGGCATGGCGCCGGAATTGTGGTGAGACTCGGGAGAATTGTGGTGCGACTCGGGACGATGGGGGTGTTCAGGCCTTCTTCGCGGCAGGAATGCAAACCCTTGGACAACGCCATACGAGGTACCGCCGTATTCGCCGTTGCCTGGGTCGCCGTAAGTATCTTGGCCGGCGTATGCGTTTTGGTCGCCGTAGGCATTTTGGTCGCCGTAGGCATTTTGGTCGCGGTAGGCATTTTGGTCGCGGTAGGCATTTTGGTCGGTGTATTGCGGCGCGTAACGCGGGTCACTGCCGTACGCGCGTGCATCGCGGACTTCCGGCGTCGGATTCATGGTGTTGATCGGGCGCATCGCGAGCAGCGTCGACTTCTCGCCGCAGGGATTGTTGGAGAAGGTCTTTTGACCGTTCGTCGTACATTCCCAAATCTGACCGCTTTGTTCGGTTGGCTCTGTGGTGGTTTGCGCCTCCGCTGCCGGCATAGGTGCCGAGACGTCCGGCATGGCAGCCGCTTCAACCGCCGGGGCCACCTGGGTCGCCGGAGCCGCTTCAGCCGCAGGGGTCGGCAAGGGCAGCGAAACGGGCGCGGAGATCGGCGCGGTGACGGCGCTTGCCTGCGGCAAGCTCGGCGTCACCGGCCTGCCGGAGGAGACCATCGCAACGGCGACCGCAACGCCCGCCATGGTCAGACCGCCTAATATCCAGGGGAGAAGGCCGCGTTCCTTGTTCATGTACTGATTATCCTCCCTCGACGCCAAAGTAAGACGAATATCAACCAGAATTAACCTGCATCAACCGTGAGGCGGATTTTTGACAGATTGAGGCCCTCTTGAGGGCATTTTGAGGTCTCGTGTTAAATTGCGGCAATGACCACTCTGAACAATCCCGTCGCCGCTCCGGTGTTGCCGGCCCCCGTACCGCGGCCGCATCGATTGTCGCTCTTCGAGTTCGTACGTGCGCTGCGCGACAGCGCGATTACGTCCTTCGCGCAAGAAGCCTACGAACTCGACATCATCGAGAGAAAGATGTTTGGCCGTCAGTTGTTCGTGGTCAATGATCTGGCGGCGATCAAGCATGTTCTGATCGATAACGCGGCAAACTATCGGAAGACTGAAATCACCCGCCGGATACTCGAACCCGGCCTGGGAAAAGGTCTGATCACCTCGGAAGGCGAGACGTGGCGGCAACATCGGCGCACCATGTCGCCTTCTTTTGACCATCGAAGCATCGCTGCCTATACGCCCATCATGACCGGGGCAGCAGAAGAGCTGCTCGTACAGTGGAGCAAGGTTCCCGTCGGCACCGGCATCGACGTGTCCACGGCGATGATGGAAGTGACGCTCAATATCATTTCGCGCACCATGTTCTCGAACGACTCCGACGACATCGTCCAGATCATGGCGCGCAGCGCGGGGCGCTACCAGGTGGAAATGCGCCCGAATATTTTCGACATGCTGGGCTGGCCAAAATGGCTGGCCGGACTGCCGCGTTCCGGAGTTGCGCTGCGGACACTGGGCGAGTTCGACAAGGTGATCGATCGTCTGATCGAGGAACGTGCGCGCGATCCCGGAAGCCATCCGAAAGACCTGTTGGCGCGACTGATCGCGGCCCGCGACGAGCACGGGGGCGGGGGCATGAGCGCCCAAGAAGTGCGCGACCAAGTCATCACCATTTTTTTGGCCGGCCACGAAACCACGGCCATGGCCATGACCTGGACTTGGTTTCTCCTGTCGCAGCATCCGGCCGAAGAAGCGAAGTTGCACGCCGAACTCGATGCGGTCCTCGGCGGTCGCGCACCGGTCCACGACGACCTGCCCAAATTGGTCTACACGCGGATGGTCATTGAAGAATCCATGCGGATCTATCCGCCGGTGCACACGATGGCTCGCCAAGCGATTGCCGAGGACACGCTCGTTGGCCGGCGCATACCGAAAGGCTCGACGGTGATGATCGTGCCCTGGCTGCTTCATCGGCATACGAAACATTGGGAGAATCCGGGACGCTTCGACCCGGAGCGCTTCTCCGCGGAGCGTGCCTCCGCACGGGCGCGATTTTCTTATCTGCCTTTCGGCGGCGGCAAGCGCATCTGCATTGGCGCGGCGTTCGCGCTGGCCGAAGCAACGATTCTGCTCGCGACACTGGCGCAGCGTTGTAGTCTGCGGATGGTGCCAGGACATCCTGTGGAGCCGCAGGGCCTGATCACCTTGCGTGCCCGTCACGGGATGAAAATGCTCCTGACTTTCCGGGGACCGGTTGCAGGCGCGGTGTCAATACCTGCGGCCTAGCGAATAAGATCCTGACAGGCTTGTGGATTCATAAATATAAATATAATCAATAACTTAGATAACAAAGTACAATTTTTAGTTTTTTTTGGGCGGCAATTTTTGAAAACCCGGCTTGCCCCGATGGCAGCAGGTGCTATTCTGATCCGGAACCTTCCCCGCAGCCCGATACTTGAGCGCCAAATGGCCGCTTAAGGCTAGGGACAGCCAACAAAAATAATTGGCTAACTGCGTGGAATTTTTTCCCTGATGTGGGGGTCTGACGGGTTCTAAGCCTACTGGGCTAGGGTTCAGTTGCGCTCGGGTTAGTCCAAAGTCCAAGCGCGATCGATGGCGGGCTACGCGGTGATCCGCGTAGCCCGTTTTTTGATTGCGCCCAGCGTTGTGTAATCCTTCTCGAGTATGAATCCTATTTTTGACGCCGATTGCAGGCGCTGCCCGCGTCTCGCGGCATTTCTGGATGCCGTTCACGTCGGGGAACCCGACTATTACTGCCGTCCGGTGCCCCCGTTCGGCGATCCTGCCGCACGAATTGTGCTCGTGGGCCTGGCGCCGGGCATGCATGGCGCCAACCGGACGGGGCGACCCTTTACCGGCGATCATGCCGGCATATTGCTATACCGCACCCTGTACAAGTTTGGGCTCGCCTCGGGTCCCGAATCGCTCGCCGCCGACGATGGGCTTACCCTAATGGATGCGCGGATCACCAACTCCGTAAAGTGCCTGCCGCCCGCCAATAAGCCGCTGCCGGCGGAGGTCAAGGAATGCAACGCGTACCTGCGGGCGGAGCTCGAGCACAGCCACAACGCGCGCGTGATTCTGGCGCTCGGGGCGATTGCGCACGCGGCGGTTCTGCGCGCGTACGATTTGCCGATGTCGGCATTCCGCTTTGCTCATGCGGCCGAGCATGCATTGGGCAGCGGCCGGGTGTTGCTCGACTCCTATCATTGCAGCCGCTACAACACCCAGACACGGCGGCTCACCACGGAGATGTTCGAGGGTGTCATTGAAAGGGCGCGCGATCTCGCGCACCGAGAGGTTCCCGACACGGGCGGCGGGCCATGAGCACCGAGCTTTCCACACCGCCGGCGCGCTTCGACGCCAAGGTGTTCGTCGATAGCCTTCCCGGACGGCCAGGCGTTTACCGGATGCTGGACGTAGCCGGGCAGATTCTCTATGTCGGTAAGGCGCGCAATCTCAAAAGCCGGGTCGCATCGTATTTTCAGCCGAGCAATGTGCAGCCCAAGGTGCAAGCGCTGATCGCGAAGACGGCCAATATGGAAGTCACGATCACGAATTCCGAAACGGAAGCGCTGTTGCTGGAATACAATCTGATCAAGAAGCATCGGCCACGATTCAACGTGGTGCTGCGCGACGACAAGAGTTTTCCGTACCTGCATCTGGAAACCAAGCATGAGTTTCCGCGTTTGAATTTCTACCGCGGTTCGCGCAAGGAACCGGGTAAATACTTCGGGCCGTACCCTTCTGCCGGTGCCGTGCGCGAGACGCTGCAACAGCTGCAAAAGCTATTCCGCATCCGCAATTGCGACGATGCCTACTTCGCCAATCGCTCCAGGCCCTGCCTGCAGTATCAAATCCAACGCTGCACGGCGCCGTGCGTCGGCCTCGTGTCCAAGGAGCACTACGCGCGCGATGTGGGCGCTGCGATCAAGGTGCTGGAAGGCCGCAATGACGAAGTCAGCGAAGATCTCGGCCGGCGGATGGAAGCAGCCGCTGCGCGGTTGGAGTTCGAGGAGGCCGCCCAGCTGCGCGACCAATTGGCGAAGCTCAAAGTCATTCAAGCCCAGCAAATCGTCACCGCCGGCGCCGAGCATGATGCGGACGTCATCGCGATTGCCGCCGCCAACGGTGAGTACTGCGTGGCACTGATGTTCGTGCGCGCGGGCCGCAGCCTGGGCAGTACGACGTTTTTCCCGAAAGGGCTGCTTGCCGAACCCCCGGAGGTTCTTGCGGCCTTTGTCATGCAATATTATTTGGAACGCGACGCGCCGACCGAGATCATCGTGGAGCAGGACTTCGATGAGATGCAGTTGCTGGAGTCCACTTTGGCGGAACGCTTATCGCACAAGGTGCGAATTTGTTCCTCGGTGCGCGGCATTCGCGCGCGCTGGCTGGAGATGATGCACAACAACGCGGAACAGGCCCTTACCATGCGGCGGCTTGCGCGCGCCGGCATCGAGTCGAGCCTCGAGGACTTGCGCGAGGCCTTCGATCTGGAGGAAACACCAGGTCGGCTGGAATGTTTCGACATCAGCCACACCGGCGGCACCGATACTGTCGCATCTTGCGTGGTGTTCGGCGTGGAGGGGCCGCTGAAGAGCGACTATCGGCGCTTCAACATCAGCGGCATTCAACCTGGCGATGACTATGCGGCGATGTATCAGGCATTGACACGGCGATACAAGCGCGTGCGCGAGGGCGAGATAGTCAAGCCGGATGTGCTCTTGATCGACGGCGGCAAAGGACAATTGGCGGAAGCGGCCAAGGTGCTGCTCGAGCTGGGCGTGGAGGGAGTTACGCTGATTGGCGTCGCCAAGGGCGCCGATCGGCGCGCCGGCCAAGAACAACTGTTCTTGTTGGGCGAGGATACCCCTACTATACTGGCCCCTGACTCACGCGCATTGCATTTGATTCAGCGCGTGCGCGACGAAGCACATCGTTTCGCGATCGCGGGTCACCGCCGCAAGCGGGCCAAACGTCATAACCAGTCGATACTCGAAACCATTCCGGGTTTGGGGCCCGTCAAACGGCGCGAACTGCTGAAACAGTTCGGCGGCCTACAAGGGATACTCCGTGCAGGCATCGATGACTTCATACAGGTTCGGGGCCTTGGGCGGGAACTGGCCCAGGTAATCTATGAGCACCTCCACCCCGGACGTTGAACCTAGGTCTCATTGGAATCTGCCGAACACGCTGACGTGGTTGCGCATTCTGATGATTCCGGGCGTGGTGATTCTCTTTTATTTGCCTTTTTGGTGGGCGCATCCTGCCGCGGGTGTGGGTTTTGCGCTTGCGGGCATTACCGATACCCTGGACGGCTATTTCGCGCGCAAGCTTGGATTGACCTCGCGGCTCGGCGCGTTCTTGGACCCCGTCGCCGATAAATTGATCGTCGCCGCCGCGCTCGTGCTCATCGTCAGCGCGGATCCGCGTTGGTTCATTACGATCATGGCGACAGTGATCATCGGCCGTGAAATCGCCGTATCGGCACTGCGCGAATGGATGGCGGAAATCGGCGCGCGCGGCCGCATAAAGGTGTCGATGCTGGGCAAGTACAAGACCATCATGCAAATCACCGGGCTGTCGATGATGCTGTTTAGGCACGCCCTATTCGGCATTCCTATCTACAAGCTCGGGCTGGTGCTGACAGCCGTGGCAGCAGTGCTGACCCTGTGGTCCATGATTTTATACCTGCGATTGGCATGGCCCGAATTGCGCGACAGCTCACGGCTGTAGCCGGCGAGGCCCGCGGCAGGGCAGCACCGCAGTCTGAGGGCTGATTCTGCCCGGGGCGGGAGGCGCCGATCGGATCGCCCGCCCAGCGAAATTGCCGGGCCGTTCAACGCTTTAGCCGTATTTTTATCCGAGTTGTTCTTGACTCCAGGCGGTTCGGCCCTACAATTGCGCGTCTGTTTAGGGCGGGAATAGCTCAGTTGGTAGAGCGCAACCTTGCCAAGGTTGAGGTCGCGAGTTCGAGTCTCGTTTCCCGCTCCAAAACTTCTCTAGTCGTCAATGGCTTGCGAAGGTTCTGCTAGTCGATGCGGTGTGGCCCCGAGGTACCTGCACGACCGCATCCTCGCCCCATGACCAATAGTGCGAGCAACGCTACAACCGCCTCATTCAGTTCACCGCCACCACCGGTGCCGCTGCTGCCTCCGCTCGACGTTGGGGGAGCGGGTGCCGCTGTCACCGTTATGTGCAATGTCGCCGGAGCCGAAGTGCCTCCTTGATCGTCTTGAACAGTGTAGGCCAGTGAATCCGATCCCGTGAAACCCGTTTGCGGCGTATATGTCACGGTTCCATCGGCGTTTACGGTTGCGTTGCCGTGCTGCGGGGGCACCGCAATGGCGACGCTGCCCGCATTCAATTCACCGTCTGAGTCAGTGTCGTTCGCAAGCACTGCGACGGTGACCGAGCTGCCGGACTTCACACTCGATACGTCATCGGCCGCCACCGGTGCGGCGTTGTTCAAAGCCCATAGCTCGGTCCCCGAGATTGGATCAAAACTTGTGTAAAAGAGATTTTGTCCCGCCGCAAGATGTGTCTGTCCGATGTCGATGGCCGCAAGCACAGCTGTCTTGCTGCCGTTGGTGCGCCACAGCTGCGTCGTGGAATCAGGAAGGGTGGCCTCGAACACCGTGATGCCGTCGAAGTCCGCAAAGCCATGAGGCATTGAGCCCGCGCCGGGATTGATGGTTGCGAGAACGTGAGTCCCGGCCGCGGTTCCGTCGGTCACCCAGGGTTCTACGTCCACGACTCCCGCGGTCGACATGCCACCCGCGAAGTAGCCGAAGCCGCGATTCGCGAACAGGGGATTTGTTAATCCGAACATGCTGCTGTAGTCGCTTCCGAGCAGCGTCGGGCTCGCTCCATTGCCGCTGGAACTCCAAACCGCCAGCGCGCCGCCGGTTTGAACCCGTATCAACAGTGTGCTTCCCATGGAGGCGATGCCTATCGGCGTGCCCGTACCGAATACCGGGGAACTCACCGTCCCGGCGGCGGTGCCGTTGGTACTCCACAGCTGACCACCATGGGTGCCGTCGCTGGCCAGAAAATAGAGCGAGCCCATAAAGGGCGTCAACTGTGTCGGCGTCGATCCGGAAAGCCCCGGCAGAATATCAGCGACTTCGTGCGTTCCCGCAGCGGTGCCATCCGAGACCCATAACTCCGACCCAGTCATGCCGTCGTTTGCCTGAAAGTAAAGCTGACCCGCTGACACCGTGAGATAGCAAATGCCGAATGCACCGAAACTTGGCGTTACGATGTTCGTGATCCGTTGGGTTCCCGCGGCGGTGCCGTCTGATTTCCACAACTGCAGAGCGGCGGCGGCATCGTAGCCGGCAAAATAAACACTGCCGCCCAGCGCAATGGCGCGGCTATCGCAACCGGGCGAACGCGTCGGATCTGGCCGCGGTGAAACGGCGGCCAACGCCTTGGTGCCCGAGGGGGTGCCGTCCGAACGCCACAGATGTGCTGCTCCCGAGGAATCCGTCGCAAAAAAATACAGTGCCCCGGCTGCTACCGACAAATCCGAAGGCGATGAACCGGCCGCGCCGGGATTGGCATCGACGAGCAACATGGTGCCCTGAGACGTACCGTCGGAATGCCACAGTTCACGGCCGGCCATGCCATCATCCGCCGTGAAGAACAATTGACCGTTGAAACTGACAAAGTCAGTCGGATTTGAACTCTGCGTCTGGGTTTCGGCGGCGATGTCCTTAAGCAGCGTGGTGCCTGCGACTGTCCCGTCGCTGGTCCAGATTTCACGGCCGTTTTGAGGATCCTCGTTGTCGAAATAGAGTTTTCCGCGTGCAAAGGCGAACACACCATTGCCGAACGCTGCGATGGCGCTGAAAGAATAGTTGAGTAAGGTCGTCAGTTGCGAACTCGCGCGATCGATTCGATAGACCGCACCGGTCAGGGTCGAGGTCGTGCTCCGCACGAATACTTGATTGGCATCGCCCGCAATGCCGGACAAGATGCCCGACACGCTGCCGGGAATCTGGGCGAGCATCTTGGTAGTTGCAGCGGTTCCATCGCTGGTCCACACCTGAGCGGGCGAAGCGGCGGTCGTGGAAAAATAATAATGTCCGCCAAATTCCCGCAAGGCATCGCTCGAAGCTCCCGAAGCCAATTTGATGGTGCCGGCGGTGCTGCCGTCGGTAGCCCAAAGATCGGTGGCGGGGCTGCCGGCGAAAAACAAAATAGTTCCATTCGTTCCCGACCCAAAAAACAGAGTCGTGAGCGCCTGGAATGGCGCGAGCGATGCGATGGCATAGGTTCCTGCGGCGGTCCCATCGGTGCGCCACAAAGACATCGTCGAGTCGCCCGTCGCCGACGCGGCAAAAACGGCTGTCGATCCTACTGAGCCGAACGCCGCGTTTGGCGGCAGACCTGAGTTCGTGCCTGGCGCGATGTCACTCACGCGAGCGACACTGCCATTGCTCGGATCGATGCGCCACAGTTCACGACCGGTGTCCGACGTATTGGCTGCAAATATGATGTAGCTGCCGGCTCGCCCCAGCGAAGAGACACCTATCGGGTCCGGTGCGATATTCGGAATCGTGCTCAAGCGAAACGTGCCGACGCTCGTTCCGTCGGTCACCCAAGGTTCGATGGTCAAGTCAGGCAAAAGGCTCAAAAAGTACAACTTGCCGTTGGTGAGGAGCGTCGCAGCCACGGAAAACGCCGCGCCGGTGGAAGCGGGTACGCGCGCCGTCCCTGCATCGGTTCCGTCCGAGGCCCACAGTTCTCGATTGCCGGTGGTCGTGTTGAACATCGAAAACAGAAAACGATTGCCGACCGCACCGATCCCGGACGAATTCACGCCGGCGGTGGCAATGGGAAGGCGCGTCAGAGACTTTGATCCGGGCACCGTCCCGTCGGACACCGATACGAGCGTTCCTAGAGACGGGTCATCGGTCAGAGTGAAAAGCAAGCCTGCGACTTGATAAAACTGTCGCCCCACCGCGCCGCCGGTCCGGGTGAGATCGCCCCAGAGAAACGTCCCGGCTGGAGTGCCGTCGGTGATCCACGGCTCGAAGCTGTGTATGCCATCATCCGCATCAAGCACTGAGACTGCGCCGAAGTCCTGAAAATCCTGAGGGTAGGAACTGACGGGGATGTATCGGCTATTGATGTCCCGCACCAGTCGGGCCGTGCCGGCGCGCGAATCGACTCCGCAAAGCGAGAACCCAAGCGCCACGAGCAGCAACAATACTCCCGCTGGCTTGCAGCGAACATCCCTGTCAATCGGCATGGTTATCCCTTCGCTCGGCTACATTCTTATTCGTGAATGCGAGCAGCATACCGCGAGATTCGATGGGCGGAGTGTTTCGTTTTCCACCTGTTGCGCGTTTTGCGCATGATTGAGCGCGCCAAGAAAATTCATATTTTTATTCTAAAACAAAGGTTTAGGCGATCTGGCTCCCAATCTTGCCAAGGTTGAGGTCGCGAATTCGAGTCTCGTTTCCCGCTCCAAAACTTCTCTAGTCGTCAATGGCTTGCAGTCGTTTTGGTGTGCGGCCGCGTCTCGATCTTCGAATTCCAATACTCAACGTAGCGCTCGTATGCCAGCGTGGACGTGAGAAAGGGAACGTGTTCTGGGCAGCCGATCCGGCGGGCAGGAATGCTGGCGAGGCAGTCGCGTCGTGCTTTGGCGATTCGGTGATTCCCATTGATCAGGCACGGCTGAAAGCGTTTATTCGGCCGGAGTCGCGTCGGAATGGCAGGTGATTGGGAGAGTGGATCTGTCTGCATGTTGGTTGCTATGGTTAGGTTCGCACAGCGCGCATCGCCAGCCAGTCTGCCATGATCCAGCGCCAGTCAGCAAAGGTCTCAAGCTGCCGCAGCTGACTTGCTTCATGGCCGAACATTTCTGCAAGTGAAGGGTAATCTGCATCGAATTCGCCATAGAGCGATATAAGGTGTGCCGAGCCGAGCGGGCGGGGAGCGATGTGTCCTGCCAGGAAATCTCGTACGCAGGCTACCAGTGCATCGGGGCGATTGTTGTGAAGTCGCGGATCGAGGCCTGCCGCGTCGCTTAGCGTCTTCTGGTGCCTGTGAGCCTCGGCTTCGAGCAGCAGGAATGCCTTTTTTCCTTGACGCGCATCGCCGAAGGTTTGAGCTCCGACGAACACACCGCATTCGAAGGGCATGTTGAATCGGGGAAGCTCTCTATCGCCGATGCTCTGCACGCGACTCAAATCGTGAATGCCCAGTTTGCATTCCCGGATCAAATCTATAATGCGCTGCAGCCGAGGTTTGGCGGAGTTGATTTCCTCCACTGCAAGCCGGGCTCTGAAGCCGCAGGCGTGAATGGTAAATACGAGTACTCGAAGTAACGGAAGATACGCTTGGTCGTAGGGACAATTCACGAACACTTGGCGACCATACGGGACGCTTGTTCGTGAGGGGCGACTCGCCACTAGTCAAATGCGCGGAAGGCTGACTTCGGAATCTTACGAGGAGGCTCGGCAGGCGGATAAATTGTCAGGCCCACCAAAGATGACCTGGTTTCAATCTTGGCCTCACCAGCTTTCAGGCGGCCAGATCCCACCACCCTTTTTGGCCTGGCGGATGACATCGAGCGCTTAAGTGCAGACCGGGACTTGGCTTTCATTGGTGCATTTTACCATGAAGGCTGATCCGCAAAATTCATCAAGTTCGCTAGTTATGACCGGAAAGCCGTTCCGTGTGCGCGCTTTATGGGATTCGTCGAGACGACTCCCGCTGCCATCAAGCGGTGGGAACCAGCCTATGATTTTGGATGATTTCGGAGATTTTGTCCCTAACCTGCCTGTGCAACATTTTTCGATAGATCCAGGTGTAATGATCCGCCGCCCAAAACTCCATGACCTGCCGGGCGCGAAGCTCTCCCAGCAATTCTAGATCGGCCCTGTACTCCAGCCGAACAACCAACAGATGTTCGTAATTTCCCTCATCGCTTGACGACCCCTCGGGAAAGCCAACCGGAATCTCAGGAAAGAGACGCCGCAGATCCGTGATGGCCTGATCAAAATCCTCCCGACGTCTAAGCGCGAGAAAACGATGCATTTGTTCATGAACAAATGTCGATAGCAAGAGATCGTCATCCTTCAAATGTCTTGTATGAAGCGTAAGTACGGGGTCGCTATGGGGGATGGCATCGTCGTCGATGACGATCTCTTTGGTATAAAGCCATTTGGAGAGATCATATTTGTGCAGAAGCCGGTCGAGTTGATCGCGGGTTTCGCGTTCAGTGACACTGTTGTGAGCAAGAGAAATTTTCAAGGCCTCACGTGCGCCGGCGGGGCCACCGATCACTAAGGCTAGCATCAAAAGCACGGCGGAAAGAGATCGAATCATTGATGACTCCCTTTGGATGAAGGAATTTTCTCCGCGCACGGACATTTAGCCGCCAGCTCCTTAATCCTTTTCCTTGCGCCACCGATCGAAGTGAGGCGTCAACTCGGACGGTAGTTCGTCGCGAAATGCATCGTCGAGCGGAAAGTGTGGCATGCGCTCGTCTATCGCACTCAACAGCAGCGCGCCTTGTTTCGCGTCCTTGGGCTTCTTTAATGGATTGCGCGAGGGTTTTTCCGCGAGCCACAATTTTTGCAGCGCGAAGCGTCGTGGATCCGGTGCGATCAGCCGCGTGGGCAAACCGTCAAGACCGCACACGACATGCTCCACTCTTCTTCCGGGCAGGAGCCAGTCCTGCTCAGGCAGCGCAATGGGAAACAGGGTTTCGTTGCGTGGCAAAGTTCCTGCGAGGCTCATCGGTAGCAGAAGCTCCACTTCATAGCCGCTCGAGTTGCGGACTTGAAAGCTGCGCTCCGTGTTGACCGTGTAACTCAAATCCACGCGCTTCATGACATCCAAGAGCGTGCGGGGTGCGGCGCCTACCGCAGCAAGCGTGGCCAGCCTGGCTTCTGAAGCAACCCAGGTCATGTCGAAATCCAGTGTGCTATCCACGCCGGCCGCCGTCGCAAAGCGTACGCGTGCTTCAATTTCGTAGACGGCCATCGCGTTGGTACCGACGACTACCAGGCTGCTGCCGAGCAATTCATGCCGATCGAATTCTCGCAGGAGATCGGCCGCTGCGGAAGAAATACGCGGCAGGCGCAGGGTGCGATACATCGCTCCCTCGCGGCGCAGGAGCGGCCAGAGCGTTTCCGTGCTTTGGCGCGCCATCTGCGCAGCTTCGTACTGAGCTTCCGTTTTCGGCGAGCGAGGGCCTAGGGAGCGGCCGTGACCGCGGCCATTGGTAAGACGGTACAAATAGTCCCGTTCCGCCACCGTTTTCCAGGCAAGCCGGCCCGGTAGCAAAACGCGTTCTGCATCGATCCACGCTGCGTAGTGCTGTTCGAGATTGGCCAGCAATCGCAGAGATTCGTCGTCAATGTCGTAACTATTTGATATCAAGCGGATTATCCTTTATTCATCATTACGACAAAATAAAGGATAAATAATGTAAAATCAATCAATTAAGTAGGAGGAAGACGACAATCCGAATTGCATCGGCTTCCATCGACTTATCGAACCCTACGGTGTTTGGCCTCGCTTGCCTCGTTTAGCACCCAATGCGCGTCTTATGCACTATTGAGCGAGCCAGGCGTTCCCGGACTTACTTCTGGTACAGCCTCTCGCGCTCGAACGGGTTCACTTGCTGTCGATCTCAATGTTGTCTTTGCGGCCGCTATTGGTGACTGAGATCATGATCCCGATGCCGATCAATATCGCGACTCCGATCAAAGTCCACGCGGTGCCGATGCGTTCCAGAATGCCCAGTTTCCAGAGCGCGGCCAGGAGGCCACCAATCAAGACAACGAAACCAAAAAGATACATGCCTGCCCATTTCATGACCAATCTCCGGATGAAATCAGGTTCTCACACTCGCAGAATGCCTACCGACGCAGGCGCGGTCTGTATGCCAGCGAACTAAGGCATCGGAAGTGAGCGAAAACTCACTTGATTGATAGTGCTCGCCTGCTCTTTGTGGCGCGCCTTGCGGGCACTCGAGTGAACAGCCGAACTTCACCATTAACCGTGAAACCAATGGGTTAGGCGATCTAGTGAAAATCTTTCGAGGGTGAGGTAGCGAGTTCGTGATGCACTGGGTTTGACCGCGGCGCTTGAACTCTTTTTGCGGGAAAATGTCCCAGCGATTCAGGTGACCTCCGGTCAGTCGCGAAGTTCGCGCGCACACTCGTATCATCAGCCTCGTATCATCAACGATCACTTCGCGCAGGAATTATGATTGCCGAAACTGCGGACTCAGCCCCGCACTCAAGAATAAGGCGCGGCTGGTTCATCGCGGGGATCATCGGCATCGCCTTGATCATCCTCGTAATCGTTCATTTGATCGGCGGCAAGAAATCGAAGCCTCCGTCGGCGGTGCAGGTGGTGAGCGTCGCCGCCGTAATCTTGGGCGAGATGCCGGAAACCTTGAACGAGCTTGGCACGGTGACGCCGATCGCTACGGTCAACGTCCTGCCGCAGTTGAGCGGTTACCTGACGGCGGTGGGCTATCACGAAGGCGAGGACGTGGCGAAGGGTCAGTTTCTGGCGCAGATCGATCCGCGGCAGTTCCAGATCGGTAAGCGGCAGGCCGAAGCGCAGTTGGCCAAGGACCAGGCGAGCCTGGCTCAAGCCCGCTCCGATCTCGTCCGTTTCACCCAGTTGAACCAGCAAAAATCGATTGCCGAGCAAACCTTCTTCGACCAGAAATTCTTGGTCCAGCAAGACGAGGCCGCGGTCGAAGCAGACCGTGCAAGCATTGCGCAATTCGACCTCGATCTGATTTATTGCCACATCACGGCGCCGGTCGCCGGGCGCGTGGGTCTGCGCCTGGTCGATCCCGGCAACTTCGTAACTCAGTCGAGTTCACCCGGCATCGTGACCATCACCACCATGAAACCGACCACGGTGGAATTCACGGTGCCGCAGAACGCGCTCAGCAAAGTGCTGGAGCGCTTCAACTCCGGCGGCAAGCTCGCGGTAACGGTGTACAACAGCGACAACACGGCCGAGCTTGCCACCGGCACGCTCTACGCCCTCAGCAATCAGATGGCCACCAGCACCGGTACCGTCACGCTGCGCGCGATATTTCCCAACGACGACGAGCGGTTGTTCCCGAGCGAGTTCGTCAACGTGAGGTTGCTGGTCGATACACTGCAAAATGTGGTGCTGGTGCCGACGCCGGCGGTGCAGAGCGGTGCGCCTGGGGATTATGTGTATCTCGTGAATGCTGACCAAAGCGTCTCCGTGCATAAGGTGACGCCGGGTCCGAGCGACGGGACGAATACCGTGATCTTGTCCGGCCTCGCGGCCGGTCAAACGGTGGTCACGGACGGCACGGACCGATTGAGCGACGGCGCCAAAATCAAAATCGCCGCGACGAAGCCGGCCGCTCCTGCCGCCGCGGTCGCACCCGTCGCCCCGGCGCCGGGCCCACAACAGCGGGGCACGAAAGGATCGCGCGCCGGCACTCCCGCTTCGCCGGCGTCGTAAGCCGGGCGGACGATAGGATGAACATCTCCCGCCTGTTCGTGCTCAGGCCGGTGGCCACCTCGCTGCTGATGATCGCATTGGTGTTGGTGGGGCTGGTGGCCGTGCGGTTTCTGCCGATTTCATCGCTCCCCGGCGTCGACTATCCGACCATTCAGGTGCAGACCTTCTACCCCGGTGCCAGCCCCACCGTGATGGCGACCACCGTCACGGCGCCGCTCGAGGTGCAGTTGGGAGAAATCCCCGGCGTGCAGCAGATGACCTCGAGCAGCTCCTCCGGTGCATCGATCATCACCATGCAATTCGATCTCGCGCTGAACCTGGACGTCGCCGAGCAGAACGTCCAAGAGGCCATCAACGCAGCCGGCAGCTTGTTGCCGGCCGGTCTGCCGGCACCGCCCACCTATGCAAAGGTGAATCCCGCCGACCAGCCCATCCTTACCTTGGCGGTCACGTCCAACTCGATGTCGCTGACGCAATTGCAGGACGCAGCCAACAATCGGCTGGGCGCAAAGATTTCCGAAGTCCGGGGCGTGGGCCTGGTGACCCCCGCCGGCGGCAACGTGCCGGCGGTGAGGGTCGAGGCCGACCCACAGAAGCTCGCGGCCTACGGCCTCAACATCGATGATCTGCGTTCGTTGATCGCAAACGTCAACGTCAGCCAGCCGAAGGGCAACATCGACGGCCCCAAGCTCGACTACACGATCAACGGCAACGACCAGATCCAAGATCCCGAGGACTACCTCAACACGGTGATTGCCTACCAGAACGGCGCACCGGTGCTGTTGCGCGATGTCGCTCGCGTCACCCAGGCGGCGCAGAACACCGAGCAAGGCGCCTGGTACAACAGCACGCAGGCCATTGTGCTCAACGTGCAGCGCCAGCCCGGTGCGAATGTGATCGCCACGGTCGATCAGATCAAGAAAGAGCTGCCCCAGCTGGAGGCTACGCTGCCGGCGGGAATGAAGGTCGAGATCGTCGCCGACAGCACCGGTGTGATCCGCTCCTCGGTCTACGACGCCGCGTTCGAACTCGGCCTTGCGATCGTGCTCGTGGTGCTGGTGATTTTCGTGTTCCTGCGCAATGTACCGGCCACCATCATTCCGAGCATTTCCGTGCCGGTCTCGCTCATCGGCACATTGGCGGTGATGTACCAGCTCAATTACTCGATCGACAATCTATCGCTGATGGCACTCATCATCGCCACCGGCTTCGTCGTCGACGACTCGATCGTGATGATCGAGAACATCGTGCGGTATCTGGAGGAGGGCAAGACGCCGCTCCAAGCAGCGCTCGAAGGCGCCGGACAGATCGGCTTCACCATCATCTCGCTCACCGTCTCGCTGATTGCGGTGTTGATCCCGCTGCTGTTCATGGGCGGTGTGATCGGGCGATTGTTCAGCGAATTTGCCGTCACTCTTGCCGTGACCATCGTGATATCGGGCGTGGTTTCGCTCACCCTGGTGCCGATGCTCTGCGCACGCCTACTGCGCGCGAAAGGCGATCGCAACCCAAGCCGCTTCGAGCGGATCAGTGAAAGGCTTTTCGACAAGACTCTGGCTGCTTATGAGCGCGGTTTGCGCTTCGTCATGGCGCGCCAGACGCTGACGCTCATCGTGTTTCTGGGCACCTTGGTCCTCACCGTGATCCTGTACATCACGATCCCGAAGGGCCTCTTCCCGGTGCAGGACGTCGGTGTGATCCAGGCCATCAGCGTCGCCGATAATTCGGTGTCGTACACCACGATGGTAGACCGGCAGACCGAACTCGCGGACGCGATACTCAAGGATCAGGATGTGGTCGGCCTCACTTCCTACGTGGGCATCGACGGCACCAACACCACGCTCAACAACGGCCGGTTCCTGATCAACTTGAAAGCGGTCGACGACCGTTCGTCGACCGCCGCTGAAGTCGCGAGGCGCTTGCAGGGCGAGGTGGCCAACGTATCCGGCATCAAGCTGTTCCTGCAACCCGAGCAGGATTTGACCCTCGACACCACCGTGTCGCCGAACCAGTACCAGTTCGTGCTGCGCGGACCGAGCCAGCAGGCGTTCATGCAGTATGTGCCCGCGCTGATCGCGCGCATGCAGAGCATCCCCTCGATCACAGATGTCACCAGCGATCTCAACAACGACGGTCTGAGCGTCAACGTCGAGGTCAATCGGCAACTGGCGGCGCGTTACGGCATCACCCCGGCGACCATCGACAACGCTCTCTATGACGCACTCGGGCAGCGCATCGTCTCGACCATCTTCAATCAGTCGAGTCAATACCGCGTGATCCTGGTGGCGAAGCCCGAGAGTCTGCCGACGGTCGAGTCGCTGGGCGAATTGTACCTGCCGAGCCAGACCAGCAGCACCGGGCAGGTGCCGTTGAAGGCCCTGGCCGGCATCAAGATCACCAAGTCACCGCTGGTCATCAGCCATCTGGCGCAGTTTCCCGCGGTCACCATTTCGTTCAATCTGGCGAGCAATGCCTCGCTCAGCAAGGCGGTGGATGAAGTCAATCAGGCCGAGCAGGCGGTGCATCTGCCGCCGTCGATCACTTCCTCGTTCCAGGGCGCCGCGCAGGCATTCAAGGATTCGCTGTCGAGCGAGGTGTACCTGCTGATTGCGGCGTTGATCGCCGTCTACATCGTGCTCGGCGTGCTCTATGAAAGCTTCATGCACCCCGTCACGATTCTCTCGACGCTGCCGTCGGCCGGCATCGGCGCGCTGCTCGCGCTGATGATGGCGGGCAGCGATTTGGACGTGATCGGCATCATCGGCATCGTGCTGCTGATCGGCATCGTGAAGAAAAACGCCATTATGATCGTGGATTTCGCGCTCGATGCGGAACGCAACCACGCCAAGCCGCCGGAAGAGGCGATCTTCCAGGCGTCGCTGCTGCGCTTCCGGCCCATCCTGATGACGACGCTCGCGGCCATGCTCGGTGCGTTGCCCATGCTGCTCGGCAGCGGCACCGGCTCGGAGCTGAGGCGGCCGCTGGGGCTCGCCATCATCGGCGGTCTCGCTTTGAGCCAGCTGCTGACCTTGTTCACCACACCGGTGATCTATCTATTCTTCGACCGCCTGGCGCTGCGCTTCAAACGCAAGCACCCTGATTCCGCGCCAGAGCCTGCGCCGTGAGCATTTCGGGCCTGTTCATCAATCGGCCGGTGGCGACCACGCTGTTGGCGGTTGCCATCCTGTTGTCCGGCGCGCTGGCGTATTTCCGATTGCCGGTGGCGCCGCTGCCGAACGTCACATATCCGGTCATCGTGGTTCAGGCGGCCATGGCGGGCGCCAGTCCCGAAATCATGGCCTCCACCGTGGCCGAGCCGCTGGAGAGGCGATTGCGATCCATCGCCGACGTCAATGAACTGACCTCGACCAGCACGGTGGGCGCGGCCAATATCGTGATTCAATTCGGTTTGAGCCGCGACATCAACGGCGCCGCGCGCGACGTGCAGGCCGCGATTCAAGCGGCGCGCGCGGATTTGCCGACCACGCTGCGCAACAATCCGACCTATCGCGAGTACAACCCGGCCGATGCGCCCATCATGGTGCTGGCGCTGACCTCCGACACGCTGACCCGCACGCAACTCTACGATTCGGCCGACTCGGTGATACAGCAGCAGCTATCGCAGGTCGCCGGCGTGGGCCAGATCACCCTCGGCGGGAGCGCCTTGCCCTCGGTGCGTGTTGAACTGCAGCCCGACCAGCTCAACAGCTACGGCATCGGCTTGGAGGATGTACGCGCTGCCATCAGCGCCGCCAACGCGGACAGCGCCAAGGGCCACATCGATCAGGCCGGCCAGCGCTTCGAGATTTTGTCGAACGATCAGATCAACAAAGCCGCGCCGTACCGCGACTTGGTCATTGCCTACCGCAATAATGCACCGGTGTTGCTGCGTGACGTCGCGGATGTCGAGGACTCTGCGGAAAACATCCGCAACGCCGGCCTGTACAACGGCAAAGATGCGGTGCTGGTGATCGTTTATCCGCTGCCGGGCGGCAACATCGTGAAGACCGTGGCGCAGATCCGCAAAGTATTGCCATCCATCGAGGCAACGCTGCCGCACGATGTTCATGTGGGCATCGCGGTGGACCGCTCGCAATCGGTGCGCGCCGCGGTAGGCGATACCGAACGCACGTTGTTCATCGCCGTGCTGCTCGTCATCGGCGTGGTGTTCGTGTTTCTACAATCACCGCGCGCCATTCTGATACCGGCGGTGGCGCTGCCGCTGTCCATCATCGGCAGCTTCGGTCCCATGTATCTGCTCGGCTACAGCATCGACAATCTGTCGCTGATGGCGCTGACCATCGGTACGGGCTTCGTGGTGGACGATGCGGTGGTGGTGCTGGAGAACATCGTGCGCCATGTCGAAGCAGGAATGGATCCGCACGAGGCTGCCGTGCGCGGCAGCGCCGAAGTCAGTTTCACCGTGATTTCGATGAGCCTGTCGTTGATCGCGGTATTTTTGCCCATCCTGTTGATGCCCGGCATCATCGGCTTGCTGTTCCACGAATTTGCCGTGACGCTGTCCATCGCGATACTCATCTCGCTGGTGATTTCGCTCACCGTCACTCCGACCATGGCGGCCTATCTGCTGAAGCGCGGCGGCGACCTGCACTCCAAGGCGCGCTGGGCGCTCTGGTCGGAGCGGCAGTTCGAACGGTTCAAGAACGCCTATGCGCGCTCGCTCACGATCGTACTGGACCATGCGCTCATTGTCGGCCTGACGCTCGTGGGCTTGATCGTACTCAATGTGTTCTTGCTGCGGCTGGTGCCATCAACCTTCTTCCCGGAACAGGATAACGGTATTTTGCAGGGCCAGATCATCGCGGATCAGAGCATCTCATTTCAGGCGATGGAACAGAAGCTTGCGCAATTGCAGGCCATCGTGGAACAGGATCCGGCGGTTGCCTCGGTGGCCGGATTCGCCGGCGGCCGCGCACTCAACCAAGCCAATGTGTTCATCGAACTGAAGCCGTTGTCGCAGCGCAAGCTGTCCGCCTCCCAGGTCGTCAGTCGCTTGCGTCCGAAGCTCAATGCCGTTTCGGGCGCCAGGCTGTTTTTGCAGGCGGCGCAGGATCT